>OFFW01001702.1_pt1 | contig 12968 bp, 10 predicted proteins | sample 1521501 | NCBI WGS metagenome assembly OFFW01 (sample SAMEA3504107, study PRJEB24116) | mouse gut metagenome | biome: mouse gut; feature: mouse-associated habitat; material: faeces | place: Denmark | collected 2011
GCGGGAGAGCGCCAGTGTCCAGGTCAGTCCCACGATCAGGCTACCCAGCAGGCGGGAACTTTCGCTCCCCACAATAGTACGATTTAAGGGTATCAGCACGATTTTGCGTTGGGTAAAGAGTTCGGGGAGAGAAAACTTGGGACGGGCTTGTCCGAGGACATTGCGCAAACCTGAGCGGAGCGTGAACTGCCGGAGCTTGTTGGCTACGGGTGCGATCCACTGCTGACGCTGTAAATCGCTGAGCGACTCAAACTCATTCCAGAACGGCATCAAACCAACCCTGTCCTTGATTTGGCTGGTGATTTTCCGACGGAAACTGCTGTCGGTAAGCAAAGGTTGCAACCAGAGCAGTGTGGCTCCGTCTATCTCTGCTAAGGTTAGAAGTGAAGCGGACAAGATGTCTTGGATGCGTACGCCCCAGCTGTCTTGCCATATCTCTCGTAGAACAGAGAGCACAGCGTCGGCAATCAGGGCTTTGTTCTGGTAGCTCCGGAACCCCAGTGGGTTGAACCCTACCGGACAGGGGCTGGAGGAGTCGATCACTACCACATCCCCGGCCCGTTCCTCTGGGATACGGGAAAGAATATCCATCACCAAATCCTGCTTGGGGTCAAGCACGAGGACGCTCCGTCCGGCCTTGGTGTCTGCTAAAATCAGGCGTTGCATTGCGGTTGACTTGCCACTGCCAGTAGGGCCCAAAACGCACAGATGTTCTAGTCCATCTTGTGGCGAGATGCTGAGTTTCTTTGGCACCATATCCATGCTGACAGCAAAGGTGCGGTCGTTCTGCTGGTTGGTCGGTTGGCGGTACCACATGGGCGGCAAGGTGAGTTTAGGGTGAAGCCCTGGTGTACCGGGAATTTCCTCTTCTCCAGCGGGGAGGAGCAGAAAGTTAGTAAGTTCCTTTACCGACAGTCTGAGCGGGAAGCTCCACGGCACATGGACGCTGTTGATTTTCTCTGGTTTCTCCGCCCCGTCATGAATGCGCACGCCCGCAGATTCTAAAACTTTGAGGGCAGAAATCAGGCTACGGAGGCGTGGGGACACACGCTCATCCGATATGCCGATTCGGATGGCAGCCTCAAAACCATGCTGCTCGGCTTTCTCTCGGATGGTTTTCCGAGATTCGGCAGTAGCCTTGCTCACCGAGCCGAAGATGACCTCCAGCCAGGTAGCGTGTGGGTCGGAGAGGTCCGCAGGGGTGGGAGAGGGGGCGATGCCTCTTCCCAGCATCGCCTGAAGAACTATCTCTGTGCCGTTTTTACCCCCTGCCATCGCTGCCAGTCCCGCCCGAGTCACCGACTGGGTGAGGTTGGTGTTGAGCGACAGCACCGGCTTGGTGACTTTGAGCTGGCGGGCAAGCCGGACAGGTGTCCGACTCTCACTGTTGACCTCTCTAAATTGGATATCGCCGTGAGCACGAAATACCTGGGCGACTTTGTTGATGTATGTCCGGTCTGCACCTAGCAGATGAGTAATGCGCCCATTTGCTCCACGCACCTCCCAAATGACCGCTCCACGAGGGCTGAGCGTCGAGAGATGTGTAAGTGCCTCCCACACTGCGTCCAAGTTAAAGGGACGCTGCCAGTTGACCTCCAGCCAACAGATATGTTCGATTTGGTGTTTTCTCATAAGCCCACTCCTTTTGATTGCTGCTACTACCATTTTCCCAAATCGCGCAGGTGCTTCCATAAACGGTAGCCAAGAATGACGCCGAGGATAAAAGCGGCACAGAGGAGCAGTAAGGGGGCTACTTCTGCCAGCCAGAACATGGCTATCCTTAGCAGGAAGGCACAGACGGCTAAGGTGATACAGAACTCGAAAATGCGCTCGATCAATCTTTTGGGTGGTTCCAATCATTACACCTCTTTCTGTGATTTATTTTTGAGAACTTTATCGGAATAGGCAGGGACGGGATATCCAGAAATTACCAGGTCACTACCTCCAGGAGCCTCGAATCCCCAGCAATCCCAGCCCGGTTGACGTCGGCGGGCAAACAGTTCCAGATAGGGGCCGTCTGACAGCCGCTCAATGACGGCGAACTGCTCCTCTGGTTTGTGGCTGTGTTCCTGTTGGGGCGCAAAAACCCAGCTGGGCTGTGCATGGAATTTTACTGGTGCTTTACCACGGGTAGACATCAACAGCGTTTCATGAGCCGTCCTTATGTATCTTCCGAGCAGCATCCGAGGCTTACACCAAACCATCGTACATCGAAACCGGAAGCCCCATGCCGTGATCGTTTCTAACGCCTGTGGTATCAGGCTGTTCGGACACCAGAGGTAGAGATGGGCGTTGTCTTCGCACAAATCCGCCACCGGCATCGCTTTGATACGGTCTAAAGACATCAGGTCATAGTGTCTGATCGCTCCATAGTTACCACGCTGGTTGATGTCCCAGGGCGGGTCGGCTAGGATCGTCTTGTATTTCTTACTATTCGTGTCCATAAAATCTCCTATCGCATTCTTTTGATGGTACTTTACAGGAAAATGCAGTTGATTAAAAACACAAGCATAACCAGCTTTTACACCGGTGGGACACCCCTGCTACTCAGAAAGTCCCCAAATAACAGGGGTGTCCGGTTACAACCATAAATAATTAAGGTAGGCACTTCCAACTGTTGTAATATTTATTAAATTTTCTTAACAGCGTGGGTTTCTGCTTGCTTATCGGTTGAAAATTTGGTTCCGCTGTGCTCCCCGGAGCATGGCGATGTAAGCGTCCAGACTCATCTAATGCAGCTTGGCCTGCTCCGAGAACAGCCGCCGGAGCATCTGGTTCTCCCGCCGCAGATACATCAGTTCACGGTCAAAAATCAGAGCCATAACTGCGGCAGTGAGAAAAATGGCAATCAGGATGAGTACTACAATGACATATACAGACATCTTACCACCTCCGAACTCTCTCTACTGTTTGCTGTGCATAGGCATCCACAATCACCCGGTATCGCTCCAGACTCTGCGGGGCCATGCTGGTGAATTCCTGCTCCATTTTAGACAGGGCGGCGGTATGTTCCAGACCAGCTTTCGCTAAGAGAGCAAGGCACTGATCATGGGTTCTTTGTACCATCGCCTCTTTGATGACACGCTTCATCTTGGCGCTGGCACGCCAGGGCAAGAGGCCGATGTCCATGCTATACGGGGCAGGGCTTACTTCTACATAATCCACATCAATGATGTCGCCGGGGTAACTTGGATAGTTCATGTGTATCGCTCCTTTTTATGTTGTAGCTTAGGCGGGCCCTCCCTTGCTTGATTGTGAGTATACACGAGCGAAATGTGTCTGCGGGTTTTAAGAATAAATAAGAAGAAAAAAGAATGGCATGCGTCGCCTATACCAAACTGTTCCAGGTTCACTAATTTGGTGCAATTGTTGGAGATTCACTTGCAATAAAGATGAAATAACGTAAAAAGTATTGACAAAATGCAATATGTGTGCTATAATGATTAGTATAGGCTAACCTAAGCACATTACAGCTTACTCTCTATTGTTACTTTTCATAGTATTGCAGATTTCGCTTGGCTCCTTCAGGAACCAGCGATGATGCAATATTATGGGAGGTATTACTATGAGGATTGAGGAATACGTACGGGAACTAAAAGGAGACGGTTTTCTGGTGGTTGGCAGTAGCTGCGACTGGAACTCTCACGACAGCAGTAAATGCGAGCCAATTAAGATGAGCCGGACCCATTCTACGGCCGGCAACCCCTACGGCATTGACGTGGAAGCTATGATTCAATTAGCTGAATCCGATTTGTTTTGGGACGAGAACATGAAAAAATTGGCCCCTGAGTTTGCCGAAAACTATGCGGAGATTATGAGGGGTAACCGCCCCGACTGGCAACTGGGCGCTTTCCGTGTCTTCTATGGCGGCATCCAACTCCACTATGGCGACCGGAAGACCGGCGAGACTGGCTCTCTCTACATTGTTGGCGCAGAACGTCTATGTCTGACCTTTGAAGCTCCACGTATGCGTTCTGGATTCATTCCCACCTATAAGGTACATATTGAATGCCATGAGGACGGCTGGAGTGACACGAGAGTGGAAGAGGACTTAGGGTATCTACGCAGAGAACTTGTGTTTGAACTCAAAAACCCAGATAAAAAAGCCAGCATTCTCCACAATGACAATCAAATCCTCCGTGTGTTTGAATACGCCGGAATGTAAGCGAAGCAACAGCTGCGGGCAACCGCAGCTGTTTTTCTGTTTCGCCGGTCTTTCAATTTCAGAAGCGTTGTGATATAATTTTTTATTACTTTGGAGGGGGTGTTTACATGCCTAATGGTATTGATAGTACTACGCTTAGCAAAAAGATTGTCGCTATGCGCAAGCATAAGGATAGTATGGAGGAACTGTTTGAGTTGCTGGAAAATAAACAGGTATTATCTGAGCATTTCGATATGAAGCAATATCGAACATTTTGTGAAGCATATATAATTGCGCTTCTGGAGCAATATGTGCCAGATATTGATATACGGGAACCGATGCTCGCCTCATTTCAGCTTTTAGAAGATTATGACCGACTCAGAATGGTCAGAGATCGCCGCATACGCTATTCGGAACGGGCAGCAACTACAAACAAATTGATTAGTAGCGGCTGGGCCGATCCTAATGACTCTCTTGAGGATATAGAAGATGCAGAGATTGAAAAATTAGTTAGTAGACTGATGAATGATGTCCTAGATGATAAAAAAGAGCAAAAGCCGTTAGGTTTGGCGAGCAAAGTCATTAAGCAATTAAAGGAACAGTACCCTAACGGTTTGCCCGCAAAGTTGCCGTTGCCAAAACCAAGATATAAGGAACAGGATAAAACTGAAGCACAAGATGTAAAGCCCGATGGTGCCAGTGCGCAGGAATCCAACCCCAGTTGTGTAATTGATCAGAGCACTCAAATAAATGCACCGGAGGCCCATGCATATAGCGGAGCAACTGCCAGCAATGCTACAGTTGTTAAAAATTACATAAAGGTAGAAGTCACCACCCCGGCGACTCCTATAGAGGGAGCGACAGAGCAATCCTCATCAGATACCGCAAGGCAAGTTCCACTTCAACCATTGCCGAACAGTAGCTTTACGCCAATTCCACCTCCTGCCACCTTACCAGAAGATAGTGGGCCTAAAAATAGTAAGAAATTTTTGTTTGGAACGATTCTAGTCTGTTATATTTTTGCTACTATATGGTTTGTCATCCAATATCTGCCTGGAACATCTCGCCAAGTGAATGAGATTTTGGTCTCAGAAGAAGACATTTCTCTCAAACCAAATGAGCGATACCAACTTAAAGTCGCAATTCTTCCAAATGAAGCCGCCGATGCACCTCTGAGTTATGTCAGTTCAGACTCCAGTATTGTAACTATATCTCCTAGCGGAATGCTACAAGCTTCGGTGAACCATGCAGTCGGAGGAACACAAACTGCTGACATCACTATTCAAGCAGAAAGTGGTGCTACAAAGCTGAAATCTGTTACGGTGGAATTTGCTGAGGATGGTTACAATGCTCCAGAAGATGATATTAACGATTTTACCCCAAGTTTTAGAGTGGAGCAGCGGATGCGTCTTGTCGGCACTGAGGAATGGCTAAATTGTGTAGAGGATGCAAAACCCGGAGATAAAATTGAAGTTCGGATTCAGTATATTAATATCAGTGATGAGACTCAACGAAATGTTATGATTAAAGACATTCTGCCAAATAATTTGCGTTACATTTTTGGAACAACAGTTTTAACCAATGGTAGTGGAACCCTTCCTGATTTTGGTCAGGACGCTTTATTTACAACTGGCGTTAATATCGGCCACTATAAACCCGGTATCAACGCATACATAGATTTTACGGCAGAGGTGATTGGTAACGGACTGCCAGAGGGTTCCAACACGCTTGTTAGCTGGTCTCAGTGCTGCGTCAATCAGGTCACCCTACAGGATTATGCGGCAGTGCAATTATACATGTAAGAACATGGCATACACTAATTCACATATTATTTGACAGATGCGCAAGATAAACGGGCGTATTTGTGTTCAAAAAAATTCCATTTTTAGATATGCTTCGTCCAATTCATCCTGCCGAACGCCTAGATATAATCGGGTGACTTCGTAATTGCTGTGGTTGTAAATCTCCATAATCACTACCGGGGATACCTTGCCGCTCGTCCAGGCATGGTATCCCCAGGTTTTTCTCAGGCTGTGGCAGGCTATCTTACCCATGATGCCAACAGCCAGCACTGCTCCGTGGATGATGCGCCACGCTTGTACTCGGCTGATGGCTCTATCGTCCTTGCGGTTGCTGGCAAAAATAAAGGTGCCACGCCGGTATGGGAAGTACAGCCGCAACGCAAAAATCGCCTGTTTGTTCAGTGCAATAGTTTTTTCTTTGCCAGTTTTCTTCTCCCGGATAGTAACATGGGTACGGAATGTCTGCCGCTCCTCGTCATAAACGTCCGTCCACTTTAAGCGGAGTAAATCGCTGATGCGCAGGACGGTACTCGCTCCCAGCACCACCATGACATAATTGCGGAGTTGGCCACGCTGCAAAAAATACTCCCCCAGGGCCTTGAGTTGTTTCTTGTCTCGAATCGGTTCGGTTGCTGCCATAATAGTGTTGTCCCCCTTGTCCGTGATACGCTCCAGTATAGCGCACTTCGGGCAAGGGGGATAATGTAACATTTTAAGAATATTGTTGCCTATTTTACCACTAAATCCAGCCGGATTCAAGTGCTTTTGACGGTTTTAGTGGAAATCTTTGGGTAGCTGCTGGGAACTAGGGTTGTAGCTGAAGACGATAACAACCAGAGAATGTAACGCCCTTCTTATTGTGTTACATCTTGAAAATCTTGCTCATTCCGGGCAAGAATATTTTGTAGAAAAGAGGGGGATTTTTGTGAAAAAACGAATATTATCGGCTATGTTGGCAATGTGTGTAGTACTAACGCTTCTGCCAACTTCTGTGGTGGCTTATACAGATGAGCAACTATCAGCTGAAACAAGCACACGCGCAGGAGATTATTTGACTTATGGTGATGTGGCATACACTGTTGACAATGGTGAAATAACTATTAGGCAAAGTGGCAATTATCGAAACAAAAAGGTTATAGAGATTCCTTCGGAAATTGATGGGATACCGGTTACCAGTATTGAAAAGAGGGCATTTCAATTGGCTGTGAACTTAACCACAATTACCATTCCCAATAGTGTTACAAGTATAGGGGAGTACGCTTTTTATGAATGTTCATCTTTATCTAGTATAACTATTCCAGATGGAGTTACAAGTATAGAAGGGTATACTTTTTTTGATTGCAAAAGCCTGACGCAAATAAATATTCCAGATAATGTTACAAGCATAGGCGAGGGAGCTTTCTCTTTTTCGGGCTTAACAAGTATCGATATACCTGCTATGACGGCAAGTGTTGGTTCTATTGCATTTCGCGGTTGTTATCAATTGTCCGAAATTAATGTAGATATGTCAAACACCAATTACACTTCAATTGACGGGGTGCTTATTGATAAATCTTCTAATACATTGGTAAGTTTTCCGGGAAAACTGGATGGCATTTACAAGATCCCGGATGGTGTTATTTCTATTGGTGAACATGCATTCAGTTTGTCTAAAAACCTAACATGTGTAGCTATTCCAAGCAGTGTTACTACTATTGAGTACGCTGCGTTTCAAGGGTGTGGGATAAACTACTTAATCATCCCTAATAGTGTTATCTATATTGATGATTATGCATTTAAGGGTTGTGCAAATTTAGCTGACGTATATTATAGTGGCAGCGAAGACGAGTGGAATGCAATTTCAATTCGCCCAGAAAACACCCCACTTAGAAATGCTACCATTCACTACAACAGCACTGGGCCAGATGACCCAGGAGATACAGGTACTCAAAAGGCCAACGGTGTCCTCCGCTCTGGTGATAGTTGGCAACTTCTATGGGAGTGTTCTTGGAAAGAGGTAGATGGTGCTCCTACTAATGGCAGAGTTGATATTACAATGACAGGCGCGGCCAATCGGACCGATGAAATCTACATCTATAATGAAAACAGCGACCAGGGCTTCCCCTGGGAGCTTGCACCGCATAGCATCCCAAAATCTGCCATTAAGACGCTTTCTATCAGCGGCGAGTCGGTCGGAAAGCGGCTTCGGGTTGCAGCAAACTCCTTCCAAGGCTATAGTAATCTGGAGACAGTTCTTTTGGACGATGTTACCGGCATAGACAGCTATGCGTTCGAGGGCTGTTCCGCCCTGAAAAGCGTTGAATTTCAGTATGCCGCAGAATTAACTACAATCGGCAAAGGTGCGTTCAAAAATTGTACCAGCCTGTCAACGATAGAACTTCCCGGCAACCTGGAACATATTGGTGATGCTGCGTTTCAAAATACTGCGCTGGGAACAATTACGCTGGGGCGCAGTATCACAGAAATCGGGGCCGATACTTTTTCTGGTTGTCGGAACGTGAAAATTCGCTGCTATGAAAACTCTGCTGCACATCGGTATGCACAGGATAATAGCATTCCATTTGAGTTAATAAACGAGAACCTTGGAAATGTTAATATTTATTGCGGAAATGGCAGAATAGAGCCTTTTGACAATACGCTTGAATATTATGTGTCGCAGACAAGCTCCACTGTTTACAATCCGAAGCTTTCTCACATGTTAATCGCTCTTTCTAATGCAGCCTATGACGTGAATAATATTAAGGATTCTATGAAAGAACTTGGCTTTTCTGATAGTAACATCTACTGCCACTACACACCAGGTGACTTCAGTGATGTGATTGCGTATGCGATTGCAAAAAAGACATTGCCAAGTGGAAAAAACCTTGTACTTGTAACGGTGAGGGGCTCCAGTTCCAGTCTGGATTGGCTCAGCAACTTTGCTATAGGCAATTCTGTTGCGGGATGTTTCTGGCATGCCGGGTTTGAATCGGCAGTCAATGAGGTGTACAGCGACCTTAGCCGCATTGTCGCAAATGATTTTACAAATACAACTTTTGTGGTTACCGGCCACAGTAGAGGTGCAGCAGTAGCAAATTTGCTTGAGGTCAAATTGTTCGATGCAAAAGTACCTACCCAAAACGTATATGGTTACAATTTTGCCTGTCCTGATGTTGCCGCAGGCCTTCCGACCGGCTGGAATTGGCTCGGTGAGCACAATAATATATTTAATATCGGCAATGCGCCTGATCCGGTATCTGTTGTACCTGGAGTCTTTGGCTCAGCATTTCTCTCTGCTATCCCTGGAACCACCTGGGGAAAATTCGGTCAAAGCCGTTGGTTCTCAAAAAATTGGAACAATCTTTCTGAAACAACTTTAGATATGTCGTTTTCAGCACATGATCAAAAGGCATATCTAGACTATTTGTCGAAAGAACCGGCGTTTAACACCTTCAAAACGTGGGCAGAAAGAAATGCATCTATTCTTGCCTCACAAGCACAAACTCTAGGCAAGCTTTTTAACGCCTGTTGTCCGGTAGATATTACCATTACGGATGACAATGGGAAACAAATTGCTTCTGTCATAGGCGGGGAAGAAAACTATTATGATTCTGCCTTTGGTGAGGTTGTCATTTTTAGAGATGGCGATAAAAAGGCAATATTTGTGCAAGGAAGTCAGCCGCTAAATGTTCGGTTTACTGCCACCGACAGTGGTACGATGGATTATACTGTGCAGACAATAAACATTGATTCAAGCGATATTCTTTCCCAAAAAACTTTTACAAATGTATCACTTGAACAAGGCAAACAAATGCTTAGCATGGCGGATGTTGAAGCGGTAACTGGAGTTGGAGTAGATGTGTCAAAGGTGCCTTTGTATGTTTTGGACTCTACTGGTAACCCGGAGAAGAATGTTCTTCCCGATGGCAAGGGCACAGAAGTTCCGATTGACACTCCTTTGGAATGTGAGCACAGCTACACCGCAAATGTGACCGCCCCCACCTGCACCGAACGTGGTTATACCACCCACACCTGCACCAAGTGCGGCGATAGCTATGTGGATACCTACACTGCTGCGCTGGATCATAGTTATGGTGAGTGGACTGTCGTTACGCCAGCTACTACCACAACGAATGGTCTGCGTGAACGGATATGTACTCGGTGCTCAGACCGGCAGACAAATGTTATCCCGGCCACAGGCGGTGGTTCCAGCCACGATAATCCAGGCAGTTCCAGTAGCGACCCTACCTATCGCATTGACGCGCCTTCTAAAATCACAGGTGGTACTATAAAGATTACACCTACCAGCGCCAGAGAAAACCAGCGTGTTACCATCACTGTTAAACCCAATACTGGCTATATACTAGAGCAACTGACCGCCACTAACAACAAAGGTGATGCACTCACATTAGCTGATAAGGGCAACGGCAAATATACGTTTATGATGCCGAAAGGTAAAGTCACAGTAAATGCAGTATTCCAGCCCATAGAAAAACCCTGGAGCAACCCCTTCCAAGACGTCACTGCTGATATGTGGTGCTACAACGCTGTAAGATTTGTAAGTGAGAATGATTTAATGAATGGCATCAGCAGTAACTTGTTTGCACCCAATACCAACTTGTCCAGGGCTCAGTTGGCACAAATTCTCTATAACAAAGAAGGGAGACCAGAGGTGGAGAAAGCAACCTTCACGGATGTACCTGACGGAGAATGGTATAGCAATGCAGTAGCTTGGGCAGCAGAAAAGGGTATCGTTTCCGGCTATGGGAATGGGCTGTTTGGTCCTGGAGACAATATCACCCGTGAGCAACTGGCTGTAATGCTTTGGCGCTATGCAGGAAGTCCTGCAACCACTAATAAAGAGCTACATTTTGCTGATACTAATGAAATTAGCAGCTATGCGTTGGAGGCTCTATGTTGGGCAACAGAAAACGGCATCGTTAATGGCTATGGTGACGGCAAACTTGCTCCCAAGGGCGAAGCAACCAGAGCACAAGTAGCACAAATGCTTATGAATTATTTGAACAACAGCTTCTAAATAATCAGGGAGGTAGCTTACTACTATCTGGCATAGCTACCTCCCTTTCAATTTCATTAAGCTGTGCTATAATGGAAACAGCTAAATATTCACATCATTTATTTTCAAAGCATGAATGCGGCCACGTGTAACAAATTGGGCTTTGAAAACTTGATTTGTGAATGTTTAGCGACTAACACGCGGTCGCTTTTTTGATAGGAGCTTCCGTTCAATAAAGCAAACAAGGAGCGTCATGAGTCCCGATGAACAACCCATCAACAATCAATTTACTATGCAGCAGCCGTATATGGATGTAAATGGGCTAGCGACTACACGGCGTATTTCACAAGAATCTAGTATGGTTTCACAACGAACAACAATCTTTACAAAGGACGCTCACAAAATACAACAAATGTCTCCGCGAATGCCGAGCTATGTCAAAAAGATGATACATGCTAGCCTTGCCTGTGGAGTTATCATCGTAATTGGTACCGTTTTGGTTGCGATTGGTCTTGCTACGGGAGCTTTTACATCAAATCAGGGATTTGCAATGGTATCCAGTTTACTTATTGGGGTGGCATATAATGCAGTTCGGATTATTGGCCTGACTCTCTGTACAATCGTGTTTGTGTCAGCCCTTATTGTCAAACGAAAATACCACAATCATATCAAAAACCAGCTTGCTATGATTGCTGTAAGTGTACTAATGATAGAATTTCCATACATAATAATAAATATTTTATTCTTAGTTTTGAGGTGAATTTACAGATACTCTCTGAACAAGCAAAGTCAAGCTAGAAAGCTTGACTTTGCTTGCATCATAGATCATTGGCGATATTCCCGGTTTTTAACGCTTCTAGTTATCATTAGTTTTATTCCCGGCAAACTTTATTGGTCATGGAATAATCCCATCGCCCCCGGATTTTCACGCCATGCGCTTTTAGGCATCTGTTAATTGTATAAGAACTGACATTGAAGTATTTGGCAATATCTTCTATAGTGTGCATATTTTCATACATGGAGAGGACTTTATCGACATTAAGCTTTGCTTGTGCCTTTGCTCTAGTGATTCTGACCCCGTGTTGCCGTAACAACTTGTTGATAGTGCCTTTATTACATTTAAACTGTTTAGCAAGCTCTATTGTAGTCATTCCGGATTTGTACCCGGCAACCATTTGCCCCACATCCTGCTCAGAAAATTCTCGACGATGAAGCTGCTTTAAGCGGGTGGTTGCGATTTCTCCAAATTGATCAATTACCTTATCACTACAGGGTGGTGCATCTTCAACCATAAAACTAGTACTCTACCAAGTTAGGAATTAGAAGATGATAGGGTATAGTTTTCTGAGTTTGCACCTGGCGTCATCAGAGGAAAATCTCCAACGGACAGTAGAGCAAACGGAGTTTCTGTACATCGCCCATGCGTTGACCTGGCGCTGCATAGTCTCGAAAGAAGATAAGGCTTGAGACAGGCACTGTCTGGAAAGGATACCAATTTCAATCTCTGCCATATTCAGCCAGGAGGCGTGAATGGGAGTGTAGTGAATTTCCAACCGCCGTATGATCCGTCTGGCCTGAGCAGGATCAAAAGCTTTATACAAGGACGCAATCGAGTGAATGTTCAAATTGTCCATGACCAGCACAATTTTTTCACAATGGCTGTAATGGACATCCACCAGTTCATGCAGAAAATGGGCAAAATCTACTGCAGTTCTAGTGTGTGTAAGTTTCACAACCCTTTTGCAGGCCAGCGGTTCAAAGGCAACAAACAAATCCACCACGCCACAGCGGCGGTACTCGTAATCTTCCCGTTCCACACTTCCTGGTTTTGCTGGGATGCGCTGTTTCTCAACCAGCTGCCGGTTTGTTTCATCCAGGCAGACTACCGGGCGCAAAGGGTCGTAAGGCTGCTGGTATACATCCAGAACATCCTCCATCCGCGCTACAAATTCCGCCCCCGGCTTGGGGATACACCATTCCTTCTTTTGCCAAGGCTTAAGTTCGTTTTTTTCAGTGTGTCCATCAC
>OFFW01001709.1_pt1 | contig 12952 bp, 8 predicted proteins | sample 1521501 | NCBI WGS metagenome assembly OFFW01 (sample SAMEA3504107, study PRJEB24116) | mouse gut metagenome | biome: mouse gut; feature: mouse-associated habitat; material: faeces | place: Denmark | collected 2011
CTCGCACAGTCCGTAGACCGCCTCCTGGATGTACTGCGGCGATTTATGCTCAATGCCGTACCATTTCTCATATACAGCGACATCCTTGATCCGGTAGTCCGCGCTCAGATCGACGATCTTCGTCCTGCTCAATATCTCCTCATTCATCATCGAAGCGCAAAACCCCTGCGGAGTAGCCGTGAAGATCACATCCGCCTGCCCCGCCAGTTCTTCTATATTATCATCCATACATTTGTCATCTACGATCTGAAACATATTCCGGTATACATCGGCATACCTCTTATCAATATAACTTCTGGAACCATACCATATAATCTCAACATCCTTATGCCCCGCCAGTATACGCACCAATTCTCCGCCCGCATACCCGGTCGCTCCGATAATCCCTGCTTTAATCATCTGTCCTGCATCCTTTCCATGCCGTATCTTCATTATATTATTCTATATTCAGGTAACCCCAATCAATATAAACCAAAACACCTCTTTTGTCCAGCATAACTCAAACGAAATGCTATCCTGATATCTGTAAACCGACATTTGCATAATTATACAACTTATATGTATAATATTCAACACCTTTTTGTATTTTTACTCACTCTGCTGATTTTGCCTGAGAACATATGGCAAATTTAGGCACAATGCATTATAATTGTTATGACCGGAGGGAAAGTATCCTCCTAATTATCAAAGGATCGGAGGAATATCGATGAAACCAGAAAATATGTCGTGTATCGACTGCACCGTAAAAAACTGCGACAGGATGGACAAGGCTTACCCAGAATTCTGCCCGACTGTGCATATGGATCAGGACGTTTACCAGGAAGCGATGGAATGCTACAAGGAAGAAGGAAACCACAAGGTCATGACTGTGGCGGCAGAAGTCGAATATGAGCATTACTGCCAGTATACACGGGTCGAGGAGATCATGGACTTCGCGCAGAGGATCGGAGCGAAAAAAATAGGCATTGCCACCTGCGTAGGTCTTCTAAAGGAGAGCCGGACTCTGGCCTCAATTTTCAGGAAGCATGGATTTGAAGTCTGCGGAATCTCCTGCAAGGCAGGTTCCGCCCCCAAATCAGACGTCGGGATTCCTGAAAAATGCAATAAAGTCGGGATCAATATGTGCAATCCGATCCTTCAGGCGAAGATGCTGAACCATGCGAAGACGGATCTGAACGTAGTAGTCGGACTGTGCGTAGGCCACGACAGCCTGTTTTACAAATATTCCGAAGCAATCACAACCACCATGATAACAAAAGACCGGGTACTCGGGCACAATCCGGCGGCGGCGCTGTATACTGCCGATACCTATTATAAGCGGTTACAGGATTAAAGGAATATCAATTTATTCTTGCATAATTATAAAAAATGCGTTATAGTATTTCTTGCATAATATACAAAATCAGCAAAGGTACATATAAAGGAGGACATTCTACCATGAAAGAGAAAGTTGTACTGGCATATTCCGGCGGACTTGACACCACAGCCATTATTCCATGGCTTAAGGAGAATTTTGATTACGAAGTTATCTGCTGCTGCATTAACTGCGGACAGGGCGAAGAATTAGACGGTTTGGAAGAACGCGCCAAATTATCCGGCGCTTCCAAGCTGTATATCGAAGATATCATTGACGATTTCTGCGATAACTACATTGTACCGTGCGTACAGGCCCATGCTGTCTATGAGAACAAATATTTGCTCGGAACCTCTATGGCCCGTCCGGCGATCGCTAAGACACTGGTCGAGGTTGCAAGAAAGGAAGGCGCTTCCGCTATCTGCCACGGCGCAACCGGCAAGGGCAACGACCAGATCCGCTTTGAACTTGGCATTAAAGCGCTGGCGCCGGATCTTAAGATTATTGCCGCCTGGCGCGACGATAAATGGAATATGGATTCCAGGGAATCCGAAATCGCTTACTGCAAGGAACACGGAATTGACCTGCCGTTTTCCGCGGACAGCAGCTACAGCCGCGACCGCAATTTATGGCATATCAGCCATGAAGGGCTGGAACTGGAGGATCCGGCTGTAGAGCCAAATTACGATCACCTTCTGGTACTCGGCGTTTCTCCGGAACAGGCTCCAAAAGAAGGCGAATACGTAACCATGACGTTTGAAAAAGGCGTTCCGGTTTCCGTCAACGGCAAACAGATGAAGGTTTCGGATATTATCCGCGAATTAAACCGCCTCGGCGGCAAACACGGAATTGGGATTGTCGATATCGTGGAAAACCGCGTAGTGGGGATGAAATCCCGCGGCGTTTATGAGACGCCGGGCGGAACGATTCTGATGGAAGCGCATCAGCAGCTGGAAGAACTCGTATTAGACCGCGCTACAATGGAAACCAAAAAAGATATGGGCAATAAACTGGCCCAGATTGTGTATGAAGGAAAATGGTTTACGCCGCTTTGCGAAGCCGTCTGCGCGTTTGTGGCTTCTACCCAGCAGTATGTAACCGGTGAAGTAAAATTCAAACTGTATAAAGGAAATATCATAAAAGCAGGCACAACTTCTCCGTATTCTCTGTACAGCGAATCACTCGCCAGCTTTACGACCGGCGATTTGTACGATCACCATGACGCGGAAGGATTTATTACCCTGTTCGGACTCCCGTTAAAGGTGCGCGCTATGAAATTAGCAGAAACGGATAAATAAAACGTATGAAATTAGGGATTTTGATTAATAAACAAGCGAAGAACCTCGGTGACGACATCCAGTCCTATGCTGCGGCGAAGCTGCTCCCCCGTGTCGATTATGCCATTGACCGGGAACACATTGATACGTTTTCCAGCAAACACAATGAACCGGTAGCCGTCCTGATGAACGGATGGTGGATGTGGCGGAAATGGAACTGGCCTCCCGCGGATTGCATTATCCCTAAGCTGACCAGTATGCATATCAATACCTACACCGTGGCGCAGCTCGGCACTCCCCTCCATGCGGAGTGGCTTACCGGCTGCGGCAGGGAATATATGCAGAAATACGGGCCGGTCGGCTGCAGGGATCACTCTACGATTGCGTTTTTAAAGGAGGCGGGCATTAAAGGCTATTTCAGCGGCTGTCTGACGCTGACCCTGCCCGAACAGCCCAAAACGCCGGATGCCGGCACTTATGTCTGTCTGGTGGATTTACATCCGAAACTCGAAGCGGAGGTCAGAAAACGCCTTGCCGATACCGGTCTGGAAATACGCGCGTTCAGCCACGACTACGACGACCGTCCGGTGGGACAGAGCTTAAAGCAGCGCTTTGATAATGTAGAAAAAATCCTGACCCAATATCAGAATGCCCGGTTCGTCGTCACCCGCAGGCTTCATGTGACTCTGCCGTGCATCGCCTTAAAAACTCCGGTTTTGTCCCTTGTAAACAAGAGCAACGTAAAAAACAGCTCCCGGTGGGATTCCTACGCGGATTTGCTGCATTACGTGGACGAAAGCGATTTCCTGTCGGGCAATTATGATTTTGACTTCCATAACCCTCCGCCGAACCGTGATGCCTACCTTCCCATCCGGGAATCGTTAATCCGGGAGGTGCAGGCATTCGTACAGCAGTACCAGGATGTCTCCTGTACGTTAGAGGAAGTCAGAAAAACCTCATACACCGAAGCCGAAAAGCTTCTCTGGCAGAACCAGATGATGAAAACGGCGCTGGATAAATGGATGCGTGCCAACAAGCGTATTATTGACCACAAATCCGCGCTTCGCAAGAAGTTAAAACAAACTGCCAAAACACTCAAGCAATATGCACAGTTTATCGAACAGCTGCAGGCGGACGGCGTTATCACCGAAGTCAGCCTGCCCGAAGTTTCGGATCCCGTTATATCGGATTACGAAGAGGATGCCAAAAGCGCTTCCTTTTGGGACCGTCTCAGAAAAGCCATACGGGCGTTCCGCAATTAATACCGACAAAAAAAGCCTCCTGCGATACCGTTTTACGTATCGCAAGAGGCCTTTTTTGCCATGCCTTCCCGCCGTCCCGGCAGGGACGCCGTAGCTGCAATTACGGCGCTTACAAGCAAAAGCAGGTAAAAATTAATGCTTCTGGTCACACACATCGAAGCCGTCAGGTATGCGCCCGGGAAAATAGCGGCAAAAACCGTCTTATACATCAGTTCCGTAATTCCCTGCGCTCCCGGCAGCGGCAGCATATCCACCGCTATGTAAACCGTCGCCTGGATAAACATAACAGCGCCCATAGAGTAACCGGACAATCCCATCCCCTTGTAAATCAGCCAGGTCAGGAAAAATACGGAAAACCGCTGTACAAACGTAAAAGCAACTACCACCGCAATATGCTTTTTATGTTGTAAAAAAAACACCACTGCTTCATGGTAACTGTCCGCCATATCAAACAGCTTCTTCCTGCGCGTTTCGGAAGGCTTTAAAATATGCGCCTTCATTAACAGCCGTTCCCCTCCGGTTACAATGCCCCGGAAACATTTCGGGCTTACCATCACAAATAATAAGATACCCACCAGAGCCGTATTCAAAAAGAGGCCCAGATAATACAAATAAATATATCCCTTTAAATAAACGCATAGTTCCGGGTACCACAGCGCCAAAATGCCAAGCCCGATTAAAACCAAAACAAGCTTATATGCCAAAGCCACCGCCATAAGCACTACCGTGCTGTCGGAAATCTTAACGCCCGCTTTTTTCATATAGTAAAGCTGCATGGGCTGCCCGCCCGTTGCAGAAGGCGTAATCCCGGAGTAAAAAAAGCCGATAAACGAATAGCGGATACAGGAAAAAGGCGAAACGCCGCATTGAAGCGCATGCAGCAGATACCAGATCATAAGACCCTCCGCCGACACGAAAAACAGGCCCGTAACAATGGCAACCCCCAGATACACCGGCTGTATCCCTCGGATAGTCTGCCAGACATAGTTCATATCATTTCCTCGAAAGATTGTATAAAAAGTGAGGAACATCAATGCCAAAAAGAGGCCGATGCTGCAAATATTTTTTCGATTCATATAAATTCTCCCATTGTGAAACATCGTATCCGTCCGGATCCGCAGCCAGAAAATTTGTAAGCGTCCCCTCGTAAACAAGTTCTGTTTGCGGCAGCTCATAGAAATCCCGCGGCGTAACCAGAGAAAAATGTTTCTCAAACAATTCTATCCCGTTCTCGGCTAAAAGCCTTGCGATAAAAGAAGAACAGGTGTAGTGCTGTTTCTGGTAAAAGGGGACGTTCATTAATAAAAACGGCAGCCCCAGCACGCAATAGTGATACCGGAAGCGGTTGTCATAGCATTCCTCCAACTGCGCCGCAATCGCCGCTTTCTGCCATCCCGTACATTCTAAGCTTACAACCTTATACCTGGCAGTAGGAAACGCACTGCAAATGGACGGAAGATATTCCTGCTCAAATCCGGCTATCAAAGGAATAAACGGATTTCTGCGGCCTATACTGTACGCCTCCTTAAGCCCCGGATCCAAACCGATTGCCACATGCACATAGGGTATGCCGATCGTCTTTCGGATCATAGATGCAAACAATCCGGGTGTATCAACCAATGCTAAATAGATTTTTTCCATAAAGTAAACTCCTTAAAAACAGGTTCTGTCTGTATATTTATATTCAGTTAAACTGGTAAATACGCTTTGCGGCGCGGTAACCTCCAATCGTTACGGCATCTCCCAACCGGCCTCCCGGCAAATATGTAAACCCGCAGAGCGTTTTGTATTTTAAAATATGGTACAGCTTCCGGTTATGCGCCCGGATGTAATGCCACAGCGCTTCCCTTTTTTGTTTCGCTTTCGGCGTCCCGATCAAAAGCAAATGAATACAGGAAATCGACATCATAATCGAAATATTCCTGGTCAGGTAACGCGCCAGTTTTGGCTGTGTCTGCGACAGCTTCTCTAGATCAGCGGCCGTCGCCACCATTTTTGTCACACGGATCTGCTGGTCAATCCGACTCATTAAAACCTTTTCGTTGACCGACTGATCCTCCCTGCCCAAAAAGTAATGATATAGATCCAAATCCAGGTAACAAAGCGTTTTTACATACGGCAGCGGCTGGTTGGCAAACAGGTTGTCCACATAAAATGTATGTTTTGGCAGACGTACGCCGGACTGCCGCAGCACTTCTGTTTTGTACCAGAGCGCATGCATTACCAAATACTGCGACGGCCCGAACGGGCGGATATCTTCCCAGCCGCAGATTTTACCGGAAGTAAATACGTTGCGGTACGGCATGCATTTTACTTTGTTCTCATAAAGATGGTCATACAAGTAATTGCATATGATAAGATCCGGCTCAGTCCCGGACGCTTCCTGACAGCACATCCACTGCAGCAGTTTTTTTAACGCTTCCATATCCATCTTGTCTGCGTTTTCCGCCACATACGCGGCAAAATCCTGCGCCTTTTCCGCCGCCTTCCAGTGTGTCTGCGCCTCGCTTTTTGACAGGCCCTGACAGCCTGCCGCAAGGCCCGCCACAAAAAGGCAGCCCGCGGCTGCGATTGTTCTGAGTCTCATTGTCTTTGTTCCTCCCTTGTTCTGATATTATCTGTTTACATCTGTCATTTATGTGAAAATTCCCGGAATCCAAAACTATGTAATTCCGGGAATCCATGACCTGAAACATTACAGAGACTCAAGAATCTTTGAAAGCTTCTCAATCTCTATCGGCTTTGCAATATGGGCATTCATTCCGGCAGACTTTGCCTTGTTCACATCTTCCTTGAACGCGTCCGCCGTCATCGCGGCGATCGGAATCTCCACAAGATCCGGCCTGCCGGAAGCACGGATCGCCCGCGCCGCCTCATAGCCGTTCATATTCGGCATCTGGATATCCATCAGAACCAGATCATAGTAATGCGGCGGAGTGGCAAGCAGGCGGTCCACAGCCTGTTTTCCGTCAAAGGCTTTTTCCACCACAAGACCGATAAATGTGAGCAGCTCCTCCGCGATTTCCATGTTCAGCTCATTATCCTCCACAACAAGCACCCGCTTTCCTTCACAACGGGCCTCCGGCACCAGTTCCTGTCCGGCCGCATCTTCCGTCTCCTCACCTGTCTGCCCGTCCTCTCCGGCTTCCACAGACAGCTTCAGATATACCGTGACCGTAAAACGGGAACCTTCTCCCGGCGCACTTTCCACACGGATATCCCCGTTCATCATTTCCACAATATTTTTTGCGATCGGCAGCCCCATGCCGATTCCTTCCATGCGCCCGGTTCTCGAATCCCCGGCACGGCTGAACGGCTCAAAAATATGGTCTATGAATGACTCTCCGATTCCGATTCCATTATCTGTCACCACAATCTCATAACAGCCGTTCCCCGCAAATACAGACTCCTTTTCGCGGACGGTAAGCCAGATCTTTCCTCCCTCCGGTGTAAACCTCACCGCATTTTCCAGCAGATTCATCACTACCTGCCCCATCCGCTGAAAATCGCCGATGACATCTGCATGAGAGATATCCGCTATATTCACGTCAAGGTTCTGTTTCTTTACCTCCACCTGCGGCAGAACAACCTGAACGGCATCCCCGACTGCCTCGCGCAGGTCAAAGGCCTCCTCCGACAGGCTGACCTTCCCGCTCTCGATCTTGGACATGTCAAGTACTTCATTGACCAGACTGAGCAGACGGTCATTGGAGACCGCTATTTTGTTCAGACATTCCTGCACGCGCGTCGGATCCTTAATGTGCATCGCCGCAATGGATGTCATTCCCATAATCGCATTCATCGGTGTGCGGATATCATGGGACATCCTGGAAAGAAAGTCGCTTTTCGCGTGGTTCGCCTTTTCCGCCGCCTGCAGCGCTTCCTTTAAGGCAGTATGCGCCCGCAGCTCGTCCCATTTCGCCTCCGTCACATCCTGTCTGGTAAAGAGCACCATCACTGGCACATCCTCTTTCTTGCGCACACAGATAATATTGAGATTAACCCAGAGCGCTGCATCCCCCCGCGATTTGTATTCACAGTGGAGATTGACATGTGTTTTTAAATAATCCTGAATATATCCCTGGCGGAATACCTCGCGGAAACGGTCCCGCTCCTCCTCCTCCAGAAACGTGGAGACAATGAAATCCGCAAGCGCCTGGTATTCCCCCTCCAGGGGAATCTGTGCGATATCCGGCAGGACATCCCCCATAAACTTATAGGTATTATTTTCAAAATCAACCAGAATAAAACGGTCAAACACCTGCGTGATTCCCGAGATCACCTGCGCCATCTCATCGTTGTCACACAGCAGCTTCTTTTTCTGCCGCCGGTCCGCCACAATCAGCACCACGACATAGATCACAAACGCGGCGACCAGCTCTATTTCCAGAATAACCCCCGCCGCACTCGCATTCACCAGCATCTGCCTGGTGATACGTGGCGGAAACGTCTGGAGAATCATCCAGTCTTTCTCCGGCAGCTGCGCCATATAGGCAACGCCGTCCCCGTCACTGCTTTTGTACGTCGTGCTGTATGCTGTTCCGTCCGCAAACGCCCTCCGTATCTCCCGAAGCGTCGCCTCCGGTACCAGCCCGGATTTTTCAAGATAGCTAAAAATATTTTCCCTCTCCATCGCCTGTTCCGACGCTGAAACCACTGTTCCGTCTTTCAGACAGAGAAAGGTCCCTGCTGACTCTCCGAAAAAAGAGGTTTTCAGAATTCCGCGCAGCTGATCTTCCCTGTAATGTCCCACCAGCACACCGGCAATCTCCCCCTGATACCGCAGTGGGGAATAAAACACTACCGTCACACCGTCCGTCGCCTCCGGATCAAAAATCAGATCCATCCCCGAACCTCCGCGGATCCCATCCTGAAAGTAGAAGCGGCCGGAAATATCCACCGGTTCCTGTCCGGGACTGCGGATCATCCCGTCAGTCCCCGCGAATTCAATCATGTCAAAACGGGATTCCTCCGAGAGACGGATGAGTGTTTCCGGATCCGCCTCCGGGGACGTCATCGTCTGCCCGTAAAGATTTGCAATCATGCTGACGCTTTCCTGCGCCCTCGCCAGAAGTTCAGACACGCGCTGTGCAGTCTGCGTCGTGACCTCCTGCACGTAAGATGTATTCTGCCTTACGATCCTCCCACGGTTCTCCCGGATAAACAAAAGAAATGCCACAACCGTAACTGTGAGCAGAAGCCCCGCCGATAACATTTTTTCTGCCGTCTTTCTTTCAAATGGCATATCCCTTCCCCCTTTTACCACACAGCTGTGTCCCTCTTCTGCTATTTCAGATATTTCTTCAGCTGGGCAACCAGCTTGGGTACATCAATCGGCTTTGCAATATGAGCATTCATACCACAGTCAAGGCAGTGCTGAATATCCTCGGAAAATGCATCCGCCGTCATCGCGATAATCGGCAGTCCCGCATCCCCGCGCTCCAGCGCGCGGATCGCCTTCGAGGCCTCGTAGCCGTTCATCACCGGCATGCGGATATCCATCAGTATCAGATCATAAGTCCCCTCCTTCGACGCCTGAAACTTCTCCACACAGAGCTGCCCGTTTTCAGCCCATTCCACGGAAAATCCTGCGCTTGTGAGAATTTCCTGCGCAATCTCCCAGTTGAGATCATTATCCTCCGCCAGAAGGATACGCTTTCCGGCAAACTGCTGCTCCACAAGAGCCTGCTGCTCCGGCACCGCCGGTCCGTCCTGCATATAACGCGTCAGCCCGAGAAACAGGTTGGACTTAAACAGCGGTTTTGAAATAAAGCCATGCGCACCCGCCGCAACCGCTTCTTCCTCGATGTCGCTCCAGTCATAGGCGGAAATAATCAGAATCGGCACATCATCCCCCACATGATTGCGAATCTCGCGCGTCGTCTCCACGCCGTCCATATCCGGCATCTTCCAGTCGATCAGCACAACCTCATAATCGTTGTGCTCCAGATTGCGTTTTTCCACCATCGCAACCGCCGTCATTCCATTCAGCGCATACTCCGCCTCAACACCGATCTCTTTTAATGCCTGCACCGCACTGATGCACAGCTCCTCGTTATTGTCCACCACCAGCATCTTCCATGGCGGAAGAATCATATCCTCCTCCTTTACAACCGCTTTTTCCAGATCCAGCGTGACATGAAATTCACTTCCGGCGCCGGGCTCACTCTCCACCTCGATCATGCCGCCCATCGCCTCCACAATGCACTTTGTGATCGCCATCCCAAGACCGGTTCCCTCAATCTTCGATACCTGGGAAGACGTCTCCCGCGTAAACGTCTCAAAAATCTTTTCGCGGAATTCCGGCGACATTCCGATGCCGGTATCCTTCACCCGGAAATGGCAGCGCACATATGCCTCTCCCGACGGGGAATCCTCCTGCGCCAGATAGACATTGATTCTTCCGTGTTCCGGCGTAAATTTAATCGCGTTGGAGAGCAGATTAATCAGAATCTGATTCAGCCGGACACTGTCACAGTACACGTCCTCCGTCTCGATCTTCTGAATAAAAATATCAAAATGCTGGTGTTTCTCCCGAATCTGCGGCTGCACGATATTCACAATACTGTCCATCGTCTCGCGCAGGGAGATCTGATCCATATTCAGGGACAGCTTGCCGCTCTCGATCTTTGACATATCGAGCACATCATTGATCAGGCCGAGCAGATGCCTGCTGGAGAGCGTGATCTTTTTCAGACAGTCCTGCACTCGCACCGTATCCTGAATATTTGCCATCGCGATCGCTGTCATACCGACAATCCCGTTCATCGGCGTGCGGATGTCATGGCTCATATTGGACAGAAACTCACTTTTCGCCAGATTGGCGCGGACCGCCTCCCTCTGCGCCTTATCCAGCTGCCGCATCTGCTGCTGTGACAGGCGGAAATACAGCGCAAATATGATCAGTACCCCTGCTAATATCGTTCCGCAGGCAAGAATCATTGTATTGACACGGTCACGCCCGAGACTGTTGATCGCGTCGTCCAGCACACCGTACGGCATAACGCTCACCAGATACCAGTCGCAGTACGGCAGACTCGAACAATAGATATAGCGGTGAACTCCCTCCACCATGACAAGCGTGGTGTAGTTCCCATCTGACTCAATCGCCTCGCGCAGCTCCCTCTCATATTCCTCCGCATCCTTTCCGTCCATAACCCCGACAATATCCCGGATGCGCTGGAAATAATTCTCCCGGAATGCGTCGCCACTGCGTATCACAAAACTACCGTCTTTGTGGATGATATGGGAATAAATCAGCGATTCATTATCATCAAGGACCAGAACTTCCCCCAGATATTCCATTGGCAGTCCGGCCACCAGGGCCACGCTCCTTCCACCGTCCGGCATCTCGTAGGACGCACTGACCCCGAGCAGCAGAACACGTTCATCCTGCCGCGTCCTCCCGCTCGTCACTTTCCTGCCGCCCTTTGCCAGATCCTCAAGAAACGTATCTCCCTCGAGCAAAGTCACCGGCTCCCCGCAGATTACGTCACAGTTTCCATCCTCATCGTAGAGCGCGAGATAAGAAAAATTGCGCACCCTGGCACTGAGAATCAGATCATCCGTCATCTGCTGACCATACCGGCCTGTCTCCGGACTGACTCTGTCTATAATTCCCTGCACCTGCGACAGATGCAGGTTTATTATCGCGGAAAACTTCTGATCAAGCTGCCGGTTCATCTCTGACATATAGATCCCGCCGATTTCATTGATCGCAATATCGCTTCTGCTGCTCATATAGATCCCCACCCCGGAAAAGATGGCGATACAGACAATAAGCATCGTCAGTAAACTTATCACTAAAATCTTTCTTATATTTCCAGTCATCCCAGTAACCCTCTCTTTATCCTGTAATCCCGGCTCCGGCACGCGGGTTCCCCAGCTTTTTTATAGTATGCCTGAGCATTTCCATATTCATCGGCCTGGCAATATGCGCGTTCATCCCCGCTTCCATGGCATCCCTGACATCCCGGGAAAACGCACTGGCCGTCATCGCAACAATCGGAATCCCCGCCGCATCCGGATGACTGCCCGCGCGGATACGCCTCACCGCCTCGTATCCGTTCATAACCGGCATCCGGACGTCCATCAGAATCACATCATAATATCCCGGCGCGGAGCGCTCAAATCGCTCCACCGCCTCCTGCCCGTTTCCCACAAGCTCACAGGCCGCACCTTCCATCCGGAGCAGTTCCATCAGAATCTCCGCATTCAGTTCATTATCCTCCGCCACCAGAAACAGCATTCCGGCCAGCGCATCCGCTCCGGCACCTTCCTGACCTGCACTGCTTCCTCCCGCAGGGCTCTCCTCCTGGTCCGGCAGCTCGGATTCCAGCACCACCGTAAACGTGCTTCCCTCTCCCGGGGCGCTCTCAAGGGATATTGTACCGCCCATCAGATCCACCATATTTCTGGTGATCGCCATGCCCAGCCCCGTTCCCTGAATACCGTCCGTGGCCGGATGGGACGCGCGGGTAAACGGTTCAAATATTTTCTTCTGAAACGCACTGCTGATCCCGATCCCGTCATCCTTCACGGTATACTGCACACGGACTTTCTGCGGCGTCCGTTCCAGAAGACTTATTTCACAGCAGATATGCCCCCTCTCGGGCGTGTACATCACCGCATTGTCCAGCAGATGCAGCAGCATGCGGCTGATGCAGAGCCTGTCCCCGGTCAGTATATCCGGAACCTCTTCCGACACCTCAATCCGGAATTCCTGCTGCTTTGCCTTTGCCTGCGGCAGAATCATACCGCCCAGCTCCTGCGCGAGCTCCCGTATCCGGAATTCTCCTATATTCAGCGAAACACGTCCGCCCTCAATTCTGCTCATATTCAGGATATCACTGACGAGACTGAGAAGCTGCGTGCTGCAGGATGCAATCTTTCCCGCATATTCCGGAAATCGCTCCGGACGGTCCGCGTCTTTTTCGAGGAGATCCGCATATCCCATAATAATGTTCATCGGCGTCCTGATATCGCGCGATATGCCTGCCAGAAAATGACTTTTCGCCTCGCTGGCACTCTGGGCCGATTCCAGCGCCTCCCGCAGCTTC
>OFFW01001711.1_pt1 | contig 12947 bp, 14 predicted proteins | sample 1521501 | NCBI WGS metagenome assembly OFFW01 (sample SAMEA3504107, study PRJEB24116) | mouse gut metagenome | biome: mouse gut; feature: mouse-associated habitat; material: faeces | place: Denmark | collected 2011
CAGCCGTTTTCAGATTCGTCCTCGGGCGCGCCAATGGCCGGTACAGGCAATATTGCTCGGCCATCTCCTGGATCTGTTGTGTTGGTAGTTCTTCCATTTGCCGATCCCCTGATCTGTTAACGCTGGTTTTTCTTTTCCCGCAATTTCGCTTTCATTCCCTGGATCGCTTTTTCCGAATAATCATTTCTTGTCATAGCGCAGCTGAACTTGTCGCCCGGGACAATAACCGACATGGAATCATATGTAATATTTTTTCTTACATACGACGTTTTTCCCGTACAGCTGACTTTATCCGCTACGATCTGTTCCTCGGTTTCCGCTGCAGATGAGAAGTTGGTCACGTCTCGGTAAAAATATTCTTCCGTCCGCTCCTTCTGTCCGTCTTCGTGTTCGCCGGGATACTTAGAAACCATCCAGGGCTGTCCATTGTTATTTCCGTCATATTTAATCCTGTCTATTACTGCCATAATTCACTTCCTCTTTACTATCACAAGTTTTGCAACAACATGACTGCCTGTATAATTTACCGGCAGCTGATTATACTATTTTACATCGACGGATGCTTGCGCTGAACTTCAGGTTCTACGCAATTTTCCTGCATATTATGCCATTTACCAACAATGATAAACCTATAAACAGACAAAAAAATCAAGGCATTTGAGTCTTCCTCATAATGCCTTGATTTTTCAAGTTATAAAGGTCTATCCTTTCTGATACTCCATGTTAGAGAGAACCATCATTGCAATTTTAAACGTCATCGCATCTTCAAATTTACGAATATCCAGCCCAAGTGATTTTTCCAGACGTTCCAGACGGTATAACAGCGTATTCCTGTGCACAAACAACTGTCTTGCCGTCTCCGAAATATTCAGGTTGTTTTCAAAGAATTTCTGGATGGTCACCAGGTTTTCTTCGGAAAAGACATTTGGAATTTCGTCTCCGAAGATTTCCCGGATAAACATTTCACACAAACTCATCGGAATCTGATAGATCAAGCGTCCGATGCCAAGCCTGCTGTAAGATACCGTTTCTTTCTCGGCATAAAAAATCTTTCCGACTTCAATTGCCATTCTCGCCTCCTGGTAAGAACGCGTAATATCCTGCAGATTGACTATGCGGTTGCCGTAACCCACCCGAACGCGTACCATGGCTTCGCTGTGAAAGTTATCCACCATCATTTTGGCAACCTGTTCTAACTCTTCCTCTTCGTTCAATTCCCGAACATCTTTTACGATTACTATGCTCTGTTCGTCAACTTCCGTAATAAAATCCCTGGCAGATGCTCCAAACATCCCCTTGACCAGTTCCATGGCGTATGTATCTTTCTTTCCTTCTATTTCGATCACAAATACTACACGCTCCGCCTGCTCGATATGAAATTTTCTCGCCTTATTATACATATCTACCACCAGCATATTGCCAAGCAGAATATTCTGCATGAAACTGTTCCGGTCAAACTGTTCCTGATAAGCTTCGGCAAGATGACGGATCTGACACACAGCAAGTTTTCCAACCATATACGCTTCTTCTGTAGAAGATTTTACAAGAAGCACATAAAGCACCTCGCCGTCAACCGCCACCTTAAAAAAATGGAATCCGGAATACGTCTGGCTCTCCGCCATAGACTCTGCAAACCCCGCCACCACAGTCTCTAAATTTTCCTGCTGGTCAAACGTTTCTGCCAATAACTTTCCGGATTCATTATAAAGAGCCATCTCGATCCGCGAAATACTTTTCATTTCCTCTAACGCCGCCTGAATTTTATGATTTGAAAGCAAACTATCCCTCCTTCTGCTATCGTACACACTTCCCGCATTATGCCATAATAACTATCGGAAAGCCTAAAAAACCGGATCGAATACTCGCAAACCCGGGGAATTTGATAAAAAGCCGGGCATCCATACGCCCGGCTTTTCGATACGATACATTGCGTTTCCTATCATTAATTTGTAACCGTCAATTCTGTTTCCTTGTCGAATACATGAATTCTTTCCGGATTCATAGCCAGTTTCACATGATCACCGAAACGTGCTTTTGTCGCAGAATCCACTTTTGCACACATGTTCACGCCTGCAATATTGAAGTATAAGATTACTTCAGAACCCAACAGCTCGTACCCGGATACGTCCGCCTCAATAATGCTGTCTTTATATTCCTCCATATCTCTCTGTGAATCGCCGATATCATCCGGACGGATACCAAGCAGAACCGTTTTTCCGTTGTAACCGCCGTCTGCAAGCTTCTTGGATTTCTCCGGAGTTAACGTAACTTTAAATTTATCAAAGGACAGAACTGCTTTTCCGCCTTCGATCGAACATTTGGCATCGATGAAGTTCATCTGCGGAGATCCGATGAATCCTGCTACAAACAAGTTATTCGGCTCGTTGTACAATTTGATCGGTGAATCCACCTGCATGATCACGCCGTCTTTTAATACCACGATTCTCGTTCCAAGCGTCATAGCCTCTGTCTGATCATGCGTTACATAAATGATCGTAGCACCCAGTCTCTGATGCAGCGCGGAAATTTCGGCGCGCATCTGAACCCTTAATTTTGCATCCAGATTGGAGAGCGGTTCGTCCATTAAGAATACTTTCGGATTACGAACGATCGCACGTCCCATAGCAACACGCTGTCTCTGTCCGCCGGACAAAGCCTTTGGCTTACGGTCTAATAATTTATCAAGATCAAGAATTTTCGCAGCTTCTTCTACTTTTTTCTTGATTTCATCCTTCGGTACTTTTCTTAATTTCAATCCAAACGCCATATTGTCAAATACGGTCATATGCGGATACAACGCATAGTTCTGAAATACCATGGCAATATCACGGTCTTTCGGCTCTACATCGTTTACCACTCTTCCGTCGATGGAAAATTCACCGGATGAAATATCCTCCAGTCCGGCGATCATACGAAGCGTGGTAGATTTTCCGCATCCGGACGGACCTACGAAAATAATAAACTCCTTGTCCTCCACCTCAAGGTTAAAATCTTTTACTGCTTCAAATCCATTTGGATACACTTTGCAAATATGCTTTAACGATAAACTTGCCATTTCTATAATCCTCCTCAAATTTTGTAATTCATTTACTGTAATTACTCTAACACGTCTCTCTACTTTTTGCTATTCGAGAATTATACAAAAAACACAAACGAATCTTGTTATTTCAACGAATTTAACCGATAAAACAGGATTATTTCATCATTGTGACGAAATAATCCTGCTTTTTTGTACAAACTAACGAACCGTCAATTTTTCTTATCTTCCGTCATTCAAACGAAGATGTACAGGAAGACCGTCCACCACGATCGGAGCAAACTCACCCTGAATCAACGGGCGCGCATAACGGATAAAGTCTTCCGTCACGCCGTTGCCTTTTTCATTGATCCATTCTCTCGGAACCATCTTCTCGACATTGGCAATTTTATGAATATCATATACGCTGGTAGACGTACGGTATGGATAATCCGATACACGCTCGATTACCGGCATCTTTCCTGTCTCGCCTTCATCTGCCGCCTTCACGGCTGCAGCGCCCGCCATAAACGCTTCGTTGATATCGGTCAGAGAAGCCATATGGGATGCGCATCTTTGCAGTGTGCTGAACTCAATCCCGCGCGTCTTGCAGCCAAGCTCGCTTCCGATCAGGTTTGCAAGATACGTAGCGGAACCTGCAAGCTGTTTGTGTCCGAATGCATCTACATAATCGGAACCGCCGCCCATCTCGCTGATATACGTGCCGTCTGCCGTACGGATTCCTTCGGAAATAGCAACGAATACCGTGCTCTTTTTCTTCATAATCTCTCTGACTTCTTCTACAAATTCTTTGGTATCAAAAGCAACTTCCGGAAGATAAATCAGATCTACGCCTTCGCAATCCTCGGTTTTTGCAAGAGCTGCAGCCGCTGTCAGCCATCCTGCGTTTCTTCCCATAATTTCAATGATCGTAACCATGGGCGTATTGGCAAAGCCTCTGCCGTCGCAGATCACTTCTTTAACGCTTGTCGCGATATACTTTGCAGCGCTTCCAAATCCCGGCGTATGGTCGGTAATCGGCAGATCGTTGTCAATTGTCTTCGGCACACCCATAAATCTCTGGGATTTTCCGTTTGCAGCCGCATAATCGGAAAGCTGTTTGATCGTATCCATGGAATCGTTGCCGCCGATATATGTGAAAACTTCGATTTCCAGCTTATCTAAGATCGTGAAAATCTTTTCATATAATTCTTCGTTTCCCTCGTGAGGTGGCAGTTTATAACGGCATGTCCCAAGATAAGACGCCGGAGTATGTTTTAAAATCTCAACGTCAAGATCGCTCTTTAAATGCTCGGATAAATCCACATATTTCTCATTCAGCAATCCTTCGATTCCGTAACGCATTCCGTATACTTTTCCTGCACCGCATGCAAGAGCCGTTTTATAAACGCCTGCCAAACTGGAATTGATAACGGCGGTTGGTCCGCCAGACTGTCCTACAATAACATTTCCTTTCATTTCATTTCCTCCATTGCTATTATTTTACTTCAACGACTGCATTATAGCATAACCTGTCCGAAAAAACCAGAAATATGTGACATTTTTCCGATAGAAATTATCATTTTACATCTGCGCTTTTCGGAACCCCTTTCTTCAGAAGAAATTTCTGATATGCTTTTAAGATTCTCTGTTTTCCCATATCCTCCATCCCTTTCCGCTTTTTTATTAGAGGAAGAAATCGCAACACAATTCAGAAAACATCTTCCATTTCAATCCCGATCTTTGTCAGCCCGAGCGCCGGAGCCGTCGGACCCGCGGCGCTCCTGTCTTTCTTTTTTAGAATTTCCTGCACATGTTCCGGAGCGATCTGCCCGTTTCCCGCTAAAATCAACGTTCCCGCAATGATACGGACCATATGGTAGAGAAAACCGCTTCCTGTGACCCGGATCAAAATCAAATCCCCTTCTTGTTTCACTTCTATCCCGTAAATCGTCCGGACCGTGGTTTCCGCCGAAGTATGAATGGAACAAAAACTTTTAAAGTCGTGCTCTCCCACCAGATACTGCGCCGCTTCTTTCATTTTTTGCACATCCAGGCCGTAGTGGTAAAAATACGTATTGCGCCTTCTGGTAGGATCCGGAAATTTCCGGTTTAAAATCCGGTATTCATACGTCTTTCTGCTGGCACAGCGCCTTGGATGAAAATCCTGCGGCACTTCTTTGGATTCCTGTACGACAACATCCTCCGGAAGCCTCTGATTTAAGGCATAAGAAAGTTTTTCTGCCGGAATTCTTGTATTTGTGTCAAAAACGGCAAGATTTCCCAGAGAATGCACGCCGGCATCCGTTCGGCTTGCGCCGGTGACGGTAATCGTCTCCCCCAGTAAATCAAAAAGAGCCTGATTTAACACAGACTCTATCGTAATTCCGTTCGGCTGAAGCTGCCAGCCGTGATAATTTGTTCCGTCATAAGCTACGGTAAGCTGTACGCGCATAACGCCCTCCTTCTGTCCTGTGTTTATACAAAGATACGCAGCAAAATAATCCCTGTCAGATAAGATAGCAAAATCAGATATGCCAGACGGTCTCTTGCAGCATAGCGCAGAGGTTTCATTTTCGTCCTTCCTTTTCCGCCCACATAACACCTCGCTTCCATTGCCATCGCCAGATCGTCCGCACGCCGGAACGCGCTTACAAACAGCGGCACCAGCAGAGGAACCATGTTTTTTGCCCTTTTGATTAAGTTTCCGTTTTCAAAATCCGCGCCTCTTGCCATCTGCGCTTTCATAATGATATCCGTCTCTTCGATCAGAATCGGTATAAACCGCAGTGCGATCGACATCATCATCGCAACGGCATGTACCGGAACATGTACGGCAGAAAGCGGCGACAATGCTTTTTCCAGTCCGTCCGTTAAATGATTCGGCGTCGTTGTCAGCGTCATAATCGACGTCCCAACGATCAGATAGATCAGGCGAACCAGCATAAATGCGGCATTTTTCACGCCTTCCATTGTAACGGTAAAAATCCATACATGCAAAAGAACCTCTTTGCCGGGGGTTAAAAACAAATTGAACGCCGCCGTAATGACAAGCAGGATCACAATAGCTCTCAATCCTTTCACCATGTAGGAAAACGGAACCGCAGACAGCCGAATTGCCGCCGTCAGAAATACGGTCACAAGCAAAAAGCCTGCCCATCCCCGAAAGGTAAAGAGTGAGATAATATAAACCAGAGCCCCTGCCAGCTTCACGCGGGGATCCAGTTTATGAATGATAGAATTTGCCGGATAATATTGACCGATTGTAATGTCTCTTAACATAAATCTTTCCTTTTACTTAAATAGCTGCAGAATGCTTTTTTTTGCTTCTTCTACCGTTGTGGCAGACGTGTCTGCAGGCAGCCCCTGTTCTTTCAGTTCATGCATCAGATACGTCACCGAAGGAGCGGCAAGCCCGACTGCCTCCAGCTCTTTATAATGGACAAACACTTCTTTCGGCGTTCCGTCATACATAATTTCCCCGTCGTTCATCACGATAATCCGTTCCACATATTTTGCAACGTCTTCCATGCTGTGGGAAACCAAAAGAACCGTCATGTTCTGTTCTCTGTGCATCTTGGCGATCATATCCAAAATCTCATCCCGCCCCGCAGGATCTAAGCCTGCGGTCGGCTCATCCAGAATCAAAACCTCTGGACGCATGGCAAGCACGCCCGCAATGGCAACCCTGCGTTTCTGGCCGCCGGAAAGATCAAACGGAGACTGATAATAGACCGATTCCGGTATACCTACACTCTTTAACGCTTCAAATGCACGCAGCCCTGCCGTATCCTTGTCCAGTCCCTGATTTCTCGGTCCGAAACAGACGTCGTCGAAAATCGTCGTCTCAAATAACTGATGCTCCGGATATTGAAATACAAGACCCACTTTCGTGCGCAGCTCTTTCCTGTCGTAATCCTCTTCGTAAATATCTCTGCCGTTGAAATAAATACCGCCGGAAGTTGCCCGCATCAATCCGTTGAAATGCTGAATCAGCGTCGATTTGCCGGAACCTGTATGTCCGATAATTCCGATAAATTCCCCGTCGGCGATCTGTAAATCGATCTGTTTCAACGCCTGTATTTCGTATGCGCTTCCCGCACTGTAGACATAATTGACTTTATCCAAAATAATTGACATATTTATTCTCTGCTCCTGTAGAACCGTACCAGTTCCCCGATTAACTCCTGTCTGGTCAATATCCCTGCCGGAAGAGGGATGCCTTCTTTCTTAAGTTCATGTGCCAGCAGAGTAATCTGCGGCACATCCAGACGATGTTCTTTCAGCTCGTCCACTCTGGAAAACAGCTCCCTCGGCGCCCCCTGCATCACGATCTTCCCTTTTTCCATCACATAAACATAATCGGCATCCACAACCTCTTCCATATAATGCGTGATCAGAAGAATCGTCACGCCTTTCTGCTTATTCAGCGTATGAACGGCGCGCAACACTTCTTTTCTGCCGTTTGGATCCAGCATTGCCGTCGGTTCATCTAAAATAATACATTTGGGTTCCATTGCCATCACACCCGCGATCGCTACGCGCTGCTTCTGTCCGCCGGAAAGACGGTTCGGTGAATGGCTGCGGTATTTGAGCATTCCGACGGACGCTAAGCTTTCTTTCACGCGCGTCCAGATCTCTTCTGTTTCAATCCCCATATTTTCCGGTCCAAACCCCACGTCCTCTTCTACGACGCTTGCAATGATCTGATTGTCCGGATTCTGAAATACCATACCTGCCGCACGGCGGATCTCATAAATGGCTTCTGCATCCGAAGTATTCTTGCCGTCTACATAAAGTGTTCCTTCGCTTGGCCAAAGAAGCGCGTTGATATGCTTGGCAAGCGTGGATTTACCGGAACCGTTGTGTCCCAAAACGGCTATAAAAGCGCCGGCTTCTATATCCAGGTCCACACCGTCTATGGCTGCCTGAATAGACTCCACGTTCCCTTCTTCATCCCGCCGTATATATTCATGGACCAATTGATTTGCCTGAATGATTCCCATGTGATCTTAATCCCCTATTCTTCCCAGTGCATGCGATGCAGTTCTCCCGTCAGCTTCATATGCGAAAATCCGTTCTGGCGCAGCGCCTCATACAAAACGATCGCCGCAGAATTGGAAAGATTTAAAGACCGCATCTGCCCCGCCATCGGAATCCTGATGCACTGCTTTGGGTACCGAATCAGAATTTCTTCCGGAATTCCCGCGCTTTCTTTTCCGAACATCAGATAACAATCCGGCTCATAAGATACTTCCGTATACGTCTGCCTTGCTTTCGTCGTCGCCATATAAATTTTGGCATTCGGATTTTTTTCCAAAAAATCCTCCCAGTGAAGGTATCTGGTTACGTCCAATTCCTGCCAGTAATCCATACCGGCGCGGCGGATCTCTTTTTCGCTTAAACGAAATCCTAATGGTTCGATCAAATGCAGCCTTGTATTTGTCGCCGCACAGGTTCTTCCGATATTTCCGGTATTTGACGGAATTTCCGGCTCATACAATACGATGTTCAATTGCGCCATCTTACTTCCTCAGCTTTCCGATAAAATGTTCGATCCGCTCCAGCGCCTCTTTTAAATTCTCCAGCGAAGAAGCGTAAGAAATCCGCACAAAGCCTTCTCCGCAGGCGCCAAACGCCGTTCCCGGAACGACTGCCACTTTCTCGCTTTCCAACAGACGCTCGGCAAATTCTTCTGAAGTCATGCCAAATTCACGGATACAGGGAAACATATAAAAAGCGCCGTAGGGCTCGAAACATTCCATTCCCATCTCCCGGAACCGATACAGCAGGTACCGCCTTCTGCCGTCGTATTCCTCCCGCATGCGGGCTACATCCTCGTCTCCGTTTTTCATCGCCTCAACCGCCGCATACTGGCTGGTCGTCGGCGCGCACATAATCGCAAACTGATGAATTTTAAACATCTGCTCGAGAATCAGCCTCGGTCCGCAGGCATAGCCGAGACGCCACCCCGTCATGGCATAAGCTTTGGAAAACCCGTTAATGACAATCGTCCGCTCCCGCATACCGGGAAGCGAAGCGATCGATACATGGGACGTATCCCCGTAAGTCAGTTCCGAATAGATTTCGTCACTCAGTACATACAGATCATGCCGGATAATCACTTCTGCAATTTCTTCCAGATCGCCGCGTTCCATGATCGAACCCGTCGGATTGTTCGGAAACGGTAGAACAAGCAGCTTTGTCTTCGGTGTGACCGCCGCTTCCAGTTCCTTTGCCGTCAGGCGGAATTCATTTTCCGCTTTTAATTCAATAATCACCGGAACGCCGTTTGCAAGCGTAGCGCACGGCGGATAACAGACAAAACTAGGCTGCGGAATTAATACTTCGTCTCCCGGATCCAGCATTGCACGCATTGCAATATCGATTGCTTCGCTTCCTCCTACCGTGACTAAAATTTCATGGTCAGGATCGTATGTAAGATCGAACCTGCGGTTCATATACTTTGCAATCTCTGTTTTTAACTCTTTGAGTCCCGCATTGGAAGTATAAAACGTTCTTCCTTTTTCCAGAGAATAGATTCCTTCGTCCCGGATGTGCCAGGGCGTATCGAAATCCGGTTCGCCGACGCCAAGCGAAATTGCCTCCTGCATTTCATTAACGATATCAAAAAATTTACGGATGCCCGACGGCTCTATCTCTACAATCGTTTTCGACAATGGATTTCTCATGGCGTTATCTTCATCCTTTCATCTTTTACAGGTTCTGACATGATCGTCCCGTGGTCTTTGTATTTTTTTAAAATAAAATTCGTTTTGGTAGATAAAATGGAATCCTGCGGAGACAATTTCTCCGATACGAACTGCGATACTTCCCGTAACGTTTTCCCCTCCAGAATCACCATAAAATCGAATCCTCCGGAAATCAGATAAACCGACTCCACCTCCGGATAGTTGTAGATCCGCTCCGCCACCTTATCAAAGCCCATACCTCTCTGCGGCGTCACGCGTACTTCGATCATTGCCGTCACTTTTTCGATCCCGGTCTTTTCCCAATTGATCAAAGTATGGTATCCGCAGATAATATGCTCTTCTTCCATGGCTTCCAGTTCGTTCACTACCGCAGATTCCGTAACGCCAAGCACAATTGCCAGTTCTTTTAAATCGATCCGGCTGTTTTTCTCTATAAAAGCCAATATTTTTTCACGCATTCCGATTCTCCCTTTCCGCTTAAATTACCTGATACAATTCATCCGCTTTCGGCGGTTCCAAAAACCTGCGTTCTTCCCCGTTGAGCAGCACACGGTCGTTTCCTTCTGTCGCTTTTCCGATCATACACGCTGCAATCCCTGCTTTTTTCAAATCCATGACCAGCCGGCTGCCGTCGTTTGATGCCATCAGCATTGCGCCGCTGGATATCAAACCATAGGGATTGATGCCGAAAAACTCACAGATTTCCACCGTTTCCTGCTTGAGAGGAATCTTTTTCAATTCAATTTCCAGTCCGACGCCGGAGCTTTCCGCCAACTCCCAAAGGGCGCCGAAAATACCGCCCTCCGTCACATCGTGCATGGCTTTTACACCGGACTTGACGGCGGCTGCCGCCTCCGGCATTACGGACAGCATTTGGTCAAACCGCTGCGCCCGCAAAATAAAATCTTCGGTAAAGCGCGCAGACAACTCTTCTTTTTTTTCTTTGGCAAGGATCGAAGTTCCTTCTAATCCCGCCCATTTCGTCAAAACGATATCCATACCTGCCGTTACGCCGGATGTGGACACCAGCCCGTTTTCTTTTACTTTTCCGATTCCCGTTACGGTAATCACCGGACGTATTACCGCAGAAGTCACCTCCGTATGTCCTCCCATGATCTGGACATTTGCCAGACGGCAGGCCTCTTCTGCCTGAGAGACCATCGTCCGGATCTCCTGTTCGGTAATCTCTTGCGGCAAAAGCACGGTAAGCATCACGCCGACCGGCTCCGCCCCTGCACTTGCCAGGTCATTTAACGTAACCTGAATCGCCAGGCTGCCGATATCTTCCGACGTTCCCGTAATCGGATCCGTAGAAATCACAAAAATTTCATCCTCGTTCAGCTTCATCGCCGCACAGTCTTCTCCGACAGCCGCGCCCTGCAATACCTCGTTTCGTTTTGTATGAATTTGTTTTAACACAGAGCGCTTCAGCACGCTCTCCGGTACTTTTCCTATTTTCATATTTCCTCACAATAAGGCTGTCTAAAAAGACAGCCTTACACAATTCCATATATCTTTCTTGTATTCTGACATGCCTATTGGTCTATGGGTTCCTGATTGGCAGGAGGTTGCTCCGCCGGGGGCTGTTCTGCCGGAGGCTGTTCCGCGGGAGGCTGTTCTGCAGGAGGCTGCTGTGCCGCTGCCTGTTCCGCCGCTGCCGAATCGGTGAATTTCTCCGACACCGCCTCGGCTCCATCCAGCGTCAGGCGCAGTAAATGATATTTTTCCTTGTGAAACAGCGTGATCTTTGCGTCACGCTCCGCCAGCATTGCCAGCGTGGGTGTCTGGACACGCCCCACCGTCAATCGCTTATAATATTTTGTGGTAAATGCCCTGGTTGCGTTCATTCCGATCAGCCAGTCCGCTTTTGCCCTGCATATGGAGGCTTCGCAAAGGTTCTTGTATTCCTCCCCATCTTTCAGATTGGCAAACCCTTCCCGGATTGCGCTGTCCTCCATAGAACTGATCCACAGCCGCCTGACCGGGATTTTGCTGCCCGACAGGTCATAGACACGCTTGAAGATCAGTTCCCCTTCCCGGCCTGCGTCACAGGCATTCACCACATAATCCAGATTACTCCGGTTCAGCAGCTTTTTTAAGACTGCAAACTGCTTTTTCTTATCTTTTGCAACGGCCAACTCCCACTGCCCCGGCACGATGGGCAGGTCTGCAAACTCCCATTTCCCATATCTGGAATCATAATAATCAGGGGAAGCATACTCGGCCAGATGCCCCAGGCACCAGCTTACAATACAGTCTTCCCCTGACAGATAGCCGTCCTCCCGTTCCGTAACGGAAAGAATCCTGGCCAGGCTCTGTGATACGCTCGGTTTTTCGGCAATGACCAAAAACATTATTCATCATCCTCCTCTTCTTCCTCAGAATCGTCCTGCTCCTCATTGATATATGCACCGCCGTAAAATTCCAAATCCTCATTGTCTTCTTCATCCTCGTCCTGCCTTGGTTTCACCACTTTAAAATAATAATATCCGCCGATGCCGCCAGCCAAAAGTACAATCACCGCAAGCAGGGCGCCCGTATTCGTGCCGCCTTCCTTTTCTTTCGGCTCTGTCTCCATTTCTGGTTCTTCCGGTAAAGACGGCTTTTCTGTTTCCGGGATGATTACGGAAGGCTGCTCCTGCTTTGGGTCTTCCTTTGTTTCCCCAATAAATTCTGCCAGGTCATTTTCATCAATCATGGACAGCATATAGACATTCTCCGTATTATTAGAGCGGTCTAATACCATGAAAAAGGTATTCCCGTTCTTTGTCTGGATGGTTAAAAACTGCTTACTTTCATCATCTTCCATATCATCCACCAACTGCCCATTCCCAGGCACAGAGAAGGGCGTCCCCTGCACCCTGCCCTGTGATTCTTCCGCCTCTGCACTTTCCGTGTCTGACGGCTCCTCGGTAATAGGCGCATCTTCGGTATCTTCTGTTTCCACGCTGATATTCCCGGTGACGGTTCCTGTGCCTGTCTCCGTATCCGCCTGCCCCGCACCGCCTGTGTAGGCAAATGCAGGCATGGCCACAGAGAACAGCATCCCCGCAACCATCGTAACCACCATCAGATATTTTCTAATTTTCGTTTTCATTGTCAAAATCCTTCCTTTCCATTGCCGTACCCTCCGGCAATCCCTGCTCTGCAGAGAATCCCCCTGCTATGTTTTCATCTGTTTCTGCCTGATTTTCTGCTGTTTCCTCCGAGCTTTCCGT
>OFFW01001715.1_pt1 | contig 12932 bp, 12 predicted proteins | sample 1521501 | NCBI WGS metagenome assembly OFFW01 (sample SAMEA3504107, study PRJEB24116) | mouse gut metagenome | biome: mouse gut; feature: mouse-associated habitat; material: faeces | place: Denmark | collected 2011
TTTTCAAAAAATTCGAATGGTCTTCTTTAAAGATAGAGACTTATGTCACAGCCTCTTTAGCTAAAAATATTATTTATGATAAGGGCTACCGTTATTGATCATAAAGCCACGGTAGATCTGCTCAGTCAAAACTAAACGCATCAACTGATGGGGCAAAGTAAAACGGCCAAAAGAGATCTTTGTTTGAGCTCGCTTTAAAACAACTGGACTTAAACCAAGTGAGCCCCCGATCACAAAGGTCACATCACTATGTCCGTATGTCCCTAATTTTTCTAATTCAGCAGCAAATTCTTCCGAAGAGCGTTCTTTACCCTCGATCGCTAATGCATAAACATACTCTTTATCCTTAATTTTATGCAAAATGCGCTCACCTTCTTTTTGTTTCACCGCTTCCATCTCGGCTGGACTTAACTTTTCTGGTGCTTTTTCATCGGGAACTTCGATAATTTCAAATTTGCAAAACTTACTTAAGCGCTTAGAATACTCAGCAATACCTTGTTTTAAGTATTTTTCTTTGAGTTTTCCCACACAAACGATCTTAATATTCACGAAAATAATTCCTTTCTCATATACTTATCCACAAAGTTATCCACATATCCACAGAGTTAACCACAAGATATTGGGGAGCACTTTTGTTCTGTCCCAATATTTATGGGGATAACCTCATTAAATATCTTCTTGTATTATTATACACAATATCCAAAAAGGACGGTACTAAGTTCTCACTTAGTTGCCGTCCTCATAATTAACATTTTAATTTAACTTTATTCGTTGGAATTCGATGATGTCGTCGTATTGGAATCATCTGCTTCCAAAGTCAATTTAACATTAGCGGTCTGTTGCTTACCTTCATGATAATAACCGATCTCAACCGTGTCACCGATCTTATGTTCATATAGTGCTTGACGCAAGGACGCTAAGTCGGTAACTTTCTTACCACCGATCGATGTGATCACATCATATTTAGCAATACCACTATCTTTCAACGGTGAACTAGAATCGATCTTCATAACGACCACACCGCTAGTAACATCTGTTGGTAACTTGAGCGTATCTGTTCGAGCACTTTGAGAGACATAATCTAGATCAACTAGAGAGATCCCCAAGGCTGGACGCTTAACTTTTCCATTTTCAACTAATTGATTGATGATCGAAACCACTTCATTACTTGGGATCGCAAAGCCCATCCCTTCAACAGACGTCGATTCACTTGAACCAGTACTTGAAAGTTTCATCGAGTTGATCCCGATAACTTGACCTTGTAAGTTCACTAAAGCACCACCAGAGTTACCTGGGTTGATCGCGGCATCAGTTTGGATAACAGTGGCCTGCCCTGTGGTGACACCACTGCTGTTAGTTACGTTGATCGTCCGACTCTTAGCCGAAATGATACCTTGAGTCAAAGAGGTGGCATATTCTGAGCCAAGAGGAGAGCCGATCGCCAAAGCTGTTTCACCAACTTTGATATTATCCGAGTTGCCAAAACTTGCAACTTGTTTAACATCTTTGGCGCTGATCTTAAGCACAGCTAAGTCAGTTACCGAGTCATGTCCCACTACAGTAGCCGATAACTTCTTGCCACTATTCAACAAGACTTCAACTTTGTTAGCGCCTGAGATCACATGGTTATTTGTGACGATATAAGCAGTATTACCGCTCTTTTTATAAATGACCCCCGAGCCTTCACTAGTAGATGTTTGACTAGTCGAGTTACCAGAATTTTGCCCAAAGAGGTCTTCTAAAGACGAACTTGATTGTTGTTCTGAGTAAGCTTCGACCGAAACAACTGCATCTTTGACCGCATCAAAAGCTTTAGTCGTTTGCGTGTTGACATTTACCTTAACGTTGCTAGTCGCTGTCGTTCCTTGGGAATTACTTGCTAGTTGGGTACTATTGTTTTGATACAACGTATAGCCTCCAACAGCTACGCCACCACCAAGTACACCGGCACACAGACCGATCAAAAATACTTTACCTAGCCCTTGTTGCTTTGAGATTGGTTGTTTGGCTGATCCATTATTCGGATCACTTTCAGTAAACTCACCATCAAATTGTTCATTCTTGCTCATACAAAAAGTCACCTCTTAAAATTAAGTATCTATATTATCTATAATAAGCCTTTTGCAACAAAATTGCTTACAATAATGTAAAAATTAACTTTATCCTAAAAAATATAGTTTTATCTTAAAGAACTGTCAACTCGGTCGCTTGCGCTGGATCAGTGTCTAATAAGCAAAAATCTTGATCAACACCGAAGTCTTTAGCCTGCATTTGACGTTTGACTGTCAAATGCGCTAATTCTTTGACATTATTTTCTTGGCTCAAGTGACCAAGATAGATCTGCTTGGTCCGAGTCCCTAAAACGCTCATCAATGCGTTGGCGCTATCTTCATTGGATAAATGCCCTTGATCACTTAAGATCCGTTGCTTTAGCGACCACGGATAGATCCCGGCGCGTAACATCTCGGTATCGTGGTTACATTCAAATAAATATCCATCTGCATTTTCCACGATCCCTTTGACCCGATCTGAGACATAGCCAGTATCTGTCACAATGGCAAAAGATTTACCCGCATAATGCACTTCATAAAATTGTGGGTCAGTCGCATCATGCGAAACGCCAAAACTTTGCACATCTAGATCACCAAAAGTTTGAACTGTCTCACGTTCAAAAATGTGCTTTTGTTCTGTTTTGACCTGCCCGATCTTAGGCGCCATTTGTTCCCAAGTCTTTTCATTGGCGTAGACATCTAAGCCATAGCGACGAGCTAAAACACCGACACCCTTGATATGATCACTATGTTCGTGAGTCACCAAGAGTTTGTCAACATCTTTTAAGGTCCGCCCGATCGAATTCATCAGTCCTTCGATTTTTTTACCCGAAAGTCCAGCATCGATCAATAATTTTTGCTTAGGCGTCTCGATATAAGTTGCATTACCCGTACTTCCACTGGCAAGCACGCTAACTTTCAACCCAACTTCTTTACTCATTGTCAAGCTACCCTTTCTCGTTTATTTAACACTGATCGTTTCATCCATCACACTACCTGTAAAGGCATTGATCCGCCGATACTGGATGTTGCCTGTATTACTGTTTTTTATACAGAAATTCCAAGTTGGGATATATACGATGCTATTATTTACCGATAATAACCGTGTATACCCTAAATGGCACCACAAAACTTGTGTATTAGCGGGCAATTTATTGTATTGATACAACCAGATCAACGCCCGTTCTTGGCTAATAGTATCACGTTTTTCGCGCAAGATCTGGATATCATTCATATATCCTTGAGTATAGCCTGTCACATAGCCATTTTTTATCTCAAATCGGATCTGACCATCACTCGAGTATACCGGCCCTCCATAGATCATCTGCGTGTAAACGACCACAGATTTAGTTGAAAGATCTTTATTATAAGTATACTCCTTACCAAAGATGACGATACTATTATCTTTTAAAAATTCATCTATTGTTGCTTGCGGTTTGTCTGGATCGACTAGTTTTAAACCATCTGTAAAGTTGACCGTTAATTTATGGTTGGCATATTCCCAACTATAATACAACTGGTCAGCCTTCTCCCGCAAAATATTTGAATTTGAGCTGGAGACATAATAACCAGCTTGTGGTTTATTGGATAGACGACCATAAGAGATCTGATCATTTTTGATACTCTTTAATACAGATCCCGAAGTACTGGTCGTAGAAAATGAACTCGTTCGTTGATCGATCGTATCATTTTGTGTCACATAAACACTCAACAAAAAAATATCTAAGGCGATAAAGGCAATGACAAAGATCCACTCGATACGCTTAAAATTCATTGTCGTTATCCCCCCATTTCTTCCCTGAGACCAGATCTTGATAATTGATCCAAACGTTATTGTATTTGACAAAATATGTCGGTGTCAGATCAATGACCAGTGAAGCTGTGCCATTTTGTGAGACCGTATAACCGATCTGAATATCGCTGATCTTACTCAAATCGACATCAGCATTTTGTAACTCAGGCAAGATCTCTTTAGTTGGCTTGAGTGTCACTGCTTTACCAGCTGCCGGTACCGGAACTTGTAGACTACATTGGGAAAAGACCAACTTCTTACTGCGGACGCGATTTTGGATCTGATAAGTACCAAAATCACGTGCCGAGATCACAGGAAAACCATCGATGTAACTACGATAGATGACATTTTTTTCCTGTATATCATACTCAGAATACTTAACATCGGCTAAACTAACGCCTAATTGCTCCAGATCAGTAAAATCATTCGTTAAATGATCATCTAAAGTCCAATTTTGGCGTCCAGTCTCATCGGTCAGATAATCCGTATAGGTTATCAAGCCTGTTTTGTCGCGGATGCTCAATTTTTGCCCCGAATCGTCGGAATAGATCGTTACACCATCTTGTTCACGGGTCGTCAACGATGAGGTACTACTCTTTTCAGCCCCTAACAAGCGAGTAACGTACATCCCTACATTTTCTTTATTGTATAAATAACTATAACGTGGCACCGTGATCGGATCTTCATAATACTGGATCAGACGGCCGTTTTGATATTCATAGCTAAGTTTATAGCGCTTGAGTCCCTTAGTTTTGTGGACATTATTAAGCTTAGCTTTAGCATATTTAGTCAACTTGGCCTTGTATACTTTGAGACCTGCATCTTCTAGAAAATAGACTGTAGAGCCGTCATAACTGATCACGATCCGATCAAAACTGTAATTTTCACTCTTAGCTGGCTGTTCAGCAAGGTATTGTTTCAAGACTCCAAAGGAGAGCTCCGAACCATAATTCAACTGATAGGATCTAGGCGTCTGTACCAACTTCAGGTACTCGCTTTTACTAACAGTCTCTGGTTTACTAATATCGGTGATCTTACTTCCTTCTAAAGAGGTCATCATTAGATTGACTACATCGATCCGATTGCTCAATAGCCGACTAGATGATCGTTTATCTGTTACCGTGATCGATACTGGTCGATATACATCAGTTAATTTTTTCTTATCTGTCGTGTTGGTATCCTCATTAACAACTTTAGTCTTATCCGGAGCTGCCATCCCTGCTAGTCGTTGAAAATAAACAGGTGTTACCCAGATCAAAGCTGTAAAAACAACACTAAATAACACCGCAAGGATCAAAATGGCATGTAAAAACCACCCATTTAAGCGTTTATTCTTCATCCCATAGATCTCCTTCCTCGTATTCTTCATATGGTAGCGAGATATAAAAGGTCGAACCCTTCCCTTCCGTACTATCGACCCAGATCCGGCCGTGATGCAATTCGATCACTTCCTTAGAGATCGCTAGTCCAAGACCTGTTCCGCCTTGCGCCCGGGAACGTGCCTTATCGACCCGATAGAAGCGTTCAAAGATATGCGATAGTTCCTTTTTGGGCATCCCTAGCCCTTGATCAGAAATACTCATGATGACATGATTATGCGTCTCCAACAAACGGCAAGTGATCACACCGCCATCAGGTGAATACTTGATCGCATTATTCATGATATTATCTACCACTTGAATGATCTTGTCGGTATCGACTTCGACCCAAAGTGGCTTATCGGTAAAGTCACGTTTGATCGTATAACTTTTTGTCACTTCACGTGTATCATTATTGTCTTTTTCAAGCATCATATCAAAGCGATTCAAGATATAGTTGAACAATTCATTTAAATTGACTAGCTCTAGATCTAACTCAACTTTTCCCAGATCCATTCGCGATAAACTCAAAAGATCATTGATCATCCGGATCATTCGGTCAGTTTCTTCTTGCGTGACCTTTAAAAAAGCCGGTGCGATCTCAGGGTCTTGCCAAGCACCTTCATTTAAGGCCTCAATATAGCTGCGCATACTCGTCAACGGTGTCCGCAATTCATGCGAAACATTGGAAACAAATTGTCGCCGTTCGCGGTCGATCCGTTGTTGTTCGGTGATATCATGCAAGACACATACGATCCCGATGATAAAGCCTGAGCGCCGTTGGATCAGCGAAAAATTGGCATTCAAGATCTGGTCACGATTGGTGTTTAATTCATCCAAAATGATCTCATTTTGATTTTCCAAAAGTTCGCGGATCGTATATTTATCACGGATATTCAAAACATCTAAGATCGACTTACCCCTAACATCATCTGGATCTACTTCTAACGCTTCACACGCCATATCGTTGATGATCGTGATCTTGCCCCCACGATCAGTAGCGATCACTCCATCTGACATATGTGATAAGATCAGATCCAAGCGGCGCCGCTCTGATTCAGTCGCTTCTTGGGCTTCTTCGACTCGGGCTGATAGATTGTTGACGGCTTGGGCTAATTGCCCTAATTCATCGCGTCCATAAACTTGGACTTGCCCAGAATAATCACCGCGAGCGATCCGAGCAGTTTGTTTTTTCATTTCATCGATCGGGCGGGTGATCGCACTTGAAACAAGGATCGCAAGGGCTAACCCGATCCCCGTAGCGATCAACGCCGCAGTCGCAAAGATCACGATGACATCATTGACCGAATCGTAGACACTTTCTAAATTAGCGCGGACATAGACCGCACCGACGACCGTATTGTTATTGCCCGAGGTGTTGAACAACGGGGTGATCGCGATATAGTAGCGCCGGTTATCCCGCTCATTATACATCGTCTGCGAGAAATTACGTCCACTGTACAAAACCTGTTTAATATTATTGTTTGTTGCTTTTTGCCCGATCATCGAGCGATTATTCACATTATTTTCACCACGGATCACACCTTTAGCATCTACGACTTGAATATCTGAAATATTATTATTATTTATATCATCTAAGATCGTTTTGATCCGCTCATTTGCTTCACTCGTATCGGCTTCATTCAATTGCGTGACTAACAAATTGTTGACATAAGCTGGCATTTCGACACTTTGCTTAAATTGTTTTAAATTCTCACTTTTTAAGCGTTGCACAAATACCGCACCAACGATCTGGAAGGCTAAAAACAACAGTAAAGCAAAAACCAGTGCGATCTTAAAATGGATCGACTGAAAAAAATGCAATTTCTTATTCATTTTACTCGGCCTCTGGATTACGTAAATAATAGCCGACCCCACGGCGAGTCACCAACCAGACGGGGCGACTAGGGTTATCTTCGATCTTTTCACGCAAACGGCGGACCGTTACGTCAACTGTCCGAACATCCCCAAAGTAATCATAGCCCCAAACGGTCTGCAACAAGTGCTCTCTGGTCATGACTTGTCCAATGTGTTTGGCTAAATAGTAAAGCAATTCAAATTCACGGTGGGTCAATTCGATATTTTCATCATTTTTGGAGACCACATATGCTTCGGGGTGGATCGTTAAGTTTCCGATCACAATGTCACTACTTTTTTCTTTTTCTTCACTTTGAGCACTAGCAACTACTGTGGCTTGACGCCGTAAATTGGCCTTGACCCGTGCGATCAATTCACGGTTAGAAAATGGTTTGGTCACATAGTCATCAGCACCCATCTCTAAACCTAAGACCTTGTCTAATTCAGTGTCTTTAGCCGTTACCATAATGATCGGCATCTCGTATTTTTTCCGGACTTCACGTGCTACTTCGAGCCCATCGACCTTAGGTAACATCAGATCTAAAATGATCAGATCAGGTAAGACCTCTTCGACCTTATCTAACGCTTCTTGGCCATCTTCGGCAGTATATACATCGTAACCTTCTTTGGTCAGATTGAACTTAATGATATCTAAGATCGGTTTCTCATCGTCTACAACTAAAATTTTTTTCATAAGTTTAAATTCCTTTTTATATAAATTACATACCTATCACTGTGAGCACTACTGCCCCTTGGAGATAGTCCACTAGACTATACCCACCTTATTGTACTACAAACTCAGCTTGGGTTACAGAAACACAATATTTAGGTTTTGACTATTCTATATCAAAATACACAAAAAAACAGCAACCACAGAGCAAGATCTGCAATTGCTGTTAGTAAATCTCTGATGGGTGGTCAGGGGATCGAACCCTGGACCCACGGATTAAGAGTCCGTTGCTCTGCCAGCTGAGCTAACCACCCATTTCATCAACGAATAATACTATATCAAAGAAAAAGCCAAAGCGCAAGAGTTTTTTGGTAAAAAACTAAAAACACCATACTATGCTTATTACAAAAGGTCCTTTCTGCCCAAATATTTGCGAGCGGTCCTCCTTAATTTTTACCCAAGAGATCGCTGAGCTCTGTGCTCGCTTTGATCTCATTAAAACTGAACTACAGATGACGATCCACCAATACATCATTTTGCAAAAGATCACAGTTGCCAAGCAGTTACTGTGTACAGGCTGTGATATTCAAAAGCTCCCGCAGGCATTAGGCTTTAGTGACTACGCCCATTTTGCTAAAACTTTCAAACGTCTCACGGGGATGACTCCTAACAGTTTAACCAAAATTATCAGGCATAAAAAAATCCCCGAGATACGCTCTCGGGGAAGTGATGGGTGGTCAGGGGATCGAACCCTGGACCCACGGATTAAGAGTCCGTTGCTCTGCCAGCTGAGCTAACCACCCATTGGATAACCAACAAATAGTATTATGCCAGTAAAGTAAAGAAAGTGCAAGCTTTTTTTTGCATAAGTTTAAAAAAAGTGGGGAAAACAGTATAATATAGTTATTAATACTGAGGAGGCATCATTTATGCCAAAGAAGATTTTAGTCGTTGACGATGAAAAACCAATTTCTGACATTATTAAATTTAATCTGACTAAGGAAGGCTTTGATGTCGACACTGCATACGACGGCGAAGAAGCTGTTAAAAAAGTTGAGGAGTATGATCCCGATTTAATGATTCTTGACTTGATGTTACCAAAAAAAGACGGCTTAGAGGTTGCACGTGAAGTGCGCCAAACTCATGATATGCCAATTATTATGGTAACGGCTAAAGACACTGAGATTGATAAGGTGTTAGGTCTTGAAATGGGAGCAGATGATTATGTTACTAAGCCTTTTTCTAACCGAGAATTAGTTGCTAGAGTAAAGGCAAACTTGCGTAGACGTGACTTGACTCAAAAGGCTACTGAAGATGATGAAGATAAGAATATTACCATTGGCAATCTTGTGATTATGCCTGAAGCTTATATGGTTGAAAAAAATGGTGAAAAAATTGAATTAACGCATCGTGAATTTGAATTACTTCATTATTTAGCACAGCATATGGGACAAGTAATGACTAGAGAACATTTACTGCAAACCGTTTGGGGCTATGACTATTTTGGAGATGTTAGAACTGTGGATGTAACTGTTCGACGCTTGCGGGAAAAGATCGAAGACAATCCAAGTTCACCAACAATTTTGGTTACCAGACGTGGAGTAGGATATTACGTTAAAAACCCATCAGATGAATAAGGATCAAAGTCACTAGTGATAGTGACTTTTTTTGCAATTAGGACCAATGAAGAAAATAAAAAGTGTACTAAATTCTATTAATTTTAAAATCGCAATCATTTTTATGTTGCTACTACTAGCAACGATTGAAGTCGTTGGAGCTTCTTTTACTAGACAACTTGAACAAAACTCAATTCAAAATTTTGAGTCTTCAATTCAAGTCCCAAACATTATTACTAACCAAATTGCCAGTCAATTGAGTAGGGCAAACAGTAAGAGTGCTAATCAGCAGCTAAGCCAGATTATTTCAAACTATAATCTTGGCGATATTAGTCAATTAATGGTAGTAGATAATAAAGGCGTGATCCGAGCTGTTTCAAATGTTAATGATCAGAACCGAATTGGACAGCGGACTAGTAATGCAGATATAAAAAGCGTGCTTTCAAATGGAAAACAAGTTTCTAAGGTAATCAATGACAATGGAAACTATATGGTGCAAATTTCACCATTAACATCTGCTAATGGAACTAATACGCCTGTGGGAGCTATTTATGTAAGAGCAAGTTTACAGGGTGTATTCAATAATTTACGGCAAGTTTCTATTTACTTTTTGATTGCCTCGTTAATTGCGGCTGTTTTAGGTGCAGTAGTTGCCTTGGCAATTTCCCGGGCCATAACTCGGCCGATTGAAGAAATGCGTAAGCAAGCTTTGCGGGTCGCAAATGGAGATTATTCTGGACACGTCCGTGTCTATGCCCAAGATGAGTTAGGGCAATTAGCTGAAGCGTTTAATACTTTGTCAGTACGAATTGAGAGAACACAAGAGATTTCTGATAGTGAGCGAAGACGACTAGATAATGTTTTAACTCATATGACAGATGGAGTTATTGCCACTGATCGTCACGGAAATATTACTATCATCAATGAAACTGCCTTAGACTTTTTAGGCAAGACTGAAAAAGATGTTATTGGAAAACCAATTACTAATTTGCTTGGCTTAAAAGATGTTACAATTCAAGATCTCTTAAGCACTCAGCAAGAATTGGTTGTGCGTGTAAATGATAATACAAGAGATGAAATGATTTTACATGCTAACTTTTCTTTAATTCAGCGTGTAACTGGCTTTGTTTCAGGTCTGGTTTGTGTTTTGCATGATATTACACAACAGCAAAAAAATGAACGGGAACAACAGCAATTTGTATCTAACGTTTCACATGAACTTAGAACTCCATTAACAAGCTTAAGAGCCTATGTTGAAGCCTTAAATGATGGGGCATGGAAGGATCCAAATATTGCACCGCAATTTTTACATGTTATCCAAGATGAAACTGAACGGATGATTAGGATGATTAATGATCTGCTTAGCTTATCAAGAATGGATCGTGGTGTAGCTAAAATGGACTTAGAGTGGGTTAACTTAAACGATTTTGTTAACCATGTTCTAAATCGTTTTGATATGATGCTGAAGTCTGATACAGATAAAACGCATAAAAAGAAGTATTCAATCAAGCGTGAATTTCCTCACCAAGCTTTATGGGTAGAAATCGATACTGATAAGATGATGCAAGTAATCGATAATATTATGAACAATGCAATTAAGTATTCACCTGACGGAGGCGTTATAACAGTTCGCCTGCTTCAAGCCCAAAAGCATGTCATCTTAAGTATCTCTGACCAAGGATTGGGAATTCCAAGAAAAGACTTAAATAAGATTTTCGATAGATTTTACCGTGTTGATAAGGCTCGTTCTCGTAAGCAGGGTGGAACTGGACTAGGATTAGCTATTTCTAAAGAGATAGTAGAAGCACACCATGGCCGGATTTGGGCAGATAGTGCTGAAGGTTCCGGATCAACTTTCTACATTTCTTTGCCATATGAAGCAATTAGTGAGGAAGGAGAAAACTGGGATGAAGTTTAAAGATAAAGTTTCTAGAGTGGCACTGCGTGTTAGCTTAATTGCAATGGTTGTCTTATCAATTATTCTATCGGCTGTCATTTGGGGATCAGATGCTCGATTTTCTAGAATTGAAGAAACATCTAATCAAACGCAAACTAAGGATCTAGGTCAACGTTCTTTAAGAGATATCTATCTACCAACGCAAACTTTTTATTTTAAAAATAAAAAGATGTATCAAGTCTATGATACAAAGAACAATTTACCTTTGGAGTTTTCTAAATTAACTCAGTCTTTAAGACCGCTCTTGCCAATCCGAATCTGGTCTAGTCAAACTAAGTATGAAAAAATGTTGAGAAATCCAAACTATATTCAGCTAACATACCCAGATCAGATAACGATCTCATTATTTTTAACTAATGTAAGAAAAAATGATAGTCGGGAATTTAATCGCATTTTTGTCTCAACGACTTCTAGCGACTACATCTATCTAGGTAATGATGAGAACCATACACTCTATCGCATTCGTTTAAACGATGTCTCATTTAAGACCCTAATTGAGCATATTAGAAACGCTCAAACTCAAATGCCAGTTACTCTTGAAAAGGTGCATGATGACTATTTACCTTTCTATGAAAAAAATCTAAGCTTACCAGTATATAGCTACTTAACTAATGAGGAATCTGATTCATATTTTGTTTATCGTTTGTTAGGATCAAATAATCCTACCCAGCATAGTAATGGCGATACGATTACATACTCTAATGGAGTATATGAGCGTTTAATTGCTGCTAAACATACTCATAATTATGAATATATTGATTATCAACAAGATCAAATTCCTAAGACAATTAGTCGTAAATTAAATGATAGTTTATATTTCGTACGAAAGATTGGTTTATCAGAACCAGATTTAAGATTCTTTGATGCGGATGATAATACAGTTATTTATCAAAATTATGTCGAAGAATATCCAATCTTTTTACCAGGAAAATATAAGATGCGAGCACAGGTGAAATTTGCATCTAATGGGATGACGATTAACTTCAACAGTTTAGACTTACAGATTCCAATCCCAACTAATGGGGAAAAGAAAATTTTAATTCCAACTACTGTAGCCATGGATGAGTTATACCAAAAGGGATATCACCGAAAAGATATCGAAAGAATTATTATTGGCTATACGGCTAAATCTTCTAACAGTAAAAATAAGAAACTAGTAGATTTAGAGCCTGCTTACTATGTAAAGATTAACAAGCAGTGGAAGACCTTAGATGAGTGGCTTAATACAAATAATCAGTTAGACAATGCAGGAAAGGAGGGACTAGTAGATGGACTTTAAAAGAATTGAATGGATATTTTTAATTGTATTTATCGGAATTAATATCTTTTTGGGAATTGAATTATGGCAAACGCCAACTCTCTTATCTGCTGGTTCTACTCCGACTCAGACTGATATTAAGAGCGAAACAAGTGCTGATCAGATTACTATTCCAAAGGTTAACGATAAACAAGAAGATGGATATTATTTGGCTGCCAAGACTGATAATTCTTGGATCAAAAAAGCTACTCAGCAGGTAAAGGGACAAGTAGAAAATAATTCAAGTGAAAATCTTATTTCTGTTCATCTAGATAAGCCAATTACTTTATCTAAAAATAAAATATGTGAATTTTTGTGAGATGCAGACTTGAGA
>OFFW01001716.1_pt1 | contig 12918 bp, 14 predicted proteins | sample 1521501 | NCBI WGS metagenome assembly OFFW01 (sample SAMEA3504107, study PRJEB24116) | mouse gut metagenome | biome: mouse gut; feature: mouse-associated habitat; material: faeces | place: Denmark | collected 2011
TCCGCGTTGAACACCACCACCTGGCCAGGCTGGCCCAAAAGGGCGTCCTGCTTGGTTGCCGCCGTTTCCGCCGCCTCTGCAGCTTTGCCCTCCGCCGTACTCGCGGCCTTTTGCGCGGCCCGTGCGGCGGCCCCCGCCGCAGTTGCCGCCGCCCCGGCCTCTAAAACGGCGGCGATCAGGTCGGTATGGTCCTTCGCGGTGAAGTTCCGGCCGATCAGCTCGCCCGCCGTCCAGGCCCGGGCCGCACCCTCGATCCCCCGCTGACAGCCGGAGAGGGCGGTCTCCGTTTTGGCGGTGTAGAGGACGGTCTCCCCGTCCTCATCCGTGCCGATGGTGGCGAGGTTCGGGGCGGGCGGAAACGCCGAGGCGTCCGAGACCTCAATAATGGTATCCGCCGCACCGATGTTGTTTGCGAGGGTGGCTTGCGGCGAAAACGGGATACCGGGGTAGAGCGTTGTTGCCATAGAAAAACCTCCTAAACTGTCTTATCTCCGCGGGACTGAATAAAGCCCTGCACGATCAAGTCAATGCTGATATAGGCGAGGTCGTCCGGGCGGACCTCCAGGGACAGCCAGCTCCCCCGGGGGATCATGTTGTCCGAGCCCGTCAAAAGGTCCGTAATATCGAGCTCCGCCGTCCTCCCGGAGAAATCCGCCTTCTTTATCCCGTTGATATAGAGGCCGAACGTCTGCGGGTTCCCATACTGATAAATTCCCGGCGTGATGCTGTGTGCGTGGGCGGGGACCGTTACCTTGTGGGAGTGTCCCGGTATGGTGACGGTGTGGTTGTGGTTCGGGATGTCTGCGCGGTGGCTATGGCCCGGTATCGAGACCCTATGGGTATGCTCCGGAATGTCCACGCTGTGGCGGTGGCTTGGGATGTCGATTTCATGGTCATGCGCCCCGTGGGAGTGGGCCCCGGACTCCACAAAGGTGGCGTAGCCGTCGTTGACCACCGTGCCGTCCGGGGAGATGCCGCCCCACAGCGCGATCTTCTCGCCTGCGGGGAGCCCGTGGTTGTGCTTGGCCGCCCGGTAGCGGTCCGCCTCCACGGGGGTGATATTCTCCGCAGACAGGATGACGCTGGATGCCGTCACCACGCCCCCGCCGCCCGAGGTGCTTGTCTGCGTCCCGCCGCCGCCGTCGGAGCTTGTCCGGATCTGGTCGTCGCTGGTGGTCGTGGTCGAGGTGGTCTTCCCCCCGTCGGAGCTCGTGCGGGTCTGGGCGTCGCTGGTGGTGGAGGTGACAACCTTCGCGGCGTTGCTCTCCGTGCTCTTAGAATAGGCCCGGAACTTGGCCACCCGCACCTTGACAAGGACCTTGTTGATGATCCGCATCTCCTCCGGGATGAAAAAATCCATGACCGCCCCTGAGACACGGTCGCAGTTCGCCTGGAGGGCTTGGCTGTAAATCTGGGTGGCCCCCTGGGCGTAGGTCTGTTCGATCCGCTGCCGGTCCGCCATATCGGCCAGAGAGGAGGCGATGGAGGTCTCCTTGTTCGCCACAACCAGGGAGGACCGCTCCGCGTCCTCATAGTCCCGCTTAACCTCTGTTATGAACGTGTCCACGCTCTCCCCGATCTCCGGGTAAACCATGCGGAGGCGTTTCCCGACCTCGGCCTTGTCAAAATCGGAGGCAGCCATTTCCTGATAGCCGACCGAATAGGAGACGGCGGGCTCCTGGAGCTCCCGGAGCATGGCCTCCGCCGCAGCCTTGAGGGAGGCCGGGTCCTCATACCGCCGATCCGTCCATACCCTTTCAATGATCCCGTATTTATCCGTGATCGCTTTCGGGCTCTGGAGGTAGGGGACGCCGCCGTTTACACTCCCGATCCCGAGTTGGTTCACGCCCTCGCCGTAGCCGAGGGGATAGAGGCGGGTCACGATGTTTTGAGGGTCCTTTTGCCGCTGGTAGCTTGTCATATTGTGCCGCCGCCGGACGTACATTTCCGGCCGGCCGGAGGTGTCCAGGCGCTTTAAGGACAGCCGCCACGGATAAACCGCCGTATTGGTCCGCCATATGTAGGGGCCCGCGAGGGGCGTCGCCACGGAAAAGAGGGCGGAGAGGAGGGACTCTTGCTCCCACCCGTATTCAAATTGGTTTCGATAGTCGCACTCGTCCAGGACCCAATTTTTCACAAGCTGATGGTCCAGGACATACCGGATCACGTCGGCGGTATAGGTCCCGAGGTTCCCGACAACGTGATACCCGAAAAGAATATTGTCTATCAGGGTGGCGAGGACGTGCTCGCATTGATAGGCCACGCTCCCGGACTCGTCCACGGCGAGGGTCTCCGGCATGATCCGGTAAAGCTCCCCGCCATTGTGCCGGACATAATAGAACGGCTTGCAATACTCATTTTTCGGGTCCTTGTAGGGGAGGGAGAAATAGAGATACCAAATGGCGTTGATCCGCTCTTGCTCTGAAATAGCGTGGGCGTTCTCCGCAATCGCAACCCGCCGCCGCTGTTTATCAAAAATTTCTATCATAGGTATCTCTCCGTATAAATGAGCTGTCCCCGGAGCTGGCCACCGGAGGCGCTCTCAATAATCAGCCGGAGGAGGTCCCGGGAGACGTTGATCCAGTCCCCGGACTGTGTATGCAAGGCGTTTTCTCCATTCAAAAGAACGAGAAAAAGTTCGCTGTCAATCCGCAATTCTCCCCCGGGCGGGATCGTGAGCTGGAGGGTTGTCCGCTCCGTGGTCTGTGAGGTCGCCTCTAACATGGAGGTCAGGACCTCGGAGACCTTGAGGGAGGCCGTGACATTCTTCGAGCCCGCCGCCGCCGCGGTGAGACGGTCCGCAAGCTCCAGGGGCGCGGGGACATTCTTCGAGCCTCTGGTCCGGGCGTCCAGGGCGTCCCATACGGCCAGGGCTGCGGGCGTGTTCTTCTGACCGTATATGGAGCCCCGGAGGACCTCGGAGAGGACGGCCCGGGTCACTACGTCCGCCGACATTCTGGCCGTTGCAAGGAGCCGTTCAGCCGCTGAGAATACGGAAACAACAGAGACCGTCCCCTGAGCGGAGCCTTGCAGCGTCTCCGAATACCGGTCTCGGAAATCGACAGGGATCGCGGCACCAGCCACGGCCCCCATGGCCTCGGAGAAGCTCTCCGCAACCTCGACCGTCTTCGTCTCCTGGTTGGCGGAGTACCTGGCGAGACTATACCGTCTGTCGTTATACATGATTAGTTGATCCCTACCTCCACGGCCCCCTCCGCGATCGTGGGCATATAGCCCCGCTTGAGCTCCACGGGCTCCGTCAGGGGCTTGATATAGACGGGCTCGCCGGAGGTCTCGGCGGAGTAGAGGGCGGAATAGGTCCAGGTCCCCCACGCGGTCGATGGGCGGGGGAACGCCGCCGCCCGGGAGTTGCGGGCGATAATCTGGCCGGAGTTCTGCTCCGCTGGGGCTCCGAACGTGAGGGGGGCGCGCTGGTAATTATCCCCGGACAGCTCGGAGCCGGAGGACTCCGGCGAGCCGTTCCAGAGGGAAAAATAGGGCGTGATCCCCCGGATCGAGTTCCCGAGGAGGATATTCAAGACTTTTGCTTTCCACGCCTTGGAGAGGTTCCCGGTCAGGTAAAAAAGCACGTCCCCGGCCAGGAATACGGGAGGCTCCTCCGCCCCGATCACAAGGGGCTCCACGAGCTCGCCGCGGGCGAGCATATTCCCGCCCGTGAGGGAATCCACGACTCCGATATGGGTAATGGTGCCCGCTGCCGAGACGGGGGTCGGGAAAGTAATGTCGGTGAGGTTCTGGACCCCGATCCCGCCGTTGGAATCCGCCGGGGCGGAAAAGTCAATTTCCATCCGCTTGTATCCGGTATAGCTTACCTCCGTCCCTGCCGTGCCGCTCTCCCCGGGGTCGTTGAGGTAAAGGGCAAGGTAGCATTTCGCCGGAGCCGCAAAGGTGACGCCGCGGAGGGCGTTCAAAATCCCATTTTCCAGGTAGTCGCAAGCGTACATAGTGAAAACTCCTTTTCTGCGTTGTCTCCTTTTCCCGGTTGTGGTAGAATTTTGCCAGAGAAAGGAGGTGGTATTATGATCCAGATGAACAGGGAGGCGGCAATCAAAAATTCTATTGAGATTGTCAAAGTCCTTTGCGCGGCCCGGGGCGATAGATACCCTATCGACGCCGATAGCGCAAACGAGATCGCGGATTTTATTGAAACGCTTCAGGAGCGTTTCACGGGAGGCGCGGACAAATCCGATTGATGGTCTCTGCTATCAAACACATAGACTCGGATAACTCCGCAAGCTCCTTGTAATCCCGATCTTTTGTCTCTGCGGAACGCTCGGAAAGTAGCTGTAACTGCTTTTCGAGCGTTTCTTTAATCTCATTTTTTGTCATAAATCAAACACTCCTTTTAATAGCCGTAATGGTTACATTGAGGACGTTCGCGTCGGAGAGGTTCCTCAAAACGATAATACAAGGGGTTTCCGCTGTGCCCCGGTAGTCGACCGGGTTCTCCCCGGAGGCGATCGGCTGGGTCACGGTCCGCCCGAAGGCAAAGGGCGGATTGTAGCTCCATGTGAGATCAAACTCCCCGTATTTGAGGTGCTGCGCCATAGGGGGCCCGCCGGAGATACGGGCCGTATAGTATTTATCCGGTTCTTTATCGTAAGCGAGCCGCCCCGTCCCGGACAGCCAATAGGCGATCTCCCGGCATACCTCCGGGACGGTTTTCCCGGGCGGGCATTTGAACGCACAATGAATTGTTTCCGCCCGCTCGTCGTACACGCTCCCGGCCACGCCGTCATAATAGCCGGAGCGGCCCGGAATCACGACCCTTCCCTCCCGCCGCGGGGGGAGAATGATCCGGCCCGTGTCCTGTGTATAAATTCCGAATTTGCTACTATGGACGCCCCGGAAAGAAAAACCGCTCATAAACTGCCGCCTCCTCTCGACCTCTTTTTCTGCTCCGTGAGATAGTAGAGCTCCCGGGCGACCCGCTCCACGTCCTGGTCGTCTCGGACCTCCAGCTTGTCCACATAGATAGCGATTCCTCCAGGCGTTCCGTCGTCCTGGCCCCGGACCGCCGCCACGATTGCCGCGGTCTGTCTGTTGATGGCCGCCGAGGCTGGAGGTTCCTCCACTCTGGAGGGGAGGCTTTTCTCCATAGCCGACAAAGCGGTCCGGCCTGCGTCCGCGTAGGTCTCCGCGAGGTTGGCCTTTTCTGCCTCCGCGCCCTTTATAATGCCTTGAATATCAAAGCGGCCCGCCTCGTTGAATTTCTTCGAGGGGGAGGCTTGTTCGACCTCCTTCTTGTAGGCGGCGAGGGCGGCGCGGCCCATTTCGGCATACTTCCGCACGAGCTCCGCCTTTTTACTGGCCGTTCCGTCTATGAGCCCTTGCATATTGTTTTCGCCGATCTGATAGGCGTCGTCGGATAGGTCCATATCCTGGATCGCGTCGTCCAGGTCCCGGACAAGTTCCTCCATTTGATCCGAAAAATCGGTTTCCATTTCGGCCACGGTCTCGGAAAACGCCTCTTTGCCCTTCTCCACCTTTGCGAGCTGTTCATTGAGGGCCGCTATATCCTCCTCGCCGCCCTCCACAATGGCCGCCAAAATTTGTGCGGACTCCTCGGAGCCGTCGGACAGCTTTTTAATTAAGCCCTCGTCCACACCGAGCTCCATAGCCTTTTGAATGTTGGCCGCGTAGGTTTCCATATAGGAGACCTGTCCTTGTAGGGTCCCGATCAGGTTGTCAATGGAGGTTTTCGCCGATCCGTCCAGCTCGTTAAAGAGGCCGAGTTGTCCGTCTATGCTCTCCATAGCGGCGTTATAACTTTCCTCATAGGCCGCTTGGAGGGTCTCCATTTTGGCGGTTATATCCTCCACGCGGGAGGTCATTTCCTGGGTTTTGGCGGCGGCCTCCGCCTGTTTCTCCCCGTATTCCCGGGACGCCTCCTCCAGTTCCGCGATCTGTGCGGCGTTTTCTTCCTGGGCGGCGGTGAGTTCGTTAATATCATTTTGGAGTGTCCTGGTGTTCCCGGAGCCTGTTTCCTGGGCGGTGTTTAATGCCTCTTGAGCCTCCTCCAGGCGGGCGGATATTTCCGACTGTTCTGTGTAGAGTTCAGACAAGCGGGAGACCTGGGCCTCATATTCCTCTTGTGCGGCGGCCTTTTCGACCATAGCCGAAACCTCGGCGGCGGTGAGGCCCTCCAGGGCGTCCCGCTCCTCGTCATAGGCGAGATTGAGCCCGGGGACGCTTTCGTTTAGTTGGTTTACGAGTTCAGAGATCGCCGCCTTTTGTGCGGCGGACTTTTCCTCTACGGCGAGGAGTTCCTCCAGTGCGGCGGCGCTTGCGGGGGTGGCCTCCTGCTCCGCCTCCATTGTCTCGGACAATTCCTCATAGGCCGCCTTTGTCTCCTGGAGTGACCCCGTAAAGGCTTTTGTTTCCTCGCTCGCGGAGGTCATCATAAAAGCAAATGCGCCGACGGCGGCAACAGCCGCAACGGTGGCCGCCGCAATCAATCCTATCGGATTAGCCGCCATAACCACATCAAGCGCGGCAGTTGCCGCTACCACGGCAGTAACTCCCGCCGCAAGTGTGCCGAGCCCTATGACAACCGCCGCAACAGCTTTCACGACCGCTGGGTGTTCGTTTGCGAAATCTGCCGCCCATGTGAAAGCGTCCGTCCCTACGTCGTACAATCTTTCAAGTGACGGATTTAATTGGTCTCCGACGGCGATTTTCAGATTTTCCGCGGCGTTTGTCATTCGCTGGTGTGCAAACTCCGTTGTATCCGCCATGATCTGAAAATTGCGGTCGACGGCCCCGGAGCTGTTCGCCATAACGCCGAGGGTCCGGTCAAATTCTTCCGCCCCGGTATTGAGGAGGGAGAGGGCCGCCTTGCCCGCCGTGGTGCTACTCCATAGGTTAGAGAACGCGGTCGCGTCCCCGTCCACGCTCTCGGAGAGGATCGCCATAATATCGCCGAGGTTTGACCCGCCCTCCATGAGTTCTGAAAAGCTCTTTCCAGTTTGGTCCTCCAGAATCCCCGCCACGTTGGAGCCGTTCTTTGCCAGCTCGTCAAGCATAGCGGAGAGGTTAGTTGTTACAATCGCAGTATTTGGGGTTATTTTTGTTAAAACCGAGTAGGACGCCATTATGTTTTCAAGGCTCACATGGTAGGCGGCGGCGGATGGGATGATCTGGCCCATGCTGGCGGCCAGCTCGCCGACGGAGGTTTTTCCCTCGTCCTGTGTCTTTACAAGCATAGAGGCCACGCGCTCAGCGTCCGACCCCTCCAATTTGTAGTCGTTGATCGCGGTAGTGAGGACGTCGACGGCGGTCGACGCCTCCGTAAAGCCCGCCGCCGAGGTCTTTGCGGCCGTGGCGACAAAGTTCACAACATCCGCCGTATCCACACCCGCCGATAGGGCTTGATAGGCCGCCTCGGCCAGTGCCCCCACGGCGACGCCTGTCTCGCCGGACAAGGTCACAAGTTCCGTTTTGAGGGTTTCCAATGGGACGACGCTTGTGTCTGCCAGTGTGGAGACCTTCGCCATAGAAGTTTCAAAACCTTCTGCGGCCTTCGCACACTCCATAAGGGTGTCCGCGATTTCCTTCACGGTCTTAGCGATCCCCGCCGCCGCTAATACGGTGGCAAGGTTGTCGATCGCGCTTTTTGCCTTATCGCCGAATTTCCCGGACTCCTCTCCGGCTTTTTTTGTCTCCTTCCCGTACTTGTCAATGGAATCCGCGCACTCGTTGGCGCTGTTGCGAGCCTCGTCAAGATAGCCGTTATTCTTGTCGATCTCGTCGGAGAGGCCGTTTAACTCGACCTTTGCGTTATTGAGCTGTTTTTGCCAGTTCTGGACGCCGCGCTCCGCCGCCGCCTGTCCGGCCTGGGCCTCCTCAAGTTCGGCGTTCCATTTGTCGAGCTCCTTTGTGAGGGCCTCTTGCTCCGCCGTCGTGTCCCCGGTAGACCGCCGCAAGGTTTCGAGGGCCCGCTCGCACCGCTCTATATTGCTTTGCGCCGTGGATACCCGGGAGGAATACTCCTCCTGTGCCCGCTGGGCGTTGCGGAGGGCGGCCTCCAGGGTGGAGACCTTTTCCTGTTGCTTTTTATACATGGAGTCCAGGGCGGCCCCCTTGGCCGTGAGGGCCTCCATGCTGTTAGCATTGCCGCGAAATTCACTCTCCACAAGCGCAAGGCCCGACTTGAGTGTGGAAAGTTCAGAATTACAGGCGGCGATCGCCTGTTTATATTGGGCCTCGCCCTCGACGGCGAGTTTTGTTGAGATCGTCCTTGCCATGCGCGGCGGCTCCTTTCTATGGTAATAATCATTTTTTGCTTGACATTACCATATTTTCGGGCGATAATTCTCTTGAGTTCCAAAACACAAGAGGAGGTTTATCCCATGCAATCAATAAAAGGTGTAAACGGGGTGTTTGAGCTTTACGCCGACCGGATCGTCCTCAAGCGCGGTAAATTGCTGGGCAATTTTGAAAAGACGACATACCTCAAGGATATTATCGAGGTTAGGCTCAAAAAGCCCGGTCTTACCCGCGGGACGCTTTCGATCTCTACGGCTATGGATAGCGGAGGCGTGAATACAAATTCTGTCGATGCAAGCGCTATTTTTCTCAAGTCCAGCCAGTGGGACGAGGCTGTCGAGTTTAAGCGCCTTATTGAGAGCGCGGTCTCCGGGGCAAAGTCTGCCGGACCGGAGGCCCGCTCTACCGCGGAGGAAATCGCAAACTTCAAGCGGCTCATGGACGACGGTGTCATTACTGTGGAGGAGTTCTCCGCAAAGAAAAAACAGTTGCTCGGCATTTGACCCGACGCCGGAGGGGGTGCCCCTCCGGCTTTATTCGTCCTCCGGTTCCCGCTCCTTCTTTACGCCCCGGGCCTGGAGGTAAAGCTCCCAAAGGTCCCCGATCTCTCCAGGTGTGGAGAGGAGGGTCTCTTTTTTTGAGAGACCGCCCGCTGTCCCCATGCGGATATAATGGGCGCGGGTTACTACGTTTTTTTTTGCGTGTTGAGCTCCGCAAGGCCGAGGTCCACCTCGTCGGCGTCTGCCTCAATCTCCCGGCCATAGCCGAGGGTCAGGGCGGAGGGGATCGCAACCTTGAGGGCGGCGATCTCACTCGGAGCCATTGTCGCCGCGATTGTCTCGGCGTCCGTCATAGGTTCCGGGTCATACCCGAGGCCGCGCCGGACGAGCTCTCCTTGTTCTGCCAGGATTGCGGCGGCCTTGCAAGCGGCGGAAAATCCCTCCCGTGTGTCGCCCTTGATGGCTTCGATCATTTCGCCGGACCCGCCGAAAACCTCTTGAATTTGAAACATAGCCTCCACGGTAAAGGCGAGGTATCGCACCCGGCCCGCAAGGCTGATTTTTACGGCTTTCATAGTGCCCTCCTGTAAATTCTTGTAGGGAGGCGGGGTTTCCCCCGCCTCCCTCTGCGTTACGCCGTCAGGGTATAGTGAGCCTCCAGCACGTCGGAGGCGGCGAATCCCTCGGCGGTGGCGATCGCCTTGATCGTGGTCTCCTCCGTGATCTCAACGGGGGCGGAGTATGCGGTGGAGGTCTCGGTCGGGTCGGAGCCGTCCGTGGTGTAGCGGATCACGGCGTCCGGCGTGGCGGAGGCGAGGGCAACGGTCGCGCCGCTGGCAACCTCGCCCGCCGGGGGCGTGGCCGTAGGCGCGGCGGCCTTTTTCTTGCCCTGGAGTTTTTCCTTGATCCAGGCGATAACCTCCTGCTCCGTCTGAAATTCCTCCGTCAGCCTCCAGTCCCCGGACTCACAAGCGAACACTGTAAATGTCGTGTTGTTGGTCCCAAAGGTGATACTGTCGGTCTTGGTCTGCGCCGTATCGTTGCCGAGGGCGGCCTTGACAAGGGGGTAAAAATACCCCTTGAAAAGGACCTTTTTCCGGCGCATAAGTTTCTTGAAGTAGGCGAGGCCGCCCGCCGGGGGATCGTCCCCGACGTTATAGCGGACCATTTTCCCCTCCACGTTGCACCCGTAGACGACGCCCGCGACGGCGTCCTCCATGTCGTCGGTCTCCATAGCGATAGCGCCGGAGGAAAACTCGTCCACGCTCTCGGCGAGGCCGTCGTCGGCAAAGAGTTTCCCGGAGGCAAGGTTCACGGTGAGGTCCGCCTTGACAAGGCGGCCAATGCGGACGGGCTCCGGGTTCTTGTAGACCGGGAGCTGGCCCTCCGGCTCCTCGGCTGCGGGGTTAAAATAGGGATATTTCGCCCCAAAACTCGCCATAGTAAAAACCTCCTAAAATTTATGGGTTCCTGCTGTCGAGAAATTGGTTATAGACCCGCTCTCCGGCGTCTATCGCCTCTTTCTCTTTCTTCTTGTTCGCGGCGTCGATCGCGGGGCGGGCGGCTATGTGCCGCCCCGGGGCCCCGTATTCGTTGATAAAAGCGATCTCGGCGTTTCTTGTGGACCTCCCGCCGCGCTTGCGGGTCCCCTGGGGGGAAATGGTGATATAATACCCGTCCTTGGTCTTTTTGACCTTTCCTTTTTTGATGGACTCCGCGGAGATTTTCTCCGAATACTGCCCTTGCCATTGGGTCCCGACTTGGCGCTGTTGCTCGGCGACGATAATATCGGCCTCTGCATTAAGCATTCCCTCGATCACGCTGTCGGGGAGACGTGCCAGGGCGGCGAAATCGTCGGAGAGAGCGTCGAGTCCGTTCACGGTCAGGCGTCCCATTGTCTTTCACTCCTCCCCTAATCCCTGGGCGGCCTCGCACTCAAAAACATGGTGCTGTCCGTCCTTGTCCGAGGCGTTGGTATAGGCCGGATAGGTAAAGCCCGCCGAGGTGAGGGCTTTCTTGACGGCCCGCCGCTTTGCGGTAATGTCATAGCCGAGGGGGGCGTATAAATGGACCTGGATCGAGACCCGCTCCTGTTCCGGCTCGTCGTCCCCGTAATTGATCGGGACCGTGTCATAGTTAAACGCGATATAAACGCCTTTCTTTCCCTCGTAGGCGTCCGCCTCCGCGGGCGCTATGGGGTCCAGGGCGGCCCTCAATATCTCGTTGATACTCACCCCGCCCCCTCCTCGTCCGGCCCCTCCTGGGCCGTTTCTGGCGGCTCCTGGGCCTCTTTGCAGTTGAGTTCGTAGGTCTCGCCGCTTTCTGTGTAGGCCCTCACGACCTCATAGAGGCGGCCCTCGTACTCAACAAGGGTCTCCTCCTGGTAGTCCGCGCCCCGCACCTCCAGGACGAGGGCGATCTTGTCCCCGGCCTGCTTTGCCGTGTAAAACTCGGAGCGCGTGGCGGTCTTTTTGTTGGCGAATACCTCCCGCCGCGTCTTGACCGTTTCCTTGTAGCCGTTCGGTTTTACCCTTTTTTCCTCCCGAATGAGGGCGGCCTCGTCTCTCCAGTACACGGCTACACCTCCCCGCCGACGTAGTCCGAGGACATAGCGAGGGAGACCTTGAGGCGTTCATAGACGGCCCGGAATTTTTCCGCGTCCTCATTATCGAGGCCAAACTCCGCCTTGATATAGTTCATAACCGCCCGCTTAATGAGCGGGTCCGCCTCGTCCCGGGCCCGCTCGGGGAGGACTCCGCCGAGGGCGAGGTCCTCCCGGGCGGCGCGGATCAGGTCCACGATCTCCCCGTCAAACGCTGTCGACTTCGTTCGTACAGCCTGCCTCCCCGCGGCGAGATACTCCTCCGAGACGTCCGCCGCGGGTTCCCGGGCGGCGGGGCCCCGGCCCGTGCTCTCGCTCATGCTCCGCCTCCTTACGCCCCAGCGCTGGCCTTTTTCTTGATACGGAGGAATCCGTTTTCGGTGATAACATTCCCGCCGATCATAGCCTCGCCCATGACGGCGAGGAGGCCCTCCGCGAACTTATAGTCGCGGGAGACTTCCACGGTGTAGGGCCCGAACAAGTCGAGCTGATAGGCCAGGGGTTTCCCGTATGCCATGCAATAGGAGCCCGCCGCCGAGGTGGTCTTGGAGAGGGCGGGGAGCTCGTCCACAATGCAGAATTTCACCGCGAGGCCGCCGTCCTTGATCGTGCCCGTGGTGGTGCTGTTCTCGGAAAACTCAATTTCGTAAACGGCCTTTTTCTCGCTGGTCCCGCGAATGTCGCCGAACGCGATCAGGTCGTCCTTGTTGAGGAGAAGAACACCGCCGCCCTCGACATTGTTCGCGCCGCCATACTTGAGGGCAATCGTGCGGAGGGTTTTCTCGTCAATCTTGCCGATCTCCACGTCGGAGCCCGCCTCAATGGCCGCCGCCTTGAGGATACCCGTCAACTCGGGAATGGTGGCGGCGGGGTCCCCGGTGACGATCAGGCCCCCGGTTTTCTTGCGGAGGGCGGTCAAAGCGCCCTCGGAGACCCGCCCCTGGTAGTTGAGGGGGGTCGTGCGCTGAATGTTCCGGGAGACATAGGAGAGGGTGGAGATCAGGACGGGGGTAATCTTGGCGATACGGAGGACGGGGTCCGTGGTGGCGGGAGCGGTCCCGTCGTCCTTCTTGGTGGCCGCCGTCTGGCCGCCGCTTACCTCGTAGGCCACGGAATCCTCGCCCATACCGTTCGCGTCCACGACGCGGACCATGTCCACGATCCCGGAGACGATGTTCTGGCCGGGGTTGATCCCGGAGACGCGGGTCGGCTGGGCGATATTCCCGCTCGTGAGGGTGAGGGAGCGGCAAAGGGCGTCGGTGGTGATCTCCATACGCCCGCCCTCGGCGAAACGCTGGGCGCGGGCCTCCACGTCCTGGAGGGGAATCCCCTGGAGGTCTGCGAGGTAGGCGGCGCGGCTCTCCACGCCCGCGGGGAGGCCGCTCCGGTTCTCTCCGCCCCCGGCGATCGGGTTCACGGGGCCGGGGGTAGGATCGCCGGAGCCCTCGTCGCCGGAGCCCCGGTCGCCGTGGCCGCCCTGCTGGCCGCTCCGGCCCTCCAGGTCCGCCCCGCTGTTGAGGCGGCGGG
>OFFW01001718.1_pt1 | contig 12901 bp, 11 predicted proteins | sample 1521501 | NCBI WGS metagenome assembly OFFW01 (sample SAMEA3504107, study PRJEB24116) | mouse gut metagenome | biome: mouse gut; feature: mouse-associated habitat; material: faeces | place: Denmark | collected 2011
AATTTCCGTTTATAAAATTTCCATATATATAACTTCTTTAAACTCTTTTATATATTTTCAAGTTCATTTTATCCCGTTTGTAATTTCTATTTATATTCCGACTATATTTTCCAACAACAGCACCTAATATTTTCTTACAAATGAAAGGACATATCTATGAAAAATCACATCAATGTACCCCCGTCTTCCTCCGGCCTTATTCCATGGAAAAAAGCCATGGGCCCCGTAAAGATTCCCATGACAAATGATTACCTTTTCCGGGCGCTTCTTCAGGAGAACAATTATGTTCTCAAAGGTCTTATCTGCTCTCTCCTTCATCTGGCCCCTTCTGATATTGACTCCGTCGTTATCACCAATCCTGTTGAACTCGGGCGTGCTCCTGACGATAAAGCTTTCCTTTTGGATATAAAAATATCTCTCAACGGGCAGACCTATATCAATCTGGAAATGCAGGTTATCAATGAATATAACTGGAGAGAACGCTCCTTAAGCTACTTATGCAGAAATTTCGACCAGTTAAAATCAGGCGAATTCTACGGAAGCGCCAGACCGGTCATTCAAATCGGACTTTTGGATTTTACATTATTTCCCGAAGCCCCGGAATTTTATGCCACTTATCAATTACTTAATGTAAAAAAATACACTTTATATAGTGACAAACTGCGTCTTTCCGTGTTAGACTTAACTCGTATAGATTTAGCAGACGAAAAAGATAAATTATACCAGACCGACTACTGGGCCATGCTTTTCAAGGCCGCCACATGGGAGGAAATCAAAATGCTTGCTCAAAATAACGAATATATCAACGAAGCCGCCTCTACCGTTTATCAGCTTACCCAGGAAGAAAAAATCCGTTATGAATGCGAAGCCCGGGAAGACTATTATCGCAGACAGCGAGGTATCCAGATGAAGCTGGAGGCCCTCGAACGCAGTGAAAAGGCTCTTGAGCGCAGCGAAAAAACGCTCGAAATCCAAAGGGCTGCTATTGAAGACATGAGCGCTGCCATCGAAAGCCATGTTGCAACTATCAAGGACCAGAACGATGCCATCAAAAATCTGACTTCCGAAAATGAAAAGCTTCTTGCCTGGGCCAGAGCCCATGGATACGAGCAGTAACTCACCTTTTATTCCCGGCTAAACTCCAATATATCTCCCGGCTGGCAGTCCAGCACATCGCAAATTGCATTTAGTGTGGAAAATCGGATTGCGCTTACTTTTCCCGTTTTAATATTTGAGAGATTTACATTGGCAATCCCTACCTTTTGCGCCAGTTCATTAAGTGATATCTTCCTGTCCGCCATTACGCGGTTCAGCCTTAAAATTATGGCCATTTGTCTGTCCTCCCCTTTTTAAAGAGTCTCATCCGACTGTCTTTGCAGCTCGCATCCGTATTCAAAAATATTGGTCACGCACCAGGCAGCCATTCCAATGACCAGTGCAATTCCAATATCGGACTGCGCCACATAAATGACAATCAGCACCAGCGCAATTTTAAGATTTTTCAGGATATCAGGTTGAAAGGGCGAGTAGCTTTCCATAAAATCTTTAAAAATTCTGCTCACAAAATGAAGCACGAGAGCCAGCAGGATAATGGTAATCCCGAATATAATCGCGTAAATCCCTATTGCCAGCGCGTAGTTTCCCTCCTTTATCAGCTTTTGTCCCAGCTCCCTTTCGCCCAGTTCCTCAAAAGCCAATATATCCCTCTCCTTTAGCTCTCCGTCTGCAAGCGCGTTTCCAATGCCCCGATTCAAAATACCTCCCAGTCCTATAACTAAAACGCCTCCCAGTATGGCAAGTACTGCGCATACAATCAGAAACACCTTGAAAATATTTGTTACAATATACGCCGCCTTACTGCTTTTCTTAATTCTCTCAATCTTACTGCTGCTCTCACTCATCTTTCTTTTCCCTCCTTTTAATATTTCTTATATGGGCGTGCCCCATAAATCCTTTTTCTATTCATATCGTATCCTCAAATTATATGTTTGTCAATATATTTTTAATGTTTATCATTAATTATTTTATATTTTTCGTTTTATTTTTAAAAAAGCTCCCTGATATGCCTTTTTCTGTACGCTGTTTCCAAGCAGCAATAACAATTTTAAAGGCAGTTTTAAAAACACCTGCAATTTCCTTTTTATCATATTGGATTTTCAACCGCCATTTGATATACTATATAAAGAAAGAAAGGAGATTTTACTATGCAAGGCAGAATTCACTCGTTAGAAAGTTTCGGAACCGTAGACGGACCTGGAACACGTTTTGTCGTCTTTGTACAGGGATGTCCCATGCGCTGCGCCTACTGCCATAACCCCGATACCTGGGCAATGACCGGCGGGACTATGATGGAACCTGAAGAAATTTTTGAACAATATCAGAGAAATAAAGATTTTTATAAAAACGGAGGCATAACCGTCACCGGCGGCGAGCCTTTGATGCAGGTGGATTTTCTCATTGACCTTTTCACCATCGCAAAGGAACATGGCGTGCACACCTGCATTGACTCCTCGGGCATTGCTTTCAAGCCGGATAATAAACCTTTTATCGAAAAACTTGACAGGCTTATGAAACTTACCGATTTGGTAATGCTGGATATCAAGCACATTGACCCTGATAAGCATAAGGAACTGACGGCGCAGCCCAACGACGGCATTCTTGCCTTTGCTTCTTATTTGAACGACCGGCACGTAGATATGTGGATTCGCCATGTGGTAGTGCCGGGTATTACGGACGATGAGGAATATCTGTACAAACTGGGCTACTTTATCGGACAGTTTTCCAATTTAAAAGCGCTGGACGTGCTGCCCTATCACACAATGGGCGAAACCAAATATGAAAAGCTCGGTATTCCCTATAAGTTAAACGGCGTTCCTCCAATGGAAAAAAATAAAATACCGGAGAAAAAAGAAGCTATCTTAAACGGTATCCGCAGACGCAGGGAAGAGAAATCCATGAACTGATTTTTCAGGAAATTTCCAGGGATTATCTCCTGGAATTTCCCTTGGATTTCCTGTAATTTTACAGATATTTTGCTTGTATTCCCTATAGATTTATATTAGAATGATAGAAGATAATTGATAGCACCTATCAATCAAATTTGAACATAATTTAAGGAGGATATTATCATGGCATATGTAATCAGTGACGCCTGCATTTCCTGCGGTGCCTGTGCCGGACAGTGCCCTGTTGGCGCTATTTCCGAAGGAGACGGCAAATTTGAAATCGATGCAAATACCTGCATCAGTTGTGGTTCCTGCGCTGGCGGATGCCCTGTTGGCGCTATTTCCGAGGAATAAAAATAACGGATACCCTGCGAGTATCTTATACTTAACCAAACCATGACGGGCTGCCGCGTCGGAAAAATTCCTGATGCAGCAGCCCTTATGTTTTTTATTTTTTTCTCAGAAACCCTTTTGACGTCCCGCGCGCCTTCTCTTTCTCATTGTCTGCGTCCGCCGCCTTTACGGAACCGGCTTCCGCTCCCTTACGCATCTGCTCTTTGCGCAGCTTCTTTCCTCTTCTTCCCTTTTGATTATAGGAACGAAGCAATTCGTCAATCTGGCGGTAATGCTCCTCCTGACGGTTCGCCCGCTCTTCCTCGCGAAGGTCCTCGCGCTCCTCTAAAAGCCTGAATTGATAGTCAAGTTCTTTGAGCAGGCTTTCCTTGATTTCCTGACAAATTTCCTGATTATTACACTGTACCGCGTCCACAATCATGTCCTTTAAAAGCTGCTGCAAACGGAAGCTTTTCTGCTCCCTGCTCTCCTCTGACACGGCCGCCGTCTTTCCCTCCATTGGAAGAAATTCCCCTTTTTTCACCATTACCACATGGCGTTTTCCCATGTCCAATTCTCCCTGGGGCGTTGTCCCCTGCATTTCCGGTATTCCCTGCATGTCTGCTGCTCCTTTCTCCCCGCTTGTTATCTTTTCATACAAAAATACGGGCGCCTGTAAATTTCCGTTTTTCAGCACATGGCGGATTGCCTTGAGCTGTAATCCCTGTTCCTTCAGTTCCTTTACTCTTCTGAATCTCGCAATGTCCTCTTCCGTATAATAGCGATGGCCCATTTCGTTCCTTTTCGCTGGTATCTCAAGCTCCTCCTCCCAGTATCGGAGTACGTGAGCCTCTACCTCTACCTGTTTTGCCGCGTCTGAAATCATATAAATCTTTTCTGCCTGTGTCATATCATAACCCCTTTCCTTATTGATTTTCCTTTCCTATGCCGCCCTTTGCTCGCATAGCATTTTCGCCCGGCCTTTTGCTCACGCAGCTCGGCTTCGCCTCGCTGGCCGCGGCATTCCCCGGATGAAAATGCAAGCATTTTCGCCCGGCTCATTGCTCGCGCAAAAAGAGGACAGCAAAAATAAGCTTGTCCTCTTTTGTATGTGTATTTTTGTATGCAGTTTTATTTTTGCAGATTGGCAAATTTCGTGTAATCCGGCAGCCATGCCAGCTCTACTGTACCGATTGGACCGTTTCTCTGCTTGGCGATGATAATCTCTGAAATTCCTTTTCTTTCTGTATCTTTATTATAGTAATCGTCCCTGTATATGAACATCACGACATCGGCGTCCTGCTCGATGGCGCCGGACTCACGCAAATCCGAAAGCATGGGCCTGTGGTCGGGGCGCTGCTCTACCGCACGGGAAAGCTGGGATAATGCCACGACCGGCACTTTCAGCTCTCTTGCAAGAGCCTTCAGGGACCGGGAAATATCGGATATTTCCTGCTGTCTGGAATCGGAGCCTCTTCCGCTTCCGGACATGAGCTGAAGGTAATCTATGATAATCAGCTTCAGATTGTGCTCCAGTTTATATTTTCTGCACTTCGAGCGCATGGTGGGAATATTGATTCCCGGCGTGTCGTCTATAATCAAATTGGACTTTCCGATAACGCCTGCGCTTTCAATCAGTTTTTCCCAGTCCATATCGGAAAGGTTGCCCGTCCGCAGCTTCTGGGAATCCACCCGTGATTCCATGGCAAAAAGACGGTTTACCAACTGTTCCTTACTCATTTCCAGACTGAATATTGCCACTGTCTCGTTTGACTTAAAGGCCACATATTCCGCTATATTGAGAACAAAGGCTGTTTTTCCCATGGAGGGTCTGGCTGCAATCAGTATCAAATCGGCCGGCTGCATACCGGCGGTTTTATAGTCCAAATCAATAAAGCCCGTTGCAATACCGGTCACATTACCGTCGTTCTTTGAGGCCCGCTCAATCTGGTCCATGGCGTTCATAACAATCTGCCTGATGGGAACAAACTCTCCCGTATTTCTTCTCTGCACCAAATCAAAAACCCGTTTTTCCGTGTCCTCCAGAATCGCCTCAAGGCTCTCTTTTCCCACATAACAGGTATTTGCGATATCCTCGTTTAAGCGTATCAGCTTTCGCAGCGTTGCTTTTTCCGCCACAATATTGGCGTAATATTTGATATTTGCCGAAGTGGGAACTGCTGTGACAAGATTTCCGATAAATTCCAGGCTGCTGACCTCCGGCGGCACATCCTTTTCCCGGAGCCTGTCCTGAAGCGTGACCAAATCCACCGGTTTTCCCTCGTCGGAAAGCTCTGTCATGGCGTCAAACACCACTCCGTACTGCCTGTTATAAAAATCGTCGCCGCATATGATTTCGGAAGCTACCATAATCGCTTCCCCGTCCATAATCATGGCTCCGATTACCGACTGTTCCGCTTCTATGCTGTGCGGTAATATCCGCTTTAAAAGCGTTTCCTCCGTTTCTGCCATTTGAATTATTAACCTTTCATCTCCGTCACTTTCACTTTCAGCTTTCCTGTAACCTTCGGATGCAGCTTAACGGCAACCTCAAAAACGCCAAAGTTTCTGATTGCCTCGGGAAGAACAATCTTCTTCTTGTCAATCTCCTTGCCGCACTGTTCCTTGTAGCCCTGGGCAATTTCCTTTGAGGAGACAGAGCCAAAGGTTCTCCCCCCTTCGCCGGCCTTGATGGATAAAACAACCTCGTCCTCCTCCATGCCTCTGGCAAACTCCTGTGCGCTTGCAAGCTGCTCCTGAGCAACCTTTTCCTGATTTGCCTTCTGGAGCTTTAAATCGTTCATATTCTTATTGCTGGCCTCGATTCCAAGTTTCCGGGGCAGAATATAATTCCTTGCGTATCCGTCGCTGACCTCCACCACGTCTCCCTTTTTCCCGAGACTCTTTACGTCCTTTGATAAAATTATTTTCATATTCTTTATCCTCCTCTGTTTAATCTATCGCCAAATCACCCTCGTTTATCATCTTATCCAGAGTTCCTTTCAAAAGTCCGATTCCCTCAAAAACGGAAACTCCGGTAAGCTGGCATCCTGCAATGCCAAGATGGCCTCCGCCTCCCATCTTTTCCATAATCACCTGAACGTTCACCTCGTCTATGGAGCGGGCGCTGATAAACACCTGATTCTGATAATCTGTCAGAACAAAGCTGGCTTTCACGCCCTTGATATTAAGAAGTTCGTTGGCCGCCTGGGCCCCCACAACGGTAGGGCTTTGTATATTTTCGCTTTTACAGATAGATATGGCAAAAGCATGTTTATAAATCTCCGCCTGACTGACAGCGTCCGCTTTCGTCTTGTATTCAATGGCGTCTTCCCGAAAAAGCTTGCGCACCTTTGTCACATCCGCGCCGTTCCTGCGCAGGAAAGCCGCCGCCTCAAAGGTTCGAACGCCTGTCTTGGCCGTAAAATTATTGGTATCAATCATCATGCCCGAATACATACAGTTGGCTTCCTCCGCGGTAATGCGGATGCTCTCCCCAATATACTGCAGTATCTCCGATACCATCTCGCAGGTAGAGGATGCATAAGCCTCCACGTAGGAAAGGGTTGCGTTTTCAACTGCCTCCGAGCCCTGTCTGTGATGGTCAAGCACCACGATGGATTTACATATCCGCAGCAGTTCCGGACATTCCGTGATGCTGGGCTTATTGACGTCCACCACCACAAGGACGGTATTGTTTCCGGCAAGCTCCATGGCCTGCTGGCCGTCTATAATCACGCTGTCCCTGTAGCCGTCATGGCTTTTGAACAAATCCAGCACCGGCTGTATGGTAGCGCCTACGCCGCTGAGCACAATATGGGCTTCCCTGTCCAGTGTCTTTGCAATACGGTAAATTCCCACGGCAGCCCCGAAGCTGTCCGCGTCGGGAATCCTGTGTCCCATAATCAGCACCCGCTCCTTGCCGGAAATAATTTCACGGAGCGCCTGCGCCTTCACCCTTGCCTTTACGCGGGTATTTTTCTCCACCTGCTGGCTCTTTCCGCCAAAATAAGTGATATTTTTCGGAGTTTTCACCACCGCCTGGTCGCCGCCGCGCCCAAGGGCCAAATCAATGGCGTTGCGGGCAAATTCATAGTTCTGCGCATAGGTATATCCGTCCACTCCAAGGCCGATACTGATTGTCACCGCCATCTCGTTTCCGATATTGACAGTCTTAACCTCCTCGAGAATATCGAATTTTTCTTCCTGAAGAGCTTCCGCCGCCTTTCTGCGAAGGACAACCATATACTTATCCTTTTCCATTTTTTTGCAGATACCGTCCTGGGCCGCGATATACTTGTTGATTTTTCTGTCTATCAATGCAATAAGAAGGGAGCGCCTAACCTCCTCCACGCTTTCAAGGGCCTCGTCGTAGTTATCCAGATAAATCAGCCCCACCGAAAGGCTCTGGTCCTCCACTTCCTGCAGCGCAATCTTTAAAGCCGTCTCGTCAAAAAGATAAAAGGCAACCAGATAGCCCTTATACTCCTCCGCCTCCACAATGTCGCTGCTGTCAATCATATCCCGCATGGGAATCTTGCGCATTTTCGCGCTGTAAAAATTATCCTCAAAGGTAAGGTTTACTTCCGCAAATTCCGACTCCCCCGGCAGCTTTTCCCTGGTTATAGAGGGAAAAAGAGAGGTGATGGATTTGCGGTAGCCTTTTTCCTTGTGAACCGCTTTTTCAAAGGCGCGGTTTGTCCATATAATGTAACCCTCGTCGTCTAAAATTGCGTAAGGTATCATAAATTCCCGCAGAAGAACCCTCTGTATCTGTCCGTACTGCGTTGCGAAACTGACCAGTTCGTTGATAATGACCGGCTTGCTGTAAAACTGCAGCGCAAGCACCACCCCGAAATAAAGCAGCGCAAAGGCGGTTACCACCAGACCGGCAGCCACGCTCAGCAGATAAACCATCAGGTTGACCACTATCAGTAAAAACCCTAAATATAAAGAAGTCTGTACATACCGCTTCAGCCTTCCCTTTAATTTAATATTGCCTTTTAATGGAGCCATACAATACCCCTCGTCATCTAATTGTAAATAGGCATAACTCCCCGGCGGGAAATTTCCGCTCATAAAACAGAAACCGCCGGAATATGTATATGCTCTTTAGAGTATAACATTTTTCGGAAAAAGTTTCCACCTTATTATTCGCACCATTTAGACACATTTCCGCCTTATACGGCAAAAAATTCTCTCAAAACAGCCCGAGATAATAAGAGGGAGGAAACACTGCGCCTATCCATTTTATTTCAGGCAGATAACGCTCAATTCTGATAAATACCGGGCAGAACAGACAGCTCCCCAAAACCAGAACCGGCAAAAGACCGTAAAGCACGGAACTTTTTCTGACAAAAAGCCCAAAAATCATTATAAAAATTTCAAGAATCAGGAAATATGCCAGAAGGCCGGCCAGCTCTCTTCCCGGCTCTTTCATATTCCCGGTAAGCCACAGAAAAACGCCCCCAAAGCCGACGCTTCCCGCTATGGCGATATGAACGCTGGCGGCCTTTAGCCATGCGCCCCTTTTTCCCGGCATGGCAGGCCAGACATTCTCCTGTTCCAGCACATTTGCGAATCCCAGAAGGCACATAAGGAAAATCATAACCGCCGTAAGTCCCCGCACCATATTTAAGTTCTCCGGCTTTTCCAATGCCTTGCCCTCTCCCGTCTCATAGACAAAATGAAAGGTGCTGCCGTCTTTCGCATATTTATCATTTAATTCATAAAGCCTTGCCTGCAGCTTGCCAAAGCCCGCAGTTCCCCGGCCCGTGTTTTCCCCATACCCGCTTTCCCGCAGATAATCTGACAAAACATCCAAAGAAAGGAGACGGAACAGCTCCGCAAATACCGCTTCTTCGGCTATTTTATGGACGGAGGAGGCTGGCGAACGGTAAAGAACCGCCTGCCGCTTCATCTTTCCTCCCACAAGCTTTTCATAAAAACCCTCCGGAAGAAAAAAGCCGCATTCCAGACTGCCGTTTTGTATCTCCCGCAGCATTTCCCCCTCTTCCTCATAACCCAGGAACCGGAAAATACCTTCTTCCTCCAAAAGCCCGGCCAGAAGCGCTTTCCCCTTTTCATCGGAAGTACAGATTCCCACCCCGATACCGCGGTACGCCTGTTTTTCGTCGGCTTTTTTTCCGGAAACGCCGGTTATTCCGATAAACAGCGCGGCAAAAGTCCCCAGTATGAGCCACAGCCTGAATTTCAAAAAATACTGCTTCCACAGAACGCCACAGATTCGCGCTTTTTGTAATCCCTTATCCGAAAACTCCGCGCGCCCGTATCGTCTGCTCCCTGACAGTATCCGCCCTGTTTTTGCACTGTCCCTGATAATGGCGGCAAGTACCCCTGCCAGCGCAAAAAGCAATATCATAAGCGCCAGTTCCGCCGCCAGCTTTCCTTCAAACCGCCCCTGCAAAACCGCCGTCAGAATCCTTATCCAGCTTTTGTAGGGAAAAATGTTTCCGGCCTTTTCCACCCAAACCGGCAGAAACGGGACGGGAATAAAGATTCCCGACGCCAGCATCATCGCCGTGAGAATCCCGAAACCAAGGGCAACTCCCCCGGCATGATTCCCCAATGCCTGAATCAGAAACCGCAAAAAGACTCCCAGAGAAAACCACAGCAGCCACATCCAGAGCCAGTCCGCGCATAAGTCAAAAGAAAGCAGCAGATACACAGGCACTCCCGCCATCATCCCCAGAAAAGCAAACACGCATCCGAAAGCCGCGGCCTCCGTAAGATACCTTGTTCCGATTCCCACGCCCCTTGCGCCAAGCATCTTCTCCCTGTCGGTGCTTTGCACCCTCATATTTTTCCCGAAAGAAAGCCCCACGAAGGAAAGGAAAGCCAGCATAAGGCAGATTCCGTAATAATCCGCCATGCCAACGCCAAAAGAGGCGCTTACTTCCACTTCCTTAAAAAATCCGCTTCTTCCCATGGCATAGTCAAGGTATTTTCTGTTCAGGTAATCTTCCGTCCATGGAATTTTTTCCGAATCTCCCTCCTCAATGCAGAACGCGTCGGCCGCATAAATTCCGGCCTGCGCCACCGTCAGAAGCTTTTCCCCGGCCTTGGCAAACTCCGTGAACACTTCCGTCTCGACCCGGCTGTAATCGTCCGCCAGCATAATCGTTGCCGGAATATTTTCCCCGGAATTTACGCTGTCCACAATCCCCTCCGGCACGATAACGGCGGCGGAAAGGCTGCCTGATAAAAGCGCGCTTTCTGCCTCCGCCTCCGATAAACGCGCAAAGGACACCGTGTCCTTTACACTGTCCATGGATTCTACAAACCGAATCAGCAGCTCCGTCAGGCTATCCTGCCCCCGCGTCACAATGCCTACCTTTATTACATCCACCGCCTTTTCCCCATATACCGCCTTTGAGGCGCAAAAGCCGATTCCGAAAAGGAGCAGCCCTGCAAGAATCGTTTCCGCAAAAATCACAGGAACCATCGCCGTATATTTTTTCATTTCCAACCGGAACAACATCCACCTGCCGTACATATGTCTCCCATCCCGCTTTACCTGCTCTGCCGCATATATTCCGCTACCATCTCGTCTACCGGCATTTTTTCCGGCACCCGGTACGCCGTCCCGTCCCAAATCGCCCACAGGCTTTTGCACAGCGCAAGTTCTCCCGCGTCATGGCTGCAGAGAATCACGCTCCCTCCCTTTTGGGTAAACTCCCTGATATAACCCTTTAATTCTTCCTTAAACACCAAATCGAGAGCGGCGGAAGGCTCGTCCATAAGAAGGAGGGACGGCCCGTGAATCAAAGCGCACACAATCCCCGCCCGCTTGCGCATACCGCCGGAGAGATTTTTTACCTTTTCCCTGTAAAAGGGGCGGATTTCAAACTGACTGCACAGGTTTTCCAGATTTTTCTGATTTTCCCTGCGGTCTCCGAATCCTGTCCACAGCCTGAAATTATCCATCACGGTCAGTTCCGGTATGAGAACGCTCTCCTGGGGAATGTATCCGATATGTTCCGCCGCTTCCCGCCCTCTCCCTATCTCTTTCCCGTCAATCAGAATACTTCCGCCGTCCGCCCTCTCCGCTCCTGCCAGTATCCGCAGCAGCGTGGATTTCCCGCAGCCGTTTGCCCCGACAATACCTGTACACTGTCCCGGCTCCGCCGTCAGGGTGATTTTCTCCAAAACCCTTTTTCTACCGTAGTACTTTCTGATTTCCCTGATTTCCAGCCTCATTTCCGCTCCTTATCCCGGTAATTTCCCGCTCTCTGCGCCTCCGCCCAAAAGCTCTCTTATCTTACTGCCCGAAAGAATAAAGGTTTCCGGCAATTTCCATCAATATTCCGTACCAGTCCCCCTGGGTCATTCTCATTATATTCCGCTTTTCCCCTTCCGGCTTTGCGATTTCTCCCACTTCGTCGGAAAAGGTAATGTCCCCGGCCAGAAACTCCGTGCCGTTCATCTCAAAGGTATCAATGCGCAGGGTAAGTTCGGAACCGGGCACTGTTTTTTCAATTTCTCCCTGCATCAGATAATCCAGGGTGTAAAGACCGTAGCCGACATTTATTCCATATTCCAAATCTCCCTTTTCCCTGTCGTATTCCAGACAAAATTCTATCTCCCCGCCGTCATAATCCATCTGGTACTCCGCTTTGTAAAGGTCCCCTTCCTGACTTCCCGTTCTGATATACTCATTGGTTTCATAACCGTCCGTTATGGTTAGCTTCGTATTTTCCAGAGGGAAATTTCCGCCGTATATATTCCATTCCACGCTGATTCCGTCCCAAAATTCCGCCGCAAGGCGCGCAAGGTTATTGCGGTAAACATGGAAGGTAATCACAACCTCCTCCCGGTTCTCTCCGATATCGTCCGCCAAATCAGAAAGCAGCACAGCGGGGTCGAAGTATTCTAAAAGCTCCGCCCGGCTGGTATATCCGAATCCGGCGATAAAAAGATTGTCCACATAAAGCCGGAAAACCTCATTGCTCTCATAAGTCTCAACCAGGACGTCAAGAAGCCTTTGAATCTGTTCACCGGATATTGTCAGCGTATAACCTTTACAGCTTCTTCCCTCTCCGTCCACCATGAGATTCTTGCTCTCCGCCTTCTCCACCTTCATCTCGTCATACATTTCCATAAAAGCGCCGGTCAGCTTTCCCGTAGCTTTCCCCATCTCCTCATAGAACTCGGAATCCATCCTGCTTCCCTCGTTATAGGATTTCAGAATACCGGCTATTTCATCATCCAGTTCATATTCCTCTATGAACCATTCCATATCCTCTTCCAGATTTGTCCTGTCCACATAAAAAACCGTATCGGTGAGCGCCGGCGCGCCTATTAAAATCTCTTCCTTGTCGGTATATATATCCGCCTGAAAAAGAGAACTGCCATAGTACCCTACATCCATCAACACGCCGCTGACATCTCCGTTCCTGGAAACATCCATGCCAATCTGCACGCCGTTTCCTACAGAAAAATCCGCTTCCATCGAAAGCTGTTCTCCGGCAAACATTTCCCTGTATTCGCCAAAATCCCACACCTCTTCCAGTGCTTTCGCGCTTTGGTTAAAAACATTTGCCACCGCGTTTATAAGAATCTTCTTTTTGCTTCCAAACAGTCCCGCCACAGCCGCTATCCCG
>OFFW01001731.1_pt1 | contig 12816 bp, 15 predicted proteins | sample 1521501 | NCBI WGS metagenome assembly OFFW01 (sample SAMEA3504107, study PRJEB24116) | mouse gut metagenome | biome: mouse gut; feature: mouse-associated habitat; material: faeces | place: Denmark | collected 2011
ATTTTAGAATTTAAACTACGAAGGAGGTTGGATGGGGTGGAGAAAGACTTTTTTATTAGTTATAATAAAGCAGATGGGCAGTGGGCAAAATGGGTTGCAGGTACATTGGAGGAATATGGATACAAGACAATAATCCAGGCATGGGATTTTAAACCGGGAAATAACTTTGTTTTGGAAATGCAAAAGGCAATTTTATCTTGCAGAAGAACAATTTTAATATTGTCACAATCTTATTTAGAGTCGGAATATTGTCAAGCGGAATGGGCTTCGATTTTTAATTATGATCCAACAGGAAAAAGAGCAGAACTTATACCAATACGTGTTGCAGATGTTAAGCCAGAAGGTTTGTTATCTAGCATTATATATATTGATTTGTTTGAACAACAAGAGGATGTAGCTATTAAAAAGTTGCTTAATGGGGTTGGTTATAGTGAGAACCCAAGAAAAAAATCCGAGTTTCCAGTGGGGCAGAATAATGGAAATTCTGGTAAACAATTAAAAAATGATAATAAGGTTCAGTTCCTTTTTGATTTAGAAGAAGATAATAGTGTAGATAAGTTTCCTATATCGACTAAAAATAATTTGAGGGAATGGTATTATAGCAATCATAAAAGCAGGTTTAATGTGGTAATAAATGATAAACGCCAAACATCAATTTCGGTTCATATGAATGAAATAAATATGAAATTGAAGCAACATGATTTGACTATAAAAGAAGAAGTCGAATACCAAAACTATATAAGAGCGTTAAGAAAATGTGAGCATGAAAGTCAATTAAAAGAAAAAGCTATAGAGTTTTTCCTTAAAGATGATGGTTTACAAGCTTATCTATGCATAAATAATTACTTAGAGTTATTGGATATTGTTAAAAGTATTCTCGAATATGACTATTATGATCAGCAGAAGCATGGAAATAACCAGTATGTTCAGCTGGATGTTTTTTTGGATCCTGCGCCGGAAGAATGCCATGAGCATTTTGTGGTTTGTATTGAAAAGGAAAAAATTGATAAGCAATTAGGAGGACATTCTCAATATGATTTATTTGGCTTATATGTGATTGACTTAGGTAGAAATATAATAACTCAAACTTCGCATTTGAATAAGCGCAGATGCACCTTGAAAATTCAATAAAAACTGGCAATAAAATAGCATGAAACCGTCTGGTTTGGTATAATTGAGTTGTAGAAAAACAATTAAAACCGGAGGCTCATGCTATGAATAAAAGTATAACACAAGTAAACCAGAATGATAAGCAGATTTCGAAATCTATCAAAAGATTTTTTACAAGATTTCATATTTCTTCAGCATTGAAGGCATCTAACGCTTATAAGAAAAAAGGAATTCCTGTTGTTGAGATTTTTCAGTATCTTTTTTTGCTGATTTTTTCTAACAGAAGTATGTATATGAGTCTGATTACCGCAAAAAATTCTCCTGGATTCGCAAAGGATACTGTCTACCGATTCATGAAGATGATCCAGATTAACTGGCTTCACTTTACGACTCTGTTAGCTTCACGAATCATCAAGGATGCTATTGTACCTTTAGATTCAGAGGATCGTGCAAATGTATTGATTATTGATGATTCCATGTTTGAACGCAATCGCTCTAAGAAAGTAGAACTTCTTGCAAAAGCTTATGATCACGCTAACCACAGATACCGTTTTGGATTTCGTATGCTTACACTTGGATGGTCAGATGGAAGCACATTTCTTCCCGTTAATAATGTTCTTCTCTCATCTGAAAACAAAAAGAATAGGGTCAACGAAGCTTCGGAGGTTGATAAACGAACTGTCGGATACAAAAGAAGGATGCTTTCCATGCAAAAAGGAACGCAGGCGATGCTTGAACTTTTAAAAGCTGCTAAAAAAGCTGATATTCCAGCCAAGTATGTTCTTTTTGACAGTTGGTTCTCTTCTCCAAGCACGCTCCATGCTGTAAAATCAATCGGCTATGATGTCATTGGCATGGTGAAAAAGACTCCAAAAATGTTCTTTCGGTACAATGGTGAAGATATGTCTCTTATTACAATCTATAACCAGAATAAAAAGAGACGTGGTCGTTCCAAATACTTACTTTCTGTGGTAGTTGACGTTGTAAAGGATGGAGAAATTATTCCGGCTAAAGTTGTATATGTCCGTAATCGGAATAAGAAAAAGGAATACTTGTGCCTTATCTCTACAAATACTACTCTGGATGAAAATGAAATCATCCGTATTTATGGTAAGCGCTGGGATATCGAAGTTTTCTTCAAGGTATGTAAAAGCTATCTGAATCTCAGCAAGGAATGTAACTCCTTATCTTACGATGCAGTGACTGCCCACACTGCAGTTGTTTTTACACGGTATATGATGCTTTCCCTGGAAAGCCGGGAATCTAACGACAGCCGTTCACTGGGTGAACTTTTTCTATACTTTTCTGACGAAATGTCTGATATCACATGGATACAGGCATTTCAAATGCTGCTTCAAATGTTCCGAACCATGCTTAGTGACAACACAGAACTGTCCGAAGATAAAATTGACGAACTGGTTGATACGTTTATGAACACGGTACCTGCTTTACTGAGGACACAGCTTCAAGCAGCATAGCATAGGAATTAAGATAACTGAATAACTGCCAGTATTGAATTTTCAAGGTGCATAGGCTAAATCTATGTGCGAAGTTTGAGTAAATTATCTAAATTTATACAGTAACAATCAACCATCAGACCCGGAAGGGAGTGCAGAAAACTCCCTTTTGGGTTTTTCTGCATATGGGAGCAGTTATATAAAAGATTGTACCCATCCCCTTCCGGCTTATAAAAGGAAGGAGCAGACAGATTGAGGTTATTCCAGGACAAATTTTCTATCTATAAAAAGGCAGGGGAGCCTTTATACAAAACCCCGAAAAGCGTGCAGGAGTGTATTGAGATTCTTAAGACCGCACCGGACGGTATCTTTGAGGTGGCGGGGAACCGCTACAGCAACGAAGTGGTGTTTGTCGGTTTCCCCATCTGGCTTGCGTACTACAATTTGATACAATGCACCCAAGCATGTAAGGGCATATGGGAACCTTTACGATGAGATCGTGCAGGGGTATAAGGACGGCACGGCGGAGCGTTATGTGGAGGATGAAAATTCTGAAACGGGGTTCCGTAAGATGACGCTTGATGAGGAATTGGCCGGGCTGGATAAGGCGTTCCAGAAGATGGCTGACGGTGCAGGTGTTAAGGAAATGATTTCAGGCGAGTTCAGGAGGCTGGCATCCAAGGCCGGGAGCAGGCAGACAGCATTCACGGAAGTGAATTGTTAGTAAAGTGGGTTTTGCCAAAACAAGAGGAATAAAAGCTGGTGTGCAGGTGGTTCTTATAAAATGAATATGGTAAAATTTTATAAGAAACGAGGTAAAGCAATATGGAAAAGAAGATTTATATCACAGATGAAGAACGTGCAAAATGTCAAAAGGTGGCTGATGCGTTTGCAGAGCTGTACGAAATGGCGGATATTGTAGTGCTTGATGTAGGCAGATATGGTTTTGTGATGCTCAAATATTATACGCCGCCGCATGGCTTTGAGGAAGATGCAACTTTTACGGACGGCAAGGCATTGTTTGAAGCATTATGGCAGGAATGGCTTGATATGAAGCTGTATCTTATCGCAAAAGGTACTCCATTGCTGGAAAAAGGGTATAAGGGTGTGTTTGAGAGCCTGACGAAAGAAAAACAGTCGGAACTTATCGGACGAAAAGCCGTTTTCGCAAGAATGGCGGGAATAGGTCTGTAAAAAGATGTTTCTAACAAAGAAATAGATAGAGAGATGGATTCCGTAGGCGCAGGCATTGTGGGAATGTCGTATAACTGGCTGTGTTTATGGAACTGTGGGAAACCCTGTTTGCAGGATGTGGGAAAGCTGCTTTTGCTTTTCCGCAGGCTGTGAATGGGGTTTTCCATAGTTTCATAGCCAGTTATGCACATTTCCATGATGCAGTCCTTAAACACTTGAAATGATTCGCCTGACCGCATATAATTATATGGCAGAATTTAGAGAAAGGGTGAATGAAGATGTTAGAGTTTATTTCCGCTCCGGAAGCGGCAAAGAAATGGGGCATTTCAGAAAGACGGGTGCAAAAGCTATGTGAGGAAAACCGCATACCGGGCGTGGCAAAGTTCAGCCGCTTGTGGCTGATACCAAAGGACGCTGAAAAGCCAACGGATAAAAGAAAAAAGGGAAACAGGGGGCAGACACATGGCACAGTATAAAGTGTTAATCATAGAGGACGATCTGAACGCAGCACAATCCATTAGTGATTTTTTAAGCGCTTGGGGATTTCAATGCGAATACTTGAAAGAGTTTCAACAGATAACAGAGCAGTTTATCAGATTTAAGCCGGAAATTGTTTTGTTAGATATAAAGCTCCCGCATTACAACGGCTATCATTGGTGTGAGGAAATAAGGAAATTTTCAAAAGTACCGATTATCTTTATTTCATCAATTAGTGATAATCTGAACATGATTTTAGCAATGAATATGGGCGGTGACGATTTTGTTTTAAAACCCTTTGACCTAAACTTCCTGCTTGCAAAAATCAATTCTTTGTTAAGGCGCACTTATGATTTTCAAGGGGCAATGAATGTAGTTGCCTGCGGTGATGTCATATTAGATTTGGATAATGCAAAGCTGCAATACAAGGGAAGTATATTGGAACTATCTCGTAATGATTATATTATCCTAAAAGAGCTTATGACCCACAGCGGAAAAAGCGTGTCCCGTGATGAACTTATGCAAGCATTGTGGAATGACAATACTTTTGTTGATGATAATACACTTACAGTCAATGTGACGAGAGTAAGAAATAAATTGAGCAAGATCGGGCTTGATGATTTCATTGTTACCCGGAAAGGAATGGGCTATCAAGTTGGATAAAAAGTATTTTCTTATTTGCTATCTGAAAGATAAATATAAAGTAATCATTGTATTTTGCGGATTGATTGCATGTAACGTCTTTATGTATTTCCTTTATGATGTTCGCATGGAACCAATTTTATACACGACTTTTCTACTTATTCTGCTTATGCTGCCTTTCGCCTTTCGGGATTTGCGCAACACCTATCAAAAATGTGAACGACTGAACAATATCAAGCAAGCAAAATTACCTGCTACACCTGATCTGGGGGCGGCTGATACCCTTGTGGAAGAAAGCTATCAGCAGATAATCAAAGAAATTTTGCAAACATGGCAGAACGAAAGGGCAAACCAGCGAAAAATAAACGCAGAAAGAGATGATTATTATACGCTCTGGACGCACCAAATAAAGACCCCTGTTTATTCTATGGATTTGATGTTGCAAACAGGTGACACCACACCGTCCAAATGGAAAACGGAGTTGCTGCAAATATCGTGTTATATAGATATGGCATTAAAGTATTTGCAGTTAGAAAATCAATATTCCGACTTGTTTTTGGAACGGGTGGAGTTATTGCCGTTGGCACAGGAAGCAATCAAAAAGCACTCTGTTGTCTTGATTTCAAAGCGGCTGAAAATAGACTTACATGATCTGAATGGTACAGTCCTTACTGACAGGAAGTGGCTATTGTTTATATTAGAGCAGTTGGTTTCAAACGCTGCGAAATATACAGAACAAGGCTGTATTTCAATTTATCAGCCTACACCCTTGCAAATATGTGTTAGTGATACAGGTATAGGTATAACCGCCGAGGATTTACCACGGTTGTTTGAAAAGGGATATACAGGATTTAATGGGCGTATTCATCAAAAATCTACGGGCTGCGGTCTGTATATGTGCAAAAAAGTTTCTCTCTTGTTAGGATATACGCTTTCTGTTTCGTCACAACTAAACATTGGAACAACAGTGACAGTCAATCTTCCAGCGGACGAGTTTTCTGTTGCAGATTAGCAACCTTACAAACCATGTAAGGTTAAAGCGGGAAATGTCACCTTAACCTATGGCAGACACTTCCCGCTTTTTTTATAATATTTGCGTGTAGGGTAAATACACAGAAAGGAGATATATATGGATAATCAAAAGACGATCTTACTATCGGTTGAACATCTGCGCAAAATTTACAACAGCCGATTTGGAAGCAATCAAGTAGAAGCATTAAAAAACATTTCATTTAGTGTAGATCAAGGGGAATTTATAGCTGTCATGGGCGAAAGCGGCTCCGGCAAGACAACGCTGCTCAATCTATTGGCTGCGTTAGACCGTCCTACCGAGGGAAAAATCCTGCTTGCGGGAAAAGATATTACGCAAATCGGTGATAGTAATATCTCACGGTTCCGACGGGAAAACTTGGGGTTTGTCTTTCAAGATTTCAACTTGTTAGATAATTTTTCCCTGCGGGATAATATCTATCTGCCCCTTGTGCTTTCCAATACTCCAAAGAAACAAATGGAAAAACAGATAGAACCATTGGCGGCACAACTTAAAATTTCTGATATTTTGGAAAAGTACCCATACGAAGTATCGGGTGGTCAAAAACAGAGGGCAGCTATTGCCCGTGCATTGATTACTGCTCCCAAACTTATACTTGCGGACGAACCTACCGGGGCGTTGGACTCCCGTTCTTCCGCACAGGTTATGAAGATGTTTACGGATATACACAAAACAGGGCAGACAATCCTTGTAGTAACACATAGTGTTAAAACTGCCTGTCATGCAGGGCGTGTCTTATTTATCCGTGACGGACAGCTTTTTAATCAACTGTATCGTGGAAATATGGATAATGAAGCCTTTGGGGAAAAGATTTCTGACAATCTGAAAATCCTTTTACAAAAGGAGGAATTATATGCGTAACTTTTATATCCGGCTTGCAGTTTCTAATATTAAAAAAAACAAGCCCGTGTATCACCCGTTTTTTTTGACAAATATTCTGTCTGTAATGATTTTCTATGTTATGGCTTCAATCCAAAACCAGACGATCATTGCTACACTACCCGGAAGCTATATATTTGTTCAGTTTCTTAAAGTGGGTGTTGTTATGACAGGAATGTTTGCGGGAGTATTCCTCTTATACACAAACGGACTGCTCATACGGCAGCGAAAAAAAGAACTGGGGTTATATACAATTTTCGGTTTAGAAAAAAAGCATATCACAAAAGTGCTTATGCTTGAAAGCCTGTTGCTTACAACCGCCGGACTTGTGGCGGGTATTGTTTTGGGTATCGTTTTGGGGAAACTCTTTTTCCTTGTTTTGCTGAAATTGCTGCACTTAGATAGCGGGCTTACATTCCAGTTTTTAACGGAAGCACTTATGCAGACAGGTATTTGTTTTATAGTGATCGGTGTTTTCATCTTGTTTTACAACTTGTTTTCTGTTATGAAAGCGAAGCCTGTTGAACTGTTGTATGCTGCTCATAAAGGGGACAATTACCATTCTTTTGTATGGGTAAAAGCCTTTTTAGGAATTATATGTATTGGGGGTGCATATACACTGATTTTCACTACCCCCTCACCTATTGACATAATTGGGCGGGTGTTTCCTATTGCATTGTTAATTTTGTTTGGAACATTGTTTTTCTTCTCGTCCTGCTCTGTCGTTCTTTTGCAAGCTCTAAAAAAGAATGACCGCTACTATTATAAACCACAGAACTTTATTTCTGTTTCCGGTCTTATTTACCGATTGAAACAGAACGCAAAGGGACTATCAAATATCTGTATTTTAAGTACGGTTGTTATGGTTATTGCCACAACAACACTGGCGTTATATGTCGGACAAAAGGAAATGCTCTCTTTCCGTTTTCCAATGGAAACAAAAATCTCTGTTTCTGACATAGCTGACGGACAGCCAACTTTGCCGCAGTTTGTTCATCAAACAGCAGAGCAATATGGTGTGACGATAAGCCGGGAAGCTGATTACAAAGTTACCTATATCAGTGGCGTTTACAAAGACAATACCGTTTCTGTTTATCAGCCGGATATATACCCGCCGGATATGACTTGCGGCATTTATCTGATTACATGGGAGGATTACAGCCGCATGGAGGAAGGAATAGAACCGCTTGAAGCGGATGAGGTTTTCGCATTTTCTTCCTCAAAAGATTTAGGAGTTTCGGAAATTAGTTTTGGGAATTTGAAGTATCGGGTAAAAACTGAGTTATCGGAGCTTGTTATACAAAGTAAAAGCGCACTGTCCTCTGAAACACATTATTTCTTTATATGCCCGACGCAGAAAGAAATAGACAATATCATAACTGAACTGTCACCTGCTGAAAATAAGTTCAGCCGGACATATAGCATGATGTTTGATGCAGAGGGAAAACAGGAAACGGAATTTAATGCTGCTTTACAAAATCAGTTGTATTTAGGTTACGCTGGAGCAAAATTTGAAAACGCAGAAATAAAAAAACAGAGTGATAATTATACCTATGGGGGATTTCTGTTTATTGGACTATTACTTAGCTTGCTGTTTATGGTTTTTCTGACCTTGGTTATCTATTACAAACAGATTACAGAGGGATATAGTGACCGATACAATTTTGAAGTCATGCAGAAAGTAGGGCTTGACCGAAACGAAATATCGGCAATAGTCCACAAAGAAATTCGGACTATGTTTTTCTTCCCGCTATTTATGGCGGTTATCCATTTGGCTGTTTCACTTTATGCAGTTGCCATGCTGCTTGCCGTGTTTGGACTGACGAATGTTTTGGTGCTTCTGCTCTGCGCTGGCACAATTTCATTACTGTTTACTTTTATCTATGTAGTAATGTACTTTAGTACCGCAAGAACTTATTACAGAATAGTGACAAACTGATTGAAAGGAGTAAATATGAGTTTTAATTTTGGAATTATTTTTGCTGGTATCTGCATTATTGGTGGTTTGCTTATGATTATCTTGTATAAGCCGTACTGGTGGCTGATGAAAAAGCAGGAAATGCCCGATCATTACAAGTGGTATCTGCGTATACCGGGAATTTTGCTTATCTTGTTTGGCATTGGCATTGTCGCCATAAGTATTATTAACGATTTCATATCTTGATTAAGGGGTGCAATCCCTCAACAATAAATGGTACGGGGAAATACGGCGTTGACAGTGAGTAACATAAAAATTTCAAACAGCCGTATTCCCCCTGCATTTTCCGGGTTTCGGATAGCGCAGGTATCAGATTTGCACAACGCAGAATTTGGGAAAGGGAATAAAAAGCTGCTGGAATTGCTATCAGAAAGCAAGCCGGACATTATTGTAATAACCGGGGATTTCGTGGACGCAGGACATACAGATATTGACGTGGCTCTTGATTTCGCAAAAGGGGCGGTTAGTATTGCGCCTGTCTACTATGTGACAGGGAACCACGAAGCAACAAAGGATATTACACATAATGTCCCTGCAGTTTCGACTTGTGCCTGTTTGTCATCAGCTCCTTTATATTGTGCAATTAAAACAGTACCGCCCATAGTAACGCCGATACAAATAGAATTGATAATAAAACTTATCATTGACGCATTGCTAATCGCGGCAAGCCCTGTTTCGCCGACAACATTTCCAACAACAAGCATATCAACAACACTGTAAAAGGACTGCAGCAAGTTTGCTAACAGTAAAGGAAGCGCAAACATAATGAGCTTTTTGGGTACACTTCCTATTGCCAAGTTTTGTTCTTCTTTCATTTTGTCAAAATCCTTTCTTTAGATTTTAATTATAGTATCAGCAAGAGAAGCCATATCAGGGTCATGCGTAATAATAATACAGGTTTTTTCTGCAAAAATAGTATGTATTGATTGCTTTACCAAATTACTTGTTTCTATATCCAAGTTTGATGTAGCTTCATCAAAAATCATTACGTCCGGGTTTTTTATAATCATTCTTGCAAGTGCAATTTTCTGTTTTTGTCCTCCCGACAGGTTTTTACCATTTTCACTTATCACTGCTTGAAGTCCCCCTGCAAATTCAGAAATATCCAATCCTGCTTTACTTAATGCTGATATAATTTCATGTCCATCTAACTGTGGTGCAATAAATCTAATGTTGTCTAATAAAGTACCCGAAAAAAGAACAATATTTTGTGCTACAATCCCAACTCGATTTCTCAAATCTGATAAAGAAACATTTTTGATTTCAATATCGTTAATGCGAATAGAGCCGGAATAATCTTTATAAAATCCTAAAAGCAATTTTGCAATCGTCGTTTTCCCACTTCCATTTTTCCCTAATAGTGCAACTTTTTCATTTCTGCTAATTGCCATATTAAAATTATCAATAACTGTTTTTTCACTATAACCAAACGAAACATCTGAAAATATAATATTTTCTATCTTTCCAACCTGCCTATTTCCACATATTTCATCTTCGGTTTTTAATTTTAGCAATTCGTTAATTCTTGTTAAAGCTGCAATACCGGGTTGTATCATAACACTAATACTTGCTAAAAGTTGCATAGGTGCAAAAATCAATAAAGCATATTGAGATACTGCACAATAGTTTCCTAAAGACATTTTTCCTTTAATGATAAAGATACCGGAAAAAACAATAAGCAGAACGGAAGCAATATTTGTAATTCCTACTATACCCTCGGAAGCAATATTCATCATCTTACCGCGTTTAACGGATTTATCTGCAACTTGTTTAAGTTGACGGGATATTTCAGATGAGCGTTGATTTTCCATTTTTAATTCTTTAACTGCTGAAATACCGCCTATATTTTCCTGTACTTTTCCCGATGTTTGGGCTGTTGTTTCAAGCAAAGCCTTTGACGCTCTTTTTATCTTAATGCTTGAATAATTAGTGAAATAATATATAACAGGTAAAAACAGCAATAAAATCAAAGATAATTCCCACCGAATTGAACATACAAGAACCAATGCGCCAACAAACGAAACTATACTTGTTACAAATTTCAAAAATACAGGGGAGAAAAATACATTTAATGACTCAGTTTCTTTTATTCGTTCAAAAATATATCCCGTTTGCTGCTTGTCAAAAAATTCCATAGGTAACTTCAATATTTTAGTAAATAAGTCATTTTTCAAATCGGCAATAAAATAGCTGCTTGTCTTTGTTAAATTTTGACTTATAAAATAATTGACCGCAAAACTGCAGATATATACAAATCCTAAGAATATACTGCAATATGCGATTGTTTCTATTGAAGTTTTAGCGACACCCTCATCTAAAATATAACTGACAAGATATGGTGGTAAAAGTGTCAATACTGATGAAATAATCATCAAAAAAAATAGTGAAAGTATTTTCGCTTGTTTAAAATAAGAAAATAGAAAAGAATATTTTTTCATGTGGTAACCTCCTTGTTCAGCATTGTTATTAACTGTGCAAAAATTAACGTATCTCTTATCAAATCAAATGGCTTAGCTGAAAATCCGGTTTTATATACTTGAAGAAGAACACGATTATCAATCGACTTTTTCCTAAGCAAGTTAACAAATTTTTCAACTGCCTGTTCTGCATTTTCTTTTTCCTTTAGCAGACAATATAAATGTGAAACATTCATATAGAGCATAAAATAAACACTATGGTCTAATTCCAATAGTCCGGCAAGAGTAATCTGATTTTTAGTAACAGCTAAAGCTCCTTGCAAATCATTTTCTTTTTGCAAATATGAAATTTTATTTCGCAGCTCATGTAATAACTGTACCCCTAAAGAAATTATTGCGGTTTCAATCTTATTTATGGCATGTTCATCAGTTCGTAATAATAAGCTGTTTGTCATATCGACAGCCGCAAAATTTTTTACTTCACTATCAGAAAAAGAAAATGGAAAATGTTTATACTGTCCTATCAGCATAAACAAATGCCCTAAAACAAAATGTTTTTGTGCCTGCACATTTTCAGACGCGCAATTTTGACAAAGAGCTATCATTTGATATACTACTTTTTCTCTTATCTCCACTTCTTGAGCCAATGCAATATATGGAATAACAGAAATTATTAAATCCAGTTTCAGCCTATCGTTTGTCGGAAACAGATAACATAATGCTTTTATTTTTTCCATTCCATTAAAATACTGTTTTTGTGCGAATAATTTCGTACATTCCTCTTTGAAATCGTTGTATTCTTTTTCTGTTAATTCATTTGAAAATCCAAATAAGCAATCTATTGAAACATTGAAGTATCGTGCAAGAATAGGAAAAAAACTTATATCGGGATACATTTGCTCATTTTCCCACTTTGAAATTGCTGCACATGACACTCCTAATATTTCACTTAATTGTTCTTGTGTAATACCTTTTGCTTTTCTCAACCCTTGCAATATTTTTCCTACCGCTAATTTTTGCATAAGTAATCCCTCCATATATATTGTACTCTAATTGTTTTACTCGTCCCATGTACTAGTAGTTAACTTATGATATATATTTTTGTAACCTATTGTTAATATAATGTGTTTTAGCAAAGTAATCAACACTTGAAGAACAAATAGTGGAAATATTTAAGCTAATGGTTGGAACTATGTAGACATATCTAAGAAGAAAGGTGAACAGTAAAATGTAGTAGGGTGAATAACTATGGCAAAAAGACCAGTACCAAAATACGACTTCAAGGCTTTTGGGGCGGCGTTTAAGGTGCTTTTCCATGTCAAAGGCGTTCTTCGGGTCTGTGTTAAGGGGATATTGTTCTCAAATACCGGGTCTGTGTACGGCTTTATGTCCTCGGCTGTCCCCCATGAAGCGTTTTGTCAAGTGCTTTTTTGAGTTATTGACGCAAGCCCTTGTTAGTGCGGTGGGAAACGGGGCAGGAAAAAGGGCGCAAAACGCGCCTGTGGACATTTAGAAGCCGTTTTCGCGGGTGGGTAGTATAAAACCCTTGCCCGGTGGGTTTTCGTGTCTGAAACGCCTTAAAAATCAAGCCTTTTCAAGCCCTATTGCGTA
>OFFW01001733.1_pt1 | contig 12815 bp, 13 predicted proteins | sample 1521501 | NCBI WGS metagenome assembly OFFW01 (sample SAMEA3504107, study PRJEB24116) | mouse gut metagenome | biome: mouse gut; feature: mouse-associated habitat; material: faeces | place: Denmark | collected 2011
GGCTGTAAATTTGTGCGTAAATCAGGGGTGTATATTTTGACATTATGGGTGCTGTGTGGTACACTGATAATGATAATTTGTAGTTTGCCGGACTAGGCTTTCAGGTTGGACTGCAATACTTTTTACAGTAAGACAGTATTGAAATACTATTATGGAAAGTACATTTTTGAGGTGAGGAATTTGGATAAATATGAATATCGGGTAAAAACAGAGCAATTAATGGAATATACGGAGAAAAAGCAGTATCGGAAAGCGATGGAGATTGCTGATACGATTGACTGGCGCAGGGTGAAGAGCACGTCAATGCTGAATACTGTCGGAGAGGTTTATGAATACTGCGGGGAGTTCCAGAAAAGCCGGGATATATTGTTTATGGCATTTGACCGTTCTCCCGGGAGCCGGAAGATTGTTTACCATCTTGCGACGCTGGCGCTTAAGCTTGGCGAGACGGATGAAGCATCTGACTGCTATGAGGAATTTGTAAAGCTGGCGCCGAAAGATCCCAACCAGTATATTTTAAAATACAAGATTCTGAAGGCGCAGAAAGCATCATGCCAGGAACAGATTGCTGCCCTTGAGGAATTTAAAAAAGCAGAATATATCGAAAAATGGGCATATGAGCTTGCAAAACTTTATCATGAGGCGGGCATGGTCAGAGAGTGCCTGGAGGAGTGCGATGATCTGATTCTCTGGTTCAGCGAAGGCAAGTATGTGTATCTTGCGATGGAGCTTAAGATGAAGTATAAGCCCCTTACCCCCCTTCAGCAGGAAAAGTATGATAAGTCTCCCAACGGGCGGGGGAAAAAGGTTGAATTTACTGATATGCCGGAAAAAGAAGATACGCCAAATGACGCAGAGGCAGACAAGCAGGATAAAGACAGCTCTGCCGAAGAGGAGGATGAGGAGCTGGAAGAGGAGCGGGAGGAAGAGACAAAACCGATATCCTCAGAGGCAGAAGAGAAGAAACCTAAGGAGGAACAAATCCCGAAAGGCGCCAGCAGGAATGCGCCGGGATCTTCTATTACAAAGATTGTGACAGGCGCGACACTCGAAGAGGCGCTGGCAAGCGGCGTTGCCATGGCGGCAGGAATCAATCAGGACGGAAAAGACGGCGCGGACAGGGACGAGGAACTTGTCCCGGACAGATGAAGATCGAGGACATTCTGCAGGAATGGGAAGAAAAACAGAAAGTAAATGCGGATGCGATAGAAAAGCAGAAGGCAGAAGACGAAGAGCGGCTTGATAAAGAGCGGAAGGCAGCAGAAAAGCGCAGGGAGGCAGACAGAAAACGTGTTGAGGCGGCTGCAAGAAAAGCAGCTGAGGAAGAGGCTGCAAGAAAGGCGGCCGAGGAAGAAGCAGCAAGGAAAGCAGCTGAGGAAGAGGAAGCGAGGAAGGCGGCCGAGGAAGAGGCGGCAAGGAAAGCAGCGGAGAAAAAGGCTGCTGAAAAGGACAAAAAGGTAAAATCGGCGGTAAAGAAAGCAGCCGATTCCGCAGCCGGTACAATCGGCAGGGAAGTGGGAAACAGCATCGGCAAGTCGCTTGGGGGCAGCTTTGGCAAAAAGCTTGGCGGTAATGTGGGGGCTTCTCTTGGAAGAGGAATTTTGAGTACGCTTTTTAAGTCATAGACATGGGTTTTCGCATGAGTATTCCTTTACGGGATATTGCCTTATAAAATGTCATAACCCCTCATAACCTTTCATACAATGTAAAAAAGTGTTCTGAGGGGTTTCCTTTTGAAAGATTATATTGAGGAACGCGCAATCCAGATTGCCAATTATATCATTGAAAATAATGCTACGGTGAGGCAGACGGCTAAGACGTTTGGGATTTCCAAATCAACGGTACATAAGGACGTAACGGAACGTCTCATGCAGATTAATTCGACTCTGGCAAAGGATGCCAGAAGGGTTCTGGATGTAAACAAGCAGGAGCGCCACATCAGGGGAGGAATGGCAACGAAAGAAAAATACCGTCATATGCACCATGAAGAGGACGAATAAAGCAGTACATGAACTTATTAAGCATATCAGGAGTTTTGACAAGGATAACGGAAGTGTCTGACAATGGCTTTGGCAATCGTCAGACACTTTTATAAGTCATAGCTTGATGAACAGGAAATTGGTGGTATAATGTACACAAATACAATAAGCAGTATCTGATGCATGGGAGCCTGATATGCTGTATACAAACAAGGATTTGAAAAAATTAATTATTCCGCTGGTATTTGAACAACTGCTTGCCATTTTGGTGGGAATGGTGGACACGGTTATGATAGCGGGAGTAGGAGAAGCGGCGGTATCCGGCGTTTCACTGGTGGATACGATTAATATTCTTGTAATCAACCTGACCGCGTCTTTGGCAACGGGAGGGGCAGTGGTGGCCGGCCATTTTCTCGGACAGAAGGATGAAAAAAATGCGGGCAGGGCGGCCTGGCAGTTGGTGCTGTTTTCTATCTGGCTGTCTTTGATTGTAACGATTGTGTTTCTTGTGGCCCATAAGCCGCTGCTGCGGGTGATTTTCGGCCAGGTGGAGCCGGCGGTTATGGAAAGCGCGGCCACCTATCTGGTTATCACGGCGATTTCTATCTGCCCTCTTGCGATTTACAATTCCTGCGCGGCTCTGTTCCGCGCCATGAGCGATTCCAAAACAACTATGCTGATTGCCATTGCGATGAACCTGATTAATGTGGTGGGAAACGCTGTTCTGATTTACGGAGTAAAAATCGGCGTGGCGGGGGCGGCGATTGCCACCACGCTGTCAAGGACTGCGGCGGCAGTTATCATTATGTTTTTATTTTTCCACACGGACAGAATAATAAGCTTTAAGGGACAGGCAACCTGGCGGCCGGATTTTAAGCTGATAAAAAGGATTCTCTATATCGGCGTTCCAAACGGGCTTGAGAACAGTCTGTTCCAGCTCGGGAAAATTCTTCTGCTCAGTCTGATATCCACCTTTGGGACGTATGCGATTGCGGCAAACGCCGTCTGCAATATTTTGGCGGGCTTTAATATACTGCCCGGACAGGCAATTAATATGGCGCTGCTTTCGGTGGTGTCCGTCTGCGTGGGAGCCGGAGACTATGGACAGGCCAGATATTATACCAAAAAGCTGGTTCGTCTCGCCATGGCGGCCCTGGCATGCATATCATGTATCTTGATTGTTTTTGCTCCATGGATTATGAAAATTTATCATCTGACCCCACAGACTGAGGAACTGGCAATCCAGGTCATACGGTGGCACGCGACGCTGGCGATTTTTTTCTGGGTGCCCTCTTTTACGGTTCCCAATACCCTGCGGGCGGCGGGAGACGTGGTCTGGACAATGCTGGTTGCCATCGCTTCCATGTGGATATTCAGAATTGTTTTTGCCTACCTGTTCAGTAACTATTTTGACAGCGGGCTGATTGGGGTGTGGATTGCCATGACCATTGACTGGGCGTTCCGCTCGCTTTGCTACGGGCTCAGGTACCGGGGGCGGAAATGGGAGCAGTTCGGGCAGATATAGAAAATTATGATAGATTAAAATAAGAATATTTTGACAGGATTTCAGGCTGTCCTATATAATAGAAAATACGAGGAGAAGATTATGGAAAAGGAAACAGTCATTGTTCTTGACTTTGGCGGTCAATATAATCAGTTGATTGCCAGAAGAGTAAGAGAGTGTAACGTCTACTGTGAGGTTCATCCTTACAATATAAGTCTGGAAAAAATAAAGGAAATAAATCCCAAAGGCATTATTTTTACGGGAGGGCCCAACAGCGTTTACGCGGAGGATTCACCACGGTACGGCAAAGAGATTTTTGACCTGGGGATTCCCATTTTGGGTATTTGCTATGGCTCCCAGCTTATGGCTTATCTGCTGGGAGGAAGCGTAAAGACGGCTCCCGTCAGCGAATATGGGAAGACAGAGGTGGAAGTGGATACAAGCTCCGTCCTTTTTTCCGGCGTATCCCAAAAAACAATCTGCTGGATGAGCCATACGGATTACATTGAAAAAGCCCCGGCAGATTTTAAAGTGACCGCCCATACGCCGGTCTGTCCGGTGGCGGCTATGGAAAACGAGGAAAGAAAGCTGTATGCGGTACAGTTTCACCCGGAAGTGATGCACACCCGGGAAGGAATGAAAATGCTGTCCGGTTTTGTATACAATGTCTGTCACTGCAAGGGAGACTGGCGCATGGATTCTTTTGTGGAAACAGCGATTCGCCAAATCCGTGAAAAGGTGGGGAGCGGAAAGGTTCTGTGCGCTTTATCCGGCGGCGTGGATTCTTCCGTGGCGGCGGTGCTTCTCTCAAAGGCCGTGGGACGGCAGCTTACCTGCGTCTTTGTCGACCACGGACTTCTGCGGAAAAACGAGGGCGATGAGGTGGAAGCTGTTTTCGGGCCAGAGGGAGCGTACGATTTAAATTTTGTGCGGGTGGATGCCCGGGAACGGTTTTATTCCAGACTGGCAGGCGTGGAAGAGCCGGAGCGCAAGCGTAAGATTATCGGAGAAGAATTTATCCGGGTATTCGAGGAGGAGGCAAAGAAAATCGGCGCGGTGGATTTTCTGGTGCAGGGAACCATTTATCCCGACGTGATTGAAAGCGGTCTGGGAAAAAGCGCCGTGATTAAATCCCACCACAATGTGGGCGGGCTTCCCGATTGTGTGGATTTCAAGGAAATTATCGAGCCTTTGAGGCTTTTGTTTAAGGATGAGGTCCGCAAGGCCGGGCTGGAACTCGGCATCCCTGAACATCTGGTATACCGGCAGCCTTTCCCGGGGCCCGGACTTGGCGTCCGGATTATCGGAGAGGTCACGGCGGATAAGGTCCGAATGGTACAGGACGCGGATGCGATTTACAGAGAGGAAATCGCAAAAGCGGGGATTGATAAAGAGCTGGGGCAGTATTTTGCGGCCCTCACCAATATGCGGAGCGTCGGCGTGATGGGGGACGAGAGAACCTACGATTATGCGATAGCCCTGCGGGCAGTGAACACTTCCGATTTTATGACCGCTGAGGCGGCGCAGCTCCCATGGGAGGTGCTGGGAAAGGTTACCGGCAGGATTGTGAACGAGGTGAAAGGGGTTAACCGGGTGCTGTACGACTGCACGGGAAAACCTCCGGCGACCATAGAAATTGAGTAATAGGGAACAGAACTGATTCAGTGCAGAGCTTTGGCTGACAAAAAAGACAAACGGATAAGGAGAAGAAGCTTATGAAGCAGGACATGATTGTAATTCTTGATTTAGGCAGTACCGAAAATACTGCAATTGCCCGTCAGGTACGGGAACTGGGAGTGTACAGCGAGATTCATCCCCATGATATCACCCCGGAAGAATTGACGGGGCTGCAGAATGTAAAAGGAATTATTTTAAACGGCGGAGAAAACCGCATAGTAGACGGCGTGGCGGTAGAAATACTTCCGGAGCTGTACGATTGCGGCTATCCCATGCTTGCCGTTGACCACCCTTTTGCAAAATGCGACAGAAAGCTGGAAGCGGCGCCTGACGAGGCTTCTTTAAAGGAATTTGTATTTGACGTATGTCATGCCCAGCCTAACTGGAATATGAAAAATTTCATTGAGGACCAGGTAGAACTGATTCGTAAACAGGTAGGAGATAAAAAAGCGCTCCTGGCTCTTTCTGGCGGTGTGGATTCCTCCGTGGTAGCGGCGCTTTTGATAAAGGCAATCGGAAATCAGCTTACCTGCGTTCATGTAAATCACGGTCTGATGAGAAAAAATGAGTCGGAAAGCGTAGTTGAGGTATTCAGAAGCCAGCTCCACGCAAATCTGGTTTACGTGGACGCCTCCGAAAGATTCCTCGGGAAGCTTGCGGGAGTTGCGGACCCGGAACAGAAACGTAAGATTATCGGCGGAGAATTTATCCGTGTTTTTGAAGAAGAAGCAAGGAAACTGGAAGGCATCGACTTCCTCGGACAGGGCACGATTTATCCCGATATCATTGAGAGCGGAACCAAAACGGCAAAGATGGTGAAGTCCCATCATAATGTGGGCGGCCTGCCGGAGGATTTGAAGTTTGAACTGGTAGAACCTTTGAAGCAGCTTTTCAAGGATGAGGTAAGAGCCTGCGGAATAGAGCTTGGCCTGCCGGCTGAAATGGTTTACCGTCAGCCTTTCCCGGGACCGGGGCTTGGTGTGCGCTGTCTTGGGGCAATTACCAGAGACAGACTGGAAGCGGTGCGCGAGTCCGACGCCATTCTCCGCGAGGAATTTGAAAAGGCGGGACTGAATAAAAAGGTCTGGCAGTATTTTACCGTGGTTCCGGATTTCAAGTCTGTGGGTGTGAAGAATAACGCCAGAAGCTTTGATTATATGGTGATTATCCGGGCAATCAATACCATTGACGCGATGAGCGCTACGATTGAGAAAGTGGACTGGGATGTGCTTGAGAGGATTACGGGAAGGATACTGGCGGAGGTGGAGAATGTGAACCGGGTGTGCTATGATATGAGTCCGAAGCCGCCGGCTACGATTGAGTTCGAGTGATGAAATGGTCTTTAAGAACCTAGTATTTATGCGGATTACAAGCAAATTTGTTTAGGTGCTGGCAACGATTTGGCAACGTTTCAGGTATCACTCACTGAATAAAAGAATACTTCAATAACAGAAAAACCTTACTGATTTTCAGAAATGACAACTGAAAATTGGTAAGGTTTTTTGCGTTCATTTTTTCTTCTTGCGCTTTGCTTCTTTTTTGTCTGTACTTTCTGCTTCTTTGGCAGCGTCATTGATGAAGTCAAACAATTCTTGCGGAGGAACCTTTGCCCAGATTTGGTGGGTGTCAAGTTCTGGATATTTGTACCGCCACTCGTCATATTCTTCTTTGGTGATTTCGCCCTTTTCCAGTCTGGCGGCTTCTGACTGCCATGCGTGGAACATTTTGAACATGGAAGAATAGGTGGAGTAATCGGACTTATCCAGACGCAGGCAGATTTCCCCGTCAATCTCACCGATTTTCAGCCCGTACATATCTTCCAGCGCAAAAAGGGTGTGCATAAGCCCTATATTTGTATCAATGTCCGGCACGGTGAGGGCGTGGGTGCTGATACCGAAAAGATTCGCCATTTCTTTTACAAGGTCATGCTTCGGCACTCTGGCTTCGGATTCATACTGTGCCATACGAACATCAGAGGTCTTTCCGAGGAAGCCGAGGATTTCGCCCAGTTGCTTTTGCGTCATGCCTTTTCTATTGCGAAAAAATTTGATACGTTTGCCGATTGCCATAATCAAACCTCCGATACTAAACAAATTTGTTGAATTTAGTATAGCATGAGGAAATAGAAATAGCAAGAATAACTTAAATAAAAAAAGTTAAGATTCTTTTGAAAACCACTTGACTTAACGGAATTTATTTAGTATTCTATATGCAGGACTTAAACAAAAATAGTTAGAAAGGAGATAACAACTGCATGACAGAAAAATCATTTATGACAGTGGAGGAAGTGGCAGCGGAATTGCGTGTGTCGAAGTCAAAAGCCTACCAGATTGTAAGGGAACTGAATACAGAGTTACAAAAACAGGGCTATCTGACCGTGACAGGACGTGTGAACGCTACATTTTTTCATAAAAAGGTCTGTTACAGCGAATAAGGAAGGAGCGTGATTACAAAATGGCTGTATACAAGGACAATGCAACTGGAACGTGGAGGGTTATCTATCGTTTCACCAACTGGAAGGGGGAGAGGAAGCAGACACAGAAAAGAGGCTTTGCAACGAAAAGGGAAGCGCAGGCGTGGGAACATGAAGCCATGCTTAAACAGGGGGCAAAGCTGGATATGACTTTCGGCAGTTTCTTTGAGGTATACGAAGCCGACAAGAAACAGCGTGTCAAGGAAAGCACCTGGGAATCCAAAAGCCATGTAATACGGACAAAGATTTTGCCGTACTTTGAAAACCGCAAAATCGCAGAGATTGAAGCAAAAGATGTGATAGCGTGGCAAAATGAACTGATGGCGTACAAGGACGAGAAGGGTAAGCCCTATTCCGCAGATTATTTGAGGACAATACACGCACAGCTTACGGCGATATTCAATCACGCGGTAAACTTTTACAATCTTCCCTACAATCCGGCAAGGAGGGCGGGAACGATTGGGAGCGAAGCCGTAAAGGAAATGGACTTCTGGACGAAGGAAGAATATCTGAAATTTTCCGAAGCCATGATGGATAAGCCCCGTTCCTATTATGCGTTTGAAATGCTTTACTGGTGCGGGATGCGTTCCGGTGAACTGCTTGCCCTCACTCCGGCAGATTTCAACTTTGAGAAGCAGACGGTCACAATCAGCAAGACATTTCACCGCTCCAAAGGACGTGACATTATCACAAGCCCAAAGACGAAGAAAAGTAACCGCACCATCAAAATGCCGCCGTTTCTCTGTGAGGAAATGCAAGAGTATATCAAAATGCTTTACGATATTAAGCCGGATGAAAGATTATTTACCGTCACAAAATCCTATCTTAATCACGAGATGGAGCGAGGGGCGAAACAGGCTGGTGTAAAGAAGATTCGTGTGCATGATATTCGTCACAGTGCAGTTTCCCTCTTAATCAACATGGGATTCTCGGTACTGGCGATTGGGGAGCGCATGGGGCATGAAGCGGAGAAGATTACATACCGATATGCACACTTATTTCCTACGGTTCAAACGGAGATGGCGGAAAGGCTGGAAATGGAGCGAATGACAAAGGAGGACTAAAAGATGGATAAGGCACTTGATTATAAGGGAAGATGGCGCAATCATACGGTGGCGTTTAGGGTATCGGACGAAGAAGCAAAGCTGTTAAATGATTTGGTGGCATTGTCGGGGCTGACAAAACAGGACTATATCACAAGGCGGCTTTTATGCCGGGATGTGGTGGTACAGGGCAATCCGAGGGTGTATAAGGCTCTGAAAAACCAGATGGCGGCAATCCATGAGGAATTGAAGCGTATGGAGAGCATAAGCCCGGACAATGACGAACTGCTCTACACATTACAAGTTATTGCAATCACGTTGGACGGTCTGAAAGGAGAAGATGAATGACAGGAAAAAGAAAAACGACTGCTTCCGTATCATCTGTTGGCGCAGATGGGAAACAGCCGAATATCAAAAAAGACACTGAAATTATAGCAAATGAAACAGCACAAATCAATCTGCAAGCCACAAATAACTGCAAAAGCCCGGAGAAATCCGGGTGCAGTTTGCAGACGGTTTCCATGACAGAATTATATGATACGCTTTACCCGCCGAGGACGCCGGTTGTAGATGGTTTTCTGTATGGCGGCACATATCTTTTCGTAGGTGCGCCAAAGGTGGGAAAATCCTTTTTTATGGGGCAGCTTGCCTATCATATAGCAATGGGGATTCCCCTGTGGGATTATTCCGTCCGTAAAGGAACGGTCTTGTATCTGGCTTTGGAAGATGATTACGCAAGGCTTCAGCGGCGGCTTTCACAAATGTTTGGCATAGAGAGCGCAGACAATCTCTATTTTGCGACACAGGCAAAGACACTGAAGGAAGGCTTGGACGGTGAATTAGAGGAGTTTGTGAAACAGCATACAGACGCAAGGCTGATTATCATTGACACACTGCAAAAGGTGAGGGAAGTCGGCGGGGAAACGTTCAGCTACTCGAATGATTATGAGATTGTAACAAAGCTGAAAGCATTTAGTGATAAATATGGTATCTGTCTGTTAGTGGTACACCATACCCGCAAGATGGAATCCGGTGATAGCTTTGATATGATTTCCGGCACAAACGGATTGCTTGGGGCGGCTGATGGGGCGTTTATTATGCAGAAGAAAAAACGGACGGACAACACGGCGGTTCTGGATATTGTGGGGCGTGACCAGCCAGACCAGGAACTGACAATCGAGTTTGACCGGGAGCGTTGTATCTGGAAATTTAAAAAGGCAGAAACGGAACTTTGGAAACAGCCGCCTAACCCACTTCTGGAAGCCATTAACGAATTTCTGGCGGAAGGCAGACCAGAGTGGGAAGGAACGGCAACAGAACTTCTGAAACAGTTGCCGGATATGCAGCTATCGGCAAATGTGCTTTCCAGAAAATTAAATGTGGTAAACAGCCAGCTATTAAATGACTATGGTATTTTCTATGACAATAAACGGGGGCATGAGAGAAGAATCATTTTAAAGCGGCTGGAACGGAACGAATAAAAAGCGACGATATGCGTCGGTTGCGACGGTATTTCAGATAGCGGGGCGGTATAGAAAATACCGTCGCTATCGACGCAAACCGACGCAGAAAGGGATATAAAATGAAAAATGTGCAGATACCTTATGATTTGTTTATGGCGTTGCTCCGGTATCATCTGGTGGAAGATGGTTCTTGTGCTGATGAAATCCGGCGAGGGCTGGAAAAGAAACTGGATTCTATGGTGCGCCATGAACTGTACGCAAAATATAAGACAGCACCAACGGAAGAAGAAAGAGAAAAAGCCAGAAAAGAATATCTGGATAAGCGGGGAGTGCCGGACAGCTTCCGCTGGTAGTTTTTCCTTCGGCGATAATTAACAGGGGCGTGACACGCCCCCTGTCTATTAGCCGACAAGGAAAAATGAAGGATTGCCACACGGAATGAAGCGCCGGACAATGTGGCACTGACAGCGGCAGTGGAAAGGCTGGAACAGCCGCCCGTCCGTAGGACGGTATGCTATCCGAAGGATAGCTTGCCCCCGGCAGGGCGCAAAACCTGCTTGCAGGTTGCATTTTTGTTGGCGTAGCTGACAAAAGTGCTTTTGCGTTACTTTCGCAGAAAGTAACAAAGGCTATGTGCCGTATCCGGCACTGATTACCCTTAAAGGGGAGAAAGGACAGAGTGATTGAAACGAACAATTAGCTTTACTACAGGGAAAGGCTCGGTCAACCATAACAGTAGAAAATTTCATGCAACTAATATTGACCCGGAACGCAGCCACTTAAATATAGAATATTTCAATGAGAATATCAAGGACGTATATCACGAATTATTTGATGAAGCCCTTGCCCGGTACAATGAGAAGCAAACCCGGAATGACCGCCGGATTGATGATTACTATGAAAAAATATTATCCGGCAAACAGGAAAAGCCGTTTTATGAGATTGTTGTGCAGATAGGCGATAAAGATAATATGGGGGCAAAAACAGAGGACGGACAGCTTGCTGGAAAGATATTGGACGAGTATATGAAAGGATTCCAGAAACGTAACCCAACACTTAAAGTGTTCAGTGCCTATTTACATATGGACGAAGCAACGCCGCATCTGCATATAGATTTCATTCCTTATGTCACTGGAAGCAAGCGGGGGCTTGAAACGAGGGTATCACTGAAAAAAGCACTGGAGGCACTTGGATTTAAGGGCGGTACAAGAAGTGAAACGGAACGGAATCAATGGTATGCTCATGAGAAAGAACAGCTTTCCGAACTTATGCTGAATCATGGAATCGAATGGGAGAAAAAGGGAACACACGAAAAACATTTGTCTGTATTGGACTTTAAAAAACAGGAACGGTCAAAGGAAGTTGAAGAACTGGAAAAGAAGAAAACGGAATTACAATCAGAAAATCAATCCTATGAAGAAATCAACGAAAATCTAAAAGGGCAGTTAAGTGAATTGGATGATGAAATCCGTTCCATGCAAAATGGCATGGAGAAATCAAAAAAGGAAGCAGAAAGCGCAAGGAAACAGGCGGACAAATACCAGAAGCGTATGCAGGAACTCGCCCCAATGGTGAAGGATATGGAACATATGGCGGCAAAGTTTTCAGACAATCCAGAACAGGTGCTTCCAGAAGCCGGGAGCATAGAAAGCGGAAAGTCATACCGGGAGAAGAAAGCAAAGCCGCTGATGGAGAAGATTGTAAAGGTATTACGTTCTGTTTATGCGTCCTATCTGGACGTTTCCAGAAAGTTTGATAAGCTGCAACTGTCTTATAATCGGACTGTGGAAAAGGCAAATAATCTATCTGACCGTTTCCATGAAATCTATACAGAGAATCAGGAATTAAAAGAAATCGTCCGGGATTATGAATGTGTAAAGGCGGTGCTTGGAAAGGAGAAAGTGTCTGGCATTGTTCAGATGGAGAAACAAAGAGAGCAGCTATTGAAGGAGCAAAAGCGGGCAGAAAGAAGGAAACAGAATCGAGAAGCCCGGTGATAGCCGGAGGGCTGCTTAAAGCCCTCTTGGGTGTCATACAGCGAAGCCTTGACAGGCTGGCGGGGCTTGGCTATTTAACGGAAATCAATTATACGGTGAGTAGGATAGAAATTATAAAAAGGGATAGACAAATTGAAATAAGCAGTATATAATAAAATGAGAATTACAGTTCACATTTAGGGGGATTGTGCTATGATAAATATGGTGAAAGAATATCGAAAGGAAAAAAATATTACGCAAGAAGATTTAGCCGCAATGGTAGGAATTAGCAGAAAGTATTTGTCAATGATTGAAAGAAATAGAACAACTCCATCAATAGATATAGTAGTTCGGTTGGCGAATGGCTTATCTGTAAATGTGGAGCGGTTATTTTATTCTATACCAGCAGTTGAAGAAGAAAAGCTTCCAGATACAATAAAATTTATAGATTTATTTTGCGGTATTGGGGGATTTCGCTATGCTTCTAAGCAAGCATTTGAAAAATTATCAATTGAAGGGGAATGTATGTTTAGTAGCGATATAGATAAATTCGCCCAAGAAAGCTATGAGGCGAATTTCCATGAAAAGCCTGTTGGGGATATTACAAAGATTGATGAAAAGGAGATTCCTGATTTTGACTTGCTTTTTGCGGGATTTCCTTGTCAGGCGTTTTCGATTTGTGGATTGCAAAAAGGGTTTG
>OFFW01001736.1_pt1 | contig 12809 bp, 13 predicted proteins | sample 1521501 | NCBI WGS metagenome assembly OFFW01 (sample SAMEA3504107, study PRJEB24116) | mouse gut metagenome | biome: mouse gut; feature: mouse-associated habitat; material: faeces | place: Denmark | collected 2011
GAAGCCGGTGGAGTGGATGATCTCCCCCACCTCCTCCTCGCTGGCGGCGGCCAGGGACTCCAGGGTGGGGAACCGGGCGTAGAGCACCGGCGTGACCATGTTCACCCGGGCGTCGGTGCACTGGGCCGCCAGACGCACGGAGAAGAGGAGCTCATAGGCCTTGTCCGGGTCAAAGGGCAGAGAGCAGGCCGCCTCCGGATACAGCCGCTTCAGCTCCTCAATAATGGCCGAAACGGCCGCTGGGTCTTTCATATCCATCACCTCACGGATATCTTACCACAGGTTTCGGCATTTTGCGAGAAAAATAAACCATGTACGCCCGTTTTCCCGGCGGCCTACCGCGCCCCGCTCTCCTCCACATAGGCCATGCCCAGCGCGCCGGGGCCGATGTGGGTGCCGATGGTGGGGCCCACGGAGCAGTAGTGGAGCCGCTGGGGCAGCCGCCCCTGCTCCCGCAGCCTGGGCAGGAGCAGCTCCTCCCGGGACTTGTCGTCGGTGTAGAGGAAGTAGGAGGGGTAGTCGTCGTTGACCGGGTGGGCCTCCAGCAGCTTTTGCAGGTGCTTCACCGCGGCGGCCGCGCCGAAGGACTTGCCCACAATGGACACCTCCCCGTTGGTGACGGCGATGGTGGGCTTGAGCTTGGTCACGCTCCCCAGCCCCGCCTGGAAGCCGCTGAGCCGCCCGCCCCTGCGGAGGTACTCCAGGGTGTCGATGACCGCGAAGATGCGCACCCGCTCCTTCAGCCGCTCCAGCTCCCCGGCGATGTCCGCCGCCCCCAGGCCGCTGCGGCGCAGCTTGCAGGCGTAGTTGACCAGGATCTGGATGCCGGCGCTGGCGCTGCGGCTGTCCACCAGGTAGATGGGCTCGTACTGGCACAGCTCCTTGGCGATGACGGCGCTTTGCAGCGTGCCGGAGAGGGCACCGGACAGGACCACCGCCACCACCTGGTCCCCCGCCTCCCTGGCCTGCTGGAACAGGCGGAGAAAGGCCTCCGGCGTGGGCTGGGAGGTGGTTGGGTTCTCCTTTTTCTCATGGAGGAGCTTGTAGAACACCTCGTTGGAGAGGGTCCTGCCCGACAGGAAGGACGCGTCCCCGAACTGGATGGACATGGGCACCACGTCGATGCTCCGCCGCCTGGCAACGGCGCTGTCAAAGTCCGCCGAGGAGTCGGTAATGATTCGAATTGCCATGGTTAAATCTCCTTCTGCATGGTATCAAAGGCGTCCGCGGCGCGGCGGAGCAGGGGCAGGAGCTGCCGGGCGGCGTCCTCCCCCATGCCGCTGATGAGCCGGTCCACCGTGTCCAGGGCCTGCCGGTGGGAGGCCCGGTACCGCTCCAGACCGGCCGGGAGCAGCCGCAGCTCCACCCGCCGCCGGTCCGTCTGGGAGCGCTGGCGGGCGATGACGCCCTGGCTCTCCAGGGAGCGGAGGATGGCGTTCATCTGGGACTTGAGGATCCGGGTCCGGGCGCAGAGCTCACTGGCCGTGCGGCAGCCGCCCTGGGAGAGCAGACCGCAGACCAGGGCCTCGTTGAAGGGGAAATCCGCCGCCAGCCGCTGGTTGTCGATCACGCAGCTCAGCCGCAGCCAGGCCTCCAGAAGCTCCTCGTTGAGCATGGGCAGCGCCTCCTGATTAGTTCATTTATTGAACTATATACCTGGGGCGCGGATTTGTCAAGGGGGAAATCCGTTTTTACAGCGGCAGATGGACCCTTGCTGGATCTGTGCAGGGGCGAGCGATGCTCGCCCCTGCAGGAAGCTGCGTTTTTCGGGAAATTGTTTCCGCGTCCATTTTGCGGCAAGCGCTGTCCGGGGCGGGGGGACGCCGCTGAGGGCGGCCTATGGCAGAGCCTTAGGAAAGGTGCGGCTGAAAGTGGTTTCGTCAAACTATTCGTTAAAATATCCAAAGCGGGCAGTTATTCATTTGGCGGATAACTGCCCGATAAACTGGAATTTATCACACACACCGATAATACTTAAATCCGTCCGCCTCTCTTATATACTGAAATCCTACTTTTTCAAGAACGTGTTGGCTTCGAGTATTCTTTATAACTGTATCAGCATTTACTGCGACCATTCCCAAAACATTAAAAGCGTACTGCAAAATTAACCGTTCTGCACAGGATCCATATCCATGCCCTTTTACGTCGTCATTTTGCATATGAATACTTAATGTGCATTCTTTGCTCTTGTAATTGATTTGCTTTAGTTGAATCTCTCCTATTGGTTTGTCATCTTTCATAATTGCAAAAAGGACACGGGAGGAATCCTGCTTGGAGTCAAAATATCTGTTTACTGCGTTCTCATTATATTGGTAAGGCTCAAACAAATCCATGTCCATATATATGTCAGGATCATTCTCCCAACCTTTATATAATTCGTGGCAAAGCTCTCTGGTCATAATACATAGAGATATGTCTTTCATAGAGGCCTCCAAATTCCAGTTTGTCGGTTAGTTTTACTATCGTCATTATACCAGCACCCTCCAAAAATTTCAACATACTTTTGGCGGCAAAGGAAGGATGTAAGAAGTCACATTATATCGCTGCGTACATAGGGCTGGGTAACTCCCAGCCCTATTTTTATGCCATAATCAAACCAATGGAAGGAGCGGTCACATGACAGAAATCGAAATCACAAAGGCCAGCGAGGTCAAGGTACGGGAGATCGAATGGCTGTGGTATCCCTACATCCCCTTTGGCAAGATCACGGTGGTGCAGGGGGACGCCGGGGACGGCAAAAGCACCTTTGTCCTCAACCTCGCCGCCATGCTGAGCCGGGGCCAGCCCATGCCCTTCACGGACGGCACAGGCCAGCCCCCCATCAATATCATCTACCAATCCAGCGAGGACGACGCCGATGATACCATCGTCCCCCGGTTCATCAGTGCCGGGGGCGACCCGGAGCGGCTGCTGTTCATTAGCGAGAGGGAGCGGTATCTCTCCTTTTCCGATGAACGGCTGATACAAGCCGTCAGGCAGACGGGCGCAAGGCTTGTCGTCCTCGACCCCCTCTCCGCTTACATCGGGGAGGAAACAGGTATCAACGCCGCCAACGAGGTGCGGCGGCAGTTCCGCCCCCTCATCGAGATCGCCAGGGAACAGCGGTGCGCCGTCCTCATCGTCCACCACATGAATAAGGCTATCGGGCAAAAGGCCATCAACCGGGCCGTCGGCTCTGTGGACATTGTGGGCGCTGCCCGGAGCGTCCTGCTGGTGGCCCGGACAGACCGGGAACACCCGGACGAGCGTATCATGGCCCAGGTGAAGTGTAACGTGGGGCCTACCGGCAGCGCCATCGTCTTTTCAGTAGGCGGCGGCGCTGTCCAGTGGCTTGAGGAAACCGCCAGGACAGCGGATGAAGTGCTGGGCAACGTGTTCGCCAACCTGGGCCGGCCTGACACCCAAATGCGGCAGGCCAAGGAGGTAATAAGTCAGCTTCTCTCGGACGGGCCGAAGCCCCAGCGGGAGGTCATGGAGAAGCTGAGGGCGGCGGGCTTTGGGGAGAGTACGGCGAAAAAGGCGAAGCAGCTTTTGGGCGTCCGCTCTGTCAAGGCCGGGGCTGTGTGGCTATGGTCGATGCCGGATGGGGACGGTCTATGAAGTCGTGCGGAAGGGAGTCCAGAGAGAAGCCCTCTGGCCCACCACCTTGCTTGCAAGGTGTAGTGGGTTACACAACACTTGCGCCTGCGGCGGCGGTTGTGCTGCGAGCCGGGGCGAGTGGCACAACTATCGCCAGATACCGCTATGTTTTGAGAGCGGGAGCGAACAAAGCATGGCGGTATCTTTTTGCGGGCGCAAATGTTGTGTACCTGACCCAGCCGGTCTTGAACACGTCCGTTCCAAATACAGACGGAGGGATGGGAGATACCGCCCGCTTCTACGGGACAATGTGACTTCTTACATCCTTCCTCAAAGGAGGTCGCTATGGCGAATTACGCAATCATGCGGATAGAAAAACGGAAGCTGCCCTCGGTTGGCCGTATCAACAAGCACCACGAACGGCAGAAAGAGGAATACAAGAGCAACCCCGACATCGACCGGGAGCGCACCGGCCTGAATTACCACATCGTCCAGCCCCCAGGCCCCTACCGGGAAGCGGCGCTGGCCCGTATCGAACAGGCCGGGGCACGGCGGCGCAAGGACAGCGTGGTGCTTCAGGACTGCTTTGTGGGCGGCACTCCTGACTGGCTGAAAGAAAAGAGTTATGAGGAACAGCGGGAATATTTCAATCACGCCTACCAATTCTTTGAGCGCAATTTCAGAAAAGAAAATATCATCTCCACCGTGGTGCATATGGACGAGGCAACTCCCCATATGCACCTTTGTTTTGTCCCCATCACCCCCAAGGGCCGCTTGTCCTCCAAGGACGTGATCGGCGGGCCGCAGGGCCTTGTGAAATGGCAGGACAGGTTCTATGAGCATATGCGCCAGCGGTATCCAGACCTGTCCCGTGGCTTGCCCAAAAAGCTGACCCACCGCAAGCACGTCCCGCCCTATATGTTCAAGCTGACGGCGGAGCTATACAAGCATTATGACGAGATTTGTCAGGCCATCAACAGTATCGGCGTTCTGAACAGCGGCAGGAAAAAGGAGGAAGCCATCGCCCTTCTCGGCAGGTATGCCCCGGAGATGACCCAGCTAAAGGCCCAGGTCGCCAGCACGGACAAGCAGATCGCAGACCTGGAACGGGAACTGGCCTATGTGACGGAGGGCAGGGCTACGGCATGGCGGGCCAACCAGGACTACAAACAGGAGTTGGAGGAAGCCAATTACAAGCTGTATCAACTGAACCGGGAGCAGAAAAAGCTGGAGGGCATTATCTCCCAAATCCCCCCGGAACTGCTGGCCCAGTTGACGAAAACTGAGCGGGACGCCCGCAAAAATCAGGAAAGAGGGAAAAATAGATGAACATTCAAGAAATCAAGGTGTCGGAGTGCGCCGCCTTTCAGGACAACCCCTTTCAGGTCAGGGACGACGAGGGGATGGAACTGCTTGTCCAGAGTATCAAGGAGTTTGGCGTCATGACGCCCGTTGTGGTGCGCCCGGTCAAGGAGGGCGGCTATGAGATCGTCAGCGGGCACCGCAGGATACACGCTTGCAGGAGGGCGGGGATCGAGGAAATCCCCGCCCTTGTCCGTGATATGGAGCGTGACAGCGCCGTGATCTTCATGGTGGATTCCAACATCCAGCGGGAGGGCCTTTTACCCTCTGAAAAGGCGTTCGCCTACAAGATGAAAGTGGAAGCCCTGCGGCACCAGGGGAAAAGGTCTGTCCAACCTGGACAGAAGTCGTCAAGGGGCGCTGTGGCGGAGAACGCCGGGGAGAGCGAGACACAGGTGCAGCGGTATATCCGCCTGACCAATCTGGAAAAGCCCCTCCTGTCCCTGGTGGACGAGGGCAGGATCGCCTTTACCCCCGCCGTGGAATTGTCCTATCTGAACCAGCGGGAACAGCTTGATTTGCTGGAAACCATCGAGAGTGAGGACTGTACCCCCTCTCTGTCCCAGGCCATCCGTATGCGGAAGCTGAGTGAAGCGGGCCAGCTTGATATGGACGGTATCTCCCACATCATGTCGGAGGTCAAGGGCAATCAAAAGGAGTACATCAAGCTGTCCAGTGATAAGGTCGGGAAGTACCTGGGCAAGCTGCGTACCCCCCAGCAGAAGGAGGACTTCATTTTGAAGGCCCTGGCCTTTTACGCCCGCCACCTGGAGCGCCAGCGTTCCAGCCGGGACGGGAGGTGAGGGGCATGGCGAAGCAGACCGCCCCCAAACGGCAGAAGCCCCGTCTTATTGTTCAGCGGGTATTCACCGGGGAAAAGAGCATGGAAGATGTTCTTTTCCCCGTTATTTACGAGGATTTGCGGCGGCAGCTTGAACGCCGCCGCACCTTGGACAAGGAGGGCGAGAGCGGATAAACTGTCCGTAAAGTCTGTTCAACACAAGGAGGTATCACGATGGGAACGAAAAAAGACAGCACCATTTATGACGTGGCGATTTATTGCAGACTGTCAAAAGAGGACTTGAAAGAGGACGGCGACCGGGACGAGAGCGCCAGCATTGGGACGCAAAAGGCCATCCTCATCGACTATGTGCGTCAGCGGGGCTGGCACCTTGTCCAGACCTATGTGGACGACGGCTATTCTGGGACGAATTTCCAAAGACCCGGTTTCCAGAGCATGATCCAGGACATTGAGGCCAAGCGTATCAACTGCGTCATCACCAAAGACCTGTCCCGGCTGGGCCGGAACTATCTGGACTGCGGGCTGTATCTGGAAGTGTAATTCCATTTGAGAACATAAAAAATCAACGGACAGTAAATGATACAATTTCTATCCGCTGATTTAATGGAAATTACCATCTATGACATTCTGTTAAAAATTATTCTTGGTCATCTGTTGATTCATTCATCTTTTTGTTTGCTGAAAATTGTTTTGTCAATTCTGAAAAAGCACTATTAGCTTGTAAAGGTTTAATGGCTGAAAGGGCTGATTGATATAAGGAAGCTTGCTTTGCCAACTCTGAAAAAGCACCATTAGCTTGTAAAGGTTTAATAGCTGAAAAAGCTGATTGGTATAAGGAAGCTTGCTTTGCCAATTCTGAAAAAGCATTATTAGCTTGTAAAGGCATTAATGCTGCTGATAGGGCTTTTTGAGTTGCAGCAGTTTGTTTTGTTATTTCTGCAAACACTCCATTTGTTTGTATTGGTTTAATAGATTTAGCTAACCCCTCATATAATGTTGCATATTGCTGAAATGTTTGTCTTAAGCTATTCATATCTACGGTATTATTGAATTGCTCTACATTTTCTTGGATTTTAGTGACATTTTTGCTGGCGGCAATAATATCTTTGCAAGTATTTTGGTTTTCCATATGTTTTACGATACTCCACGCTTCTGGTTCAATATGCGAGATATCGCTTTTTTCAACACTTATAGTTTTTATTTCACTGTCTGTTGAATATTCTTCCATTGATATTTCTATTTTTTCAATCAATGCCAAAGCAACCTTACCTGCATCATAAGGATAACCGCCATCTTCCTGATAAATTAAATCCGCAAGAACACTAATATCTAAATTTACATAATAGGTGATATTTTTGTTTTCCTTTTCAACAGAAACATCCGTTATGCTCCAATATATATTTTCATCACCAGTTTCCAAAAAGTCTTCATCTAATTCTTCGTCAATATTTATAGTCATTAAATAATCTTTGATACTTTGGGATATTTTATCTTCATAGTTGGCTAACATCTCTCTAGTGTCATCTAAAGCAGATAATTGTAAAGCACTTTTAGACTTTCCCAATTTTAATTCCTCTGCTAAATATGAGAAAAATTTATCTAAAGTCAAAAAGTGAATACTTAAAGACGGATTGGTTTCTTTAAATTCTTCATTTAGTTCTTGCCTTAAATCAATCGGTGTATCCTTGTTTTTCTCCCACCAGTCCTCTTTGGTATCATTGCATACAAATATGATGTTAGTGTTTTTCTCTTTTGCTATTGTGATTATATCTTTCCATACAAATAAATCTCCATATTTTGCTTCTCCATTTTTTGCAGAATCATGAAAACCAGGCGGGATTAAATTATCGTAGCGTACTTGTCCTTCTTGTAATAGCAAAATTTTTTTCGAGAATGGTATTTTTTGCCCAATGCTGCCTTGATTAAGCAATAAATCAACAAATTCTTTTACTTTGTCATTTTGCAAAAAATTAATATTTAATTGAATCTCTGCATGATGGCTTTTTTCAAATTCGGTTATTATATTTTGTGTATCCTTGATTTTTTCATTTAGATTATTTTGTAGTTTAGAAATATCTGTATAGTTATGCTTTCTATATTCCCCCACTTTTTTCGCAATATCGTTTTGAAGTTTTTTTAGTGAATCAGAAAGTTCTTTGGTTACTTTTTTATATTTCTTTTTTTCATCACCACATATTTTATGATAATTTTTTAAATATTCTTCATAAACTTGTCTTGGTATATAGATGTTGGTTAGGATTCTTTTCAGCGCACTTATTACATCTAAACTAATATTAGCTGGCTGACGATATAGTTCCAACAATACAGTTGTATCTAAAACGATTATATGTTCACTTGAACGTATTTCTTGAAATTTTTCTATATTAATCATTTATTCATTCACCCTTTTATTTATTTTTTGTGATAGATAATATCTATGTTTTTCTATTCTACCATAAAAATCCAGTTTGTGCTTATGAAATTTTAAAATAATATGGATACTTGTCACTAGCCAAAGGAAAAGGTTTCGTATCGGGTGCTTATATATTTTCAAAAAATCAGAATACCATGTCTAAAATCAAGTTCCTTTAGCGGCTACTGGGTGAGAGGTCAAATCCTCCCGCCCTATTTTTATTGCTACAAAACGATTCCATACATTATCGCTCCTTGAAAACTTCACAGCAGCCGCCAGAGGGATACCCGTCGCAGGGGACAGCAGAGCCACAACATAAGCCTGCCCCCTGCTCAATCCGTGCATAGCACAGACGGAGGGAACGCCGCTTTAGAAAAGCGTGGAACTGTATGGACTGGCTGTATTACATACCCTTGCTTTAATGGCAGGGGTAAATAAATCCAAGGAGGGCAACGCCTATGTGCAACAAAACAAAACCAACACGGAGGGAGGGGTTCTATGCAGCAGTTACAGACGGTGGATGCTGACACGCTCCTTTATGAGCCGCTTGAAAAGCCGTCCTTTGTGGTGGACGGTCTTATCCCCACGGGCTTGTCGCTGTTCTGCGGCTCACAGAAAATCGGCAAGAGCTGGCTCATGCTGAAGCTCTGCCTTTGCGTGTCACAGGGAATCCCCTTATGGGATATGCCGACATTAGAGGGGGATGTGCTTTATCTATGTTTGGAGGACACTTTCTGCCGCATACAGGACAGGCTGTTCCGTTTGACGGATGAAGCAAGCGGGCGGCTCCATTTTGCAGTGGCGAGCTGTAAGTTATCAGACGGTCTTATCGTGCAGCTTGAGGATTACCTCAAAGAATATCCACAAAGCAGGCTGATTGTCATTGATACGCTGCAAAAAATCCGTACCGCTTCCAAAGACAACGCCTACGCAAACGATTACGGGGATATATCGCTGCTAAAGGATTTTGCCGACAGGCATTCCCTCTCGGTGGTGGTCGTACACCATATCCGCAAGCAGAACGACAGCGATGTGTTCAACAAGGTGTCTGGCACGACAGGCTTGACAGGAAGTGCGGACGCTACCTTTGTGTTGGAAAAGGAAAGCCGTGCATCCGATACCGCAAAGTTGTTTGTCACTGGCAGGGACACGCCTTACCAAGAGTTCACGCTCCGTTTCCGTGATTGCAGTTGGGGGCTGGTAAAGCGGCAGACACAGGAGCAGCTTGCGGCGGCAGAGATTCCCCCTGTCCTTTTTCGGGTGGCGTCGTTCATGCAGGACAGGACAGAATGGTCTGGCACGGCTACGGAGCTTCTGGAGGTCATGGGGGAAAACGGGGAACTGTCCACGGTTATCACAAAATGGCTCAACCAGTACCGCTCCACGTTCCTTTATGAGAATGGCATTCAGTATGACTATCAGAGGAAATATAACGGCAGGAAGATTATCCTTGCAAGATGCGGCGGGGAGCATGACAGCCATGACAGGTATGACGGCAGTTTTGGGATGCCCCCTCATGCTGACATGGCTGACACGGGCAATGCCGACAATCTTTTATCCGAAGCGGAGAGCGGAGGATAAAGCATGGCGAAGCCCTGCCATAAGGGAGTCCAGAGGGAACGTCTGGCACACGGCTCTTTGCAAAGCAAAGTGTAGTGTGTTACACCCTGTAAACGCAGTCGGAAAAATCGGGGGATTTTTCTGACCGCAGGGATGGGTTTACGAGCCGAAGAAAGGCAAGGAAACCTCACGCCTGCATTTGCGTTTACAGGGTGTTCTCCCGTAAGGGATGACAGCGAAAGGGGTATCCCAAAATACCCGTCATACCTGTCATAGCTGTCATGTCGTCGGGAAAGAACGCCCCTGCCAGCACTGAAAGGATGGATAACAGATATTCTGCCATCAGAGCGTGCCTTTTCCTGCAAGATGAAACTGGAAGCGATGTGGCGGCAGGGATTCCGCATGGAATTAACCTCGTCCCAATTTGGGACGAAGTTGCAGACGCAATGTATTGTGGCGCAGGGTTGGGGGAAAATCGCCCTCACGTCTGCGGTGGGGCTGTCTTTTTTGAAGAAAGGGGGGGACGGGAACAGCCGCTGATATTATCTTTTCGGATGGCAAATATGGCAGGAACATTGCGGTGGAGAGAATGAAAAATCTATTTGCAGTTTTGAAAAAAGAACTGAAAAATAAATGTTTTTATCTGGATTAGGGTCGTTTTTGGATGACCTTTTTCTATCTTTTAGGGAGGATATATGCCTATGGCAAAGACAGTTACACGCCCGAAAATAGAGGTTCAGCCCGTATATCTGGGCGGCAGAGATATGCGGGAAGTTTTTATTTCCTTGTTTGTAAACGAGGTACGGAATGGAAAAACATCTCCCCGCACCTTTGAGATAATAAAAGATACAGAATACAATGGGGACAGAAAAGAGAGAAAGGGGACGGAATGAATGGGCATTTTAAGAACCGCATTGTACTGTAGGCTGTCAAAGGACGACATGGCACAGGGGGACAGCGAAAGCATAAAAACGCAAAAAGCGATGCTGACACAGTACGCTAGGGAGCATGGGTTTTTAGTCGTTGAAACCTATGTGGATGACGGTTGGAGCGGTTTGAATTTCGACAGACCAGACTTCAACCGTATGCTGGATGACATTGAAGCGGGGAAAATTGACGTAGTAATCACAAAGGACTTGTCACGTCTGGGGCGTGACCATCTGAAGGTTGGGCATTTCACGGAGATTTATTTCCCTATGAAAAACGTGAGGTATATCGCCGTCAATGACTGCGTGGACACCGCTAACAAGAATAATGACGTTGCCGCATTGAAGAACGTGATGAACGAATTTTACAGCAGGGACAATTCACGGAAAATCCGTTCCTCCATTCGGGCAAGGGCGAAAGCGGGGCTTTACCGCTGCTCCTATGCGCCGTTCGGATACCGCAAATCGTCTGACAACCATAATAAGCTGGTAGTCGATGGGGAAACGGCATGGATTGTAAAACGGATTTTTGAGCTTGCAAATGCGGGCATGGGGGCGCACAAGATAGCAAGTATTTTTCGGGATGAAAAAGTGCCCTGCCCCTCATGGTGGCAGCATACCCGCGGGGAGAAGAATTACCCCGAACGCTTCAAAAACCCCCAGAACCAGTATGAATGGTCGCACACCATCATCCGAAACATGATAGGCAACCCCGTGTATCTTGGTCATTCCGTGATGTGCAAGACGGAAGCCATTTTTAAACTTGGTAAATATAAGAAGCTGCCAGAGGAAGAATGGATACGGACGGACAACACCCACGAGCCATTGGTTTCGCAGGAAATCTTTGACGGGGCGAACGCAAAGATTCTGAGCAGGAAGCGTGACACGACAAATAATTTTGTGTCGGTTTTCTCTGGACTTGTGAAGTGTGGCACTTGTGGGAAAGCCCTTGCCCTGCGGTACTGGGGCAGGGACAGGCACCGTATCTATGTCTGCACCACATACGCCCACAACACGAAAGCCTGCACAGACCACCGCATTTACTACGAGGATTTATATAATGCCGTGCTTGCCGACATCCAGTACCATGCCCGCCTTGCTTTTGAAGACAGGGAGAAAGCGGTGGCTCTGGCAGTCAAGATGAACGCCAAGGCGGAGGGGAACAGGGGTAAAAACAACGAAACGAAGCTGAAACAGGCGAGGAAACGCTACGATGAAGTGACGAGATTGTTTGACCGTCTGTATGAGGATTCCCTTGCAGGGCGTATTTCCAATGAAAATTTCACCCGATTGATTGATAAGTACCAGACCGAACAGGGGAAACTATTGGAGCAGATAGCAACGCTTGAAGATGCGGTGCAGGAAGTTAAGGACAGCAAGAATAATGCGGTGCAGTGGGCAGAACTGATGGCAGGGTATGTGGGGATAACGGAACTGACCGCCGAGAACCTTAATCTTTTAGTAGAGCGGATTGAGGTGTCTGACCGAACGGAAACAGAGGACGGGATGCAGCAGACCGTCAAAATCTGTTACCGCTTCGGCGGTTACATAGGGGAGCAGACAGTTAAGACGAAGATGATTCGGAAGCCCCGTAAAAAGAGGGACTGCCCACGAAAAACAGCAATGGCAAAATAAACTATGGTAGCGGAGGTACACACAATGGAGAAAACATTCTTTGAAAAAATCGGCGGCAAATTTGAGCGACAGGGGGATTACCTTGTTCCCTGCCTTGCATTACCGCCCGAAAAAGAACAGACGATTGGTTTATTCGGGCGGCAGCATCTGGACTATCTGAAGCAGCACTGCAAGGTTACATACATCAATCTTCTTACAAGCGGCAGTCTGAACGCCTATCTTGCCGACATCGACAGGCAGGCGCAGGAACGCTTCTATCGGCTCATAGAGGGCATGAAACAGACACAAGGCATAACGGAACGCCTAAAGGAAGAAAACGCCTTAGAATGGACAAAAAGAATGAATAATGTAAGAGCGTGTGCGAGGGAGATAGTGAACGAGGAAATTATATACGCATAGGCAACATGGCGGCAGGGGGTAAAATCTCTGTCGTTTTTATAAAATAGGAATACAGACGAAAAGATAATATACTTATTGTCAAACTCTATGTAGAGAGATAAAAAAGGAAAATGAAGAAATATTGAAAAATTCA
>OFFW01001738.1_pt1 | contig 12778 bp, 6 predicted proteins | sample 1521501 | NCBI WGS metagenome assembly OFFW01 (sample SAMEA3504107, study PRJEB24116) | mouse gut metagenome | biome: mouse gut; feature: mouse-associated habitat; material: faeces | place: Denmark | collected 2011
TTCCGGCGCTTTGCTTAAGAAACGTTCGTTGCTAAGCATGCCCCTAGAACGCGCGAGCTCCCCTGCAAGACGGGCTTTTTCTTTTTCCAGGCGTTCTTTTTCCTTTTCCAGGTCAACAAGTTCCTCTAACGGAATGTAAACAACCGCATCCGGAATTACAACGGATACCGCGTCTTGGGCAATACCGGACGCGTCTGCCTGCACGTTCACTTCCCTTGCGCCCATCAGCCCCGCGTACATCTCTTTTTCGTCCTCAAAAATCCGGCGCACCGGCGCATGTTCGGATACGATATAAACCGACGCTTTTTTCGAAGGCGGCACATTCATCTGCGAACGGCAGTTTCGGATGCTTTTTACCAGTTCTTTGCAGCGATTTACCATTTCCTCTTCCGCGGCAAAGCTGCGCTCATCCGTATAAACGGGCCATGCGGCAAGCATTACCGTCTCTTCCCCCGGGCAAAGCGTGCAGTAAATTTCTTCCGTAATAAAAGGCATAAACGGATGCAGCATCTTAAGCGCCTGCGAAAGCACTTCTTTTAACGTCCAAAGCGCGGCGTTGGCCGAAACCGGATCCTGATCCCGGTTGTAGGTGCGGCGCTTTGTCATCTCGATATACCAGTCGCAAAACTCGTCCCAGATAAAATCATATACCTTCTGTACTGCAATCCCAAGTTCAAATTTATCCATATTTTCGGTCATTTCTTTTGCCAGGCCGTTTGCCCTTGACAAAATCCACTTATCTTCTGTCAGAAGGTCTTCTTTTGCCGGAACCGCAGGTTCTTCATCCCCGATGTTCATCATTATAAACCGGGAAGCGTTCCATACCTTATTGGCAAAATTCCGGGAGGCTTCCACGCGTTCCCAGTAAAAACGCATGTCGTTCCCCGGCGCGTTCCCGGTCACAAGCGTTAAACGCAGCGCGTCCGCTCCGTATTTGTCAATCACTTCCAGCGGATCGATGCCGTTCCCAAGAGATTTGCTCATCTTACGCCCCTGGGAATCCCTCACAAGCCCATGGAACAGCACGGTATGAAACGGCGCTTTATCCATCTGCGCATAACCGGAAAAAATCATCCGGATAACCCAGAAGAAGATAATATCATATCCGGTTACCAGAACGTCATTGGGATAAAAATAGTCCAAATCCTCTGTTTTGGCCGGCCAGCCCAGCGTAGAAAACGGCCACAGGGCAGATGAAAACCAGGTGTCAAGCGTATCTTCATCCTGCTTAAAATGCGTACAGCCGCATTTTTTACATTGTGCAGGCGCGGTTTTTGAAACTTCCATTTCTCCGCATTCTTCACAGTAATACGCCGGAATCCGGTGTCCCCACCACAACTGCCTGGAAATACACCAGTCGCGGATATTGTCCGTCCAGTTAAAATACGTCTTTTCCATGCGTTTTGGAAGCAGCCGGATTTCGCCGTTTTTCACGCCTTCTACCGCAGGCTTTATCAATTCGTCCATTTTCACAAACCACTGCTGTTTCACCATCGGCTCTACCGTCGTGCCGCAGCGGTCGTGTGTGCCTACATTGTGCGCATGCGGCTCTACTTTAACAAGAAGCCCCATTTCTTCGAGTTCTTTGACCAGGGCCTTCCTGCACGCATAACGCTCCATTCCCGCAAATTTCCCCGCTCCTTCATTCATCGTGGCGTCGTCGTTAATCACTACGACTTCTTTTAGCCCGTGGCGTTTGCCGACTTCAAAATCGTTCGGATCGTGTGCGGGCGTAATCTTTACGCAGCCTGTCCCAAATTCTTTATCCACGTATGCGTCTGCAATTACCGGGATTTCGCGATCCGTAAGCGGCAGCTTTAACGTCTTGCCTATGATATCTTTGTATCTTTCATCCTCCGGGTTTACCGCTACGGCAGTGTCGCCGAACATCGTCTCCGGCCTGGTGGTGGCTATTTCCACAAACCGGCCTTCTTCTCCTGCAACCGGATAGTTGATATGCCAGAAAAAGCCGTCTTGTTCCTCGTGTTCCACCTCCGCATCGGATATCGAAGTCTGGCAGACCGGACACCAGTTGACAATACGGGAACCTTTGTAAATAAAGCCTTCCTCATAGAGTTTGACAAACACCTCCAAAACGGCGTCCGAGCAACCTTCGTCCATCGTAAAGCGTTCCCTCTCCCAGTCTGCGGAAGATCCCATTTTCTTAAGCTGCTTTAATATTTTGCCGCCATATTCTTTGCGCCATTCCCAGCATTTTTCAAGAAAACCGTCCCTTCCGAGGTCTTCTTTGTCAATACCCTGTTCCTTTAACGCTTCAATGACCTTAACCTCCGTCGCAATTGCCGCATGATCCGTTCCGGGCTGCCAAAGGGCATTGTAACCCTGCATCCGTTTGTACCGGATCAAAATATCCTGCATCGTATTGTCAAGCGCATGCCCCATATGAAGCTGCCCCGTGATATTCGGCGGCGGCATCACAATCGTAAAAGGTTTTTTGCTTTTGTCCGCTTTCGCGCGGAAATAGCCGTTTTTTTCCCACTTCTGATAGAGTCTTTCTTCAATTCCCTGTGGATCGTACGTTTTTGCCAGTTCTTTGCTCATTTTTCATTCTCCTTTAAAAAAACCCCTGGAAACTATGGCTTGCATAGCTTCCAAGGGCGAATTTGTGCGCGGTACCACCTTGCTTGCGGCTCTATATCCTCGCGCCGCATCTCATTCATCTGTAACGGGATGACCCGTGCAGGCTTACGAAAGACCCTGTGTTCAGCCTGCCAGTTCAAAAGCTACCTTCCATATACCGTGCATAAGCCGCCTTTCAGCCGATGAGCCGCTCTCTCTGTAAACCGTATATATGTACTCCTCTTTCTCATTACTTTTGCTTTAATTGCTTATTCTTCTTCCTCTGTATTTTTCTGCACGACCGCCGCAACTGCGCTGGTGACTGCAGAAACCACTGTCACTACGGCGACAATGACAACAAATAAAACGATAATTCCCAGGAATATCAATAACCCGCCTTCTGTCATAATCTCTACTTCCTTTTCTAAAATTTGTACAGCGCCTGTATTATATCATATATTTCCCGGTTTGAAAACAGTTTTTAATGTTTTCTTCTAAACTGCTTATTTAATTGTGATAGCGATTGTATTGGATGGTTTCTCAGCAAACACTACGGAACCGAATTTATCTCTCCAGCCTAAAGCCTGAAAATAATATGTCTTTCCTTTTTCCCCAGATACAGTAAATGTCTTATCAAAAGAATTTGTTCTTCCTATTTGTGTAAAAGGCCCTTCAGGGGTATCTGCCCTAAAAATATAAAACGAAGAATAAAAACTTGTATCTAATTCAATTGAATTATTTATTTCACTAGATACTCTGATTGACACTGACGGCAAAGTACAATTTACCTGTAAAGGGGACGGAGAAAAATCTCTTGTAAATAATCGTTCTTTATCAGTCATATAATCATAAGATTTCATAACAGCTGTCACTTTATAATAATACGTTCTTATATTTGTATCCGTCAAATAGATATGTTCTCTGTAAAATACCTTTCCATTCTCCAATTCATCAAAATCCACATGATCTGCTACGAGCTGGTACGGCCCATTTGCGTTTTCAGCCTTTTCAACTCTGTAATACTCTGCCAAAGGGATTCTGTCGATAAGCAAATCTATCGCGCTCCCATGGAATTTATATGTTACGCTATTTTTGCCCTCTAATTTACGAAACCGTTCCAATCTGGCTGTCTGCACTGCGTGATTTACATTTACCCTGCCAAACCCGGTATATTCATCCCAGCCTTCCGTATACAAATCATCCGCGGTCTTTTCCAAATAATACTCAATATCATCTACCAATAAATCCGGATTTACAGCGCGCATAAATGCTGCCGTCGCGGCCACCACAGGAGACGCCATGGATGTTCCTGACATACTTACTACCTCATCTTTTGTACCTGCTTTCGTACTTACAATATAGCTTCCCGGAGCCGCGAGATCTATCCCTTTTCCGAAATTTGAACTACTCCTTCTTTCTGTGGCGTTAACATCTAGCGATGCCACTGAAAAAACATGTTCATAATCGGATGGATAATGGGCTTTGGAAGTATTGTCGTTGCCTGCGGATGCCACAACTACAATGCCTTTTTCGTATGCTTTATCAATTGCCTCCTGATATGCCGTATAATAAGAATATCCTCCAAGACTCATATTAATTACATCTACACCTCGGTTAACGGCATAATTTATGGCATCTATCAAACTCTGAATTGTAAAACGCACTTCATTATCTGCATTAATATGCGCCGCATTAATCGCCAGAATCCTGCAAACCTGTTCGTTTGACCGTCCAGAGGGATCATATACAGACGTAATGCTTGCCGTCCCAACGCCATTATTGCTTTTAGCGGCTATAATACCTGCAACATGCGTCCCATGCTCCCCAATAAAAGGCCGTTCGGAATGGAACAAGCTTCTGTAATATCCGTTTTCATTTTTTTCTTTGATATTAACGCTGTCTTCCGATATAACATTTTTCAAATCTTCATGATTGAAATCCACTCCTGAATCAATAACCGCTACCTTCACCTGCCGATAACTGCACTTATCATTAGAAGCAAGCATGGCCTCCCACGCTCCGAAAGTATCTATCTGATTCAGATAATTCTGATCTCCTTTATATGGATCGTCTGTATCGCCTACAGAATCTATGGTGTAAAATCCGTTTGGCTCTACCGCAGCTATCCCTTCCACCGATTGAAGCATTTCTACCGCATCCTGCACGGTTCCTGAAATTCCAATATCCAGACGGATTGTAATTTTTTGCCCTTCCTGATAAATTCCGTCTTCTATGCACTGTTCCAATGTTCTGGCCGTTCCGTCAATGATATCCGCCTCTCCGATCCGTCCCGCAATATCCCGTACGTCCTCATAACGCATTCCCTCATCAAACATAACAATGACATGCTCTGTTTCAAAATCCAGATTTTGCGCATTCTGACGCTCCTTTAAAGCGTCTTCATAACCGGCCAGAACAGCGTCGGCTCTCTCGTCTACACGGCTTACAAATAAATCCAGGGCGTCCCTGTCCACATTCTCTGCATCCGCAAAATAGTAGTCAAAAGCATCCTGAACTGCCACTTCAAATACGTCATTTTCAAATGTATTGATGATTTCCGCCGCTTTTTGCGGCTTATGATCCAATAATCCCAAACTATCTCGGATTTCTGTCTTTTCGGCTGCTGATAATTGTGCTTCTGTAAGCGGAAGTACATCCATATAGCTGTATTTTTCTTCGAAGTCATTCAAAGCCGCCCCTTTTTCGGGTACATTCACGTTTTCTCCCCATACCGCCGCAACATTGGCAGGAAGCATTCCCAATATTATAACAGCTGCCAGTATCGCTTTCCATTTTTTTCCTTTCATATACGCACTCCTTTCTAAGCAAAAACCTACATTTTACTACAAATTTGTATTTTGTACATTCAATTTACCAAATCACATTGTATTTTGTCAAGATATTTTTTATTATTTTAAATTAACTATAAAAAAAGGCGCGAAACCTTCATTTTTCAATAAAGATTTCGCGCCTTTCTGTCAATGAATTATGCGCCTGCTTTTTTCAACAGGGTATTCAGTTTATTTTTCTGCTTTTTGGTAAGTTTTTTCGGAAGCGTCACTTTCAGTTTGGAACTGGTTCCTTTGAAAGCGTTTGCCTGGATTTTCGTAATCTTCTTACCTTTGATGGTAACTTTCGCAAGCTTCTTACAGTTGTAGAATGCTTTCTTGCCAATCGTCTTGACGTTGCTGCCGATAGTAGCTTTTGTCATAGCTGCGCATCCTTCAAAGCTACTGTTTCCAATCTTTGTCACGTTAGAGCCGATCGTCACGCTCCTTAACTTCCTAAATCCTTTGAACGCCTTTGCGCTGATTTCAGTAACCTTGCAGTTCACGCCGTCAATCGTCACAGTTGCAGGAATTGTAACGGAAGTGGCATTCTTTTTCGTGCCCTTTATAACGGTTACCGTTTTCTTAGCTGCGTCCGTTACTTTGTATTGCAGTTTTTTCTTCGTGTCGGTGTATACCTGGCCTTTTTTAACAGAAGGAACCGGTTCCGGAACAACTGGCGGTTTTTGCGCCAGGCCGTTCTGCGCCGCTATCAACGCCGCCCTTAAACTGTTCAGCCTGGCCTCGTCACTGATATTTGCATTTGCATATGCAGCATCATACGCAGCCTTAAACGCATTCCAGCTTTCATCCGTATAATTTCCCTGCCCTGCATCAATCAGCTTCTTCGCTGCGTCCAAAGCGGCTTTTAAAGCTTTCTTCGCGTCGTCTGACGTGCTTGGCGGAACAACATCCGTACCCTTCTTCTCTAATTTTTCCGCTGCCTCCAAAAGCGATTTTATCATAGCGGCATACTCTGCGCCTCGTTTTTCCCCGCTTGCAGAAGCCAGCTTTCTTGCATCGTCATATATTTTTTCGAATTGTTTCCAGCTTTCTTCCGTATAATCGGATTTATTCAGGCTGTTCATATAGTCCTTTGTCTGTGCTACAGATTCTAATAATTCCGCTTTGTATTCTGATGCGAAAAGATCCATGTTGCTTTCTATGTCTTCTATTTCGCTTTCTTCATTCAGCCCTAAGGAAGACACTTTCCCGCCCACGGAAACCGGGCTTCCGTCTAAAGTGGTTTCTGCATATATCATTGCTTCCCCGGCGCCTACAATATATACATTGCACATCTGATCATTGGCCGGATCTGCGATAACACGGGCTACGTCTGTATTTGCAGACCGCCAGGTTACTTCTCCCAAAGCAGAAGGGTTATCACACTCAACTGACAGCCGCACCGGATCTTTGGCTGAAGTAACTTCCGAAACGGTTTCATTCATCCGAATATCAAGACGTTCTACAACCAGATTGTCTAAAACAAAATCCCTCTGGCCATACTGTCCTCTCCCTGTCGCCCCATTGCAGTAAAGACCAAACCAGGACTGGCCGCTTTCAGCTCCCGTAATATTGAAGCTGAAATGTTCTGTCCTGGATTTCGAGCCAGCTGAAGACGCAGCCGTCTTTTCCAGATAGTCTAACGTATCATATATTAAGACCGTGTTACCGTCTTTGTCTACCGTTTCTCTCTCGTCTCCAACCGCAATTGCATAGGAATTTTCACAGCCTGACTGGTAATCAAAGCTGACGCGGTACTCTACTCCCGGTTCAAAACGGATATTTTGGGGAATCGTACGATATATAATTCCTACTACAGTTACATCATCGCTTTCATGATGCTTCAAAGACCAGTTTCCGCCAATAACATCATCCAATACAATGTTGCCCCATCCAGACTGTGTATAAGGATCGTGGCGCTCGGATAAATGTGTCACCTGATCGTCCACGCGCTGTGCCGGCCCCATTACAAACGGATAAAATCCGGCTGTAACCGTTTCAAAATCCTGCTCCAATCTTGCGCTGCCCCAATCATTTTCCAGAGTTTTCTCAATAATACGGATATCGTCAAAATAAGTATATCCTGCTCCGGCTTCGCGTTCTAACGTAAGTGTCGCCGTCCTGGCGTTAGCTGTAAAGGAAACCAGCATATTCTGCATACGGCTCTTATTCACCGCATCTACATTGTGCGCGTCACAACGTACCCAGTTCTCCCCAAGGGAACGCAGCGTATAATTGGAAACGTCTGCTTTTCCGCCCGTTACCTTAAGCCAGGCTTTCGCATCGCTTTTGTTGTCCACATAAACCTGAGCTACATAATTCCTGCCTGGCGTCAAATCAGAAATCGTCGTCGATACGGACTGAGCGGACGAAGAGCTTCCCATCTGAAGGTATTTATTGCCGCTTGATTCCATACGCACTACGCTAACTGCCGTAGTATCGCCTGACCATACGCTTTCATCCAATGGGTCTCCGCCGTCAAGCCCCGGATAGCTGTTGAATCCGGTATCTTTTACATGCGCATGATTACTCCATTCCGCAACTGTTTTCGGAGCTTCTTTTCCTTTCAAAACAACATATAATGTATCCGGCTCCGCCGTCAGCGTTACGCTTCCATTGGATGCGTCAACTGTTTGCTCTTCTGTCCTGCCGGTATCCGTCAGCTTATAAACAGTTACGTCTGACAGGCCATACCAGTTATCCTGCAGATCCCAGGTTGTCGTACCGCCGTCATAATTATAATGGTACAGCTTTTCTTCTTTTGTTTCCGGATCTGTCCAAGGAAGCAGGTAAGCCACATCATCCAATACTTTCAAATCGTTCAGATAAATAGTTCTCTCAATATACTCATCATTTCTCTGCTCTTCATTTCTTGTTACAACAACAACGTCGCCCTTTTCATTTTTTAACGTAATTTCCTTTTCGTGGTTGCCTGTCGGAGACTGGCCGTCCGGGTAATTCTCCCATTTATAAACCTGATAATGCTGAAGGAATTTTGTCGGAATGTTGTTTACACATGTAATCGTCATATACTGATCAAACCAGTGATTTGTATTTCCCCAGCCTTCAAAGCCGCCAAGTTCAAATCCTCCCAGCAGCGGATTGTCTGCCGCACCGCCATATGTCGGATAATTCAAAACGAAGGAATCCTTCTGATGGTTGCGGATAAACCGGATTACATCACTATTCGCGCCTTTTGAGTTGGAACCGCCGTAACGCCCCTCCGTTGCCCAGTGCTGCCATGTAGAATCATACTCGCCTTCCGTACCAAACTCTGTCGTAAACCTCCAGCCAAGGCTGTTGATCTGCTGCGCTATTTTGCGTGTTTCCCAGGACTCGCCGTACCATACGTCCAGATATATGAAATCCAGGTTTGTATCCACGGTTTCTTTATTTTTTGCAACAGTAGCCGCAATTGTAGCTGCGTCCGCCACTGTTTCATCTTCCCCTTCGCCTACAACACCCGGCCATGAATTTGCATAAAGAGCCGAACCGGTCAGCTGATCGTAAAGCTGAAGCAAACGTTTGTAGCGAAGCCCTGTTCCCAAATCATAAGGACGGTTAATCGTATATGACTGATCCAGCCAACCCCATCCGTTCGCCCAAGGCCCATTGATTAAAGCGTCATTAAAACTCTGCGCCTCCGGATACGATTCCTGGGCATTGATATGAATGCCCGTCTGCGTATTATACTGATGAGCAATTGCGTTTAATTTTTTCAGTTCATCCAGCCCGCCGATTCGCTCGCCGATATTGCCGTACTCAGAGTTTGCAGAATCGTGGCCTTCACTTCCGAAACCTTTCATCATAACCGCCTGTGGCAGGCCGTCCGTTGCCAGGTAAACTTTCTTAATGTTATCTGCCGTCTTCAAAAACGGGTTCGTAGCCTGGCTGCTGAAATTCATTGAAATACGGTAATTTACCAAATCTTTTACGCTTTCATAATCATAGGGATTATTCATAATATCCCTGTATGCAATCGCGCCATCCTGCCAGTCTACGAATCCATCTTCGTTTTCATCTCCCGCAAAGCAAACCTTCGCGCACGGCAATTCACTTACCGGCGTATTGTCATAATTCTTAGAAGGGCGCATATCCCCATTGGACGTATTGTCTGTAGAATAATCGTGATACCATGCCGCGCTTGTAAGAGACATGGTATCCGCTCCGTTATTACGTACAAGGCGGCAGTCATTCAAAGCTTCCGAATTACTCCAAACACCCGCGCTCACACCATCTGCTGACAGAAATCCATAAGCATATCCTTTTCTGTTGTTTGCAACAAAGCCCTTTGAAAATGTAATTTCCTCGTCACCGGAAGCATTTACGTTACCGGATAAAGTCGCGCCTTTAAACTGCGCATTTGCCTGCCCTTCTGTAATCGTCACCAGATTTAATTCAGGAATCTCAATCGTACTGATTTTTTCACATCCGGCATTCTTTTTAATCTCAGTAACTTCCCACGTCAGATCATTCTTGGCAACAGAAATTTTTACTGTCATTTCCATATCAATGGATGAGCCTTCATCCTTTAAAGACATCGGATAAATTGCATGATCCGCATTGATCTTGATGTCGCCCATTACAGGAGTGATATTAACATTGTTTATCTTGACTGTCGACAGCTTTGTCGTTTGGCCCAAAACAGTCTTTTCCGTTCCATTTATATTGATTTTATATTGCATAACCTGCGGGAATGTACTGCTTATCGCTGCCCGAATATCATCCTTTTCAATATAAGTATCAAATACCACTTCAGACTGTTTAACCAGTTTAATAGGCTCTAATTCTTTATTTGCATTAACCAAAACATTGGACGCCGTATATAATGTATAGCTTTTTGCCGATACCGAAACATCATATGTTCCGCTTTCCACTTCTAAAGAAAATGTACCGTTGCTTCCTGTTTTTGCGCTTTCTATTCCGATACGGACTGTGGCGTCCTGGATAGGGGCATTACTTGTGGCATCCTGCACCTTTCCTGTAACCGTATACACCGGAACCGGCTCTTCCTCTTCGAATACCTGTCCGGCACAATCCGCAAGAAAACTCCAGTTATGATCCAAAGCACGGCTATCCAGCCTGGCATCCGTAAAATGAAAGGACGTCGGCGCTCCTGCACGGAACCCAAACCTGCCGTTGCCTGCCGCATTCTCCGCCAGCGTAATAAACGCCTGATTTGTAATATTTGCCCGCGCGTCGTTCACACTTACAGTCAGGGTTTCACGGCTGAGCGCGACGGAAAACGTCGTACGTGAAGCATCCGCCTGATCCGGAAGTCCCGCCATAGACGCATAAGATCCTTCGCCGTTTACCTTATATTCATAAAACCATTTACTGCTGGAATCATATCCTACATACAAAAAATTATCGTCGTTCAGATATGTATAAAAGAAGCCTAACCTTGCCGTAGAAGCCTCTCCCTGTTTTTCATAGGTAACGGAAAATGTCCCGCCTGACGCCGGCATTTTCCCAGTTGAATGCAGCAATACTGCGGCCGGGTTCGTGGATGCGTCGGAATAAGAATGTGAATTACCATTTCCGCTTCCGGTTTCCACATGATACCAAACCTTAGCTTCCGCCGCTTTTGCCTGCATAGCCGGAAAACCGGATAATACGGATGTCATAACCATAGCAAAAGCAAGCAAGCCGGCTATAAAAGAATGTATGCTCCTTTTACTGCCCAATTTCTCCATTATTAAATTCCTCCTTATATAGTTTACACTAATTACCAAATTCTGTTCCAAAGCGGCTACCCGCTCCTGTTATACACAGAAGCGGGTAGTCCTACCATCGGTTATTGATACTTTCTGTTGTACAGGAAAAGAAGAACGAGAATCCCTGCAAGGCCAACCAGCATGGTCAGAAGGCCTGTCGGGCCGATATTACGCTGGCCGACGATAACAAGCGCCATGCTTACGACAAAAACAACCAAATATAAAATTCTGATTAACCATTTCATAGCATTCCCTCCTTATTAACCCTTCAATCCGCCAAGGCTCATACCCTGTGTCAGCTTCTTCTGGACCATAATATAAAGGATCAGGGTCGGAAGCATAACGATTACAAGACCCGCATAAAGCTGCCCGTAGTTTGCCGCAGCCCTCTGCGCCTGCATCAGGTTCATAAGGCCTACCGGAAGCGTCTTGGCATCCTTTGTCAGCAAAGTCATGGATATAACGTATTCATTCCAAAATGACAGGAAGTTAAACAGGATAACCGTAATGATACTCGGCATTGCCATCGGCATCATAATCTTGATCATAGTCCGGAAATAACCGCTTCCGTCTACATATGCCGCTTCTTCATAATCCCTTGGTATCGTCACAAAGAAACCGGACAACAGGTAAATGGTAAACGGCAGGGCTGTCGCTGCATATACCAACGCCACAACAAACAGGTTATTTAAAAAGAATCCGTCGCCCCCGATTTTTCGGATCAATGTGTCCGCATCCACAAACATCAGGAAAATCGGGACTACAATATAGTTTACGTTAATAAACAGGCCTCCCATAAATAAAGTATTGATCAATTTGCTTCCCCAGAAACGGTACCTTGCCAGTACATAGGCCGCCGGGAGAGCCACTACAAGCAAAATCACGAGCGCAAGCGCCGTTACTATGACAGAGTTCATAAAATAAGCGCCCATGTTTGCTTTTTCAAACGCGTCTATAAAGTTCTGAAAATAAAAATAAATACTCTCTCTAGAAGTTGACTTTCATGAGATGATCTCAAAATCCCAGGTTCAAAATAAATTCCTTTCGGCATTGTCCAAGGACTTCCGTAAAATTCGGAGTTTTCCTTAATGGACGCCACAAATACCCAGCCTACCGGTACAATAATGCTGATTGCGAGTGTAATCAGCACAACATAAATAAAAATCCGATACAGCGTATTCAAACTCAGTTCTTTTTTCTTCTTCATGCATACACCCCCTTAAAATTCCAATGGTTCTCTCTTGGTAACGAAGTTTACCAAAGCCGATAAAGCAAATGAGAACAAAAATACTACAACGCCGATTGCCATACCGTATCCGTAAGAAGAGTTCGTATATGCCTGTTTGTACATATAGCTTAAGAATACTTCCGTAGAACCGTCCGGCCCGCCGCTTGTAAGTACTTTTACAAACTGGAAACTTAAGTTGATGGAACTGATAATGAAAAACGTCAGCGTGGTTCTGATGTTGGTCCAGATAAGCGGCAGCGTAATGGAAAAGAACTGCTGGATTTTGCCCGCGCCTTCCAAGTCCGCCGATTCATAAAGGCTCTCCGGAACGCTTGCCATACTTGCCATATACATAACCATGTAATACCCAATCGCCTGCCAAACCATGGCGATAATCAAACTGGTCATTACCATGCTCTCTC
>OFFW01001739.1_pt1 | contig 12775 bp, 8 predicted proteins | sample 1521501 | NCBI WGS metagenome assembly OFFW01 (sample SAMEA3504107, study PRJEB24116) | mouse gut metagenome | biome: mouse gut; feature: mouse-associated habitat; material: faeces | place: Denmark | collected 2011
ACATCGCTCAGGGACTGCTTCCACCGTAATATATTTGACCTCTGATACACTTTCTTCAGCCTTGTCCTTGGGGTACTTAGATGCGTTCATTGTAACAGGCAGCCGTCCCGGCGTCAACCGGCTGGGCCAACGGATGCAGTTAATTTTCCCGGCTTCAAAGAATTCAAATCTGCCGCCAACTTGAATTTTTAGTCAAAAGTGGTACAATAAAGAAACAAAATACAGAAAAAAATTTCCAAAAGGAGGCCAACAATGAACAAAGTCATCGAAACCATCAAAGAACGAAGCTCCACAAGAGGCTATACGGACCAGAGACTTACGGACGAGGAATTAAGCGCCCTGATTAGCGCCGCTCTTCAGGCTCCCACGGCGGCTAACAAACAGGAAATTCACTTTACTGTGTTAAACGGAAACCATCCCATTTTAAAGGAACTGGAGGAGGATAAGAACCGGCTCCGCAGCATTACTTCCCCGCCCCACAATTTTTATTACGAAGCCCCTGTGGTGGTGATTCTAAGCGCGGATAAAGATTATAGATGGAGCCCTCTTGACGCCGGTATCGCGGTGGAAAACATGGCCCTTGCGGCCGAGGGGCTCGGCCTTGGGAATCTGATTATCGGATGCATTTACGACGCCATCAGAGGTGAAAAGAAAGACTACTATGCGGAAGCGTTACAGTTTCCCGAAAATTACGAATATGAAATCGCCATTGCTTTCGGGCACAAAGCCGTATCCAAAGAACCGCACACTTACGATGCCCAAAAGCAGGTTACCTATCTTTAAATATTAACTGTCTGCAGTAAAATAGAAAACCGGAAAGCGGCGCGGCTCCTTTAAAAGCGTACCATCTTTCCGGTTTTTCTTGTATTTTATTTACCCAGAGACTCCTCCTGCAGTCTGTCAAATTCGGCCATGCACTCGTCCACACTGGCTCCGTTTAACAGTTCCCGCACAATAAGGCAGGTATTTCCCCACTGTTCTACTTTCATGTTCGCGTTTGCCCCAAGCACATATTTGTTTTCCTTTATGAGGTCATTCAAAGGCTTTAAGGCCGGGATACATTCCACCTCCACGTTTTTGGACGGAGAAATCACCTTGTTGGTTTCCGCATACTTTTGTAAAGCCTCGTCGGAAAGAATTACATCCATCACATTCATCGCGTCCTCAAGGTGCTCTGCTTCAGCGCAGATGCCGTATCCCGTTATGGGAACTACCGCCATAGGCCCCAAATGACTGGGAAGGCCAATCACCTGCAGATTAAAATCCGCCGCCCCGTAAGCCGTCTCCGAATTGGCCGCTCCCCAGTATGCCATCACAATAGGCGTCTTCTGGGCCAGAAAATCCGGACCTTCTCCTTCTATGGCCTCATATGTGTAAGCCGTTTTTGCATCGATATATCCCTTATCAATCATCTCCTTCAGATATTCAAAGGCCGGACGCATATAGTCGCTGTACTTGCTCTCCCCGTTATTTAGGGCTTCTATCTCCGCTTCCGTATTGCCGCCATTGTATAAATCCGCGTATGCCTGGGCAAAAACAAAAACTTCCAGCCACCATCTGTTTGCTCCAATCGGAGTTTCAATTCCGTTTTCCTTAAACACCCGGCAGCATTCCATCAGTTCTTCCGGCGTACCGGGAAGTTCCAGATGATACTCGTCAAACATATCCTTATTGACAAACAGTCCGTAAGCTACGATTTCCTGGGGAATCGCCATCAGCTTGCCGTTGATTACGTTGGCCGTCTTAACAACCTCCCGCAGATTATCCACGCAATTAAGTCCCGACAAATCCGCCAGCTTTCCCTCAAGTCCCAGGACCTGAATAGTATCTGGGTTTAGCAGGTAAAAATCGTCCATACTGTTTCTCACCCTGTCAAGGGCCACATCATCGTAAGTTTTTTCCTGATAATTCTCCGCCGTATAGGTTCTGTACTCTACCGTAAGTCCCAACTGCTCTTCCGCCATACCGATAGTAATGTCAAAAGCCGTTCTGGAGAGATTTTCAGCTCCCGGATTTGACTTCTCCATGGGACCGAACAAATTGACGACCTTTTCCTCAACCTCCTCCTGTATCATCAGCTTTGACCCTGTCCCTTTTCCTCCGCACGCCGCCAGAACAAATATCATAGACGCCGCAAGGCAGACTGCGGAGAGTTTCCTGATATTGCCTTTCATTTCCTAATCCTTTCTTAACACATATTGATTCATCGTCACTTTAAGTAATTCCATATCAATCGGTTTTGCTACATGGGCGTTCATGCCAGCCTCCAGAGCTTCTTTCACGTCTTCCGCAAATGCGTTCGCCGTCATGGCGATAATCGGTATGCTTCCCGCATCCCGGCGCTGCAGCCCGCGGATTGCCTTTGTAGCCTGATAACCGTTCATAACCGGCATCTGGACATCCATCAAAATCGCGTCAAACTCTCCCTCTTCGGAGCCGGAAAAACGTTCGAGAGCCAGTTGGCCGTTTTCTACAATTTCACACTTAATTCCCTCTATGCCGAGAAGTTCCTGCAGAATTTCCGCGTTGATTTCATTGTCTTCCGCCGCCAGAAGATGCAGGCCTTCCAGACTCTTTGCTTCCGCCTTGTCTGAAACCTCGTTTTCCTCCATTTTCTCGGTATTCATTTCCATTATTTTTTCCCTGAAAGCCGATACGAAAAACGGTTTCGCCAGAATCCCCGCGTTTCCTATATGCAGCATTTCTTCCAGAACTTCCTCGCCGTCATAGGCCGTCAAAAACAGAATCGCCGGTGACGTCCCTGAAATCTCTCTGATTTTTTCCGCCGTCTCGAAGCCGTTCATTCCGGGCATCTTCCAGTCAAGCAGGATTACCTGATAGTCTTTTCCCTCACTGCCTGCCTTTTCTATCATGTCCACGGCCTCCTCTCCGCCAAAAGCCGAATCCACTAAAACGCCGGTGTCTTTCATAAGTATCTGGATTCCCCGGCAGATTTCCCTGTCATCGTCAACCGCCAGAATCCGGGAAATGCCGTTTTTATTCCAGAAATTTTTGTCCGACTGCTCATCCGGTATGCGCAGCTCAAGCTCTACCCTAAAAAGGCTTCCCTGGTCAATCTCGCTGAATACCTCTATCGTTCCTCCCATCAGTTCCACGATATTTTTCGTAATCGCCATGCCAAGCCCGGTCCCCTGGACTTTATTCGTGGTACTGTTCTCCGCCCTTGTGAAGGCTTCAAAAATTGTCTTTAAGTACTCTTTGGTCATTCCGTAGCCGTCGTCTTCCACTTCAATACGGATATGCTCAAACTGGCTGGAATGCTGTTTCAGCCCGATAATACGGAACCAGATATTTCCGCCCTCCGGCGTATATTTCACGGCGTTGGAGAGAAGGTTTATCAGTATCTGGTTCAGCCTGGTCTCGTCGCCTACCAGATATTCATGCTCAATTCCCGTTACCTCCACGTGAAAACTCTGTCGCCTTGAGGCGGCCATGGGCCTGATAATCGCATCCACGGAAGATACCAGATTGTTCAGGGTAAATTCTCCGATTGTAAGCACAACCTTGCCGCTCTCAATCTTGGAAACGTCCAGCACGTCGTTAATCAGGCTCAGCAGATGCTGTCCCGATGCCGTAATCTTCTTTGTATATTCCCGCACTTTGGCCGGATTGCCCGCGTCCCTGGCAAGCAAAGTGGTAAATCCCAGAATCGCGTTCATAGGCGTACGGATATCATGGGACATATTTGACAGAAATGTTGTCTTGGAATTGCTTGCTATCTGGGCCGCCTGCAGCGCCTCCGCGAGCTGCTGATTATGTATCTCCCTTTCCTTTTCTCTTTCATTTATAATTCTGGACCGCTGTCTCTGGTTAAAGTAATACAGGATAAAGCACAAAAAGAAAGCCACCAGCATAATAGCCACCACAACATAAATGTTCTGGTTGACCGCTTTTCCCTCCTGCTGTATCGCCTCAATGGGTACATATCCAATCAGATATACCGCCCCGTCATTTACCGCCCACATGTAAATCAGCGAGCGTTTCTCCAGAATGTCATGGTAAAACATGATGTTCTTTCCCTGTTTTACATTTTCCGTAACTTCGGCCTGGAGCTGCTCGTCAAGGATTTTGTTGGCGCGGTAAAAATCCGCCAGATTTAAATGCCCTGCATTGCGCTCTCCGATTCCTTTTGGCTTTAGCACCAGCCTCTCGGTTTTACCGTCCATAATATAGAGCAGCGCCTTCCCGTTATAAAATTCGTTCGGAAGCATTTCCTCAAAGGAATCGTAAATATATTCTATATAAAGGGTGGCAATTTCCTTATCTTCCTTCATCACCGGGCACTTAATGGTATAAGCCCATGTTCCCATATCATTCACATAAGACTGCGATACCGGCAAATCCTCCACCGTATAACCCGCGGAAAAATCTATCCCCTCTTCCGTAAACACTTCTCCCGAGTTGGATACCCCTTTTGTCTTTCCCGACAGTATCACCGACAGCTTTACCATTGTCCGGTTCTTATTATAAGAAGAGATAAACTCCTCAGGATTGTCAATTGTCGCGATTTCCTGGGCAATCAGCTTTTGAAATTCCGATTCCTTCACCAGAACGGCTTCCACCGTACCTTTTATCAGCGCAAGGCTTTCGCTGAGGTTGTGAATTGCCGAGGTTGACATCTCCTCCGTTATTCTTCTTGATACAGAAAAAACCAGCCCTCCCAATATACAAAAAACGAGTATAATCGATAAAAGCAGTGGCATTTCGCCGTCTTTTCTGTTTTTTCTTAGTTTCTCTTTCACCTTAATCTCCATTCCGCCTCCTGTAAACAGCGAAAAAATGTTTCTCTGATAATTATTATATCCTCACCACTATTCTTCTGTCAATGTTATTCCCGGCAGGGAAATTGACGGACTGACACACTGATTTTCAGGCAAAAAAAGGGACCTCCGTTTCGGCCATGTCCCTTTTTCCTGTGTCTTTAAATTATTTTCCGACAAAGAAAGAATCGATATTTTTTTTGATATCCACCGTTCTCATTGTCTTTAGCATATAGCCCGCCGGTTTTACGGACATGATTTTCTCAACGCTCTGCTGGTCCACTCTTCCCGTCAGGAATATGACCGGAATATCCGTCATTTTCCCTTCGGTACGAAGCATTTTCAGCGTCTGTATCCCGTCGCAGTCCGGCATCTCCAAATCCAGCAAAATCAGGTCGGGCCGCTCTACGGATACGGCTTTTACCGCGGCCGGACCGGAATTCATCATAGTCACCTTATAATCCTTGTCAAGCAGCTTTTTGATTCCCATCCGGACGGCGTTTGAATCATCCACCACCATGATTTTCTTTTTGACTTCGGTATCCAGATACTTCTTGATTTCATCCATTGCGTTTTTGGCGTTAATCGTCCGCCCGGTTCCAGCTTCTTCCGCAGAAGCCTTAAAGGAACAGAATACAAAATAACCGGTCTCTGTTCCGAACAAAATGCTGCACTCGGGATTTATCTTTTCAAAAACCTCGCGGAACTCCTCCGCGGTCATCAGGCTTTCCTCCACGATTTCCTGCTGCGCGCCGGAGACAAAGCAGGATTTCACGCGTTTTAAGAACTGCCGCGCTATGTATCTTGTGGCGTTGATTACCACATCGTCCACCTTATCAAACGAAACGCCCAGCATCGCTCCCACCGTGCCTGTGAGAAGCTCATTTTCAAGGATAAAAATCGTCTCCCGCCGCTCGCCTTCCGGAGACTCGCTGACCATACGGTAATAAATGCCCTTCCCGAAATCCTCTCCTCTGTAGTTCTCGTTTATCACCCTGGCGTCCAGCATGAACATTTCTCTCATGGTTCTGGTAATTGTTTTTTCCAGCGCCGCAATGTTCTCGTCCGGGAGAAGTTCATCCCATTTGCTCGGGATTCTCCCCGTGATGGCCTGGTCCTCTGTCAGCGTATGGCCTGTCATCCAGCCGATGCATACGCCCAGGAAGTGGCGGACGGCGTCCACGGAATAATTCGTATCCTCCAGCTCCTTCTCAAGAGCGGGCAGGGTCGTAAGCCGGAAGGTTCTGTGTATACGCCTGTGTCTCTCATAACCGCTGTAGCCAATGGACTTCATATACTCCTCTTCCTCGGCAAAATGCTTCATGGTATGGGACCTTAAATATTTAATCCCCTCCTCGCATACCCAACGGCTTTTTACCTTGTGCTCACTGACGCCTAAAAGCCTGTTCATAGTCGCAAAAAGCTGCTTATGCGCCTTATCCACGACCTCCACGCCAATATTAAATCTGTCCTGCCATTCTAATACGCTGCTCATATTTCCATGCCCCCTTACTGTACTATATTTTCCAGCGAAAATGTCTCAAAATCTATGCTGCCCTCCCCTTCAAACAGAAAATAAAAAGCATGGACACCTTCCAGAGGCTTTGTATTTCCCGAAAAGGACAGCCATTTTTCCGAATCCATCTCTATGACAATCTCTCCCACGCCATTCTCCGGCGCGTCAGCCGCCAGAACAAGACGCCCCTTTGCTTTCCCCCGCACCGCAGCCGTCACTTTGCAGGGCCCGTTGAAATCAAAATATTTATATCCTATGGCGCTTTTGTCTTTTATGTTCTTAATATACTGAACCGGCCGTTGCTCATCCGCCGCAAGAAGTTCGGGCGTAGGCTCGCAGTCCGGCACATCCTGTGTCAGATAGGGATAATCCTCCCCCATCACGTCCGGCATGGATAAAACCTGCTTTCCATTCCGGTTAATCTGGCAGGCAATTGCCGCCGGGTAAACGCCGCATCCCTTAAGAGGCCCCTTGTTTAAGCCGCAGGACGTTACTTCCGCCTGGGCAATAGCGCCCTTTTCGTCAAAATAAATCTTTTCCGCGCATCCCTGCCTGCTGTAATTCGTCCGGTTGGTCTGCCTGTGATAAAAGACGTACCACTGTCCGGCGGCGCACTCAATCCCTCCATGGGTATTTCCCAGACAGTTAAGAGGCTCCGCCTCAGTGCGGCCGTCCAGAAAGATATCCGCAATGTCCACCAGCGTCCCCCCGAAGCGGTAGCCTTCGTCGGGCTTATCGCTTACGGCATAGCAAAGCTCATGGCTGCGGACGGAAGAATACACAAAGTAATACCTGCCCCCTATTTTCCTGATGGAGCTGGCCTCAAAGAAAGCATGGCCCTCATACTGCGTCCCTTCCGCCTCATGGATGTCCGGCAGAAGATGCTTCGGTTCCGAAGCAAGCGTAAGCATATCCTCGCAGAGCGTCATCACCTGGGAGCCCTTCTTTGCGTCAAACTGCTCTTTATGCATGGGGGCGTTACCGGAATAAAGGTAAATCGTCCCGTCGTCGTCAACAAAAATTCCCGGGTCAAACTGAATCAAATCGCCCTCCCGCTTTCCCAGGGCGGTTCCGTCCTTATGCCGGACAAATCCCAGAAATTCATATTTTCCGGCGGGCTCGCCGCATACCGCAACGGCAATCTCCGGCAGAAAATCCAGACAGTAATACAGATAGTACCTGCCGTCCGGCCCCTTAACCACATCGGGCGCCCACATGGCATGGATTCCCGGTGGGTTTAAGGAATTTTCATCCTTTACCTCTATCCCCGGCTTCACCGCAAAGGGCTGCGCGTTTGCAGGAACGTTCTGATTTCTCGGGTCCTGTTCTTTCCGGTAAATAACGCCTTCGTATTTCCATTCCGTCAAATCATTTACGTCTGCGGAATAACAGATATAATCGTTCAGACAGAACTGCGCGCCGTCAAAGCGGTCATGGCTGCCGTAAAGATAAATCCTGCCGCCAAATACATGGGGCTCCCCGTCCGGTACGTATTCAAAGGACGGCATGTAAGGATTATAAACCTGTTTATTCATTTGTGACCTTCTCCTTATTGGTAGTTCAAATTTATTATTTCAAATCATACCATATTTTCCCGGAATTTACTACTGGCCTCCGACATATTTCACAAAAATCGGTTTCGGTTTTTGGCAAACATATTAAAAGTCGGCTGCGACAGGCATTTACCGCAGCCGACCTGTTATTTCATTTAAATTGTATTATGCAGCGTCTTAAACGAAACCTTAACGATAAACAAATCCGCGTCCGTCTCAAAGGAGAATTTTCCTCCGCAGGCTTCCGTGAAGCTCTGGGCTATGGACAGCCCCAGACCGCTTCCTCCATCGGTCCGGCTCTCGTCCCCTCTGATAAACCGCTCCGTAAAGTCTTTCCCTTTATCCAGCTCCAGATGGGAGGTATTTTTCACGCTGGCAACCGCCAGTTCTCCGTCCGTTTTCAGCGTCACGTAAACTCTTGAGCCGTCAAGGGAATATTTGATGGCGTTCTGGAACAGGTTCTGGAACACCCGGTACATCCGCTGCCCGTCCGCCATAATCATCACCGCGCTTTCCGGGATTTCCGTGCGGAAAGCCACCGCGCTTTTTCCAATCTCTTCCCCCATATCCGCCATGGTCTGGCGCAGAAGCTTGCCGAAATCCAGTTCCTCCATATGCATGGGCAGTTCCCCGGAGGCGGCCTTGCTCACCGCAAACACATCCTGCACCATATTTTTCAGCCTCTGGGATTTTTCATCCAGTATTTTGATATAATCCTTCACATGGTCCGGCAGTCCCTCCTCCTGCTTTAGAAACTGCACATAGCTGATAATGGAAGTCAGGGGCGTTTTAATGTCATGGGACACATTGGCAATCAGCTCCACCTTCATCCGCTCGCTTTTCATCTGCTCGTCCACGGCTTTCGCTATGCCGTGGCGGATATCCTCAAGCTGCGCCATCATATCCTCCAGGTCATGGCCGGAAAAGTCTTTTCCCATGTCCGTATAGTTGCCCTTTCGGATTTCACTAATGTTAAGCGCCAGTACTTCCAAATCCCTGGCCGTCTCCATATTTTTTCTGCCGGTAAAATATGCCAGCATTGCAAGAATAACCGCTCCCGCAACAGTCAGCACAAAGGTTATCCATAAAACCGCATTTCTGCTAATCCAGACGCTTGCGCTTCCCGACGCCGTCTTTCCCCAGATAACGAAAACCGTGATAAGCGCCTCATAAACCACCGCCCCGATAAAGACAACGGCGTTCCGCTTTGCCATTTTCCGGGAAAGAGGCCGGCTTAAATTCTTTACCGTAAAGGCCCGGCAGAGCTTTGCGGTCAGTCCGTGCCGCCATATCTTCTTATTGTGCCTTACATCATTCCAGATAAAATAAACCGTCCAGAAAATTACGATATAGAACACAGGTGGGAGATTTCTTATCATCTCGCGGCTCAGCGCGGATACGGCTTCCATCCCGGGTTCGTAATCATAAGCGATAACGATTTCTTCCCAGATACCGTATCCGTAATTGCTTTTTATCGCAATAAACGACGCGGCGCACAGCATTAAAAGGACAAGAAGCGCTTTGCCCTCCACCCAGATTTTCGCCTGAAAACCGGCGATTGCCAAAAGCGCCTCCCGGCGGCTTTTGCGGCACAAAAATCCGAGCAAAAGCAATCCTGCCCCTACCGTCAGGCATACCGCCTCCCGAAACAGGGCTTTCTGCTTTGCGCTGCACTCATAATGCAGCCAGTAAAGGGTATTGTCAAATTGCCGAAAGCCATAGACGCCTTCCGAATAAATCACCGGCTCTTTTGCCGCCGCAAGAAAAACCCTTGCCTTCTTCATAGCCTCGTCCGTCGGAAAGTTGGAATATCCCGGCACATACCACCAGCTCCCCTCGCCGGAACCGTTTTCTGCCCGGTAATAGCCGTCCCCGTAAACGTCAGCCTCCCTTCCGTCCTTGACAATCCTTACCTTTTCTCCGTCAAAATAAAGAAAAAAATTGTAATCTTCAAGAGGCGTTCCCTCTGTCGGCTTCCCTCCCAGTGCATCCAGACCAATGTCCGAATTTAGGGCGTCCGAATTGGCATACAGAACCTCTCCGTCGTAGGAAACGGAATAAAGCAGATTTTTGTCTCCCTTAATCGCGTCGTGATATTTTTGCGCAATTTCCTTTATGTCTTCCTCTGTCAGTTGATTTCCGACACTACCGTCATTTTCTGCGCTGCTGTTATAAGCGCTTTCCTGCGCTTCCCTCTCGGAATAGCCCTCCCACTCAGCCTCCTTATAGAAATAATCGAATTCACCGCCGTACTCATACCCATATCCGCCTTCGGAAAGAATGCCGTAATCGCCGCCGTAATAATATCCGCTGTCAAATTCCCACGTGCGATACGGCACGCCCCCTGCCGCCATAATCAGAAGGGTTTCCAGGCGGTTTTCAATGTAGTCCCGAAACCTTCCGCTTTCCTGATAATCATTTTCCAGTATTTTTCCGGGATGCCATATACGCTTCCCGCCCGACTTATCCTTTATAAGCCCTGTCAGACCGCCCAGCGTCAGACTGACACCCAGAAAGAAAATGATAAAACTAAACGCTCTTTTCCTGTTTTTCCATTTTGTATCCAATGCCCCACACCACCTTTAAATATTCTGGCTCCTTCGGATTCAGTTCCATTTTTTCACGGATGCGCCTGATGTGCACCATAACGGTGTTTTCCGACGCAAAGGCTTCCTCCTCCCATACCCTGCGGTAGATTTCCTCCGCCGGAAATATCCGCCCTAAATTGCGCATAAAAAGCTCCACAATTTTCGTTTCCGTGGCGGTCAGCTTCACCGCCTCTCCATCGGCATAGAGGATTTTTTCATCGGTCTTGTAAATCAGACGGCCGTTTTTGATTTCATCCGCCCTGTTATTCGCATGGATATCGCCAAGACTGGTATATCTTCGGAGATGGCTTTTTACCCGGGCTGCCAGCTCCTTTGGATTATAGGGTTTGGACACATAATCGTCCGCTCCCATGGAAAGTCCCAGCACCTTGTCGCTGTCCTCGCTCTTTGCGCTCAAGACGATGATGGGAATATTCTGCTTTTCCCTGATGCGCATGACCGCGGAGAGCCCGTCCAGCTTCGGCATCATCACATCGATGAGCACCAGCCCTACCTGCCTTGTGGAGAGGATATCCAGCGCCTGCAGGCCGTCGTAGGCTTTCAGCACCTCGTACCCCTCGGCCGCAAGCAATATGCCGATGGCCTTTACTATCTCTCTGTCGTCATCCACTACCAGTACGCATTCTCCCATTTTTTACCATGCCTTCCTTTCTGCATCACAGACCCGCAAATCTCTGAAATCTTGTTTCTGTGGAACTGTATCTTTGAGCTGATATCAGAATATAATAAATTTTTTACAAATTTCTGGGGGTGTTTCTTACAAGTTTCTTACATTTTATTTTATCACAATAGAGGGCATCTTAAAAGGCGCATGGTTTTTCTTCCACGCGCCTTTTAAGATGTTCCTGATGGATGTTATATTTTTGTATTTTCTATCCTGCTGCACCCTATTTAAACGTCTCGCTGTGATTGAGCACAAGCGTACTGTACAAAAACAGCACGTCGCAGCCCTCAAAATCCACGAACTTCCCCAGATTATCCGGATGCATATACCGGATATCCGCCAGCGTAATCTCCGAATAACCGCTGATAAGAAGCGGCGCAATGGCTGAGCCAAAGGAGTCACGGAAAATCACAAGCCTTCTGTCCTCCTTTGCCAGAGGGTTTTCAACGGTGACAAGAGACAGCGGACCGGACAGGAACATTTCATAGGGGTCTTTTCCCCCGGCTTTTTCCTTGCTGTATACCGGAATATCCCTGCCGTTCTGCCAGTCGTACACTTTACAGGCATTGATTGCCTCCCCTGTCAGATACTTTATCTCTTCCGGCGCAAGTGGCAGGGCCGCCTGTCCGTAATACACTCCGTAAAAATCCCCTTCAAGGGTATGGACCTCATAATCATCAAAAAGCGAAGCCCCCATACTCTCCGCCAGACGCTTTGCCACGTCCGCAATTTGCTCCTGCCGCCAATGGGTATCGGTTTTATAATAATCCTCTTTTTCCAGCAAATCGGAAATGGTTATATAATCCGCAAAATCCGCCCTCTGCCTGATATAATCCTCAAAGGCCCGGTAATCCATGGAGGGGCGGCCGCTTTCCTTTGCCAGAAAACAGTTTTTATCCGGTATTACAGAGAGAAAAACCCTATTTTCCTCCGTCAGATATTTTCCGCATATATAATGAAGGCGCAAAAGCGCCCGGTTCAGGGAATCCTCATTCATGGGATATTCCAGTTTTGAAATAAAATCCCCTGAAACATAAATGCCGTTGTTGTCCCCCCGCCTGAAAATCTCCGCCGCCGTCAGGGCTTTCAGCGTCCGAAACTGCTCCCGGAAAGGAAAGGTATCCGCAGCGGCAGTTTCAAACTCCGACATGAACTGCCCCTGCCACACCGTTTTTACCGTAAAGCGGGGCATGGAAGCAAGCCTTCTTCTTTCGCTGTCAGAGTATTCCTTTTTGGGGTAAAATGCGCACAGCAAAAACCCTATCGCCAGAAACAGGGTAAACATAATGCATATCACCTTGTCTTTTCCCCGGATATCCATAAATTTCTCTCTCCTTAAAACCTGAAATATAAAAAAGGCAGAAAAGGAACGTTGGCGCTGCTTAGAAAACAAGACAAGAAGGCTCTTGCATCCTCCATCATCAGGCTCCTGGATGAAAAATCGGAAGAATGCCACATGGGCGCTCTTGACCTTGCGCTCAAGTTAAAGAAAGAAGATGCCGGATGCTTTGAAGAAGTGATCCCCCGTCTTCGCGCCGTGTCAGAACCAAGCGGCAGGGAGCAGGTACTTCTCAAAGAACTGTTAGGAGAAGAGAGCGCCGCACAGAATATTCTGGATACGCCGGGATATGGCATGTATGATGTGGAAAAGG
>OFFW01001740.1_pt1 | contig 12771 bp, 7 predicted proteins | sample 1521501 | NCBI WGS metagenome assembly OFFW01 (sample SAMEA3504107, study PRJEB24116) | mouse gut metagenome | biome: mouse gut; feature: mouse-associated habitat; material: faeces | place: Denmark | collected 2011
TTGGTTAAAATGGACCTTTGATTTGCAATCGAATTTGACTCGCCGTCAAGGGCATGATCCTGCTGAATACCCTGCTGTTTCCCCGTCTGATGCGCCAAGAGATCACGCAGGTGGACTACGGCACCTTCCTCACCATGCTGAAGGTAGCCGTGGCCCAGGTGGAGCAGGACGTCATCTACTTCGTTGACACCTCCGAGGAGCCTGGCCTGTACGCCAGATCACCTTCCATGACCCCAGCCTGGTGGATCGCCTGTGGGAGAGCGGCTGCGTGTTCGACAAGGTGAGGCCAAAGGAGATGAACCCCATCCTCAGCTTCTTCCCGACCTTCAGGGCCGCGAGGCCATCCTAAAGGTTCACGCCGCCAAGGTGAAGCTGGCGGAGAATGTGGACTTTAACACCATCGCCTGTGCCGCCTCCGGGGCCTCCGGTGCGAAGTTGGCCAACATGGTCAACGAGGCCGCCCTGCGGGCCGTACGCCAGGGACGGAGGCTCGCCACCCGGGAGGACCTCCAAGAGAGCATCGAGGTGGTCATTGCCGGGTATCAGAAGAAGAACAAAATCCTCTCCGACCACGAGCGGATGATTGTCTCTTACCACGAAATCGGCCGCGCCTTGGTGGCGGCGCTCCAGACCCACTCCGCCCCGGTGGCGAAGATCACCATCATCCCCCGCTCCCTTTTCAGTCACCTTTGAGCGTAAGGTTGTCCGCACGGGCCGCAAACCAACCCCCCAAAGAAAGCATCACTTTTTCTGCCTTTCCTTCAACCGCTGTAACTCTATATACTCCACAACAGCTTCTCTTCCATGTTCGCTTAAAGAAAGTATATCCTGCACCAGCTTCTCACAAGTACAATCACGAGTGACATATACCATCTCCAAAGGCTCCTTTTCATCATAGGAACACCGCCCGATTAGATAATCAGCAGACACACTATAGTATTTTGCCAGCGTGATAAAATGCCGCAGCGGAAATTCATATTCTCCCGTCTCATACTTGGAATAATGCTGCTGAGAAATTCCCAAAACGGCTGCTATATCACTTTGAGAGTAATCGTGATCTTCCCGCAGTTCCCGAAACAATTCCATCACGCTTTTCAATGTCAGTCCCACCTTTTTCAAGGAACGTATCATACATATATTTCTATGTATTGATTTTACTTATTCAATCATGTATAATACATATAATTCAATGTAAAAAGGGGACGATGGAAGTGACAACATTATCTTTCTGTTGACCACTTGCATTTCCAAGAAAAACAGAGTATCATTGTCTATCATAGAGTTTGAAAGGAGCGTTCAGGTTGAGCAGGCACACAGTAGAAGTTTCGGAAAAGCAAAGCCCGATGGAACGGATTGCGGCTTTTATTGTGGACAAACGCAAAGCCTTTTACCTGTTGTACATCGGAGCAGCTATTTTCTGCGTCTTTTCCAGCGGCTGGGTGGCGGTGAACGACGATCTGACCAGCTACTTGTCTGACACCACCGAGACCCGGCAAGGGTTGACCGTGATGGAGGCGGAGTTTGTCACCTTTGGCACCAGCCGCATTATGGTGGACAATATCTCCTACCGTCAGGCGGAGAGCTTGGCGGAGCAGATAGAGATGATGGAAGGTGTAAAATCGGTGGAGTTCAACGGTTCCAGGGACCACTACACCAACGGCTCCGCCCTGTTTTCCATCACCTACGACGGGACCGCCACTGACCCGGTGAGTCTGGAGGGATTGGATGGTGTCAAAGCCCTTCTGGACGGGTATGACGTCTATATCACCGGCGACACCGGCGACTCCGCCTCTGAAAGTCTGAACGCCGAGATGCAGGTGGTCATGGTGATTGCCGTGGTCATCATCCTGGTGGTGCTGCTGTTCACCTCCCACACCTATATGGAGATCCCGGTGCTACTTATGACCTTTGGCATGGCGGCACTGATGAACAAGGGCACCAACTTTATCTTTGGCGAAATATCCTTTGTCTCCAACTCGGTGGCGGTGGTCCTCCAGCTGGCCCTGGCCATTGACTACGCCATCATCCTCTGCCACCGGTACACCGAGGAGCGGGAGCAGCTGGAGGCCCGGGAGGCGGTGGTGGCCGCCCTGAGCAAGGCCATTCCGGAGATTGCCGGCTCCTCCATGACCACCCTGTCCGGCCTGGGGGCCATGTGCTTCATGCAGTTCGGGATTGGTCAGGATTTGGGCCTGGTGCTGATGAAGTCCATTGTGCTCAGCCTGCTGGCCGTGTTTACCCTGATGCCCGGGCTGCTGCTCAGCTTCAGCAGTTTGATCGACCGCACCCACCACCGGAATTTTGTGCCCAAAATCACCGCCTGGGGCCGGCTGGCGGTGAAAACCCGTTTTGTCATGCCGCCCCTGTTTGTGGTGCTTCTGATTGGCGGTTTTGTGTTCGCCAACCGCTGCCCCTACGCCTACGGGCAGACCGAGCTGACCACCTTCCGCCAGAGCGACGCCCAGATTGCCCAGCAGCGGGTGAACGAAACCTTTGGCCGGGTGAACACCCTGGCGGTTATCGTGCCCAAGGGGGACTATGAGCAGGAGGGCCGGCTGCTCCGGGAACTGGATCGTATGCCCGAGACGGACACGGTGCTGGGCCTGGCCAATGTGGATGCCATGGACGGCTATGTCCTCACAGACCGGCTGACACCCCGGCAGTTTGCCGAGCTGACCGATCTGGATATTGAGGTGGCCCGGCTGCTCTACTCCGCCTACGCCGTGGACCAGGAGGACTACGGACAGGTAGTTTCCGGCCTGGACAGCTACGGCGTACCCTTGATTGATATGTTCCTGTATGTCTATGACATGATGGACGAGGGCTACATCTCTCTGGACGCGGACATGACTGAGACCATTGAGGACCTCCACGTCCAGCTGACCGACGCCCAGCTGCAATTGAAGGGGGAGAACTACAGCCGTCTGGTCTTACAGCTCAACCTGCCCGAGGAGGGGGAGGAGACCTTCACTTTTCTGGACACTCTGCATGAAATTGTGGGCCGTTACTACCCGGAAAATTCCCTCCTGGTGGGCAACTCCACCAGCGATTTTGACCTGTCCGCCTCCTTCGGCAACGACAACATGCTCATCAGCATTTTGACCATCGTATTCGTCATTCTGGTGCTGGTGTTTACCTTCAAATCCGCCGGGCTTCCGGTGCTGTTGATCCTGGTCATCCAGGGCAGTGTCTGGATCAACTTCTCCTTCCCTTACTTACAGAAGGAACCCCTGTTCTTCCTCAGCTATCTGGTGGTCAGCTCCATCCAGATGGGCGCAAATATTGACTACGCCATTGTCATCGCCAACCGCTATGTGGAGCTGAAACAGACCATGTCCCTCAAGGATGCGGTTATCGAGTCGCTGAATGAGGCTTTCCCCACCATTATTACCTCAGGCACTATTTTGGCCTCCGCCGGCGTGGCCATCGGCCTGCTGTCCACCACAGCCTCCATCGCCTCCATCGGCGTGTGTCTGGGCCGGGGCACGTTAATCTCCATCTTCCTGGTGATGGGTATCCTTCCCCAGATTCTGCTGCTGGGCGACACCATCATTGAAAAGACTGCCTTTACCCTGAAGACCCGGCATCCCGTCCAGACCCACACCGGCAGTCTGCTGGTGGACGGCCACGTCCGGGGATACATCTCCGGCATGGTGGACGCCGATTTCAGCGGCATCCTCCATGGCAGCATCAATGCGGCGGTGGCAACGGGGGCTGTCCGGCCGGAGGAGCCGCCCCAACCAGCGGCAATCCCTGCGGGAAAGGGGGCGGATTCTCATGCGTAAACGTGTCGACCGGCTGTTCCCCATCCTTCTGGCGGTCTGGATTCTGACCTCGCTGGTCCTGCCCGCCTGGGCCACGGAGGAAAGCACTGTCACCATCTCCAACGTAGCGGACCTCCAGCGTTTCGGGAAAAACTGCGCTCTGGACACCTGGTCCCAGGGCAAGACTGTTACCCTCACCGCCGACCTGGACCTGAGCGGGGTGGATTTCACCCCCATTCCCACCTTCGGCGGCACCTTTTTAGGCCAGGGACACACCATCTCCGGGCTGTGTCTCACCTCCGCCGGTTCCACCCAGGGGTTGTTCCGCTATATCCAGCCCGGCGGGCTGGTACGGGACTTGACCGTCAAGGGTACGGTGGCCCCCGGGGGTACCCGCTCCACCGTGGGAGGCATCGTGGGCAACAACGCAGGAACCCTGCAAAGCTGTGCCTTTCACGGCGTGGTTCAGGGGGATGCCACCGTGGGCGGCATCGCCGGATACAACAGCATCACCGGTGAGATTACCGGTTGTTCCGTCTCCGGTTCTGTCAGCGGCAAGAATATCACCGGCGGCATTGCGGGCCGGAATTTGGGGTTGCTGCTCAAATGTGAAAGCAGCGCCGGAGTGAATCTGACCCGGAAGGAAACCAATGTGGACCTGATGGACGCGGATGCGGCTGCCATCTTGGAGGAGCAGGCCGCGGCGGACGACGAAACCTACCACCTGCTGGACGGCTGCTTTGATACCGGTGGCATCGTGGGCTATTCCAGCGGCGTGGTGCAGAGCTGCGTCAATCGCGGCACGGTGGGCTACCCCCATGTGGGGTACAACACCGGCGGCATCGCCGGGCGGCAGGACGGCTATCTGTCCGGCTGTACCAACAGCGGCACCGTCTACGGACGGAAGGACGTGGGCGGCATTGTGGGCCAGGCGGAGCCCTATGTGCTTGTGGACCCTGGCCGGGACACGCTGGAGCAGCTGCGCCAGGAGCTGAACACCCTGGAAAACCTGATTAACCGCGCGCTGGACGACGCGGAGCGCACCGGAGACAGCGTCTCCGCCCAGCTCAGCGCCATGGGAGACTACGCCGGCAGCGCCAAGGACAGCACCAAGGAGCTGCTGGACCGGGTTTCCGATTTTACCGACGAGAACATCGGCACCATCAACACCCTGACCGCCGACATCACCGGCGCGCTGGACAAAATTTCTCCCGCCCTGGACGATCTGTCCGACGTGGGCGGGCGGCTGGAGCGCCTGTCCCGCCAGCTGGGGGACGCTTTGGATTCTCTGGGCGGCGCGGTGGACACCGGCGATCGGGCCGCGCGGGACCTGCGTCTCGCGGTGGAGAAGCTGCGGCAGTCCGCCTCCGGGCTGACCACGGCGGTAAGCCGGCTGGAACGCGCGCTGGACGCCTTTCAAGGCTTTCTGGATTTGGGAAGCGGCTCCATCTCCGTCAGCTCTCTTCTGGCGGCGCGGGAGGAGCTGCGTCAGGCATTCCGCGCCCTGCGGGGAGTGGGGGATGATCTGGATGATGCCCTGTCTCAGCTCCAGCAGGCCCTGAGCCGCTCCGGCGCTCTGTCCAGCCAGCTGGGAGACGCCCTGGATACACTGGAGGAGGCCTCTGACACCTCCGCCGTCATCGGGCGGCTGCTGCGCCGGGCGCTGGATACCATTGGCGATGCGGTGGATACGCTCACCGAGGACGGTCCTGCGGAGTTCACCCCCCTGGGGGAGGACTTCCGGCAGGCCGGCGACAGCCTTTATGATGCCATGAGCGGCCTGCTGGAGGAGATGGACGGGCTGAACAGCGCCCTTCAGACCGGGAACGGCACCCTGACCGCCGACCTGCGGGCCATCAACCGGCAGTTTAACGCGGTATTCACCCTTCTGCTGGACGCAATGGATGACGCCAGGGACACCGCTGAAGGCGGCCTGGAGGGCATCATTCAGGACACCTCCGATGAGGACATCTCCGCCACCCGGGAGGGCAAGGTGGCGGACTGCTCCAACCTGGGAACCGTGGAGGGAGACCGCAACGTGGGCGGCATTGCCGGTGCCGTGGCCATTGAATTCGACCTGGACCCGGAGGACGACACGACCGGCCGGTTCTCCTTTGGCAGCAGCTACGAGACCAAGGCGGTGCTGATGAACTGCGTCAATCGTGGGGCCGTCACCGGCAAGAAGGACTGCGTGGGCGGTCTGGCGGGGCGCATGGACCTGGGTACTGCCTTGGAGTGCCAGAATTACGGCCCGGTAGCCAGCACCGGCGGGAACTATGTGGGGGGTGTGGCCGGCTATGCGGACGCCTCCATCCGCAGCTGCCATGTCAAGAGCACCCTGTCCGGAGAGAATTACGTCGGCGGCATTGCCGGCTGGGCCAGCCGTCTGCGGGACTGCCGTGCCATCGTCACAATCGAGGAAGGCACGGAGTATCTGGGAGCCATTGCCGGCGGCATAGAGACGGATGGGGCGCTGTCCGGCAATCTCTTTGTAGACACCGGCACCGCCGGGGTGGACGGCGTCAGCTACGCGGGGCGGGCCGAGCCCATCCCCTTTAACGCGCTGAGCCAGCTGCCCGATATTCCGCCAGAGTTCACCGCCTTTACGCTGACTCTGGTGGCGGAGGAAAAAACGGTGGCGCAGATTCCCTTCCTCTACGGGGAGGACCTGTCCAGGCTCGACCTGCCCCCTGTGCCAGAGCTGGAGGGCAATTACGGCGTCTGGCCGGAGTTTGATGTCTCCGGCCTGCGCTCCGACCTGACCGTGAACGCGGTCTATACCCCTTGGGTTACTGTGGTGGCCAGCCGGGAGCTGTCCGGAAAGCTGGCCCTGGCCCTGGCGGAGGGACAGTTTACCGGGGACGCCGTTCTCCATGTGACAGACAGCGTCCAGGTTCCGCCCCAGGAGGCGGGGGAGCAGGCCGTCGTGTGGGACGTCGTTCTCGCTGGAGCGGAGCCAGAGGATTCCGTTCCTTTGCGGCTGTTAAGCCCTGACAGCGGTACCCATGTCTGGCAGTATCAGAACGGCCAGTGGCAACAGGTGGAAGCCGTCCAAAACGGACAGTATCTATTGCTGACCATGACCGGAACCCAGGGCACTTTCTGTATCCAATCTACTCGGAGCGCCCTGTGGCTGATCCCCGCTGTCGTGGGCGGTTTGGCTGCCTTGGCAGCACTCGTGCTGATTGCCGGCAAACACAAGAGAAAGGCCGCCAAGGCTCAGAAAGGAAAAGAGGAGCCAGCATCGAAATAAAATGCCCCGCTCGCTGGATAGACTTATTTCATCCGGCAAATCGAATCCCGGCAAAAAGAGCAGGGGCGCAGTACCGGCCTGGACCATATTCTGCCGCTATAGACTCAAAGCCGCCGTATCACGGAGAAACGTGATACGGCGGCTATTCGTACTCTGAATCCACTATATTCCAGCCACCGCGCGGCGCAGAGAGCCAGGCAGACGGGACCGATGGCACACACTTGCTTGGTAAACTTCTAATAAGCACAAAGATGGGCTGTGGATAATTTATAAATCCATAACCCATCTTGCGCTTTTGCACTACGAATTGTCAGCCAACAGTCTCCTTGCGTGAGTTCCTTACCACTATTAACGCAAGGAGTTAGCGGTTTGTCCTTATTCTTTTTTCACTGAAAAACGGCCCTAAAATGGGGGCTGCGGAAGGGGGTGATAAACGAGGGCTGCACTTAAAGGACAAAAATTAACTTTTTAATATTGTTTAATGCTAAAAGGCCGAAAAAACGGAATTTATGGGGAAATAAAATCTTGATATACACGTCTATGATGCGGTTAAAAATCTTGCGAGTGCACTTTATCGAATGTGCGCTTGATGTCGGCCAAAAGCAGTTCTTGGGGCAACAGTCCACCAGAATACCCCTTCATTGTGTTCTCTAATTGTTGTCTCAAGTTTCTGAAAAAGTAGTCCCGGCTGTTTTCCCCAATCTGTGCTTCACGTTCCCGGCGGGCCTGGAGGTGCTCATTCCGCTTGGCTATCGCTATTTTGGCTTGTTTGGGGTAGTTGTGTATGATGTAATCACAGTGTTGGATCATATAGTCTAAGTCGGCAAACAGAGCGTTTTCAATCCAGCGGTTTAGTTTTCCGCGCAGTTGGTATCCGCGCAATTCGCTGGCGGATCCCTGCCTATAACACGACGTGCTATTTTTCTGCGCATCGGCCATTTTAGCCTGATACACGTCCCCCAGCTGTCCTAGGTAAATGTCCTGCTTCCTGCCGTACCACTCTATGGTGGCTGCGATCCAACGCACTGTGATTTTCCCCCGTTCACTGGAGGTAGCCACTCGCTTGACAAAGGACTCCAGATCCTTCAACAACTTATCCGCCCGAACCTTTAGACTTGCATACAACAGCTCAAAGTCATCCTCTGTCTCCGGCCTGAGCTTGACCTTAACCACAGCCTCATTATTGTTTTTGGGCTTGTCCAGCGCCGCTTGGATGATGCTGTCATAGCGGCGCAGGTGCTCCCTAGCGAAAAAGCCATCGTAGTCGCTCTGGCTATGGTCGATCACCGAGCGAAGATTCTTGATGTCGTCTATCTGGGCTTGGAAATCTCTAATAAAACTTTGTTCCGTGTCGACGGGCAGATATTTATTCAGGTTGCAAATGATGAAGGAGGTATCAACGGTAAATTTATATAAATCCTGTATGCCTAGATAGAACTTGGCGCTGCTTCCTAGAACCGGAACCTCGGTGGGAGTATAGTTGCAAGTCAAGAACAGGCGATTGTCGATCTCCTTGCGTACCAAACAGTTGAGCTGGTTTGCTTGTGCGGCGGAAATCACACTCATGTCCGCTCCCTCCGTTCCCTGCTACCCTCCGATCGGTAGGCGGATAGTCCCATATAACCAATGCCCAACTCCAAATCAGTGAGGTAATCATTTTTCACCGGCATACGCACATTCCGTCCCAGATTACTCTGGCGGAAGCGGACTCCGACCTTACGGCCCAGCCGCTCTGGCACGCCATTGACCCGAATATAGCCGTTGTAATTCTCAGTGCTGATGACGGTACCGTCATATTTCGTGCCGTCAGGCTTTTTCGCTTCGCCGCCCTCGTTGCAGATCAAGAAAGGAGTTCTCATCCGCTCAGAACTAAAGAACTGCCCTTCCTCCAGGGTTTCCAAAATGCGGATGGCAGACTGGAAATTACCAGTAGTCTGGAGCTCTGATAAAGCGTACAGCAATACCAGGATGGGCTGGCGAACCATTGGATCGGTGCGGGCGAAGTACTTGCGACACAAATCGCAGATATCGAACCACTCTTCCCGTTTCAGGTGAGTGAGCTGGCATTCAACGCTGCCCAGCAGAGCGGTTTTATTATAGCACATCCAGCTTACCCGAATGGTTAGGGCCAAGGCATAGCTATTATTACAGATGCACTCAAACTCATCTGGGCCCCGCATGAAGTTCAGTACCTCCCGGCAGACCTGGACTTGCCTGTCTGTCAGACGTTCTGTGGAGCGGAAAACGATGTCTGCTCGTTCCAACTCCTTCAAGCAGATGAAGGTGATGGCGGCTGGGTTATTGGCTTCCAGCAGGCGGTCATATAGCTCGTAGTAAGTGTTCTTCCCACCAGTACGGTTTTTGATCTCGCCAATGGTCATCTGAAAATTATTGCTGATGGCCCGGATGGCGGCGATATTCTTGCTGACTTCATCATTGCCATTGGTTCCCCGGTTGTACACATCTGTATTACTGCAAGTATCCACAATTTGCATAATCTCGTTGAGGTATTGCAGCTTTTTCTCCTCCCGCACCTCCCGCTTGTAAGCCTCTTGGAATGCCTTGAATACGGCGTTGTAAGCATAACCGTTGTCCGGTTGGTGGTTGATAACCTGGGTTAGCAGTCGGAAAACCTCTGGGTACTGCTGGATGCGTTGGCTGTGGTAGCGGATCTCCTCGTCGTGGCCGCTACCCAGAAGATCTCGGTACTCTCCTACCAACCGCTCCGTCAGGGAATTGCATTGGGCAATCTCCACAATCAACATATCTCGCTGGTCGGTCAGGTGCTGGAGCGTATACTGCTCGTCGCCCATGCGCAAGAGCTTTTCCAGCTCGGCCACGCAGTAGTTGGCCAAGACGACCGCATTGTAGAGGCGCTCCAGCCGGAGCTGGTAAGTCTTCGCTGTGTACTTCTCACAGTCTATCTCCCAAGGCTTTTGCTTGGTGCTATTCCGCTTAGAAAGGTATACACTGTCCCATTGCCTACCGTAGAATTCCCGGGTGAAGGTGACCGCGATCGAAGCAAACCCGGCATTCCGATCCGGCACGTCGTACTCTTCCCAGATATTCCAGACTTTATCAATAAGGGTGTCCAGGTTGCGCAGTACTTCCTCATGGATGCTCCTCTGGCTGGGAACTTCCTGGAAGGGCAAATAGCGGGAATTAGGACCCATCAGCCGCAGCAGATCCTGTAGACAAATAGTCAGTCCATCGTCTCGGCAGAGGGTCTTCTGGTAATTTTTTCCGTATAGGTCGATGATGTTGCATAGCAAATCCACTTGTTGCTTTCCAGTGTAGCCGTTCTTCTCCAAGAAAATCTCTGCTTCGATAGGGGTACGGAAGCGGAACACAAAGTCCTCACTGCGTTGCCCCTCGCAGAACACGAAGTTCCCGCCTCCCTGGCTCTCGCCATAGTAGAGCCAGGGTATGGTGGTGATAATCTGGAACAACTCTGCGGTGTATATGTTCCGGTCGTCCCCTAGGAAGATGGCGAAAGCCAGGCTACTGGGGGTGTCCAGTTTGAACTGACTGAACATGGCCACGCAAAGATTGAAGCGATCTAGTGCTACAGAAAAGTCAGTATCGTTCTCGTCTTCCGGCTCATCTTCCGGGATTTCCTCCAACGAGAAGCCGGCAGCCAAAAATGCCTGTTGCATAGGGGACAGGACTTGTTGTTCCTGCTCCTGCTGTTTCTCCAGGATGCGAGCCAACTGATTGTTGACGTACTGGGTAACCTTGCGCTGCTCTCGGGAGAGCCCCTCCTCCAACTGGGGCCGGAGCAAGGCAATCAGACGATAGAAATAGTCAAAGATGTTGTTATTGTGTTCTTCCTTCTCCAGCTTGTCAAACCAGTATTTTAGGCTGGCAGAGGCAATACCAGAGTATTCTCGGAACCGAGTACGCAGAGCGCCGATTTCCTGAGGCTCCATCTCTCGTACGGCCTTCACATAGAGGCAGTGCTGGTTTTGCACCACCTGAGCCTGCTCCGAAATGCAAGGGTTGAAATAGCGGGATCCATCGGAGCGGTTCATCCGGAAATACTTCGCTGAGACACCGTTCTCTGGACCACTGTAGGCACTGCACACCAGCACAAAGCGACGGCCTCTGTTGTTCAGCTGCTGGGACAACTTCTGAGCCACGTTGATACCGGAGCGGTAGGAGGAGCAGTCCCACACTAGAAGGATGCGGCCATGGCCGCCGTCCTGCTGTTCAATGAACTGCATAAGGCTGTCTAGGTCCTCCAACTCTTGGCTACCACTGTAAAATAGAAGTGTGTCATTGCGAATGAAAATGACAGGGCACAGTTGCTCATTATAGATGCGGTAGGCTAGTGCTCCTAAGGTGATGGTCTTGCTACTACCGGAATCACCATAAAGGACAATAGGGCTACTGAGAACCTGCTTCTGAAAGACACCAGTGGACAGTGCTCGCCGGGTTAATTCCACTAGCACATCTTCATAGGAGCGCTTTACATAGAAAGTGGAGCGAGGCAGATAGCCATACCATTGAGGGCCGTCGGAAGAGCTAAGTAACAAGAAGTTTGAGAACCACCGCTCATATTGTAAGGTGCCGTTAGGCTGGATACCGCACACTGTCCGCTCGGTGAGCAATTGGGCTAGGTAGCTATAACGCATCAGTTCTTCTGGTCGGACAGCCACCGGGGCCTTGTCGATATAATACAGGTCGCTGTCTGCCTGGGAAATGATATTCTCCTTATCTTCTGTCCGGTCTTGTATGATGTCGGCCAGCCGATTATCAGTGAAGAAAAACTCCTTGTGCTGGGCGATTTTATCCAGTTGGCCAAAGGAAGGGGCGCTGGGAATCATGTCCCAAAGCTGGACATTACCAGAGGGGACATCTATCAAAATACGGGCAAATACAGAAAGGGGAAGCTCTCGCTCCGCTTCAGGCTGATAGCCCGTCACAACCAGCTTGCTGACGCAGTCCAGCAAGCCAGGTAGAAGCTGTAGCATTTCGTGGGCGCGCTTCAAGTCCGCTTCAGATTGATCCCCATCACCGGATAAGCCGATGGAAGCCAAGAAAGCTTCACTGTCTGCCGTATCGCTACGGCCATAACCGTCCACGCCAAACAGGCGTAGGATAGGCAGGTTTTTCCGATTCAGCGGCTTGGCAGGGATTTCCCTTCGTGAAGAATATTCCTTTAGAGTACGCATCCCGTTTTGGATGAAGCAACGGCTGAACTTCTGATCCGTCCGGGTAGTAATGACACAGCTCCATGGGCAGTCAGCGATGACCTCTAGCTCCTCTTGGAGCGCACTTCGACCCACAAATAGGATCATTGGATTGCAGTTAAAATTCCGAAAAAAAGAATCCGCAAGTTTATGTCGTTCAAAAATAGAGTCTGTCATGCGCTCCCTCCTAAACCAGAAAGATATTGTAATTATATCACTTTTTCCCAAAATTGCAAGTTTTCATATTCCTTACGTTAAAACAGCCACATCCTCATGGCACCATGTCATTTTTATATGGTGTGTGCTGTAAAGGAACGGTACGATGAGATTTCACTATTTGCGTCTCTGCTAACCCCTTATGTCATGCGCACACCAAAAGCAAGTTTTTTGTGCTATTCTAATAAATATCTATCCATAAAATTATCCATATTAAACAACTAAATTCCCGCAAATATGCGAATATTTTTCGATAACTGGCCGATTCTGCGTAAAAATAGTAGTGCAAGTATGCCCTTATGGCATAATAAGGACAAATCGGAAAACCCTTGTGTTGCAACGGGTT
>OFFW01001741.1_pt1 | contig 12767 bp, 10 predicted proteins | sample 1521501 | NCBI WGS metagenome assembly OFFW01 (sample SAMEA3504107, study PRJEB24116) | mouse gut metagenome | biome: mouse gut; feature: mouse-associated habitat; material: faeces | place: Denmark | collected 2011
ATCTCCGCTATCTCCCAGTCCGTCAGCGTATCAATATCCTGCACCTCCGTCTCCGGTACCACCAGGGGCAGGATGTTGCCCAGCATCAGTTTCCTGTTCTTCCGGAAGGCTTCCGTCCTGAAAATGTAAAATTGCCCCACATCGTGGTAGTGAGGTTCCAAATCCTGCGAACGGCTGTCCATATATTCAGGCTGTCCGAACACCAGCCTTTCGTTCCGCACCAGCATAGCGCGCTGCGGCGGATAGGAAAAACGAACCACGGGAATCAGCGTGTCCGCATCGCTGCACAGAAGCTGCTCCACCGCATCCGCCAGCTTCCGGGCCGTGACAAAGGGCGCAGTGGGGTAGATACAGCACCCCAGCTCAAAGCTCTGGCCCCGCTTCTCATATTCCTCCAGCACCTCCAGCAGCACGTCATTGGTGGTAGCAAAATCGCCGGAGGTGTTCTCGCTGCGCAAAAAAGGAACCTCCGCGCCGTAGCGTCTGGCCGTATCCGCAATCTCCTCATCCTCCGTAGACACCATCACCTTATGGAACACCCCCGCCTGAAGCGCCGCCTCAATGGAATATGCCAGAATAGGCTTTCCGCAGAATTCCTTTATATTCTTCCGGGGAATCCGCTTGCTGCCTCCTCTGGCCGTAATGATCGCCACACTGTTCATAGCCGTACCTCCTCTCACACTGCGCCAGTCGACGCTCTGAGCCCTTGCCTCAAAACTGTCCTGCTTCCGCATCAACATATGGCCCGCATATCACATTTCCAGCTTTTCATACCGCCTGCATTCTCACTGCCTGTTCCCTACTTCCTCAGCCGCCTCACAAGGAGCTTCAGCCTATAGTACAGATAAAACCTTAAGTCCGACTTCTGCTGCATGGCGATCAGCGCCTGCTCCTCCTGCCCGGTGTATTCCCTATAATAAGCATTCTTCTGGAAATCCGGAAATTTCTCCGCTATTCCCTGCCGCAGCTTTCTCACAAAGGAAAGCCTCGGCCTCTTTATTCCCTGCATATAGGAAAACAAGGTGATTACATAATACAGCTCCGTGAACCTATACTCCAGTTCCCTGCCGTACTCCTCCGAAAGCCCCCTCTCCGTGCATTCTTCATAGAGTCTTACGGCTGCCTGCATACGATCCAGACATTTCTCCTCCGTGATATGATGCACCGTGGAGGAGTGGTGTTGATAATAGAAATACAAAGGTTCCTCCACCCTCTCGAAGCGGCTAAAATATGCGGACCACACGGAGCCCGCACAATTGTCCTCGTAAAACATCCCCTCAGGAAACCCCAGACTGTTTTCCCGCAGCACGCTGGCCTTGTATATCTTCAGCACCATACTTCCGGGCCGCATAAAAAGGCTTCTGTGCCGTTCCTTGTCCAGCTCTCCCGTCTGTCCTTCGGAATTGTTCCGGACCACCTTCCCCACCCTAAAGCACTGCTCTTTCACCAGACTGTAATCACATCCCACCATATCCGCCCCGGTCTCCTGAGCTCTGGCCAGCAGCTTCTCATAATACTCCGGCGTCACCCAGTCGTCGCTGTCTATAAAGCCGATCCAATCTCCCTTGGCCTCCCTGAGGCCTCTGTTCTTGGCGCCGCCCTGCCGCTTGTTGACGGCGTAAGAAAACACCCGCACCTTTTCCGGAAATCTTTCCTCGTACTCTTGCAGAACCTTCAGAGAATCATCCGTGGATGCATCGTCTACCGCAATGATCTCATAGTCGTCAATGGTCTGATTCACCAGAGAATCCATGCAGAATTTCAGTTTTCCCTCCCCCGCCATATTATAGACGGGAACTATCACGCTCAGCCGCATTCCGCCCTCCCATATGCCCCAATGGCCTCCTGACACATTCCTCTCTCCAGCCCGCGGCGCCTTCTAATCGCACTGCACTGCCTTCCCGTCCTCCACCCGGTACACCACATCGCACTTTTCTATGGTCCGAAGCCGATGGGCTATGATCACCAATGTCTTCCTTCCCTGAAGGCCGTTGATAGACTCCATGATGGCGCTCTCCGTGTCATTGTCAAGGGCCGAGGTAGCCTCGTCCAAGATCAATACCTCCGGATCATAATACAAGGCTCTGGCGATCCCGATGCGCTGCCGCTGGCCTCCCGACAGCCGGATCCCGCGCTCTCCGATGCCCGTTTCCAGCCCCTCCGGCAGAGACCGCACGAACTCGTCCAGCTTCGCCTCCTTTAAGACCTCCCACACCCTGTCCTCGTCGATGTTCTCATCATGAACTCCAAAAGCCACGTTCCTGCGGATGGTATCGTCCAGCATGAAAATCATCTGGGGGATATAGCCGATATTTTTCAGGAAGCCCCGGTACTGCGTCTTTACGTCCACGCCGTCCGCGTACACGCCCCCGCCCTTCGTCTCCAGCAGCCCCAGCAGCACGTCCACGATGGTGCTCTTCCCCGCCCCGGAGGTGCCCACGATCCCCACCGCGGAGCCCACCTTGACGGTCAGGTCCGCATGGTCGAAAATCAGTTTCTCCGTATTCGGATAAGCGTATGTGATGTCACGCAGCTCAATGGAGTCCTTCAGGGGGAGCTTGTCCTGATCAGCGGCCGCGAAGGACATGTCCACCTTGTCGTCGTCGATTTCTTCCTGCAGATTGTCGCTGACTCCCATGAAAAAGGGCTCGAAATAGGCGATGGAGTTGATCTGGTTATTGATGCGGTTCACCGCGGGCAGCAGCACGAAAGCCGCGGCAGCCAGGGTGGAGAGTACCTCCAGCATGTTCTCCGTGGAGGCCCCCGTGACGGTCAGCACGATCATATAGCCCATCATCACGCCGATGCACACAGTCTCGATCAGGAGCTTGGGCACGTTATTGTACAGGCTGTAGCGCTGTACGGCATCCACATAGCCCTTGCCGCATCTGCGGTACTCGTCCACGAAATACTGCTCCTTGCAGATGATCTTCACCTCTTTGATGCCCTGGACGGTCTGGGAGATCCATTTGAAGAGGCTGCTGTAGTAATTCTGGTTGTCCTCCCCCGCCTTATGCATGATGGGCTTGAGCACCTTCTTGACCGCCGCCATCAGCAGCACCAGGGAAACGGCCAGCAGCACGGTCATGACGCCGTTGGTCATCAGGCAGTACCCCACCACGAACAGGGACACCACCCCGTCCGACATCAACTGCAGCAGCGCCAGGATTAATGCGTACATATTGTTCACGTCCGAAGTGATGCTCCGCTGCACTACAGCCGTATCTGCATCCAGGTAGAATTCATAGCCCCTGCGCAGATAGTTGCACAGCATGCGCTGGGAGGTGCGGAACTGATTGGTATAGACAAAGGCGAACGTGAGCTTCTGCTGTACGAAGAGGAATCCGTTCTTCACCGCGAACACCGCCACCAGCAGCGCCATCACCGTGACGGAGAAGGTCTGGAAGTCCTCGCAGCCCAAGAACCGGTAGAAGCTCCTGACGATGCCGTTCTTTTCCACGGCCGCCGGGTCGATGATCACGCTCACCGCCTGCACCAGCAGCCCGATCCCTGCAGTCTGCAGGAACGCCCCGATCACCATCAGGGCCATGAGCCCCGCCATGGCGTACTTTTGTTTTCTGTCCAACAGGACATTCAGCTTCCTTATAATCTGTGCCATGGGCCACCCTTTCCCATCCGAATCTTCTGTGTCAACAGTTTACTGCAAGTCCCGGCAGAATTCGCTCCGCTCGTCAAATGGCCGAATAACCAGCCGATCGAGCAAGCCCGACATCTGGTTCTCCGCCCATTTGCCTCTGTCCTTTGCGTACATTGTACCATGTTTTCCCGATTAAGGAACGTTTATCATAAAGTCTTCAAAAAAAATTAAGAAAATGCACAGAGGTACACCGTATCCCCGTGGACGCTCTCCTCCCCGGACAGCAGGACCTCCATCACCCTCAGGCCGTACCGCTCCAGCGCCTCCAGGGCCCCTGCCTCCTCCACCTCGGGCTTCCTCAGCACCACGATCCCTGGCCCTTCCGTCAGCCCCTCCATGTCCTGCCTGTCCTCCAGCTCCGGAAGCGTAAGGAGCAGGGTCCTGGCATACCGGGTGAACTCCGGCAGATTGTCGTAATAGCCTACGCCGTCATAGAGGCAGACGCAGGGAAGCTCCCCATACCGCTCCGCCACCTCCATCTGCCTCCCATAGCCCCGGTACAGGTACTCCCCGTCATACCCCGCCATGTTCACCAGCCCCAGGAGCAGCGCCAGGACCGGCAGCAACACCTTCCCCATGGGCTGTCTGCCGTCAGGCACAGCCGCGGCGGCAAGCCTGGCCCCCAGCACCGCCAGCAGCAGAGATGAGAAAGCGAACAGCGGCATCACATAGCGGTCCACCAGATAGGGGGACATCCTTGCCGCCAGGAGGAAATAGCAGCCGCAGGGCGCCAGGAGCAGCAGCCTGAACTCCCGGCGGGCATTCCCGGCAGGGGCGGAATTGACCCGTCCAGTCAACCCCTTCCACCCTTTCCGCCGTGCAAAGACCACCCCCGCCGCCAGACAGGCCGCTGCCAGGAGCACTGCCCCCAATGCCACGCTCCCGAAGCTCCCCTTCACCAGCAGACCGCCGAAAGCCCCAAGCCTCTCCCCATATCCCGAAAAGCCCTGTCCCAGGTTCTGAAGGGCCTCGGTCCCTCTCCCGCTGGACAGCACGTCCTGTATGGCGAAGGGAAATGCCCCCACGCCGATCACCGCCGCCAGGACCATGCTGCGGATATACCGCTTCAGCTCCCCGTACCTTCTGCGCCGGGCCAGGAGCGCCGCTGTCACCGCCGCCAGCGCCAGACAGAAGAACAGGAAGAAATACTGGGTCAAAAATCCCAGCGCCGTCACCGCTATCAGCGTCCTGTTCTTCCCCCCGAAGCCCTTTTCCAGCCATTTCTTCATATGCACATAGAACAGCGCCACACAGAAAAAAGTCAGGAGCCCGTACATGCGGATCAGCAGGGCCGTGGCGATCCCCCCGGTGGACAGCCCGTAGAGCAGGGCGGCGCAGATCCCCACAGCCCTTCCGTATCCCCGGGGCAGGAGCCCGTGCCGCTCCAGCAGCGCCCCCAGCCCGAAGAAACACAAGCAGCAGCCCAATATGGCCAGTATGTTGATGGCACAGCCCTGGAACGGCCCCACGGTGTCGCGGAACAGGGAGGACATGGTGTGGAGAAGCATGAAATGCAGCGGGGGATGGTTATCGTCCTTGACATTGAAATAGACAGAAAGGTACGAAAATGCGTCTTCCTCTCCCACGGTGATATAGTCGCGGAACTGCTCCGCGCCGATCCACACCGGCTCCGGGTATACGTCCGCCCGGTACTGCAGGAGCCTGCTGGCCCCCCGGTTCTCCACCACGTCCCGGACCGTGTCCGCCAGGTTCCCCACAGTCTCCCCGAAGGACTCCCCCCGGATCTCCTCCTGCACGAATTTCGCCAGCCTCCCCACGGGCTGGGTGGGCACGATCCAGGGATTGAACTGGGCGTTGGACAGTTGGAAGGAGAGGAGCTCGTCCATGTGATACCCCTCCTTTTCCGCCGCGAAGCAGCACAGCGCCAGCGCCACGCAGATAAGCGCCGCCCCCTGGGCGCCGAACCTGCGCAGCCACTGCGCCAATCTCCCTTTCATCCCGTTCTCCCGCCTGTCTTCCACTTTATCCCCGGCCTCCAAATCCATTTGCAGTCATCGACACTTATTGACATTCATCGACATTTGTTCCCGTTTATCCTTTGCGCGCCAGTACCCCAGTGCATGAATCCTTGCGCAATCAGAACTGGCTGTCCAAGCCCAGTGCTGCCTTGTGGTCAGTCAACGACGCCCTGTGCCCGACTCATCCGCCTTGTCCCGGCGCGGCCATCAGGCACTGCCCACTCGGGAATCCATGCTCTTGTGCGCTAGTTTGCCATAAAATACGTCTCCCCCGCCAGGAGCCTGGCGAAGAAATACACGCCGCAGAACGCCTGGTAGGCGAACACCGCACCGCACGCCCCTGCAGCAAGCTTATAGAAAAGCCCCTGCCCCCGCTTCCTCCAGAGGAACAGCCATTTGTCAAGGCTCATGACGAATATCAGGAAGATGGCGATGCAGTACCCCCAGAGGAAGTTCCCGTCCCTGGAGCGGCTCCCGGTCTCCACCAGGCAAAGCGCCTCCAGGAAGCCCAGGCCCGTCATGCCCCACACGAAGAGGTAGAGCCTGTCCCGAAGAAGCTCCCCCAGGGAGAAGAGGAGCACCGCCAGCGGGAAAGCGATGGAGCAGAGCACTGCCAGCTTGGTCCTGTTGGCGTGGAGGGAAAATGTGTACCAGGGCGAAAAGGCGATGCCGTGGCCCGTCTCCTCCCCGAACAGCACCATATTCTGCCACAGGACCACTCCGCAGGCCGGCAGCACCGTGCTCCCCAGCAGGAACACCTGACGGAACCGCACCCCCCTGAACAGGTCCGCCAGCAGCTTCACCGCCAGCACCGGCGCGAACACCGTCAGGAAGCTGGGCTTGATCCCCGTGCAGACAAAAAGCAGCGCCGCCATAGCCGTCCACTGCCCCGCCGTCACCCGCTGCCGGTAGCCCGCCTCCACCCTGACATAACAGAGCATCACCCCCAGGGCCGCCAGCTTCATGCACTGGTAGGTGGAATTGTGCCAGATATTGCCGGACTGATAGCTCACATAGCGGTACTGCCCCGCATAGGGCCAGAAAAAGGGCATCACCAGATTCAGCCCCAAGGCGCAGGACAATGTCAGCCCGTCCGTCCCCTTCCGGCGAAGCAGCCACCGCAGCAGCCTTTCCGTCAGCAGGATGCACAGCACGGTCACTGCCGCCAGGAACAGGGCGATCAGCCAGGTGCCCCCTCCGGCCATCCAGTGGAGGAGCTGGTAGATGTACGCCGTGAAGCTGTAATACCAGCCGTCGTCCACGATCATGCTGATGTGATAGGGGAGATCCGACTGGAAATACCTGTTGTCATAGTCCAGGGGCTGTACGGACTGCATGTAGAACAGGTACAGGCACATTGCCCCATAGGCCCCGGTGACCGCCCACAGGAGCCGGACGGCCCATTTTTTTCTGTTATCCTCTCTCGTTTCCATATTCCTCATCCATTCCTTTTATGTGTCATTCTAGCGAACCATTCCCCTCTTTGTCAAGCGAATTAGGCAATTCCGGCTTGTCTTTCTGACAGGGTTGATATAAAATAGGGAAGTAGCTTATCCAAAAAACATGCCACAGGGGGACCACCCATGAAAGAAAAAGCATCCGACCTTACGAAAGCCCTCTGCCTGAGGATACTCGCCAAAAGCTTCCTGACCGCCTATGCTCTGTGCACCGCGTTCCACGCCCCTCTGGCGCCCGGGCAGTACGAGACCTTCATCGATTACGCGATCGCATCCATATATGAGATACTGGGGGAGTATGACCTGAGATTCTTCCTCCTGCTGCTGCTGGCCGCCGTCTTCTATCGCTTCGCCCACAGGCGGCTGGAAGGAACGGAACAGGACGGGCGCTCCAGCGCGCTCCTGGCGGGCTTTTTCGCCCTCTGCCTCCTGTTCGGGCAGAGCTATCATCTGGCAGCCGACAGCTCCTACATCCTGGGCAGCCCGGTGAACCTCCTGAAATCGGCCCTGAGCTTCGGGGGGTATGCCGGTCTGTTCCGGGCCCTGATTGGGCTGGTCTGGCAGGCCATGGATTCCCATGGCTTCACGGGAGGCGGGGAGCACTTCTTTTCCCGGCACGCCTTCTCCAGGTCATTTCTCATCCTGGCAGGCGCCTACCTCCCTTTCCTGCTCCTGGCCTTCCCCGGCAACCTGTGCTGGGACGCGATCGGCCAGATCGAACAGGTCATGGGCAGCGCGGGCTACAGCACCCACCATCCGCTGTTCCACACCCTGATCATGGGAGGGCTGGTGAAAGCGGGACAGACGCTGTTCCATTCCCCGGAGATCGGCCTGTTCGTCTATATGCTGCTGCAGGACGCCATGCTGGCGGCGGCGCTGGCGGCTACGATCGGGGTCCTCTCCCGCCGCGGCGCGTCCTTCCCCCTCCTGCTTACACTGCAGGCGCTGTACTGCGTCACGCCGGTGTATTCCAACATGGCCTCCACCGCCGTGAAGGACGTGCCCTTCGCGGCCTGCATGGTCCTCTATTGCCTGTGGCTGGCCCTGCTCCTGGAGGAGCCCCGGCGCATCCATAGCCGCGGATTCGTTATTTCGTTCTTTTTAATACAGGTAAACGTCATACTGCTGCGCAACAACGGGCTGTACGTGGTGGTGCTGTCCGGAATCGCAGGCTTTCTCTTCCTGTTCCGGAAATACGGGCTGCGGGAAAGGCTCCGGTTCCTGCTCGCAGGCTTCGGGGCCAGCGTCCTCACCGCCCGGGTGATCCTGGCGCTGCTGGCCTTTGCCTGCCACGCGTCTCCCGGCAGCATAGGGGAGATGATGTCCCTGCCCTTCCAGCAGACCGCCCGATACCTGCTGCTCTATCAGCAGGAAATCACGCCGGAGGAGCGGGCTGCCATCGAGGCCGTGCTGGGGGATGTGGGCACCGTGGCGGACAAGTACGATCCCGCCAGCGCGGATCCCGTGAAGGCCCTGTTCCACCGCGACGCTTCCACAGGAGAGGTTTTTTCCTACATGAAGGCATGGCTGCGCGGGTTCTTCCGGCATCCCGGCCCCTACATCGAGGCCTTTTTCGCCCATATCTACGGATGGTTCACCCCCGGGGTCTCAAATTCCATCCGCTATGAGGCGGACACCTATGAGACCGTCCGGCAGGGAGGGCTGTTCCCCAATGCGGAGAAGCTGTTGATCTTCTATTACCGCTTCGCCGCACGGACGCCCCTTGGGCTTCTGGAGAACGTGGGAGCCAGCGTATGGGCCCTGTTCCTCCTGGCCTTTTACCAGAGAAGGCGCGGGCTGAGCGCTGCCCTCTGTGCCGGGGCGCCCCTTTGGGTGAGCCTCCTGATCTGCATGGCCTCGCCCTGCTTCCTGGGCCACCCCCGGTATGCCTTTCCCATCCTGTTCACCGTCCCGTTCCTGTACGGCTTTACACTGACGCTTGCGCCCGCTGACCGGAAAGCGGCGCGGAAATGAGGGAATCATGCAGAACCAATTCACCAGGACCCACTCCAATATGGCAAAGGGGCTGGCCATCCTCCTGTTGCTGGCCTACCATCTATTTGAAAACGAAGAACTGATTACCTCCATGGAGGTAAACTATACGCCCTTCTCCCTGGAGGGCTTCCTGTGCTTCTCCGGCTTCGGGAATATCTGCGTCTCCATGTTCGTGTTCCTCACGGCCTTCGGCATCGCAAGGGGCCTGGAGGGACAGTGGTCCCCGGAGGGCCTGTGCTGGAAGAGCGCTTACGGCCAGGCCGCCAGGCGGTTCCTGCGGCTGATGCTGAATTTCGCCATCCTGTATGCCAGCGTGAGCCTGCTGTGGTGGTACAAGTTCGATTACCAGTCCCTCTACGGAGCGGGCAAGCAGGGCGTCCTGCCGCTGCTGACGGACGCCCTGGGGCTGTCCATGTTCTTCGGCACCCCTACCCTGAACGACACCTGGTGGTATATGGAGATCGCCTATCTCCTGATCTTCCTCGTCCCGCTGCTGGCAGGGCTGGCGGAGAAGGTCGGCTGGCCGATCCTGCCGCTGGCCTTCCTCCTGCCCTCCGCCGTCACCCTCCACCCGGATCTGGCGAGGTATTTCTTCGTGGCGGTCTTCGGCGTCTGCGCCGCCCGGGGGCGCTGGCCCGACAGGCTGCTGGGCTTAAAGCTCCACCCTGTGCTGAAATGGCTGGCCGCGGCGGCGGGCTTCGTCCTCTACCACGTGGAGCAGTTCTTCCACTCCCGCAGCAAGCGGCTGTCCATCTCCATCGGCTTCGTGCTGCTGACGGTGGGGCTGTCCATGGCGGAGTTCGAGGTGGGCGGCGTGCGCTGCGGGTTCAGCCTGCTGCTGGTGTGCATGATGACAGGCACCGTGTTCTGCAACATCTGCGACTTCTCCGAGGAGCTGATGAACCGGGTGGACGGGTGGACCGCGCCGCTGTTCGTGCTGTTTTTCGTGCTGTCCGGCGCGGAGCTGAATTTGAAGATTCTCTCCAACCCCGTGGTGCTGCTGATCGGCGTGGTGTACATCATCTCCCGCTCCCTGGGCAAGTACGTGGGCGCGTATAGCAGCTGCGCCATGACCCAGTGCAGCGACAAGATCAAAAAGCACCTGGGGATTACGCTGCTGCCCCAGGCCGGCGTGGCGCTGGGCATGGCACTGACAGCCCAGCAGCTGGCGGACGGCGAGGTGGTGCGCAGCGTGGTGCTGTTCTCCGTGCTGGTGTATGAGCTGGTGGGCCCGACGCTGACCAAGCGGTCCCTGATCGCCGCCGGCGAGATCCAGGTGGAGGGCAAGACCAGCGCCCGCAAGCAGAACACACCCAAAGCGCCCCTGCAAAAGCTGTAAGCAGAAGCGACGCTCCCCATATCGTGGTCAGACAGAGGACGGAGGCCGCGCTGTGGGGAGCGTCCCTGCTGCGGGAAGGGGCGCTCATACTCGCTTGACAAATGGACCTGCCTCTGTTATACTTAAATACAATCCAAGGGGCGCTGGCGCACGCCGGCTGAGATGAGACGCAATGCCGTCCTGTCCCTCGAACCTGATCCGGGTAATGCCGGCGTAGGAATGCGATTGTATAAGCTCTATTGTCGTATGCCCGCGCCTTGCGGACATGCGATTTTTTTGTCCGCAGGCACTTCCCGCCAATACAAAGGAGGAAGGTACCATGTCCAACGCAAAAACATCCATGAACCTGCGCTGCCTGTGCGAGGCGGCCATCCTGGTGGCTCTGGCCCAAGTCCTCAGCTACATTAAGCTGATGGAGCTGCCCAACGGAGGGAGCCTGACCCCGGCCATGTTCCCGCTGCTGCTGTTCGCGGTGCGGTGGGGGGTGAAGCCGGGGCTGCTGGCAGGCTTCGCCTTCGGTCTGCTCCAGCTGATCTTCGACGGAGCCTACGCCTGGGGCTGGCAGTCCATGCTCCTGGACTATCTGGTGGCCTTCACGCCCCTGGGGCTGGCGGGCCTGTTCAGGGGAAAGCGCTGGGGGATCTTCGCGGGGACCGTGGTGGGCTGCCTGTGCCGGTTCGCGGTACACTACGTCAGCGGCGTCACCATCTACAGGATCATCGCCCCCACGGAGCTGCTGGGCATGACTTTCACCAGTCCCAGCGTCTACTCCCTGGTGTACAACGGCTCCTACATGCTGCCCAACACCGTCCTTGCGCTGGTGATCGCGGGGGTGCTGTACATGCCCCTCAATCGGTACATCCTGGGACAGGATCTGTCCGGCCGGAAGGCTTGAAGCCGGCACGGCGGTTTCCCCTGGAGTGATATGCTCCCTCTAAAGTAGACAGTGGAAAACCCAAACTGTCGAAATGGGGGGAGCAATTCTCATGAGCTCAAAAGGGAAAACCGGAGGAAAAAATACAGGCAGCGGAAGATTCCCTGGCGATCCTGTAAATGGTAAGATAAAGTATACCAAATGGGGGTGCGGATATTTACTTGGACCTAAAAGGCCAAGCAATGCCAACTCTAATTAAAGGAATTCTTTGAACTTGCCCGCTTCCACATCAATTCTCAGCGCAGGGACAAACGCATCATTTTCCACAACAGAAATGCTGGCAGTTGTATCAATGTAATGACCTGAAGCCGTTTCATAAATCTTGATTTCAATCTCATCATCGTTTTGATATGGCATAAGCAGATCAATCAAATCTCCAACTTTCATACTCTACTACTCCCGAATTAGAACATAGGAAATCTGGTTATATTGAAAGAAGCGGAAACTTTTAAATTAGGCAAAGGATACGGTACCCGAGCGGATTGTAAAGAAGCTGTCCACCTGATAGAAGGCATTTCAGCAGAAGCTCTGTTGGCAGACAGGGGTTATGACACAAATGATATCCTGTCCTATGCTGTTTCAGCGGGGATGGAACCTGTGATTCCACCGGAGAAGAATCATAAAGAGCAGCGCGTCTATGACAAATATCTCTATACACTGCGTCACCTGGTAGAAAACTGCTTTCTGTCTTTGAAGCGCTGGAGAGGTATTGCCACCCGCTATACCAAGACCTCGGACGCCTTTATCGCCGCAGTACATGTTCGTTGTATTGCTATTTGGGCTGCTGTACGCGCTTAACACGTGTAGACGCTATTTATATTATGAGAACCGAAATTTCAGAAAACCTGAACGCTGAGAACAGGTTTGCCTATCTCCGCGCTCGGTTTACCGGTGGCCTCTGGGCCATTTCTGCCAGTCCTACAGGCGCCATCCTGGTCACGTTGTATCGGGTAGCCGCTCTGCTTCTGCTGATCCTTGCAGCAACTCCCGCAGGCAGCGTGATTGGACACTTGATACAGCCGCTGGTTTGTATCCTGGCACTCCTTGGCTCCATCGTCCTCTTTGCCGTTATGGCCGCTATTTCTGCAGTCCCAAAGGGTACATACCACACCGCCAACGCCTTTCAACGTATCGGCCTGACTAATTCCGCCGGAGAACCGCCTCTACCTACAAAATGCAGTCAGGATGGCGAGAAAACTGTTGTGGAGGTCCTTCCACACAGGGTATCCCCATTACCACCTTCCTGGACAACATAGATGCCTTGGAGAGCGCCTTGAGTCATCGCGGAGCTGTTGACAAAGTGCCCCAAAATCGCTTGAAATATGGTATAATCAGAGCAGGGAGGGGGCAAGGAAATGCAGTTAAAATATCACATGGTAACGATAGAGGATTTGGTACCGGAAAA
>OFFW01001744.1_pt1 | contig 12764 bp, 11 predicted proteins | sample 1521501 | NCBI WGS metagenome assembly OFFW01 (sample SAMEA3504107, study PRJEB24116) | mouse gut metagenome | biome: mouse gut; feature: mouse-associated habitat; material: faeces | place: Denmark | collected 2011
CTTCAAGCGGCAGGTCCGCCCCGGCGATGTATTGGAGCTGACATGTGAGCTGACAGCCCGGAAGGGGCCGGTGGGGTTCGGCGCCGCGGAGGCCCGGGTGGAGGGCAAGCTGGCCTGCAAGGCGGAGCTTACCTTCGCCCTCACCGACCGGCCGGATTCTTCTTGCGAAAGGGCCGGTCTTCTGGTATAATGACCTCAATTCGAAGAAAAGGGGAAGAAAAAGGATGCTGGAGGAGAGCTTTGACCGGATATACACCAAGTTTAAGCTGCACTTTTATCAGACGGTTTTTTCCAAATTTGAAAACCGGGAGGCCAGTCTGACAGCGGTGGAGACTTTCTGCATGGAGATCATCCGGGCGCTGGACGAGCCGACCATCAATGAGTTTGCCTCCTTTGCCAACCTTTCCTCCCCCAACGCCGCCTATAAGGTAAGCAGCCTGGTCCGTAAGGGCTATGTGGAGAAGGTCCAGTCCTCCAGTGACCGCCGGGAGTACCGCCTGCGGCCCACTCAGAAGTTTCGCGACTACTATGATCTAAGCAGTGCTTACGTTCAGGAGGTCATGGACCGGGTACGGGAGCACTTTACCCCGGAGGAGGTGGCCCAAATGGACCGGGTGCTGCAGATCGTCGGTCAGGAGCTGATGCCGGAGGTCACGCTGAAATAGCCCGCCGTGGAAACTTCACGGACTCCGGCAGACCGGCAAATCAAAACCAAACTCCAGACAGCGTTGAGCCGTTCCTGTACGGAACGGGCGGCGCTGTCTGTTTTCCTCATTAGGGGATCAAAAAAAGCCATGCAGAAAGGCTAAGCTTCCTGCACGGCAATTGATGGATGAGAGGGGATACATGAAAGAGGGGGAATATTATCTCTGAAGCTTAGCGGGCTTCTGAGCCCGGTCAGGCCTTGGCGGGGTCGGTCTTGGTCTTAGGCACCTTGTCCCAGACGTACTCCCAGGGGAAACAGATCATGGCCCAGCGGTTCAGGGTGGTCAGATAGTTCGCCCAACTGAAGTAGACCTCCTGGAAATCCTCCTTTGTCTTGATCGTGGGGAAGGACTCCAGAATATCGTTGTAGAACTTCCACATGTTGGGCTGATTCAGCCAGGGGGCGGGGCAGTTGGGCTTTGCCTCCGAGCCCAGAAGGCGGCAGGTGCCGCCGGTCAGGTAGTTCCAGAACTTTTTGATGGTCTCCAGGTCGATGCTGTCGTCATTCAGCGCGGCCCAAATAGCAGGCTCGGTCACATGACGGCCAATGTTGGATGTATCCGCAATGAGAAAGTACAGGTTGCCCACGGCCGAGCCGTCCGTTCCAGCGCCGCTGGGGAACCATCCCTTTTCGGACATCTGGAACTCAATGGGCTTGTCCCAGAAAATCTTGTCCAGCTCCTGCTCGATTTCCTCTTTTACCTCGCTCCAATGCTTCGCCATAATCAGCTCTCCTTCCTTTCCATGACCATCGTCACCAGTGTATGGGTTGTCACATGGTTGTTCCACACCGCTTTGCCGGCCTTGTAAAAATCGTCCAGGCATTCCGGGTCCACCTTGGCGGCGATCGCGCCGTGCCCTGCCAGGGGTTCGGTGACATCCGGCCCGTAGTTGACCACAAAGTCAACGCCGGTAAAGCCGATGTCGCCGGGCTGGCGGTCGCAGTACATGATGCTGTTCCGGCCGACAGGGTTGTCCTGGGTGCCGGGGCAGACCGCCTTCCGGGGTGGACGGCAGCGGGAAATAAACAGGTCGCCGGTGGACAGGGTGTTGCAGCAAGCGCTGCGCAGCGGCAGGCTGTTCCACAGCAGCTCGCTCAGCTCGGGTTCACTTTCGTCCTGCAGCGTGGCAGCGACGCTGATACCAAATTCCGGGAAATTTACATTTACTTTTCTAGCCATAATACAACTCCTCTTAAAAAATTATTTTCTTCCTTTTCTGCTACAGCCGGTCCGGGTTTATGAGCTGTCCAAGGAACAGATGTCCAAGGCAAATTCCTCCTTTCCGCAGAGGCTTCAGGTCTTAAATGGTCAAATGATCTGAGACAACAGCACCGAGAACAGCATCAGCGGCAGGCTGAGGTGGAAAAACGCCGGGATGCAGGTGTCACGAATGTGGTCATGCTGGCCGTCGGCGTTGAGACCCGCCGTACTGCCCAGCGTAGTATCGGAGGCAGGAGAGGCAATCCCTCCGAACAGCACCGCCGCGGAGATCAGCGCGATGACGGCGGATTTTGAAAAGCTCATTTGCTGGCACAGCGGGACATAGAGCACCGTGACAACCGGAATCGCGCTGAATGAGCTGCCAATCCCGACTGTGACCAGAAAGCCGATCAGGTTAATCACAACGGCGGCGGCAAGCCTGCTGTCTCCAATGAGGCCGGCTACCGCCTCGGACAGCTCCCGCACTCCGCCCGCGGCCTTGAGCACCTCAGCGTAGCCTCCAGCGGCGAGCATGATGAACACAATCATCCCCATCATCCTCATCCCGTTCGCGAACTGGTCCTCAATGTCCTCCCTCCGTACTGCGCCGAAGCCAAACAGAACAATCAGTCCGCAGAGGGCGGATATTGACAGGTCGTTGATGACAATCTGTACGGCCAATACCGCCGCGATGGCCAGGCCGGCCACGGCGAAGGCCTTGGGGTCCTGATTGGATTCGGCCCGGGGCTCTTGGATAGCTGCTGCTCGAGCCTCATACTCACGCGGCCTGCGGTATGTTACAAATACCGCCGCCAACAGCCCCGCCAGCATGGACGCGCCCAGCATCCAGCCGCACCGCGTGATATCGGATGCTTCCACCGGCAGTCCATTCGCGGTCAGATTGTCCGCCAGGAGCCGGACAAAAATCCCGCCGAATCCAAAGGGGATCATGATGCACGGCGCTTTCAGGCCAAAGAGCAGCGCACAGGAGGCTGCCCGGCGGTCAATTTTCGCCCGATCCATCAATTTAAGCAGCGGCGGTATCATGATTGGGATAAACGCAATGTGGACCGGAATTAAATTCTGCGACAGGCAGGCCGCCCCGGCCAGCCCCATTAACAGGAAAATACGGCGGCCGCCCACGGCTCCTGAGAGCCTTTGCGCAAAGAGACCGGACAGCCCTGTGTACGCGATGGAGGAGGCGAACGCCCCCAGCAGCAGGTCGGCCAGCGCGGAATTCGCGTTGACGCGGAAGCCGGCGGTAAACAGCTCCATCGCCTGCGGAATCGGGATATGTCCCATAACGGCGGCAATCAAAGCCGCGATTAGCATTGAGAATAAAACGTTGAGCTTGAGCAGACAGAGAAGACACAACACAGACACAGAGACCAAAACCGGGTTTGTCAGCAATTGCGCAGCCCCCTTACCATCCTTGTCCTATTTGGCGCGGCACCGGCAGGCCACAAAATGATTGGGGGCGACCTCGACCAGCTCGGGCTCCCGGCCCTCGCACGCCTGGCTGTATTCATAGCAACGGCTTTTGAACCGGCACTCATCCGGCAGGCCGATGGGCGAGCTGACCTCCCCCTTCAGGATAATGCGGCTCTTGCGCACAGAGAGGTCCGGAATGGGGATGGCCGAGAGGAGGGCCCTGGTGTAAGGGTGCAGGGGACGCTGGAACAGCTCCTCCGCCGGCGCCTTTTCCACCACATGGCCCAGGTACATCACCGCAATCTCATCGGAAAAATGGTGTACAACAGACAGGTCATGGGTAATAAAAATACAGGTCAGGTTTCGCTCCTCCTGGAGGTCCTTGAGCAGATTGAGAATTTGGGCCTGAATCGATACGTCCAGTGCGGAAACGGGCTCGTCGCAGATCATCAGCTTCGGGTCCACCGCCAGCGCCCGGGCAATACCGATGCGCTGACGCCGTCCGCCGTCCAGCTGGTGGGGGTAGGTGTTGTACCAGCGGTGGGCCAGGCCCACAATATCCATCAGCTCCAGCACCCGTTTTTCGCATTCGGGGCCCTTGCGGACGAGCTTATGAATCAGCAGGGGCTCGCTGATGATCTGGCTGACGGTCTTTCGCGGGTCCAGCGAAGCGAAGGGGTCCTGAAAGATCATCTGAATGTCCCGCCGGCATTTGCGCAGCGCTGGACGGCCCAGCCTTGCGATATCCCTTCCGTCAAAGAGCACCTGTCCCGAGGTGGGCTCCACAAGCCGCAGAATTGTGCGGCCCAGGGTGGACTTTCCGCAGCCGGACTCACCCACAACGCCCAACGTGCGCCCCCGGTCCAGCGTGAAGCTGACATGGTCCACCGCCTGAAGGACGCCCTTTTTGGTTTTGAACGATTTACAGAGATCCTTGACCTCCAAAATGGGAGTGTTCACGGCGCGACCCTCCTCTTGATCCTGAAATTGGGCTCCTGATATCTGGAACAGCGGACCATATGGGTGTCACTGACCATAAAATCAGACTGTTTCGTCTGGACGCAGGCCTCGGTGGCATAGGCGCAGCGCGGGGCGAAGCTGCACCCCTTGGGCAGACGCGTGGGGTCGGGCATCGCCCCGGGAATCGGGGTGAGGCGGGCCGCCCGCTGATTGATGTTAGGCAGGGAGGAAAACAGCCCCTCCGTGTAGGGGTGGAGGGTGCGGTTGAACACATCCTCCAGCGTGCCGCATTCCACAATGCTGCCCGCATACATCACAGCCACCCGGTCGCAAACCTCCGCAACAATGCCCAGGTCATGGGTAATCATCAGCATGGCCGTCTCATATTTCTCGCGGTACTTTTTAATGAGCTCCAGCACCTGCGCCTGAATTGTGACATCAAGGGCGGTGGTCGGCTCGTCCGCGATCAGAAGCTTGGTGTGACAGGCCAGGGCAATCGCGATGACGACGCGCTGCTTCATGCCTCCTGACAGCTGGTGGGGATAGTCGTTCGCGCGGCTGCGGTGGATCCCCACAATCTCCAAAATTCCCTTGGCCCGCTCCATCGCCTCGCCGGCGCTGACGCGCTCGTGAATCTGGATGCTCTCCGCAATCTGCTCTCCCACGGTCAGCACCGGATTCAGCGCCGTCATAGGGTCCTGGAAGATCATGGACACATCCTTGCCCCGTATACCGGCCAGCTGTTCCTCTGTCAGCTCCATAACGCTTTTTCCATCCAGAAGGATAGAGCCGCTTACAATTTTTCCAGGCGGGTCCGGCACCATGCGCATGATGGCCAGGGCGGCTGTGGTCTTTCCCGCTCCCGTCTCACCGACCAGCCCAAGGGCCTCCCGCCGCCTCAGCGACAGGTTCAGGCCATTGACCGCCTGGACCAGCCCGTTTTCCGTGTCGTAGTGGACAAACAGGTCTTTGATTTCCGCAATACACTGATTTTCATTGCTCATAATCTTGATTCCTCATCTCTTGAGCCTGGGGTCCATCGCGTCGCGCAGTCCGTCCCCAATCATATTGATGGACAGCACGGTGATCATGATGGCCAGGCCGGGGAAGAATGTCATGTAGCTGTAATCCCGCATAAACGAGCGCCCGTCCGAGAGCATAGCCCCCCATTCCGGAATGGGGACCGGCACGCCCAGTCCCAGGAAGGACATGCCGGACGCGGCGATAATGGCGGAGGCAATCTGAAGGGTGGCCTGTACCAAAATCGGCGCGAAGGCGTTGGGGAGAACGTGGGAAAAGATAATCTGATACTCTCGCGCGCCGGATGTACGGGCCGCTTCGATAAATTCCTGGTCGCGAATGGTCATAACCGAGGCCCGCGCCACCTGGGCGAAGGCGGGGACAGCCGTGATTCCGATGGCCAGCATCAGAATGTAGATTTTCCGTCCGAAGGCGGTGGTCAGGCAGATCGCCAGCAGCATCCCGGGAATGGGGCTGAACACGTCCATGATCCGCATGATGACCATCTCCACCGCGCCGCCAAAGTAGCCGGCGATCACACCGAGCCCCGATCCAACCACCAGAGAGACCAGGACTGAGCAGGTGCCGATCACCAGGGAGTACTGCGCGCCGTACAAAAGCCGCAGGAAAATGTCACGGCCATAGCTGTCCGTACCGAAAAGGTGTTCCCGGGACGGCTTTTGGAAGATCTCGGAGATATTCATGGCAATGATCTGTTCCTCATAGTCGATGAGAAAATGCGCCGCAACGGCGACAATCACAATGAGGAACAGGAGAACCATACCCAGAACAGCCCCTCGGTTCTTTTTGAAGTCACGCCATAGCTCAGCCCAAAAGCTGACGCGCTGGACTTCGGCCGGCGTATTCTGATTTTTTTCCATACAAAGCACCTGACTTTCTGAACAAGCATGAAGGGTTACCTGGAGTAGCGGGCTTTCACTCTGGGGTCGACAAACGCGTATATGATGTCAACCGCCAGAATCACCAGGCTGGACAGCATTGTGGTAAGCATAATCGCGCCGACCGCGGTGGGATCATCCCGGGTGTTGATGGAATCGACAATCAGCCGTCCGACGCCGGGCCAGGCGAACACCGTCTCTGTGACCACGGCCCCGCCCAGCGAAACGCTGAACTGGCTGCCCACCGCCGTCACGATGGGAATCAGGGCGTTGCGCAGGGCGTGCTTGTAAATCACCACGCGCTCCCGTACGCCCTTCGCCCTGGCTGTGCGCAGATAGTCCTGACGGATTACCTCCAGCATTGCCGAGCGGGTGGTTCGGATCAAAAGCGCGGATTGGCTTGTCCCAACCGTGATGGCCGGCAGGATGATGCTCTGCCACGTGTCGCCCCCGTAGGAGGGGAGCAGCTTCAGGTTGAGGGCAAAGATGATAATCAGCATCAGCCCCAGCCAGAAATTGGGAACCGACAGGCCGAGCAGGCCAAACACCATGCTGGAGCTGTCAACCCAGGTGTTTTGCTTCTGCGCGGCCAGTATGCCAAAGGGGATCGCAATCAAAATCGCAATGATGATCCCCCAAAAGGCCAGGCTCAGTGTGGCGGGCAGCCGTGAAAAATACACCTGTATGACCGGATCATGATAAGTAGTGGAAATTCCCATATCTCCGCGCAGCATGTTTCCGATATACCGGCCATAGCGCACGATAATTGGGTCGTTCAGTCCCATGTCCTCCCGAATCGCGTCCTTTTCCTCAATCGTAAGCTCCGAATATTGCGCGTCCACCACGTCGCCTGTGGTTAGGTTCATGATGAAGTAGACAACAAAGGAGACGGACAGCAAAATCGGGATCAGCAGTAAAACTCGTTTCATTACATAGCGCAGCATTTGCTTTCTCCTTACTGGACACTCATTTTATGCCCCCTAAAGCAATGTAAGTCTCTTCCGCCGAAGAAGCTCCTTCGGTGGAAGGCATTTCCAGTCCATGAAGCTGAATCCGCTTAATCATAGGTGGGAATGCACACGTTGCGAAGGTCCATGATGATTCCGTTGGGCTGAATAAAGCCTTCTACACCGTCCTTCATGCCGATATTGTTCAGCTCGATGCAGTTGGGCAGATATACCGCCAGGTTGACCAAATACTGCTCCAGCTCCGCATACAGCTGACGGCGGACCTCGGCATCCTTTTCAGCCACCGCCTTGTCCAGCATCTCGTCCACATAGGGATCGTTGAGGTTGCAGTAGTTCTGCGGGCCCTTGGAGTGGAAGTTTACGCGCAGGGCGGAGTCGGCGCCGTAGGTATAGCCGGAGAAGGCGGTAACGCCCATGGGAATCTTTTCGGTGGAGCTGGGGGCAATCAGCGCGTTGAAGGCGACGCTGTCCATGTTCTGAACCTCCAGCGTAATGCCGGCCTTGCTGAGCTGAGACTGAATAATGGTCGCGATGGCCACATCGTTGGCCTGACCGGCGGTGGCGATGAAGGAGGAGAAACCATTGGGATAGCCGGCCTCAGTCAGCAGCTCCTTCGCCTTCTCGATGTCATAGCTGTAGCTCTCCACATCGGAGTAAAATTCGTTGGAGGAGTGCATCACGTTGTTCAGCTCCAGGCAGTTGCCCAGATAGACGGCCTGACGGATCTCCTCAAAGTTGATGGCGTGGGCCACCGCCTCGCGGACGAGCTGGTTGTCAAAGGGAGCGACGGAGCAGTTCAGGAACAGATAGCTCACAGTGCTGCCGGGGTACTGCTCCAGACGGAGGTTCGAGTCCTCGGCGATGGCCGCCAGGTCGGTTGCGGGAGGCTCCTGAATCAGGTCCACTTCGCCGGTTTGCAGAGCGATGGTCCGGGCGGAGGGCTCTGGAATGTAACGGAGGACGATCCGCTCAGTCTTGGGCGCGCCGTTCCAGTAGTCGTGGTTCGCCAGGAACTCCACATGGTCGCCCTGGACCCACTCGCCGTATTTGTAAGCGCCGGTGCCGATCTTGATGGCCTCCTCCTCCGGCATCGTATCAAAGGCCTTCTTGGAAAGAATTGATACCTCGGGGGCCGTGATCTTATACAGGAAGTCCATGTCGCAGGATTTCAGGTTGATGACGATTGTCTGCTCGTCCAGCACCTCCATGGACTCGATGCCCTCCACACGGACAGCGCTGTTTCCCTGGTTGGCAATTTCATAGGAGAACTTAACATCCTCCGCAGAGAACTTGTCGCCGTTGTGAAAATATACATCGTCGCGGAGGTGGAATTTCCACTGAGTATCCGAAAGCTGCTCCCAGGAGGTACACAGCACAGGGATGATCTGCTCGGTAACCGGGTCAAATTCCACCAGCTGGTTATAGACCCAGAGGTAGGTCGCCTTGGTGACCATAGACGGGGTGTGGTGAATGTCCTGCGTCATAAAGTCCAGCCGCGGGCACCATACAATCGTTTCCTGGTAGCCGGTCGGCTCCTTGCCGGCCGCACCGCCGCCATTGCTGCCGCTGCCGCTTTGGCCTGGTGCGGGAGAACTGCACGCGGTTAAGCTCAGGAGCAAGGAAAGGGATAGCAGCCTTGATAACCATTTCTTCATTTTGTGTACCTCCATAAATTAGATTCCCTTTTTGAAAGGCTGATTATATAGACAAGCAATTACAGTGCCAACTCTGTCCGCCTTGTCATTTTCAGCAAAAATGCGGGAGTTTCGGGCAGATACGGCATACCGGCCTTGAAAATTATTTCTTAAAGTAAACAAAGAATCGGCAAATTATGCACACTGATGCAAAATTTGCCGATTTAAAATAACCTTGAAATCTTGTAATCCTTCTTGTTTAAGAGTATCCTAAATACAAAGGGGTCCAAACCAAAAACTCGTTCACACCGGTACAGCCGCGGCCTTCAAATGCTTTGCGGCGTTCATCTCAGAGCGAAAAGGAGTTTTTGATGTCGAGAATCAAACTGTGCGGCAGCTTCTGCCTGATCCTGCTGCTGTTTTGCACTGCCTCAGCTCCCGGCGCTGCCGCCGGCGGGTATGCCGTGTCTGACCCGGTTGGACCGGAAAGCAGGCCGGACTCCAGCGTTATGGTACGGGTCGCGGTGTTCCCCCAGAATCCGCCATACCAGTTTCTGGATGACACAGGAGCCCCGGCGGGCATCAACATTGATATTATGGAGGTTGTCGCCCAGAAATGTAATTACTACTTCATCTATTCCATTTACGACTCCCAGTCCGCATGTCTTCAGGCGATGAATTCCGGGGCGGTCGACATTGTCCTCGGCTGCAACATCAACTATAAGGACCCCGCCCACTACTACACAACCAGCGAACTGTCCAGCGCTACTGCCAGCGTTGTCGCGCGCAAAAGCATTGTTCCTTATATTCAGGAGACGCAAAAAATAAACACCTTCTCCATTGTCTATGAGTACGGCTCCGTAGACCTCTCCCTGCTGTACTCCATGGGCTTCAAGCACATGCTCTGCGTCAGCAGTCAGGCCAACGCGCTTGACGGCCTGTTGGAGCAGAAGGCGGATATCTTTATCGGCAGCAACGAAAGCGCCAACTATATTCTGAATCAAAGCGACCAGAGCGACAGCTTTGAAACGGTCTACAGCATGGTATCAACCATACGGTATGCCGTTCTGGTAAACAAAAGCTCCGCTTCTGTATACCGCAACCTCAACCGTGCGCTGGAGGATATCCACGCCAATGGAATCTATGAAGAAATTCATAATTCGTGGGTGACCAATCCCTTTGAAAAGCAGTTTGAAGCGATTCTTCGCTGCTTTTTCATCTCACTGGCTGTTTTTGTCTGCTTTACGCTGGCCTTTCTGGGGGTCTCCTATGTATTAAAGCAAAAAATAAACGAAAAAACACAACAGCTGATTTTAGTGAACAGCTCGCTGGAAAATACGATTGAGGATCTTCAGCATGAGGCCGCATTCCGCAACAGCATTTTGGATTCTATCCCCATTGGCGCGGTGCTGTTTAATCTGGACTATCACATCACGCTCATGAATCCTGCCGCCTGTGCGCTGTGCGGGCTGAAGGCAGATTTAAAGGATTGTATGGATATCTGGAACCTTCCGATTTTTGGTGAAATTCTGGAAAGGATTGATCTTGACTCGTTCGACGACAACAGAAACGGTATCTTTGATTTGTCCGTTAGGGGCAGGGACTGTAAGTACCGCTGCTGGATTCATATTTTGAAGCGGAATGAAATGGATCATACCGGTGTATTGATGCTGGTGGAGGATATCACCGAGGAGGAGCTGCACCGCCAAAAGCTCGCCGCGATGGAAAAAGCCGCCATGCTCAACCAGGTTACAGCGGGCATCGCCCATGAAATCAAAAATCCGCTTATGACGCTCAAAATCGGGGTGTCGCTCCTAGAGGCCCAGTGGGAGGATACCGAAGTGCGGCAGGCCTTTTTGGAGTTTATCCCCGCGGAGATCGAAAAGATCAACACCCTAGTGGAAAGCCTTTTGAACTATGCCAAACCGCCCAGAGAGGAATTCAGCGTCCTTAAAATTGCCGAGGTAGTGAAGCGAAGCTTTTATCTGGCCTCGATCACCAACAAAGGCGCGAAAAACGACATTGCGCTTTCCACCTGTATCAAAGCTGATCCACATGTGCGGATTCAGCAGGATCTGTTCCAGCAGACACTGACCAATTTGCTGATCAACGCCATCTGGGCGGTAAGCGCGAAGCTGGAAAACCCGCCGCCGCATTGGAAGGGAGAGATTACCGGCACGATCCAATCCGACGGCAGGTGGGTGAGCATTATTGTATTCGACAACGGAGTTGGCATGTCACAGGACACATTAAGGCACTGTATGGAACCTTTTTTTACAACGAAGGCTGCGGGAACCGGCCTTGGCCTGGCACTGGCAAGGCAGTGCGTTGAAAATAATGGGGGGAGGATGCTGGTGGACAGCCGCGAGGGCGAGTATACCGACATCACCATTCAAATCCCCTGCCACAATCCCGTAGACCACGGCCCCTGAGCCCGCAGGATGGTATGACTATGAAACACAAAATATTTATTCTCGACGATGAGCTAAGCGTATGCACCATGCTTTCCCTGTCCCTGAGCAAAAAATATTATGTCCGATTTTCCACCAGCGTGAAAGGGAGCATGGCGATTCTTCAGGAGGAAAAATTTGACCTGGTGCTTCTGGACTTGTTGATTGGCGCCGCGAATGGCATTGACGTGCTGAAAAACATCCGCCTGATGGACCCGAACATCTTCGTCATCATGATGACGGCCCACGGCAGCATTCCAACCTCCGTGGAGGCGATTCGGGAGGGCGCGTTTACCTACCTGGTCAAGCCGCTGGATATTGAGGAGCTGGTGGTCCACATTGAGCAGGCCCTCAAGGTAAAGCGGCTGATGGATGAGTGCAGCTACCTTCGCGACGAGCTGAACTGTTATTACAGCTACCACGAAATCGTGGGGAACAGCCCGTTGATTCAAAAGGTGTACGCGATGATTGAAAAGCTGAAGGACAGCGATGCCAGCGTGATAATCTGCGGGGAGAGCGGCACCGGGAAGGAGCTGGTCGCCAGGGCCCTTCACCAGATGGGCAGCCGGAGGAATGAGCACTTTGTGGCGATCAACTGCGCCGCCATGCCGGAAAACCTGGTGGAGGATGAGCTGTTCGGCCACATAAAAGGTACCTTCACCGGCGCCGTGCAGGACCGGAAGGGCAAGCTGGAGTATGCCAACAAGGGCACGCTCTTTCTGGATGAGATCGGAGATATGCCTATTGGCCTTCAGGCCAAGCTGCTTCGGGTGATTCAGCAAAAGGAATACTCCCCCATTGGCAGCAACAAGGTCTATCCCCTGGACATTCGCTTCCTGGCCGCGACCAACAAGGACCTGGAGGAGATGATTCGGGAGGGCACCTTCCGGCAGGACCTCTACTTTCGCCTCAATGTGATGAGCATCAGTATGCCGCCGCTGAGAGAACGCAAGGAGGACATCCCCCTGCTGTGCAGCCACTTTCTAAGGCAGTTTGAGGAAAAGCAAAAGCGGGGAAAGCTGTCCATTTCGCCCAAGGCGATCAAGGCTCTGGTCAACTATGATTACCCCGGTAACGTGCGCCAGCTGGCCAATATCCTGGAGCACGCCACCATCCTTTGCAGCAACAGCTTCATTGAGTTTGAGGACCTGCCTGACGTTGTCCGGCGTTTTACGAATGAGACAAAGATTCAGGGCCAGCTCTCTATTGAAGAGCTCCCCAGCATGACTCTGCAGGAGATGGAAAAGCTGATGATAGAAGCCAGCCTTTGCCGCAATCACAACCGAAAAAATTTGACCGCCGCCGAGCTGGGGATCAGTTTGAGGAGCCTGTATGACAAAATACGCGGTTACGGAATACAATAGCCGCTGTCCGGAATACCGTCCAAGCCGGTGCTCTTCTCATCGCTCTTCACAACGGACTTTCTAAAATTGAATATAAAAAATGTGGTTATCCCTTTAACTCAGCCAAGCAGAAGCACCAATAGCTAAGACCA
>OFFW01001748.1_pt1 | contig 12743 bp, 11 predicted proteins | sample 1521501 | NCBI WGS metagenome assembly OFFW01 (sample SAMEA3504107, study PRJEB24116) | mouse gut metagenome | biome: mouse gut; feature: mouse-associated habitat; material: faeces | place: Denmark | collected 2011
ACTACAACTTAGTAGTGCTGTGAAGCAATACCAACATATTTATTGACTAACACCATGAAAGAAAGAATATACAAACAATCTTTTTTATATGAGGTATATTAAGATTGCAAAATGTTTTAAATACCATGTTGTTTTCTTTCATACTTTCACCTTTTTTCCATAATGAGATTCCCATTTTTTAAATGAAACAATACATCTGCCTGATCTGCAAATTCATTTGAATGAGTTACTGCAATGACACAGCGTTTATTTACATGTGCACTCTTTATTAACAATTCGGTAATATATCCCGCTGAGTCAGAATCCAAACTGCCCGTGGGTTCATCTGCCAATAGGATAGGGGCCTTTGAAGCCAATGCCCTCGCAATTGCTACCCTTTGCTGTTGTCCGCCGGAAAGCTTTTGGACATTCCGTCCGGCCTCTTCCCTGGTAATCCCCACTTGCTCCAATACGGGAAAAGGAGACTCAGAAGTCACAAGATTTACATTTTCAGCCGGTGTCATATATTCAATCAGGTTATAGGACTGAAAGACAAACGCAACATTTTCTTTGCGATGTTTCTCCAGATCCTTTTTTACCAGGCTCGATCCCTTTACGATGATTTCACCTTTAGTGGGAACATCCAATCCCCCTATCAAAGAAAGTAATGTGGTCTTCCCACAACCGGACATTCCTTGGATCACATATAAAGTTCCTGCTTCAAAAGTCCAGTTAATCCCTCGTATAATTGCCTTTTTATTCCCACAATATGAGAAATGCAGATTTCTCAATTCTAAAACTTTCTCCACTTTCCGTTCTCCCTTTCATCCTCTTTGATCAATAAAATATTCGGTTTCATTTTTATTATGTTTGCAGAAGCCAACAATGTGGAAATACCTATTAACAATAAGCCTGCCATAAATGCAAAAGCAAAATGCTGCGGCATAATCCGGACTTGAAAATGGAGATTACTCGGATTATAGCTGCCTGTTAATTGATCATATAACTGGCTTGCATCGCCCGGTAAAGCTTCCTCTGCCGGCCTATTCATATCTTGTGCCTGCACATTTTGTATTTGTGCCAAAAAGCTGCCTGCTGTACCTTCAACAAAAGGGCTTACAAAAAATGATACAGCGAAAGAAATACATGATATCATCAACGCCTCTGTTATCAATTGCGCAATTATATTTCTCTTTGCTATGCCAAGCGACATCAATATTGCGACTTCTTTGTTCCTTTCCCTGATCCATGCAGTCAGCAGCAATGTCAAAACAACTGCAAACAGAAGTGAAATAATAGCCATAAAAATATGAACCATGTTCTGCATCGAATTTAGCGGAACTGACATAGCCTCATATTCTTCACTGTCAATATCTACCATAAGCGTTTTATTTCTTATCTCTGGCAGCGAAGACACTTGATCATATATATCTTCAATTTCCGCAAAATCATCCACAAAGATATCTATTTTTTGATAATCGACTTCCATTTCTCCAAACACAGATCTCAATGTTTTATAAGAAAGGAATCCCTGGTTGCCCGCCCTGCCGGATACAGAATAAGCATTTTCTCCCTTACCCTCCGTTCCTGTAAATATACCTACAATATCCAGGTTTACGAATGCCTCATATCCCATAAGGTCAGCATCAAGGCAATACAGCGTAATAACATCCCCTACATGCAGATCATTGTATTCTGCCAGCTCATTTGAAATCATCACTGCTTTCTCATCTTCTGAACTGAGATGTCTGCCTTCTGTTAACTGCAAATATCCATTCCTAAAACTGTCTGCTTTCTCTGAATTGATTGTGAGGTAATATGGTGCCACTGCGCCATACTCGGTTATACTGCTGTTATACTGTGCCGGAAGATATTCAAAATTTACCGCTGCGCCAAAAAAACCGCCGGATACTGTACTGCCTATCTCAGAAACTCCAGGTATCGTCAGTATCTTATCTATAATATCCTGCGTAATATAATCACCTTGATATACAGAACCAGTCCCCCATTCCTGCTCTATTGTCTGTCCATATCCTGCTTTATCTGTATCTATCTGAAGAACCAATTTTTCACCGGCAGCCGATCGGATTTCCCCAAAGGCCGTTTCACTGGCTTGCTGCATTGCAATACCCATCAACAGCAGTAAAGTGGCAAGACATATTATGGCCGCCAAAATAAAACTCCTTATCTTATGCCGAAACAAATATAATGACCCTCTTTTCAAAAATTGCATTTCCCTCACTCCAATCTTGTTAAAATCTGCTGTGGACAAATCTGTAAAATTGATAATCTTAAGCCAAAACTTGATACTATTATCAGAAACAGTTCCATTATAAATATGCGCACCAATGCAGCAACATATATCTTCCATACCAGGGTATCCATGTATGTTATTCCCTCAAAGACGTTTTTCTCCAGTTCCTGTATTACTGCCTCGGAAATCATTGCAGCCACACCAGCTGATAATAGAAACGCCGGCAGAAAGACAACCATCAATTCAAAAAACAACTGTAAGGACAATTCTGCTTTTGATTTTCCCAAAGAGAGCAAAATTCCGAATTCCTTTATCCGCCCCTTGTAATGAAACTTCATAAACAATAACAATACCACAGTCCCCACTGCTACAATTCCGCTCAACAGAGCACGAAAAATTCTTTCTACAAGCAAGACGTTATCTGCCACCCTGTCATATCCTGCTGTATTTTTCTGTATGACGCATTCGTTTTTTCCAAATCCACATTGGTTTCTCACATACTTGACCGTGTCATCTATCATGGCAGGATCTTTTACGAAAATCGCAGCTGATGAATATTCCTCCGGCAGAGCCACATCCAGCTGTTCCAACAATGCATGGGTGGTGAACAACAGATTTTCCCACCTCCCTGCAGTTGGCTGTAATTCCCCTCCTCCCTGCTTTTCCGATATGATATATATCCCTACTATTGTGGCAGCCACCTGGTCCCTTGTATCCTGTAACAGATTTACATATGCACCATTTACCATCGCCAATTTTGCCGGTGCTATTGATACTGTATCGCCCAGGGAGAAATCATTATATTCTGCAAGTTCATTGCTGATTATAATTGCATATTCATCTTCCGTGGTAATATGCCGCCCTTCTGATAATATAAATCTTTCCCTTATAAAATAATCATTACATTCAGAATAGGTATCTGAGTAAGCAAAACCCACATTATTATTCTCCGAAGCGTTTTGCCCAGGAATGAACTCTATATATTCGCTTGACACTTCCCCTGTTTTCTGTAAATTAAAAGAAGCAATTTGTTCATTTTCTCTGATTTCCCCCACAACCTCGTCTGTCAAAAACAGCTTTTTTCCGCTCATGTCATCCGTATTCGCCATATTCGGATACAGATATATGACGCCGCCAATATTTTCCCTAAGTTTTTCTGCTATTTGTCCTGTGAATTCTATCACATGACTTCCAAGCAGCACAAACGTGGTGATGAACAGAAACAGTAAAAGCATAATACCATTGTTCCTTTTGTTGTGCAGTATATAAGTAAAAGACCTTTGCATAAACGTCATTCTGCTGTAATCCTCCAATTTCCCTCTATTATAAACCTTAAAAATGTATTTCACGTCTACAAAAGATGTATTTTTGATGTATTTTGGCGCACAAAAAAGAGCGCTTGCGCATAAAAATCATATATGCCCAAATGCCCTTATATTAATGTCAGATGAATCGTAAAACGCACGCCATTCCTGATATTTTCTATTCTATAAGATGCCCCCTGGAGTTCTAATATCGTTTTTACGATATATAGCCCCAATCCACTGCCTCCTGTATTTCGGCTTCTTGACTTATCAACCCTGTAAAATGCATGAAAAAGATTCCCAATGGCCTCTTCTGCAATCTGCGTCCCTGTGTTCTCTACTGTCAATATGCAATAAGGCTCCTGCTTTGTCAGCCTGACCGATACCTTCTCACCCATAGGTGAATAAGTGATAGCATTGTTTATTACATTAGATACCGCTTTTTTCATTAAGGAACGATCAACCATGCAGTATATTTTTTCTTCCACAGAACACTTTAATTCCACCGACCTGCTATATGCATATTCCTCATAAGATAAGCAGCAGGAATTGACTAAGGCTCCCATGTTGCTTTTCTCAGTTTGCAATTGATAACCCGTTCCTTCCATCCTGGAAACCGATAAGATTTCCACTACCAGATTTTCCAATGACTCAATAATTTCTTTCTCATAAACCAGATATTTGTCCCTGTCCTGATAGACCCCTATTTTATAGATCATACCCTCCACACAGCATTTCAGCAAAGTAATAGGTGTTTTTAGCTCATGTGAAACCGCTGCAAAAAAATCTTTCCGCTCCTGCTCCATCCGCTTTTCTTTTTCAATATCTCTCTGTAAGAGTTGGTTGGCACGATTCAGCTTCTCCATTGTTGCTGCTAAGTTCCCAGACATTTCTTTCAAGCTGTTCGCCAATATCCCTACCTCATCCTGTCTTGATGTCAAAGGAGCCCAATCCACGCCTAAATCCAATAATGCTATTTGCTTAGACTTTTTACTTATGTCTATTATGGGCTTTGATATATAATTTGCACACAATACAGCACCTATGAAGGACAAAACAATGCCAAACACAAATATGATTGGGCACAAGCTAAGCAAGCTCTTCTTTACTTCATTTACTTTTTCTGCCGGGGCATAGGTCATCAATAAAATGGGGGAACTATCTATATTGTCTATGGTTTTCGTAATGATGGATGTTGTATTTCCAAAGCTAACGTCTTCCAAATAGGCCATGCCATATTCATAAAGTACTTTTAATTCCCCATTCTCATCGCTGGAAGATAATCTGACCATTGTTTTTTGCGCATTGCAAAATTCCTGTATAGTTGTCTCATAATTTTCCATCTTATCTTGCTGTACATTACTATATAGTTGTTCAAATTCTTCTTCAAACTGTTTCGTAACCTGATTATGGAAAATTTGCGGCATGTAAACCAACATCCCAAAATAGATCATAAGACTTGTAGCAAATAGCATAACTAAAACAATAAAAAATATTTTTAAAACCATACTTTTTCTAATTAGATTCAACAATTTTATATCCCACCCCTCTTACTGTTTCTATGCATTCTGTATTTAACTTCTTTCTTAAATTCATAATATGATGGTTCACCAGACGGTCATCGCATTCATAGTATTCATTCCCATGGATCTTTTGCATCAGTCTTTCTCTTGATAATACCATTCCCTGATTTTGCAGTAATATTTTCAAGATTTTGAATTCTATGCTTGTTAATATAATTTGTTCATTATGAACATATACTTCATATTTTTCTCTGTTAAGCCGTATGTTTCCACAAACCAGTTCAGAGGACTCCCTCACAAAACCTTCTCTCCTTCTTAATGCAGCCTCAACTCTTTTTATTAAAACAGGAAACGAAAAAGGCTTTGTAATATAGTCATCTGCCAAAACATCGAACCCCTTAATTTGATCCTTCTCATCCCCCAATGCTGTTAGCATCAAAATTGGCACATCAGACTCCTGGCGGATTAACTCACATACAGCATAACCATCCATTCTGGGCATTAAAATATCCAGGATAATCAAATCATACAAATCTTTTTGAAATGCCTTCATTCCCTCCACCCCATCACTGGCCAAATTTACAATATAACCAGATTGTTCCAAACAAGCTCTCAAGAATTCCTGTATGCCTTTTTCGTCTTCTATTACTAAAATTCTCTTACTCATCTTATATTCCCTCTATACTTTCTTATATTTTTCATAAAAAGACTCTAATGCAGCTATTTTGCAATGGCATCGGTAGTTCGCAGAACAGATCCACCCTTACTTTTGATTGGCTACCCCCACTCAAAGGGGGATTTTGTGTCAATGATGCGCTTCTGCCCTTGCCATTGACACGGAAGCCCCACCTTGCGTATCATGATGCCTGGCAAAAGGTAACCGGATCCCTCACATGTATAGATGGATCTCAAACGAATATTGATGGCTCCATCCGCGTGGAATATTCAATTATACAACATTAACTCATCAATAACAATATCCCTTATACTTACTTTTACGCTATTCTCCTGTTTACTGGGTAGTTCAAGGGGGCATCAGACTGAACCCCGCCCCCGTCCACAGATACAAACAACTCAGGTAATACCTGTCAGTAAATGCTTCTGCCTGCAAGGCCTTCTCTTTATCCTGCTGTGACAAGTGAAAATCCTTCCTCACATTGCGTACAATTAAAAATGATTTTGTGTTTTTTACAAGGGTGAAGGAACCACACGTTTGGTTTTCCTGCTGGGTTTCCGGACATTCTTCCCCACATATGGCATCTGTTTGGGGGTGTGTCTCTGCCTGGGGTTGCTCCTTTGCCTGGGGCTGTTCCTCTGTTTGTAGTCGCTCCTCTGCTTTCCACCGTTCTCTAGCTTCTTTCTGCTTTTTCAGTGTCTCAAAACTGATATATCCTGTCTGACATCTTTCCTGGCCTGCTTCATCTGTACTCTCCTGTTTTGCTTCTGCCACTTCACCTTCTTTGGCACAGCCTCCGGAACTGTCACTGCCATCCGGCACCGTCCCGCCTTCCAACAAAACAAGCGTATACAGGTTGCTGGTCTGCCCTTTATTCTTCTCACGGAAACGGGCATCTTTCTTGATATATCCAGAATCCAGCAATTCATGTAAGGCACGCTTTACAGTAGATACAGAAATATGCAGCTGTTCCGCCATGGTGGGAATGGCCGGAAAGCAGGTCAGCTCCTGATTGGAGCGGTCAATCAGATAAATCAATACCGATAATGCACGACTTTTCAGTGTACTTGCGTATGCCTGTTTTTTCAGTTCCGCCTGTTTTGTCATCATTCCAAATTCCTCCTGCCCGAAATCTCTTCTATCAATGTTGAAGAGCCATGTCGGTATTTTCCGTACCCTGCATGGCTCTTCTTTTGCATTATTCTACAATAAAACCAACGTGTTTTGGTTTCTCTTTTCTCGTTAATCCACTCTCGAAACCATTCTTCTTTCAACCTGCGATATATTTCGCAATCAAGTTCTTATACTGCTTCGCATTACAGTCACTGTCCGTCAGTTCCGGCTGGCACTCCGAAAACATCACTTTATGGTAATCATTCTGCAGGGCATCCGCCAGATCGTTCTTCATTCCCTCTGCCACAAAAGGACAGAGCAGGTATGCATAGATTCCCGCAAGGGATGCCTGCTGGCGAACAGTCAAGCCTAACTCATAAGGCTTCGTACCACATACCAGCAGTTTGATATCTGCTCTTTCCACCAGTTCTTTCTTCCCTGCAAGGTCACTCCCCAGGTCATACACCACAAAGTTCACATCTGCCCTCGGCTCCATCCTCCGGTAATGTACCCCTTCAAACTGCCAGCCTTCCTCTTCTGTTTCCATCTCATACCCACGAGCCAGAGCTGCCAGATGACCGCCTGCATGGGCTTCCACATAACACACAGATGCACCCACACGGGCCAACCATGCGCTTAGTCCCACAGCTGCGGTGGTGACTCCAATTCTGGACTGGGAGCCAACCACAGCCACCGCCACATTCTTACAGTCAAACCGGTAATGCTCCTGCCCGCCTGGTCTGTCCGTCCTTTCCTTTGCCGCATACCGTGTCATACCCTGGTCGCTCAAACACTCTCTGATCTCCTGCTGAATCTCCCCAATCTCCGTATCACACACGATATTCCCCACACCGCAGTCAAGCAACGCCTGAAACAGCGGGTCAGCCTGCATAAGCCCCTCGCAAATGACCGTCACCCTTGCAGAGTACATGGTAAGAAACTCCTGGATGGCCTGTGCAAATTCCTCGTCTGTGTCCCCAAATGCAGGACGGTCAAGGACTACATCCGTAAAGTGGGCAAAACTACGCATATCGTAGACTACGAACTGTTTCAGAACAAAATTCCCCACCATCTTCTTGACGGGCATCTCGCTGTCCGGCTCATAAAAGCCGGTAAAGTCCAGCAGATTGGTATGCTGGGTGGATGATAAATATAAAACCATATGCTTCTGCCTCCTGTTATCTGCCGACTGCCCAGTAAGGGCCGCCGGAACCTGCCGCCTTGTTGGATTCATCCATGATGATGGATAAATCCCATTCCTGTTCACTTCTGCCATAGCTTGCCGGGTCTGCCACCAGAATTTTCCCCTCACTGGTCACACCCCGCAGGACAATGAAATGCCCGCCCCTGGTGAAGTGCCCCTTATTCATGATCACAACCACCAGCTTTCCGGAAGAGAGAGCATCCACAATCTCCTGGGCATCCAGGTTCTTCTCACAGGACAGCCCATAAGCAGATGCCGCTGCCGGAATCAGACTGTGATAGGAACCATTGCCCTCACAGCGATGTCCGTTTGCCACGGACCACCGGGCCAGTTCCACCGGGTCATGAGCCTCCCCGGTGAGAGTGGATACCACAATCGCCATGGACGTGGGGCCGCATCCCCCCTGTCCGATGGTACTGGATGTGCCGTACATGATGTCTGCCCACCGCTCGTCCATCTGGTTATAGTACATCACCTCCATGCCGCCATCTGTGAACACCACGCCCTCATAGGACTGGCCGCTGCCATTGATATAATCTGCATCATAGATACCGATGTTCTGGTTATAACCGTATTCCTGCTGAAAGGATTCAATGGCTGTGATCTCGCTGTCCCCCAGCGCCCACTCCACAAACAGGGAGACAGGACTGGTGAGCAGGTGGACGATAAAGGCGATGAGCAGCAACAGAAACAGGACAGGCGCCAATACAGCGATAAGCAGACGTTTCCGCGCCTGCTTATCCGCTGCTGCCTGAACTGCCAGCTGTGCCAGTATTTTTGCCGTTACCGGGTCAACTGCCATACAAACTCCTTTCTTCCCAGCCCATGTCCGAACCTTTCTCTTCTACATTCTTTCTCATGCACAAATGCCAAAATTTAATGCCGGATATCATTTTCATCATTACCGCCCTCCTGCCCTGCCCATGTAGAGCATCTTGTATTCCGGAATCTCAAAGCTGATGTGTAGGCGTTTGGCTCCCACCATAAACAGGGCATGTCCCCGCTTCCTTGCCAGTAACAGCTCCTGTTCCGCCTCCGTCAGATCATAAAGGTCTGCCGTTTCCTTCAGATTCTTTCCATCCGTCCCCATGAGCACCTTATAGCAGGGGATGTCAAGGAGCGCCTGCCCATACTGCTTAATGCTCTCGCTCAAAAAATCCACAATGCTGTGGGAAATGATAGCCAGGGCGCCCTCATACTTCCTCGCCCGTTTCATCACATTCCGCAGGTACACAAGGGATTGGGGCACTTTCTGGTCAATCATCAGATATGCCTCGTCAAAGATTAAAAGCACCCGTTCCTCCCGGTTCCGGCTCATCTGCTCCCAGCACCAGGTCAGGATGTTAAAATACTGTGTCCGTTTGATATGGTCGCTGGTCTCCTGCAGGGCATTGGTATCCAGCACAATGATGGAACCGCTGCCGTTATCTGTGCCTGTGCCGTCTTTAATGCTGCTCTTCCCATTCCAGATAAAGCTGTCCGAACCCTCTGCTATGTCATACAGGAGCAATGCCAAATCCGCATACACCTGGCGGTCGGTCTCTTCTTCCGCCCTTTTCTGTACCAGCTGATAAAGGTCAGAGAACACAGGGAAGTCCTCTGCTCCCAAAAGGGTAATGTCCGTTTCCCAGACAATGCCAAAATTCCGGTACAGTTCAATCAGACATTTTTTCAGCACCGCCCGCTGCATATCCGTGATGGACGGGATATAGAGGTTGAAAAAAATTTCCAGGTTTTTCATATGCAAAGCCAGGTCATTCATCCCATACCCCTCGTCCCGGTACAGGCGGTCTGCCTCCTTCTCCTGCTCGTCATCACGGGGCGAAGGGCGTACCTGCAGGGGATTTATCATCCCTGCGGAACCGCCCACGGCGTTAATCCAGTCCCCGTTGAGGTTGAAGCATAAGTCCTTATAGTCGGCTAAGTCGGGGCGGTTACCCGCCCTTTCTCGCCTAAGAACCGTACATGAGCGTTTCCACTCATACGGCTCAAGCATTTCATCACTCTTTCGAGCGGCTCTCAAGATAGATTCGTTGGCAGTCAGCGTGAACATACGCTATGTTAGCCACTTCCTCCTTGCCACCGCAGGACTTTGGTACTTTAAAGAAAATTTCCCTCTCGTCCGAAATATCCAGTGGCATTCCACAGTGATAGCAACAGCCGTCCTGATTCTTCCAGATTAGTTTGAATCTTCCTGAAAGTTTCTTCATTCCCTGATTGAACTTGCGTTGTTTGAAATATTCCGTATCAAGGAATGGGTTGGCTGCTTCCCTTACTTTTGTGTATCGGACAATCGGCGTATGGTCTACCCGTATCAGCTCTTTTGTATCCGTGGAGAATACCCAGTTTTGGTTTCCCCTGCGATGCCAATACTTCATAGAAATCCACCATTGCCCTTTCTTCGGATGTCGTCTTTTCGCCCATCTCCACAGCAGTTCGTAGAGAATATAATCTAAATGTGCAAATGCTTCATTCGCACATACAGACTGGTGGTAATTCGTCCATCCTCGGATTTGTTGGTTTAGCTTCATAATCAGCACATCCTGATTCCATGCTTTTCCACGTTTCAGTATTGTGTCAGATAAGTTCCGCACGATTGTCTGTACGGATTTCTTTGACGGTTTTACAATCAGCTTTCCATTCCATTTTCGGAACGTCCAGCCTAGCATATCAAATCCGCTGTTGATGTGGGTAACTACTGTTTTCTCGTCCGACAGTTCCAAACCTCTTGTTTTCAGGAAATCCTTTATCAGCTCTTTTGCTTCTAAGGCGATTTCTTCTGTTGCCGCTGTGACAATGAAATCATCAGCATAACGCACCAGATTGACCTTATGGGCGTTTTTAAACCTCAAGTCCACCTTTCCAAGCCTGTTGGTGTGGAATCTGTCCGATAACACTTTCTGCATACCGTCCAATGCCATATTTGCAAGAATCGGCGATATAACGCCACCCTGCGGAGTGCCGTCCTCTGTCGGGAACAGTTCTCCCTTGAAGATAAACCCTGCTTTAAGGAATTGTTTCAGAACAGATTTATCCATAAGGATATTCTCGACCAGCCATTCGTGACTGATGTTGTCAAAACAGCCTTTAATGTCGCCCTCTAAAACCCATTCGGGCGATACCTTGCGTGACAGTGCCGTAAAGATATATTCGCAAGCGTCCTGACAGCAACGCCCCTTTCTAAAACCAAACGATTTCGTGTCGGCGGTTGTTTCTGCCACTGGCTCTAATGCAAGAGCGTACAACGCCTGCATTGCCCTGTCATACATGGTTGGAATCCCTAACGGACGTTTCTTTTTCTTATCTTTCTTCTCGATATAGACACGTCTTAACGGTTTTGCTTTGTAGTTTTTGTCTGTCAATGATAGGACAGCCCTCATCTTCATTGCAGGCGTTGACCAGATTTCTCCGTCTACTCCTGCGGTTTTCTTGCCTTTGTTTGTGGTCACTCGCCTTACGGCAAGTGCTTTTGCATGAAATGAATGTGTCAACAAGTATTGAAGCCGCTTCACTGTGTTCCATTTCTTTTCCTGAGTTGCCTTGACAATCCTGACTTGCAGCCTATTAACTTCCTGCTCTGCTTTCTTCCAGTCAATGGTTTTCCATTGCGTGGCAAGCAGCTTGCTGTCCGATAATCTCTCGGAAACTATTGTTTCCGTCGTTGAATTATTACCGTTCATAGGTTTACCCCCATTCTTTGTCATGAAATACCGTGGGATAAGTCTGCACCCTTTCAGGTCAGGGCAAATCTTGAACCCCTATACTCCGCCATTACAGCAGAGCCGTTCGCTTTTTATCCCATTCCTTTACCCTCTGCGTCATTTCTTCCCCTTGCGGGGTCGATACCTTAAATAAGGAACACATAGGGCTTACCAAGTTCCGCATAATAAATAATTGTGAATGCCTTAGACGCCATCTTTGAGCCGGGAGGAATCACGTCCATTTGTTACGGCGTCGCGAAAGTCACCGCAACCACCTCCGCACCTTTTGGTGTAAGTGTATCAGCCTTATTTCACTTATTCCCTGTAACGACTCTTACAATGGTTCACATTACATTCGTCATAGCACTCTTATCCTAACAGTACGCCCGACTTAGGCTGTCAGGTTTCCCATATTGTCCCACAAGCTTCCCACCTGAACGTTGCCATTCACGCAGATTGTGGTAGGATTACCCCAAATGGATAGGGTAGCTGACGACCAGCAATTTATTATGCGACTTCTTGTCGCACTTCTCGCTCTGGGTCTATAACCAAGACATCGGCGTTGGGGTCGGTCAGGATGATGTTCGTCATTTCCTCCTTTGCAGTGAACGACTTGCCCGCACCAGACACGCCGAGGATAAAGGAATTGCCGTTTAAAAGGTGGCGGCGGTTGGCGATTATCATGTTCTTACTGATGACGTTCTGCCCGTAATACACGCCGTCCTTATGGTAGATTTCCTGCACACGGAAAGGGATAAATACCGCAAGGCTCTCCGTCGTCAGCGTCCTTAACGCATCAATCTTCCTCACGCCGAACGGCAGGGCGGTGTTCAGCCCGTCCATCTGCTGATACTTCAGCACGGCAAACTGGCAGAGATGCTTCCTTGCCGTCGTCAGCAGGGCTTCCGTGTCATTGTCAAGCTGCTCTTTGGTGTCTGCGGTATGCACCATCGTAAGCACCGCAAACATCATCCTCTGGTCACGGGTCG
>OFFW01001751.1_pt1 | contig 12734 bp, 7 predicted proteins | sample 1521501 | NCBI WGS metagenome assembly OFFW01 (sample SAMEA3504107, study PRJEB24116) | mouse gut metagenome | biome: mouse gut; feature: mouse-associated habitat; material: faeces | place: Denmark | collected 2011
ATGGAAGATTCGGGTTCGCTGAATTTTATAGCGTTATCCAGGAGGTTGTAGAGAACCTGCTGGATTTTTCTTTTGTCAGCCATTGTCTCCAGATGCTTTGTGGCAAGGACAAGCTCAATGGAGATTTTCTTTTCCGTACATCGTCCCTCGAAGGAGGCCGCTACATTTTTGATCATCTCATGGATGTCAAATCTCTCCCGGTTCAGAAGAAGGTGCTTGGTGTCGAATTCGTTGAGCGTGAGGAGATCCTGGGTCAGGTCTGTCAGCCGCTCTGTCTCAAATAAGATGATCTTTAAGTATTTTTCATGCAATTCAGGAGGGATGGTGCCGTCCGTCATTGCCTCCACGTAGCCTTTGATAGAAGTCAGGGGAGAACGGAAGTCGTGGGAGACATTTGCCACAAACTTTTTCTGGTAATCCTCCATATCCCTGAGCTGGGAGGACATGTAATTCAGGGAGGCAGAGAGATAACCCATCTCATCCTCCGTGTTCACCGGAATCTCGTAATCCAGATTGCCGGAAGCATACTGCCTGGCAGCCTCTGTAATCTTGCTCAGAGGATGATACACAAAGAACCGGAACGCCAGAAGTATCATAAAGGAAAGGATGTAGATCACAACCACTGTTATGAGGATTGTCTGTAAAAAGAGGCTTTCCATATATTCGGAGTCCGACAGGTCCTTGTGGATTAACAGGTAGCCTTTCGGAGAATATTCATAGTTGACAGGGGCGATCACGGTGATGACATCTTCTGAAAAATAACCATGGTAATCTCCGATGGCGTATCGTGAGCTGCCGATTTCCGCGGGATTAAAGTCGGATATCTGGTAGGGAGCCAGCGGATAGCTGTCAGATTCGGCGGAGGTGATGAGCTTGCCCTGCCGGTCCACAAACCAGATGGCAGCATCCAAATGTGTCTGCATCCCGTCAAGCTGCGTATGGACGTTATAGAGGGAAATCTGCTCGGAAAAATAATCAGGCAGATAGTCGTTCGCCACCATGTTGGCCTCTTTATAAAGATTCGATGAAATCGCATGGTTTAAGGGCGCGGTAAATAATCCGGCAGTAAGGGCACCGACTGTAAACAGGCTGAGGAACCCGAAGATGAAATATACGATGATGAATTTTAAATATAAAGTGCTTTTCATGGCAGCTCCTTTTTATTTTACTTCAAATTTATAGCCGATGCCCCACACGGTGCTGAGACCCCAGCCCTGGCGGTCTTTGATTTTTTCACGGAGCCGCTTGATATGGACATCTACTGTACGGGTATCCCCGATATATTCGTACCCCCAAATCTGATCCAGGAGCTGCTCCCTTGTAAATACCTGGTTTGGCGAGGAGGCGAGGAAGTATAAGAGCTCTAACTCCTTTGGAGGCATCTCCACATTCTGGCCGTCGATAGTGACGGAGTAATTGGTGAGATTGATGGTGATGCCGGGATATTCTACGCATTTGCCCTTATCAGATGAGGGATTTTCCGCTTTTGGCACGGCATGGTATCGCCGCAGCACAGCTTTGACCCTGGCAACCATCTCTTTGGAATCAAAGGGTTTCATAATATAATCGTCAGCTCCCAGCTCCAGCCCCAGAACCTTGTCAAAAATCTCACCTTTGGCAGAAAGCATGATAACCGGAACGTTGGAATGAGCGCGCAGCTCCCGGCATACCTGGTATCCGTCAATGCCGGGAAGCATAAGGTCCAGTAAAATCAGGTTGGGCCGGTATTGCTCATATACAGCCAGCGCTTCTTCTCCGTCATGTACCATGCGTGTGTCATAACATTCTTTGGTGAGATAGAGAGAAATCAGCTCGGCAATATTTACATCGTCGTCTACAATCAGGATTTTCTGTTTATTTACCATGTTCCGCTGCTCCTATTTTGAGTTTCTTGTTCCGGGTTTCTTTTGTGCGCCCTTCCCGCGGGCGCTGCACCGGCCTGGGAGCCGGGAAAGCCATGGGAATGCTTTGTCCCCGGCGGACGGTGTCTTAGCTGAACTGCCCTTGAGCCATGCCGTGCTGTTGTGCGCGCCGCACGGTATGGCCGCAGGGATGATCCGCGGGACTTACTTGAAGGTGACGATGGTGACCCCGGAGTCCCCTTCCCCGTACTCGCCCAGCCGGTATTCCTGCACGTATTTCAGGCGCTTTAAGTGGCCGTGGACGGCGCTGCGCAGCGCCCCCGTCCCTTTCCCGTGGACCACCCGGACGCTGGGCAGATGGGCCAGGTAGGCGTCGTCCAGGTATTTGTCCAGCTCGGACAGGGCCTCGTCCACGGTCTTGCCCAGCAGGTTGATTTCCGTGGAGATGGACATGGTCTTGGACATCTTGATCTTGCCGGAACCGGCGGCCCCTTTGAGCGGGGACGGGGCGGTCACGGACTTCTCTTCCGCGTAGACCAGGTCGCTTACATTGGTGCGGGTGCGGATGATGCCGCACTGCACGAACAGCCCTCCCTTGGCATCGGGCAGGGTGCTGACGGTGCCCTGCAGGCCCATGGAGACGATCCTCACCAGGTCTCCCTTTTTCAGCTTCCTGGGGTCGATGGTCTTCTTCTCCGGCGCCTTCAGGCCGCCGCTGACAGAGAGGTGGGCGTTCTTCTCGCCAATCTTGTCCCGCACCTTCTGGCGCTTCTTCTCCAGCTCCCGGATGTCCGTGCCGGCACCGGCTTTGTGGAAGTCCCGGATGGTCTCATCGGCGATCTCCTTGGCCTCCTGGAGTATGGAGCGGGCTTTTTCGTTGGCCTCCCGCAGAATGCGGTCTTTGGCCTGGTCGATTTTATCGTTTTTCTGCTGGAGCTGTTCCTGCAGGATGCGGATGCGCTCCTTGTATTGGGCGATTTCCGTCTGTTCTTTTTCGATGGTGATGCGGCTTTGCTCCAGGTCGGAGATCACGTCCTCGAAGGTCTTGTCCTCCTGGCCGATCTGCTCCCTGGCGGCATTGATGATTTCGTCGGGCAGCCCGAGCTTGGAGGAGATGGCGAAAGCGTTGCTCTTCCCCGGGATGCCGATCAGCAGCCGGTAAGTGGGGCGCAGGGTCTCCACGTTGAACTCGCAGCAGGCATTCTCCACAAAGGAGGTGGAGAGGGCGTAGATTTTCAGCTCGCTGTAGTGGGTGGTGGCCATGGTGCGGATGCCCCTGTCGTGGAGATGGCTCAGGATGGCGATGGCAAGGGCCGCGCCCTCCGTGGGATCCGTGCCCGCCCCCAGCTCGTCGAACAGGCACAGGGAATCCGCGTCCGCATGCTCCAGGATATGCACGATCCGCGTCATATGGGAGGAGAAGGTGGACAGGCTCTGCTCGATGCTCTGTTCGTCTCCGATATCCGCGTAGACTTCCGTAAAAATGGAAAGTTCTGAACGGTCTGCCGCAGGGATGTGCAGCCCGGCCTGGCCCATCAGGGTCAGAAGCCCCATGGTCTTCAGGGACACGGTCTTGCCGCCTGTGTTGGGGCCGGTGATGACCAGCAGGTCGAAGTCCCGCCCCAGGTGGATGTCGATGGGCACCACCTTCTTCCTGTCCAGCAGGGGGTGGCGGCCTTTGCGGATATTGATATAGCGGTCCGGGTTGAAGATAGGCTCCGTGGCGTTCAGGGCCATGGCCAGCTCGGCCTTGGCGAAGATGAAGTCCAGCAGCGTCATAACCTTCTGGTCATTCAGCAGCTCTTCGGTATGGGTGCCGGCCTGGGCGCTTAAGTCGGCCAGGATTTTCCCGATTTCCTCTTTTTCTTCCAGCTCCAGCTCCCGGAGCTTGTTGTTCAGCTCTACCACGGCGGCAGGCTCGATGAAGTATGTGGAGCCGGTGGCGGACTGGTCGTGAATCATGCCGTTCACCTGGCCCTTGTACTCTGCCTTGATAGGGATGCAGTAACGGTTGTTGCGCATGGTAATCACGGCATCCTGAAGGTAGCTGCGGTAGGAGCCGCTGACCATGGACATGAGCTGGCTGTGTATCTTGTCGTTGGTCTGGAGCATGGAGCGGCGGATGCTCTTCAGCTTAGGGCTGGCATCGTCGGCAATCTCCTCCTCGGAGAGAATGCATCGGTGGATTTCAGTGGACAGCCCCGTCAGGGGGGTCAGCAGCTCGAAATATTCGTCCAGGGTGTCCGTGGGGGTGCCGCCCTCCGCCGGGCCGCCGCCCCTGGGGTTGGGGCTGTCTTTGTCCCGGGCGTCGCCCCTGGTGGTGCTGTCGTTTCCGGCTCTGCCGTAGTCTTCGGCCTTGTCTCCGTGCCTGTCCTGCCTGCCGTAGGATTTGACGCGGGACACATTGTCCAGCATGGCGGCAATGTTCAGAAGCTCCGGGATGGAAAGGGTGCTGCCTATCTGCAGGGAGCGGACGGAGAAGCTGATGTCCTTGTTGTTGCCGAAGGAGGTGCTGCCGAACCGGAACAGCCGGCGCAGGGCATCGGCGGTGTGGCGCTGGTTCTTCCGGATTTCCTCTAAGTCCGTGGAGGGCACCAGCTCCCGGCAGAGTTTCTTGCCCGGCGCGGAATTGGCCTTTTCTGCCAGCATTTCAATGATTTTGTCATATTCTAATGTTTTTAACACTTTTTCGTTCATAATGGCTCCTTTGCTCAGGCGGGGCGGACAGGGCGCGGGAGGAATCCGCCGCCGCGGGTTTACAGTATTAAAAGTATAACATGTTTTGCCGTAAAACGCGAGGACTTTCAGAAAAATGAGCGGCGATTGATGGGGGATGAGACAAAATAGTAGGATGGATGGCTTGACATCAGTTCCGGCCGGTGCCATAATACCTACGTACCCACGGGAAAAAGACCTGCGCCGGGCGGAAGGCCCCCGGGAATCGCTCCTATCCTTGGCCTTGTAAGGAGGTTTTTGTCCTATTTCAACAGAAGGGGAAATATTTGCGATGTTGACGAAACTTACTACCGAGAAACAGATGAAGTTCCTGTGCCTTCTTTGCTGCATTGCCTATTTCATGAGTTATCTGACGCGGCTGAACTATGCGGCCTGTATGGTGGAGCTGCGGGATGTGCTTCAGATAACGAAGAGCGTGGCGGGCCTGCCGGTGACGGCGTGCTTCTTAAGCTACGGATTCGGGCAGATTATCTGCGGTGTCCTGGGGGACAGGTTCAAACCCCAGATGATGATATTTGCGGGTCTGGCGGGGGCGTGCTGCTGCAATCTGCTGGTAGCCTGTTTCCCCAGGGTGGAGATCATCATTCCGGTCTGGTGCGCCAACGGTTTCTTCCAGGCCATGCTCTGGCCGCCTATGGTGCGCATCATGGCGGAATGCCTGAATGATAAATGGTACAAGAACAGCTGTGTGCTGGTGTCTATGGCTTCCTCCGCGGCGACGATCGCGACATATCTGGTGGCGCCGGTGTGCATCCAGGTCTCCGGGTGGAGGGCGGCTTTCTTCCTTCCGGCGGGGCTGGGGATTCTGGCGGCCTTTTTCTGGTACGGGAACACGCGGAAGCTGGCGGCGGACGGGGTGGTTCCGGCGGAAGAGGGAAGGGCCGGGACTGCGGAGGCTTTGGCGGGAGAGAGGAAAGCCGGGACTATGGAGGCGGCGGAAGAAGGGAGAGCCGGGACTGCGGAGGTTCCGGCGGAAGAAGGGAGAGCCAGGACTGCGGAGGTTCCGGCGGAAGAGGGGAAAGCCAGGATGGCAGAAGCTCCGGCGGGGAAAAAGGGGGATGGGAAGCATTCGCTTTTCATCCAGCTTATCGTAGATGCGCCGCTGGTCCTGATTCTGCTGGCAATCGTTCTGCAGGGGATGCTGCGGGACGGGATAACCACATGGATGCCGGTGTACATGAGCGAGACCTTCGGCATGAGCAACGCCAAGTCCATTCTGTCGGCGGCGGCCCTTCCGCTGTTCAGCGTGTTCAGCGTCCTGCTGGCCTCGCTGCTTCTGGACTGCCTGAAGAGCGAAGTCTTCACCGCGGCGTGCCTGTTCGGCCTGGGGGCCTTGGCGGGGGCGGCCATGCTGGCGGCTTTTGACAGCCTGCCGGTGTTTTGTATCCTGATGATGACCCTGATCACCGGCTGCGCCCATGGCATCAACCTGATGCTGATCAGCCGGGTGCCCAGGCATTTCACCAGGTACGGGAAGGTCTCCTCGGTGTCCGGGATTCTGAACTCGGCCACTTATGTGGGCAGCTCCCTGTCCACCTACGGTTTCGGAGCCGTGGCGGAACAGGCGGGTTGGATGCAGGTGGTGATTATCTGGATAGCCGTCTGCGCGGCGGGGATGTGCGTCATGTTCCTGGCCCGGAAAAAGTGGGCTCGTTTTTGCGGACGATAATACATAGATGTGCTTCCGGGAGGGCTGCCTGTGTGGGCGGCCCTTTTCAGAAACAATTGGGATTATGGACCGGAAGGACATTAAGGTGGATTCCCTTTCAGCCCGGAGGGCATCAGGCCGGTTTCCCGCTTGAAGGCCCGGGAGAAGTAGCTCTGGCTGTTGAAGCCCAGTCTCTCCGCCACGCCGGAGACGCTTTCCCCGTTCTGCAGGAGCTCCGCGGCGGCTTTCATCTTCAGCTTCAGGAGGTATTTGTGGATGCCGATTCCGGCGTACTTGTCGAAGAGGCGCTTGATGCTGGCTTCGCTGACATTGGAGTAGCGGGCAATCTCCGGCACGGAGGGCTGCCTGTGGATATTGTCGTTCAGGTAGCGGATGGCCCGGCGGAAGATGACAGCGTCCGGCGCGGAGGAGACGGAGGACACCTCGCCGGCTTCGATCAGGGAGAGCATCAGCTGCTGGAGATAAAGGGCGAGCATCTGGGAATAGGTGGGCAGCGTTTGGAAGGGCTCCAGATAAGAACAGTACCCTGTGGGGGGCGTGGGCATGCGCTCTGCCCTGGCATGGATAAAGGACAGCATGGAGGCGATGATGGACCGCTGGGAGTCGGACAGCTCAAAGACCTTTTCCTCCAGGGAAGGCATCATAGGCCCTTCGGCAGAGAAGGAAAATATCAGGAAATCCGCGCCGCCCTGGCCGGTTACGATGAACTTGTGGAGCTCCAGGGGCTTGTGGAATATGATGGAGCCATGAGTAAGGTTGTAGACCCTTTCGTTGCCGGACACGCAGGCGTCCCCCTCTATGATGTAGACGCATTCCCAGAAATTGTGGGTCTCTCCCGGGAACTCGTACCCCTCGTCAAAGTGCACTTCAAAAAAAGAATACATATCTGTAATCCGAATCTGTTCTTTAATAGGATATGCCAGCCACATTATGGTTCATCCTCTCCTGTGTCATGGCGGGCGGCCAGCCTGCCTCATAAAACTGAAAACAATCTTGATGACATGCCCGTAATATTGTTTGCGGCTTTGCGGCCATTCATTGAGCTAAAAGTACATATAAATGAGCCGATATGGTATGGATATATATTTTTCCTGATGCTATGATAGCATGTATGAGGATTGCTGTAAAGGGGCAATTCTGCAGGGGGCTGCCGGACATGAGACAGGGGGCTGCCGTGGTTCTTGCCCGAAAGCCTTTTCAGGCTGCCGCAACGGAAACTGCCCCGGATAACAGTACAGGAAAGCCTGGCTTCCGCCGGGAGCCGCCAAATGCCGCGGTATCGGCCCAACGGCTGCAGAGCGGGAAGCAGCAGGGCAAATGGAGGGATGCGAGAATGAAGGACATCAAAGTGGGATTCATCGGACTGGGCGGCAGAGGCCAGGGATTGCTGGGCGACGTAGTGCTTCCCCAAAAAGAACAGGTGACGGCGGTATGCGATGCCTATGAGGACAGGGCCAGGAAAGGCGCGGAGCTCGTCGTGAACGCAGGACAGGCGGAACCGGCAGTGTATATTGACTACAATGACGTAATCAATGACGAGAACGTCAATACGATTATTGTGGCCACAGCCTGGGAGAGCCATGTGGAGATTGCCCTGGCTGCCATGTACGCAGGCAAGGCCGTGGCCATCGAAGTGGGCGGAGCCTACGAGCTGAAGCACTGCTACGATTTGGTGGAGGCTTATGAGAAGACAGGGACGCCGTTTCTGTTCCTGGAGAACTGTTGCTTCGGCAGGCGGGAACTGATGGCTTTGAATATGGTCAAAAAGGGCCTGTTCGGCGAAGTCGTGCACTGCGCAGGCGGGTATCAGCACGATTTGCGCTACGAGATTTCTTTCGGGAAAGAGAACAGGCACTATAGGCTGCGCAACTACCTGAGCAGGAACTGTGAGAACTACCCCACCCATGACCTGGGGCCCATCGCCAAAGTGCTGGACATCAACCATGGCAACCGGATGCTGACCCTGAGCTCTACGGCTTCCAAGGCGGCAGGGCTGCGGGATTATATCAAAGAGAACAAGAGCGATGACGAGTTCCTGAAGAACCAGACTTTTGCCCAGGGCGATGTGGTGACTACGGTCATCAAATGTGCCCGGGGGGAGACAATCGTGCTGACGCTGGATACCACTTTGCCGAGATACTATTCCCGCAATTTCACGGTGCGGGGCACCAAGGGCATGTACGAGGAGGTCACGGACTCCGTGTTCCTGGACCGGAAGGAGGACATCGCCCATGACTTCAGCTGGAGGGCCCATTGCGTAGGAAACGCGAAGGACTACGAGGAGGAGTACGACCATCCCATCTGGAAGAAATATATCCAGGAGGGCATCAAGGGCGGTCATGACGGGATGGACTGGCTGGAGTTCGAGGCATTTTTCAGATGCCTGCGGGAGGGTGCTCCCATGCCGGTGGATGTGTATGACGCCGCCAGCTGGATGGCAGTCACGGCGCTTTCCGAGATATCCATAGCAAAAGGCGGAGCGGTGGTGGAGATTCCCGATTTCACAGGCGGGAAATGGCATATGAACAGGGTATAGGATGGCTAATGGCCAAAGGAAATGGAGGAGCGGGGCATGGACCAGGAAATGGGAAGGAAAGAAGTGTTGGAGCATTTTGACATAGGGATGGAGACGGCAGGCTACGGCAACGGGCATATCAATGACACTTACCTAGTCACCATGCCCAGGTATATCCTACAGAGAATCAACACCTCCATTTTCAGCAATCCGGATCAGCTGATGGAGAATATCGAGAACGTCACCGGATTCCTGCGGGAGAAGATCGCCGCCGACGGAGGGGATCCGGACAGGGGGACGCTGACTATCGTCCCGACGAAGGACGGCGGGAGATATTACAGGCTGGACGAGGCGAATGTATTCCGGGTGTACCGGTTCGTGGAGGGGACAAAGACCATTGAGGACAGCAAGACGCCGGGGGATCTGTACGAAGCAGGTGCGGGATTCGGGCATTTCCAGAAGCTGCTGGCGGATTTCCCCGTGGAGAAGCTCCATGAGACCATACGGGATTTCCATCACACCCCCAAGCGTGTCCAGGCGCTGCGGGAGGCCATCCGGGAGGACAGGGCCGGGCGGGCGGAAAGCGTGAAGCGGGAGATAGAGTTTGCGCTGGAGAACGCTTCCTGGGCGGAGACCGTGGTGAAAGGCATGGAGGAGGGGCGGATTCCCGTCCGCGTCACCCACAATGACACCAAAATCAACAACATCCTGTTCGACCAGGTGAGCGGAAAGGCTGTCTGCGTCATCGATTTGGACACGGTGATGCCGGGGAGCATGCTGTACGATTTTGGGGACGCGCTGCGCATGGGCGGCTCTACAGGCGCGGAGGATGAGGTGGATTTGGACAGGGTGTGGTTTGATGTGGAGAGCTTTCGGGCCTTTGCGAAAGGGTACTTAGGGGAGATGCGGGAGGCACTGACGGAGGACGAGCTGGCGCTGCTGCCTTTTTCCGTGAAGCTGATGACTTACGAGTGCGGCATTCGGTTCCTGACGGACTACCTCAACGGGGATACCTACTTTAAGATTCACAGGGAACGCCACAATCTGGACCGGGCCAGGAACCAGTTCAAGCTGGTGGCGGATATCGCCGGGAAGGAGGAGGCGCTTGGGGGGATTGTCAGGGAGGCTTGCGGGAAGCAGGATTTGTCAGGGAGTCCTTCCTGAAGGTGTTGATTTGTAGGACTTTCCTGGTAAGCTATGCATGATTTGGAATCGTTGCAGTGCAGGTTCTGGGATGTGACGTTTTTCAGAAAGCTGTCGTAACAGGGGACTGGCAGGTGGAGTGCGGTTTTTTGTGGATAAATTATCTAAAAACTGTCTGCTGCTGGGATACGGCAGCTTTTTGTATGCTCTTTTTATCTGTAAGGATTTTTTAGATATGTTAATCTTCGAAAGTCAGAGAAATCAAGGGTTCCCTAAATTCACAGGATATATGGTTTAGAAGTCGTTGCAGATTCAGATATGGAAAAAACAGGAAATTTCATTGCCGGGCCTTTGTGCTATACTTTAAACAGGGAAGAATTTCTTTCGAAACGGATGGCGGAAGGGAGAAGGTGCGGGATGTATTGCGGGAAAAGGGGCAGGAGGCGAAAGGACGGTTTGAAACGGCGCGGCAAGGCGGGAGACTGCGGGGAGGACGGAGCCGGTCGGAAATGCGGTTGCCGCGGGCGGCGCAGGCGGGGGTTGTACATAGGCATATTGGCCTGCGTGATTCTCTTACATATTGCGGCGTGGGGCAGCAGGGGATTCTGCGATTGGTACCAGAGGCATGTCTTCGGCATATGGGTGGATACTTACGGGCGGCTGGTGGGCATGGCACCGTTTTCGGTGGGGGAAATCCTGATTGGGTTTGCGGTAGCCTTCGGGGCCGTGGGAGCTGTGCTCGGGGCCGTGTGGCTGATTGGCAGGGCTGCGGCTCAGCGCGGAAGAGGGCAGAGGCGGGACGGAAATCTGGAGGAGGCGCTAGAGCGGGACGGAAATCTGGAGGAGGCGCTAGAGCGGAACGGAAATCCGGAGGAAGCGCTAGAGCGGAACGGAATCGGGATTTTGGATGAAATGCAGGGGAAACAGCAGACAAAGAATAGGGTTCTGGGAGAAGCGCTGGGAAAAGAGAATGCTGGATTCGGGACTCTGGACGCAGGGCAAAGGAAAGGGCAGGGTTGCAGAAGTCGGCTGAGCAGAGTCTGTAGGGCATATTGCAGAGCGGGGCTGTGGATGCTTTTGTGGGCATTCGTGCTGATGACGCTGAACTGCTACATACTGTACCACGGCTCCGGTTTTTCCGGTACATATCTCATGGGGGAGGACAGGGAATATGCTTTCGAAGAGCTGGCCGCGCTGCGGAATTTCGTGGCGGAGCAGTGCAATGCGCTGTGCTGCCAGATTCCCAGGGAGGAGGACGGCTCCCTTCGTTATGAGGGGGACATGCTTGAGACGGCGAAAGCGGCGATGAGGCATTTGGGCGAGTCCTATGATGGGCTCGGCGGCTTCTATCCCACGCCGAAGCCCCTTCTCAGCTCAGATTTCATGAGCCAGCAGCATATAGCCGGGTGCTATTATCCTTTTTCCATGGAGGCCAACTATAATGACGTGATGTATGTGATGAACCTGCCTTCCACGCTCTGCCATGAACTGGGACATCTGAAAGGCTATATCCGGGAGGACGAGGCCAATCTCATCGGCTATCTGGCCTGTGTCCAGTCGGAGGATATCTTTTTTCAATACAGCGGCTATCTGAGCGTGCTGTACTATGTGGACAAGGACTACCGCCAGGCGATAGAAAGCGGCGCAGGCCCGGGCAGCGATGCCTCCTGGCAGAGTGAAGGAGTCCAGCGGAGCGAAAACGTCCAGGAAAGCGAATTCCTGGACGAAAGGGAAGTGCAAGAGCATCCGGCGACCGTCCGGCAGACCGAAGCGCTACAGCGAGATGAGGCATTGCAGCGAGAAGTGGCAAGAACACAGCCAGAGACCCGGAACCGGGAATGGGCACAGGCGCAAATCCTACCGCAGGTACACGCGGACAATATATTCCTGACATCACAGGAGCGGGCGAGGATAGAAAAGGGCGCGCTCCTGAACACAGAAGCTGTGGATGCCATATCCGACAGCATAGCGGACACCAGCCTGAAACTGAACGGAGTTCAGGATGGAATGATAAGCTACAGCAGGGTAGTGGAACTTTTGCTGCGGTACTATGACATCTACGGATACCCCTGACAGGGAGGGGCTGTCGCATTGAGGAATGATACAGGATATCTGGTGTCCTTGTCCCTTGATACGGCAGCCCCGAAGCTCACATGTCTCAAGAATCATATTCTTCTTTCGCCAGCCGCCAATGGTGCTCGAATCTGGCCTTGCCCTAACTCTTCCGGTGATAATCGATGATGCCCATAAGTGGCTTCTGATGTGGCCGGTGTCTGAAAGCTGCATTGGAAGTATTTTTCCCATGTCAAATCGTGAAAATATAGTTTGGATATGTAGTCAGTCGCTTGAAAATATGGTAGACTTGTACTCAGCGGAAGGGCGTTGAGAGAAATGGGACGATATTTTATACTGTGAAAGATTTCACTTGCCGTGAAACCAGACTGCGTAACGCTGGCTGAATCAATCGCATGATTATTGGCAGTATTGCGTTATGCAGTATAACACAGAGGCCAGTGCGAGCCTGAACTGCACTATATGGTAAGGCTTGACGGCAGGCTGCGGGAAATCCGGCAGCGGTTTGGGGAGAGAGAAAGCTGTTTGGCCATAAATAAGGGCAGACAGTACGGGAAGCCAGGTTTTCCTCGATTTCCTGTCGTTGCTGCGCAAATATTATCTGGATTTGGATGAGGAGGCCGACTTTCCGGACGGTGATGCTGGCCGGGGTCTATGATATCAAGAACCTGATTAATAAAAATAAGAAGCCCGGCCTGGGGGAAGTCACGGCAGGCGGCAGAAAGATAGTGGAGGC
>OFFW01001759.1_pt1 | contig 12691 bp, 14 predicted proteins | sample 1521501 | NCBI WGS metagenome assembly OFFW01 (sample SAMEA3504107, study PRJEB24116) | mouse gut metagenome | biome: mouse gut; feature: mouse-associated habitat; material: faeces | place: Denmark | collected 2011
GAAGATATATTGATCATAGGCTTGTGCTCAGTGATATGCCAAGGGGAAGATTTTGAGGACATGGAGCTTTTCGGACTGGAGCGAAAAGAATGGTTGACGCAATTTCTGGAATTGCCGCACGGAATACCAGATAGCGATACATTTCGGCGCGTATTCGAACGTGTAGACCCGCAAGAACTGTCAAAATGGCTGAACAACTGGCTGGAAACAGAGCGAAAGTCGGGGGGCCGTTTGGTGTCGGTGGATGGAAAAACAATCTGCGGAAGCGGTAACAGCGAGCACAAGGCTTACCATGTGGTAAGCGCATGGGTTGGAGAATGTGGGATCACATTGGGAGAACTTCAGGTCGGAGAGAAAACGAATGAGATCACACAGGTGCCGAAACTGTTGGATATACTGGATATTAAAGGCGATATTGTGACAGCAGATGCCATGAGCTGTCAAAAAACAATTGCCGCAAAGGTCAAGGAAAAGGAAGCGGACTATATTTTTGCGCTAAAGGGCAACCAGTCGACAATGGAGCAGGAGGTAAAGGCATATTTTGACGATTTGCCGCAAAATCAGGAGGAAAAAGGCAGAACTGCTAGCTGGACCAGTCCGATGGAGAAAGAACATGGGCGCGTTGAAAAGAGAACGGTAACCGTGGCTCCCTGCGATTGGTTTCAGGATAAGAGTCTGTGGAAAGGGCTCACGAGCTTTGTTCGGGTTCAGCGCGAAGTAACAACCGAGACTGGAAAGACCTCTTTTGAACGTTTTTATATCAGTAGTCTGGACAAAACGCCGGAGCAATTCTGCGCCCTGATTCGTGGTCATTGGTCGATTGAAAACCAGCTGCATTGGTGCTTGGATGTAATTTTTGGTGAGGACAGTTCCCGCGCACGCAAGGACAATTCGCCACTGAATATGAATGTACTCCGAAAAACCGCGCTTAGTCTCATCAAGACTGTGGATCTCGGAAAGCGTATCAGTCTCACGAAAAAGCGCTATATGGCCGCTTTAAGTCCCAACGTACTGCATATGGTAATTTCCGGAAAGTAAATGCTGTTGCCCTGGGGGTCAGGTACTCGCCGCTGCCGGGGAGGTAGCTGGTGGGGGTTCCGAAGCCGGGCGGGATCAGGGCTGTGTTCTTGCTCCGGTCCTGGTTCGGGTTTTCCCACTCGTAGATCGTATCGTCGCTGGTGGGCTGTCTGTACAGGTAATCCTCCGGTGCGTCAAAGCTGTAGTCCAGCGCATATCCAGGCGAGGCGCACAGGGCAAACAAGGCCAGTGTAATCAAAAAGACGTTGAGTTTTTTCACTTCTTCCCCCGCCTTTCCATGATTTTACAGGCAATCCATATGACAGCCGCCACAGGGACTGCCACCGCCGCCATGCAGCCAAGGGCGGTCAGCAGTCCCGCAGCCGTAACAGGGGCAGAGGCGGGACTGTTGGCGGCGGGTTCCGGTTTTGCAGCCGGTACAGTCTCCACACCGCTGTCCTCCGCAGATTCCTCGGGCACGGCTCTGCTGCCGAAAATGGCGGTATAGGTGACGATCTCACAGCCGGTCTTTGCCACCTCGCCGGTGTAGTCCGCCGTAATCGTATAGCCGGTGGCATAGCGGGTGGTGGAGCTGCCGGTATAGCTGGCGGTGGCGGAGTAGCGAATGGCCGCGCCGCCCTCCCCGTCGTCGTCATAGCTGCTGGACCACTGGACTGTTGCCAGAGAGAGGGTTCTGCCCCCCTCTGTCACCGTCTTGGGCAGCAGCGACAAATCCGCTTCGGACAGGTTGGGGAAGGTGCGGGTGGCGCTGTGATTTTTGGTGCTGCTCTTGTAACCGTCCACCGTTACATGGACAGAGGTGTGGTCCAGCTTCAAGGTGCCGGTATAGCCCTCATCGGTCTCCACCTCCATTTCCGCCTCCAGGCTCTGCAACACGGATTCCATGCTGTTGGTGGTGCTGGGGAGCGTAACTGTCCTGGTACAGGGCTGTGTGTCCACGCCAACCTCGTCCTTGCGGATAAGGTCCAGCAGGTAGTAATGCCGCCCATCGCGGACAAAATCATCCGTAGGGATGCCGGACGGGTCATCCGACAGGGACAGGCGGTAAACCTTGTTGATGCGCGGTTCATCCAGCTCCCCCGCTGTGTACTCGTCCACAGAGACAGGGTAGAAGGTCTCCGCCGCCAGCGCGGGGACTGACAGGGACAGTACCAGCACGAGAGCGAGAAGCAGGTACAAAATGCGCTTTTTCATGCCGTAGGGTCCTCCTTTCGTTCTTTTGTCAAAATTGCAGTTCAAATTTGGGCAGTAAAAAAGCGGCCTCTCAGCCGCCGTAGAGATCATGGTTGACCAGCATTGTGTAATAATTCCCAGTTGAGGATGGGGCGTTGAACAACGCCGCCAGCAGGTAGGCCCTGGCGTTTCGGACGCGGGTGGTTTTTTCGCTGATGCCGTCCAGGACCTTCTCTATGTGGGGGCGCTCCAGCATGGCAAACCGCTGCTGCACCAGGGCGGCGGGATATTCCTGATCCCGCCCGATGTGGATGGTGGGGCTGCGCGTCAGCGCCACCTCCAGCATCAGCTCCACAAATTCGTCGATCTGCTCCCGGTTGGCGGGGGTGACGATGTGGTCATACTCAATCTGCGCCATGATCTGCGCTCTCCTGTCCGTCACGTCCGTCTGTCCTTCCACGGGTACTTCCGTTGACGGACGGACTGACAGGTCTGAGCATCGCTTCGTATTTTCTTTTTTCGTACTGGATGTATTTATATTTAATTCTGCGGCCATTTCCGGGTGCGGCCCCGCCATATCCGGCCCCGCCACATACGGGTTTTCCGGATGTGGCATATCCAGTCCCGGAGCGTCCGGAGGCGCGGGCGGGTCCGGATGCTGGGGCTGCTCATAGATGGTGTACTCCGTGTCTGTGATGCGTCCATCCGCCCCCCGCAGCTGGCGGCGGACAATGTAGCCCCGCCCCTCCAGCTCACGGATGGCGCTGCCGATAGCGTCCACACCTTCCTTGCAGATGGCGGCCAGACCGCGGGTGTTGTAGTTCCACTCGTTGGGGAGGGAGAGCATCATCGACAGCAGCCCCTTTGCTTTCAGGGACAGGCTGGTATCCTTCAGATGGCAGTTGCTCATCACAGTGTAGTCGCGGGTCCGTTCTACTCGGTAAACGGCCATTTCATCACGTCCATTCTATTTAGATTTTATTGTTTGCGGGTATCCCCGCGTCCGCACAAAAAAAGAGCCGGGCCAGCCGATTCAGCAGCTGTCACAGCTCATAGGCGGGCAGTTCGCCCTCAAAGTAGGGGCCGCACATTTCCTCCAGCTTGGCCGTCAGGTCCTCCAGATTCAGCCACAGGCAGCTGTCATGGTCCTTGATTTCCCGGTACTCGCTGGCATATGCGCCATTCCCGCAGACCAGGGATACGCAGGCCACCGTTTGCAGCGTCATATCCTCCAGCAGCCACAGCTCCAGGCTCCGGGCGATGGAGACCACGCCCTCAGAGACCTCCGTGACCGCACGGTACAGCCGCGTGGCCCGCTGATCGAACAGCTCCGCGCCGCGATACTCATAGGTCCTGGCCTTTTTGCCGTAGCAGGCGTAGGCGAAGGGGGTCTGGGCGTGGTGCCGTACTGTTTGCAGCACGGCCTCCAGGTCCAGGCTGTCCAGCAGCTCGTCCGCCTCGTTGGGTTCAGCGGCCTCCCGCGCTGAGAGGCCCTTTTCCGCCATCATCCCCCGGTGGTACAGGCCGCACAGGGCAATCTCCAGATTTTCTACAGAATACATATTTTCCTCCTCCATAATTATCTGCCGCGCCGCTTTTTCGGCTTTTCCGGCAGGATGTGGCCCTCAATGATGTGGGCATGGTTCATAATGTGGATGCCGCCGCGCCTCTGGGCCGCTGCTGCCTGGGCATAGCCGTCCTCGCTGAGAAAGAGGCGGACATACTGGCCGCAGCCTCCGTAGGGGCTGTTTTCGGACAGCACCTGGAACTCCAGCATATGGCGGGTATCATCGTGAAATCGCTCTACCGCCAGAAGATCGTGCCCGGTGAATGGGAAACAGGGCGGTTTCATGTTCGGCTCCTTTCTCCGATTTCCAGCACAGCGCAGCCATACCGGGCAATCAGCAGGGCATTGACAATCAGGCTGAATGCCAGTGTGTCCACCACATCCGTCCGGGCCAGATCACTGGCGGAGACCTTGGTGGAATCCGAATAGATATCCCGTGCGGCGGACAGCAGGGTATAGTTGTGGGGAGAGATGCCGCTGACATTGGCATACTCAAATTGCAGGCCCTGGGGGAGAAAGCAGCCCCGGGTCCGCTCATACAGCTCCCTGTTGACCGTCAGCAGGTACATGGCGGCAAAATAGGCGGGGGTATCCCGGCGGGAACGCATACCCCGGCGCGCTTTCAGATCGTCCATGCGCTGGCGGTGGGCTGCGGTCAGGAACAGGGAGCCGGAGAAGCGGCGGATTGCCAGATGCAGCTTTGCGTCCAGATGGATATTGCGGGGGAAGGTTTCCAGAATGGCTTCTTCATACCCTACAACGCCCGCCTCAATCCGCTCCGCCAGCCAGGGACAGCTATCCGCTGTGCAGCCCTTTCCCGCAGCATACTTGTCGCAGAGCTTACAGTCGATATGCTCAGGTTTGTACTGGAATGTATTGATGTACAACCAGTTCCTCCTTTCCCGGACAGCAAAAACCGGGCAGATAGCATCTGTCCGGGCCGTCCGTTATTGATTTTATCACCGCTCCTGGCTTTTCTGGCGCTTTTTGCACCAGGAGGCCAGCAGCTTAATGATCGTGTCCTCCATCTGACGGGGCGTGAAGGAGCGGGGGAAATATTTCCGCAGCGTCTCCCCGGGGATGGTCAGGTCCTCCTTGGGAGGCTTCTTTTCCTCTGTCATAATGGAGAGCATGGTATCCTCGTTCAGCCCTCCCGTCTGACTAAGCTTTTTCATCCTCTGGGCCTGGGAAAGCGAGGGCGTGGCCTGCTCGCTGGCAATAGTCTCAACAACAAGCGCCTGTTCCTCCGGTTTCAGATAGGAAAGCTCTACAGCTGGAGTGACGGCTATCTTTTTCTCGTCTACCATCTGTTGGAGGGGCGGAGACAATTCCGTGAGGCGAATATACCGTTGAACTTGCCTGCCACTTTCGCCGGTTTCACGGCCCACAAGCTCCGCACTCTCTAAATTCCCGACAAGTTGTCGGGAATTTTCTTTGTCGCCTTTGGCAGGTCTGCCAGCCCTCCGACGTATCGCATCTAGTTTCATTTTGTACGCCTTTGCTTTCTCCATAGGCAAAATATTCTCCCTCTGGAGATTGCTGTCCACCATAAAAATTGTAGCAGTATCCGTGTCCAAATCACGAACAATGACCGGCATCGTCTCCAGCCCCGCCAGCTCACAGGCCCGCTTGCGCCGGTGGCCGGAAATGATCTCATAGCCGCCATCTGCTCGGGGGCGGGCTATGGCGGGGGACAGCACGCCATACTCCTTGATACTTTCCACGGTCTCCTTCATCGAATCGTCCTCCCGGATGCTGAACGGGTGGTCTGGAAACGGATACAGCTCCGACAGCGCGATCTCCATCACCTTCTCACGCGCCGCGTCCTGGCGGCTTTCCTCGGTGGAAAACAGATCATCTACCGATTTCAGCTCTACGTTTATCCCGCTGCCGCTCAATCCTCAAGACCTCCTTTGTCAGATTTTCGTATGCCGCCGCCACCTTGCCCGTGGGGTCATGGGCATAAATGCTCTTTCCCACCGCGCTGGCCTCCTTTGCCCGGACGGAATGGGGGATTTCCGTTGCAAAAACCTTAATCGCACTTCCATAGGTCTCCCGCAGCAGAGCGCCGATCTCCTTGGCAAAATTGGTCCGGTTATCCACCATAGCCAGCAGGATGCCGTCAATCTGGAGCTTGGGGTTGATCTGCCGCCGCACCCTGCCAACGGTCTGCAACAGCTGTTCAAGGCCCTTGGCAGGTAGGTATTCCGCCAGGACAGGAATAATAATCCTGTTTGCCGCCGCCAGTGCGTTGATGGTCAGCATTCCCAGGGACGGCTGGCAGTCAATGAGGATATGGGTGTACTGGCGGCGCACCGTGTCCAGGTACTGACGCAGGATGGTTTCACGGCTCATGGCGTTCACCAGGGAGACCTCCATGCCCGACAGCTCAATATTGGCAGGCATGAGATCCACCCCCTCCGGATGGTGCAGGATGCCCTCGCCGGGCACGATGGGCTGGTCCGTGAGGACCTTCCCCATCATATCGGTGAGCGTAACCGGCAGCTTGTCCGGCTGCTGATAGCCCAGGCTGATGGAGAGGGATGCCTGGGGATCGTTATCAATCATCAGCACCTTTTTACCCGCTTTTGCCAGTCCAATCCCTAAATTGACGCAGGTTGTGGACTTTGTTACGCCGCCCTTCTGATTGGACAGCGCGATAATCTGTGCGTTCATTCCCTGGCTCCTATCCCAGCAGGCGGTTTTGCAGCTTACCGCCGCCGCGCTGCCCGTTGTACTTCTCCAGGATGACGCGGGCATACCGCAGCGATGCCCGGCTGGTACTGAAGTCCACCTTTCCGCGCCGGATGATTTCCTCCGGGTCCACCGCCGACAGCCGCAGGACAAACAGCCGGTCCTTCACCTCGGTCTCATAGGTTTTGAGAAACAGGGCCATGCCGGAGAGGATGTAGGAGTTGAGGGAGCGCGGGACCCCATGCCACGTCTCCCCCAGCAGCCGGAGCATCCGGGCAAACGCAGCGCCGCCCAACAGACGGTAAGCATTGATAACAGCGCGGGTAGAGGCGATCTCGTACGCCCTGCCTGTTTTCTTCGCCAGGGCCCAGCGAAACCCCTCCCGCTCCAGAATCTGCCGGATATCCGTTATCTCTGCGCTGGTCCCGGATTCCGCCAGGGCATTGGTGGACTGCGACACATCCATGCGCCGCTTGGCCTGATCCAATTTCCAGCACATCTCCGCTTCATCCTGGTAGGTCATGCCGCTGTGTACTTTGCACAGCACCATAACATCATGGCCGTTGTTCATCTTCCGCATGGCCGCGATGCGGTTCTGGCCGTCCACCACATAGAATTTTCCGTCCCGGAAACTCACTATCACAGGCTCCAGCAGAAGCTCGTTCCACTTGGCAATCAGCTCGTTCACATTTTCCTCCCGCACGGGCCGCTGGTAGGCTTGGCCGGAGATCAGCCGCGCCGAATGGATGACCTTATCCACGCCCGGGTTGCTATAGGTAGCCTCGGTGGGACTGGCAGGCAGAAGGAGCGGGTTAGGGTGGTCTGGGCGGGACATTGCTGAACTGCGTTTTCTTCTGTAGCTCATTTCTTCACGTTCCTTTCACATGTTCATATAATTTATCCACGGCAGTACGGATTGCGTCCATCTGCTGCCGGAGATAGTCCAACTGTGCCGGAGACAGCGCCGGAAAAACTATTTCATAATAATCCAGGTGAAACCAGTTGATTTCTTTGTGGAATTTGTTCACAAAACCAGTAAATTCCGCCAGGAATTGATCTGGGGTACAGCTGCAATCCTTGTCATTATTCTTGAGGTCCGCTATGGATTCCGCGAAGGTGCTGTATTGCTTATCACCCAGATGATAGGGGACGCTGGGGGGCGTCGCTGACGGGGGGCTGCCTGCTTCTATAGGCGGGGGCGTATCTGCTTCAGGCAACGCAGCCGGATTTATGGGCTCTGCAATGCGGCTCTTTTCTCCCCTCATCACAGAATGGATGGTGTTCTCGTTCAGCTCCCCCGCCTCGCTCAGCTTTCTCATCCGCTGGGCCTGAGAGATGGATGGTACGGCCTGCTCACGCGCTATCGCCTCATCCACCCGCAGTTGTTCGTCCGGCATCAGGTAGGACAGTTCCACAGCCGCAGTCAAAGCCAACGCGCCCTCATCTACCTTTAGCAGGAGGGATGGAGACAATTCTGTAAGACGTACATACCGCTGCACCTGGGTTTTGCTTTCCCCGGCCTGCTCCGCTATTCTCTCCACAGACCACTTTAACTTCTGACCGACTTGGGCAGAAGTTAAATCCGTCCTGGCTCCCTGTCGCTTTATTGCGTCCAGCTTCATTTTGAATGCCCAAGCACGCTCACTAGGTAGGATTTCCTCCCGCTGGATGTTGCTGTCTACCAGCAATATAATGGCTGTATCATCGTCCATCTCCCGCACGATGGCCGGCAGAGCGTCCGCGCCCGCCAGCTCGCTGGCATGTTTGCGCCGGTGGCCCGACACGATCTCATACCCTCCGCTTTCACGGGGGCGGACAATGGCGGGCGTGAGGACCCCATATGCCCGGACGCTCTCCACGGTCTCCTGCATCGCGCTATCCTCACGGACCTTGAAGGGCTGGTTGGGGAAGGGAAGCAGCTCTGACAGGGGGATATAAGACTACCGCCTCGCCTTGAAACTGGTGGATGGAGGGGGTGTGCTGCTGCTTTATGTTTGATTCTGACATTTCCTGCCTTTCCTTTCTGCGTTTTGGATATAAGAAAAGGGAGAATGCGGTTTGATACTACATTCTCCCTGACGAAACTATATGGATTTGTCGTTAAGCACCGTATATGAAAACACTGCCCATTAGTCTCCACGGGGCGGCGTTCCATGTAATGTGATAGAATTTATTGTTATATTGTAAGATTTTTTGTTGTATGATGTACTTTCCTATTAAAAACGTCCCGGTGGCCCCCGTCGCTCCCACAGCACCATCTGCCCCGGTGGGGCCGGTCGCGCCAGTGACGCCAGCGGCTCCGGCAGGACCAGTTGTACCGGTGGGACCCACAGCGCCGTCCGCACCGGTGGGTCCGGTTGCTCCAGCAGCCCCGGCAGGGCCAGTCGCACCAGTGGGACCAGCTGCCCCCACCGCGCCGATAGGGCCTTCCGCTCCCGTGGGACCAGTGGGACCAGTGACCCCGGCGGCACCTTCGGCGGGACCGGTGGCACCAGTGGCCCCGGTAGGCCCGGCAGGACCGGGCAGGACGGGGGCGGTCATAGCCGCACTCAGCTTGCCGGACAGCAGCATTTGCTGCTCCATGATGTTAGACATGGTGTCCTGCACGCTCTGGTTGATCTGCATGACCTCCGTAAGGGTGGCCGCCTCCCCCAGGCCGGGCAGGGTGCCCAGGACATATTGCAGCTTCTCCCCCTCGGCGTTGAGGATGTGGCTCAGGCTGAGTTCCTCGGCGGCGATGGAGGCGATAATCTCATTGAGGCTTCCCTCCCGTGTCAGCGGGGGATCGATCTGAGGAAAAGTTGGCATTGACATGAGATATCCCTCCTCAGCTCAGACGGGTGATGGACAGGGTCGCGCCGGCGGAGCCGGGCAGCAGGGTAGCCACAGAGGCAATGCCGAACATTTGCAGAGAGATCGTGTCCCCGGCGTTCAAATTCAGCAGGATCTCATTGGCAAAGTGACTCAGGGACACCACAGGAGCCACGGTAGAGGCCGTGTTGGGTGTGCCATTAATGAGCAGCCGGGTGCCGCTGGCCAGGGCTGCGGTGGTGTTGACGTTATAGGACAGCTGATAGCGCCCGGCGTTGGTCACCGTGAACACCGTATTGGCCCCATTGACCGTGATGCCCGGGGAGAGCACCTGGCTGTCCGGCAGGGGGATCAGGGTTCCTCCCACGACGACGGCCAGGGTTGAACCGGTGGTATTGGCAGCGAAGGCGGAGGTGGTGGTATTGGCAGCGAAGGCGGAGGTGGCGGTGATACTGGGCCCGGTGGGACCGGTGGGACCCGTGGCACCCGTGGCGCCTGCGGCACCGGTGGGGCCGGTCGCGCCGGTGACTCCGGCTAAGCCCGCAGCGCCTGTGGCGCCAGTAGCTCCTGTGGCGGATATCCTGCCGCACATCTCCGTCCCGGCTTGTCCGGGACGAACTATGGAGTTTTTGAATATGTCTATGCCTTCCTTTCCCCCCAATGGAGCAGACATGACCCGTGAAGAAGCTCTGACTATGATCATCGCGTCCATTGCTATGGAAGAGCTTGCGCTGAGTCATATCCTCAATGCCGAGGGTGAGAAGCTGCAATATATCCTGGGCACCCTGCATGGCACAAGTCACTGTGCCTGTCCCCAGGATGTGCTGGCAGTCAACAAAAGCGTCACCGCCCTGGTGGAGGCGGTAACACAAAATCAAATGCTGTTGAAAAGCAAGCTGGAAAAGGTGCTGGAGTTCTGCCCGCTTCCCCCGCCTCCTCCGCTTCCCCCACCCTGCAAACCGGAGCCGATTCCTTGTCCTCCGCCGTGTTCCTGTCCGCCGCAGCCCCCAGCTCCTTGTCCTGCGCCCTGTCCAGCCCCATACAAGATGCTGGCCTGTGAAAAAAGCACCCTCCGTCTGGTGGGTCAGAGAGAACAGATGATATGGAAGCGGGACTGCCGCCTGCCCTGGAGACTGCGTGGCTGTTCCGGAAAAGACATCTGTTGGGACAGACGCGTTCCCACTCGGATTCAGCTGAATCCAGGGAGGGCCTATGTGATCCAGTACACACTGAATGCCCGTGCTATGTGTCCGGCAAAGGGGGCGGGAACGATTTGCATCAGGCAGTCCCCCTGCGGCATGTTTATAGACACGCCTCCCCTGCATTTCTCCATGGAGCATCTGATACATGACTCTCAGCCCCTGCACCACATTGCTGTGCTGCATCCCCGCACGAATGGCGGGGGCGCGGCGGAGCTATCCCTGGTATTGGACGCCGAAACGCCTCTATGCGTAGAACGGGCAGAGATGGACGTGGCGGAGCTTTAGCTAAAAGCCTGAAAGCCCTGATACGTTAGGGCTTTCAGGTAAAAATGTTAACTTAATGACAGTGCTCACGGTGAGACGTATTTTACTGACAAATTTCGCACAACCTGTTATACAAAGAGCGGGACGGCAAGTGTGAACCGTCCCGCTCTTATAAGGTTTTATCTGTTTTTCAAGAAATTCATAACTATCTGCGCTACCTGTCCGCGAGTTGCCAAGCCTTGGGGTGCCAACTGTCCGTTGCCGTATCACTACTTTTTTGTACCACATCAAGTGGCTGTGCCCGCGCTGACGGCGGTTACATTCCCGCTGGCGTCAACTGATATTGACAAGATCAAATCACCCTATCACCGGGAGGGACAAGCTGCTCTGGCGACTTGTTCCTCCCATGCCAAGGAGGTCAAGATGTCCTCGATAAATCTGCTTCAACAGGAGCGCGTCCGTTTCTTACGGCGCACTTATACACCGTTCCGGTGTCGTGCGCCCTGCCGGGAGCGTTGCGTCCTTCGGACGCGATGGGGAGCTGCACTCCCCAAACCCCTTGCGTACCCGCAGGAAAGGAACACCCGCTTTGCGTCTGTTTCCTTTCTGCGGGTGATATGCTCCCTAAAAGGCAGACAACGAAATAGTAAGAGGGAAGGGGAGCAACGATGGGATTTAGCGAAAAAAGAATATCTGATCCAGGAGTGTCTCGCGGGACGGATGCGGATGCGAGCACGGTGTGCAGGGGTACTCCATTCTACCATGCTCAGCCGGCACCGTGCGGAAGGTGCTCCGGCGCTCTCTGAGAACGAGAACGCCCAGAGGCGGACATACCGTACTGAAATCCGGCAAAAGGCAGTGGAGGAATACCTTTCCGGCCTGGGCAGAGCCATGGCCATCGCGGAAAAGTACAAGCTGCGCTCCGGGAACCTTGTGTTGGAGTGTGTAAAGGAGTATCATCGTCATAGAGAAAGCCCGAAAGAGACAGGAGGAATCTCTATGACAAGTCGGAAGCATACATTGGAGGAGCGAGTCCAAGCGGTCAGGGAACGCCCGGAGGTGGGAAAGAATTTTTCTGAGCTCTCAGAAAGATACAGCACAACGGTCCCCAGGTGGTACGGAATTGGCTGAAGCGATACCAGGCGATGGGGGAGCGCTGAGGCAGTTTCGACAGGAGCGGCAGTATGAGTCGGTTCGCCGGGCTGCGGAGGAAGAGAAGTATTCCGTGACAGAAGCGTGCCGTGCGCTGTGTATCTCCCGCACCGGATGCTGCCAGTGGCGTTCCGGCAGAGCCAGCGCCTGCACGGTGGAAAACGGGCGGCTGGCCGGACTGGTGAAGAAGATCCACAACGAGAGCCCGGACAAGGGCTGCCAGCGTATCTGGGACGATCTGGCGCGTTATTACGGCGCGCCGGTGAACGACAAGCGGACACTGCGCATCTGCCGCAGTCCGGGCGTCCTCTCCACCATTAAATATTCGGCACGGCTGTCCCCGGCGAGCCTCCGATCCGCAGTATCTGGCGGAAAACGTGCTGAACCGCCAGTTCTACGCAGAAAAGCCCAACGAGAAGTGGCTGACGGATGCAACAGAGTTCAAATATAATTTGGGCCCAAGTGCGCATAAATTCTACATAAACGCCATCCTGGACCATTGCGACCGGCGGATCGTTTCCTTCGTCCTCCGGGACACCAACGACAGTGCGCTGGTCCATGAGACGCTGGATCAGGCCCTGGCCGCCAACCCCGATGCGCACCCGCTGTTCCACAGCGGCAGGGGCTTTCAGTACACTACTCGTGTGTTCCACGACAAGCTGGCCGCGGCCGGGATAACACAGAGTATGTCCCGGGTAGGCAAGTATATTGACAGCGGGCCGATGGAGGGCCTCTGGGGGATTCTCAAGTGGGTGTGCTATTATGGCAGGAAATTCACCAGCCGGGCGCA
>OFFW01001763.1_pt1 | contig 12679 bp, 9 predicted proteins | sample 1521501 | NCBI WGS metagenome assembly OFFW01 (sample SAMEA3504107, study PRJEB24116) | mouse gut metagenome | biome: mouse gut; feature: mouse-associated habitat; material: faeces | place: Denmark | collected 2011
GCTCTGCCTTTCCTTGAGAAGCTCTGTGTCGCCGCCATCCACAAGGCGCCTTTGGGCGGCTCCAAATACACCACAATGCTCAATGAGCAGGGCCTGATCATTGACGATACCATCGTCACCCACCTGGCGGACGATCTCTACTGGGTGTCCGGTTTGTATGTCCAGGATCAGCTCAACTGGTTCAACGCCAACAAGGGTGAGTTCCGCGTGGAGTTCCGGGACATCACCGAGGAGTGGAAGATGTACTCCGTCCAGGGTCCCGATTCCATGGAGCTGGTCAATGCGGTTGTGGATACACCGGTGGATGATTTGAAGTTCTTCCGTATGCAGGACAACACCATGGACGGCATTCCTGTCAAGGTGGCCCGTGCCGGCTACACCGGAGAAAAGCGGGGCTATGAGATTTACATCGCTGCCGACCAGGAAGCGGCGCTTGTGGCAAAGCTGGAGGAAAAAGGCAATGCCATGAATGCCTGCCATGTGACAAAGCTGGACGTCATGGTCATGACCCTGGCTGCTGAAGCAGGCTTTGTGCTGATGATGGACATTTATAAGGCCAGCCCCTTCGAGGTCGGTTTTGAGAAGACCATTGACTGGAGCAAGGATTTCATCGGCAAGGAAGCTGCCGCCAAGGTACGTGATCAGGGTGCAAAGCGCAAACTCGTCGGCTTCACTGTCGAGGATGATAGCGCTTTGATTTACGGCGGTCCTCTGAGCAAGGGCAATCCGCTCCTCAAGGACGGTAAGATGGTTGGCCGAGCGACCAAGTACACCCACGGCTTTACCTGTTACAAGAACATCGGCTACGCCATGATCGATGTGGACAAGGCCGCTATTGGCGATACTGTCACCATCAACGGTTATGAAGCCGTTTTGACCGAAAAACAGTTTATTTGAGAAGGGAGACGTTACAATGGGAAGACTTGACGGAAAAGTATGTATCATTACCGGAGCGGCCAGCGGATTAGGCAAACAGGAAGCCATCCGTTTTGCCGAGGAAGGTGCGAAGCTGGCGATTTGCAGCCGGACGGAGTCCAAGCTGATGGACACCAAACGCATCTGCGAGGAAAAAGGCGCGGAGGTCCTGGCTATGGCCTGTGATGTCATGGTCAAGGAGAACCTGGAAGCACTGGTGAGCGCAACCGTGGATCGTTTTGGGACAATTGATATCCTGGTGAACAACGCGGGCATCATCAAGAGGATTCCCATGACCGAGATGACGGCGGCCCAGTTCAGGCAGGTCATCGACATCGATCTGAACGGCCCCTTCATCGTATCCAAGGCCGTCATTCCTTCCATGATTAAGAAGGGCCACGGCAAGATCATCAACATCTGTTCCATGATGTCCGAGCTTGGCCGGGAGACCGTGTCCGCTTACGCTTCCGCCAAGGGGGGACTTAAGATGCTGACTAAGAACATCTGCTCCGAGTACGGCCAGTACAACATCCAGTGCAACGGCCTTGGACCGGGCTATATAGAGACCCCCCAGACCGCGCCGTTGCGGGAAGTGCAGCCGGACGGCAGCAGGCATCCTTTCGATCAGTTCATCTGTGCCAAGACCCCTGCCAACAGGTGGCTGAAGCCCGAGGAGCTCACCGGCCCCGCCGTGTTCCTGGCATCCGAGGCCTCCAATGCGGTGAACGGCCACATCCTGTACGTGGACGGCGGCATCCTGGCTTACATCGGCAAGCAGCCGCAATAAAAGTGTGTGAGTCTCACACAGAAGAATGCCCAAAGTGCGGGCATTCTTCAAGCGCGATTTTTGCGCTTTGTTTTGCACCAAGTTGCTAATAGTTATGTGAAGGAGGGTTCTATGAAAATCGCATTGATTAATGAGAATAGCCAGGCGGCTAAGAACGAGCTTATCTGCTCCACCCTGAAGAAGGTGGTGGAGCCTATGGGACATGAGGTGTACAATTACGGCATGTGCGGCGCGGAGGATCCCAATTCCCTGACCTATGTCCAGAACGGTATCCTGGCGGCGGTGCTGCTGAATTCCGGTGCTGCTGATTATGTCATTACGGGCTGTGGCACCGGGGAGGGCGCCATGCTGGCCTGCAACTCCTTTCCCAAGGTGCTCTGCGGCCATATCGAGTCCCCGCTGGACGCTTATCTGTTCTCCCAGGTGAACGACGGCAACTGCGTGGCCCTGCCCTTCGCCGAGAACTTCGGCTGGGGCGGCGAACTGAACCTCCAGTATATCTTTGAGAAGCTGTTCTGCGCGCCCGGTGGCGGCGGATATCCCCCTGAGAGGGTGGAACCAGAACAGCGCAACAAGAAGATTCTGGACAAGGTCAAGGAGATCACCCACACGGACATGGTGACCATCTTAAAGAACCTGGACAGGGAGCTGGTGAAGGGAGCCCTTTCCGGCGCGAAGTTCCAGGAGTGCTTCTTTGAGAACTGCAAGTGCGGGAAAATCGCGGAAGCGGTGAAAGAAGTCCTGGCATAAATGAAAAACAGTTAAAAAACATACGCCAAAGCCCAGAAGGAAGAGATTTCCGGGCTTTGGCGCACTGTGCGTGGCAGGGGCAACGCCGTTGCCGTCCCACAGCGGCTCTGTGCGAAAACAGACTAGATTCCACAGGTGCGGGCTGCCGGGAGCCTGCGGACTGAGGCAGGGCAGTTTCCGGCAGCGGAATGGGGAGGGCGGATGTACCCTGCATGAGAAGCGGAAAGTGTTTGGCAATAAATCATATCAAATTAGCATGCGAGTCATGCGGAAAAGAGGGAAAATGAACGCAGTATTAGAGCAAATCAGCAAAATCGGCATCGTGCCCGTCGTGAAGATCGACCGGGCGGAGGATGCGCTTCCGCTGGCAAAGGCCCTGTGCGCGGGAGGGCTTCCCTGTGCGGAGGTGACCTTCCGCACGGACGCGGCTGCGGAGGCCATAGGGACCATGACCACGAATTTCCCGGACATGTGCGTGGGAGCCGGGACTGTGCTGAACGCGGAGCAGGTGGACGCTGCGGTGGCGGCAGGCGCGAAGTTCATCGTCAGCCCGGGACTGAATCCCAGGACGGTGAAGTACTGTATCGAGAAGGGTGTGCCCATTACCCCCGGCACCTCCAGCCCCTCCGACATCGAACAGGCTATCGAGCTGGGGCTGGATGTGGTGAAATTCTTCCCGGCGGAGCAGTCCGGCGGCCTGGCCAAGATTAAGGCCATGGCGGCGCCCTATGTGAACATGAAGTTCATGCCTACCGGCGGCATCAATGCCAAGAACCTGACCTCCTACCTGGATTTTGACAAAATCATTGCCTGCGGCGGCTCCTGGATGGTGCCCGGCGACCTGATTAACGCGGGAGAGTGGGACAAGATTGAACAGCTCACCAGAGAGGCCGTCCAGACCATGCTGGGCTTCGAGCTGGTGCATATCGGCATCAATTCGGAGAGCAAGGAAGAGGCCGACAAGACTGTGAACCGCCTGGCATTCCTGTTCGGTCTGCCTGTGAAGGTGGGCAGCGGCGGCAGCTTCGCGGGCACGATCGCGGAGGTACTGAATACCCATGGCAGAGGGACCCACGGCCATATCGCCATCCGCACCAACTATATCGAGCGGGCCATCAATTATATGACCACCGTGCTGGGCGCGGAGTTCCATGAGCCCATCTTGCGCCCTGACGGCAAAATCAACGCCATCTATCTGAAAGAGGAGATTGGAGGGTTTGCGGTGCATCTGCTACAGAAATAAGCGAAAAAGATTTTCTATGCCCGCAAAGAGGACGCAAGGCATATCTCTTTGGTGCGGATGAAAACGCCGCAGGCGGCATGGGCGGATATGCAAATGTTTCAGATATGGCAGTAGGAGTTTTGAGATAAGAAAGGATACAGACATGGCTAAAGTGATTACGATGGGTGAGATTATGCTGAGGCTGTCCACCCCCAATTTTGAGAAGTTCATCCAGGCAGACGAGTTCGACATCAACTATGGCGGCGGCGAGGCCAATGTGGCAGTGTCCCTGGCCAATTATGGCCACGACGCGGAGTTCGTCACGGCGGTCCCCGACAATGAAATCGGCGAGTGCGCGGTGGCTGCCCTGCGCAAGTACAATGTGGGCACGAAGCATATCGCCAGGTGCGGCGAGCGGCTGGGCATCTATTATCTGGAGAGCGGCTCCTCCATGAGGCCCTCCAAGGTGGTCTACGACAGGGCCCATTCCTCCATCTCTACCGCCACGGCTGCTGATTTTGATTTCGATGCAATCTTCCAGGGGGCTGACTGGTTCCATTTCACCGGCATCACCCCCGCTGTGTCCGATGCCGCAGCCGTCCTTACCGAGGAAGCCCTGAAGGCGGCCAAGAAGCACGGCGTGAAGGTGTCCGTGGACCTGAACTTCCGCAAGAAGCTCTGGTCCTCCGAGAAGGCCCAGAAGGTCATGAAGAACCTGATGCAGTATGTGGACGTGTGCATCGGGAACGAGGAGGACGCGGAGCTGGTGCTGGGCTACAAGCCCGGCAAGACTGACGTCACCAGCGGCGACCTGGAGCTGGCCGGGTACAAGTCCATCTTTGAGCAGATGGTGGCCGACTACAACTTCGAATACTGTGTGTCCTCCCTGCGGGTGAGCCATTCCGCCTCCGACAACGGCTGGTCCGCCTGCATCTACTCCAGGGATACCAAGGAGTTCTACCACTCCAAGGAGTACAGCATCCATCCGATTGTGGATCGCGTGGGTGGCGGCGACTCCTTCGCGGGCGGCGTGATTTGCGGGATGCTGGACGGCAAGGACTTCAAGGCGGCGCTGGAGTACGGCGTGGCGGCTTCCGCGCTGAAGCACACCATCCCCGGGGATTTCAACCTGGTGAGCCGGAAAGAGGTGGAGACTTTGGCGGGCGGCGATGCCTCCGGGCGGGTGCAGCGCTAAGCAAAAAAGTATCAAAAAACGTACTCAGGGGTATACAGGACATGCTTTTTTGACGATATATAAATATAGAAGAGCTTATGCAGGGCTGCTGGGATAAAGATACCGGCGGCCTTGTGTGGTTACATTTACGAGAAGCATAAGGAGGATAAAAAAGATGGGTTCGTATTACAAGCATACCAGGACGGAGAGCGCCAAGGTGCCCTATTCCTTCCGGTGTGAGCAGTGCATGAAGGACAGCGGGACCAGACAGGCCACTATCGTCGGCAACGAGGCAGTCCACAACAGCATGTCCAGGAAAATTTCCCAGAAAGAGGAGGCTAATATGCAGAAGGAGGCTTTCCAGAAGCTGAAGAACGCCCTGCAGGAGGCCTACGAGAATGCCGAGGGGAAGCATATCTATGCAAAGGAGTTCAATGATATCTGCCCTCATTGTGGGAAGCCCCAGTCCTGGGCGGTGGCGAATCTGAAGAACAAGCTCTTCGAGAATTCCATCGTCAGCGTTATCGTGGGACTGATTTTTGCAGTGGGCAGCTATTTCTACATAAAGAGCGAGCCCGGCAGGTTCGAGGAGTCCTGGCAGTTAGGGGTGCCTATCGGCATCATGGCCGTGGCCGTGATCATCGCTATTCTGCTCTTCGCCATCAACATGGTGAAGATGAGCTCCAAGAACAAGAAGACGGCGAATGTAATGCAGAAGAACCTTCCCGACATCCAGTGGGATGCGGTAGAGGGCATGATCGATATGAGCAGGGTCTAGTATCCCAGTGCATGGTGTACTGGTCTCCCAGGGCGCGGGCGGCTGTCCGCGCCTTTTTGCCGCACAGGAAAGTTTTTCATGATGTTTTTTTACAAGTTTGACACATCTTTATGATAGAATCGGTTGATGACAGAGGAAATCTGGTCAGGAGGTGGCGCTGTGACGGACATACTGGTGGTGGAGGACGATGAGGCGATTGCCAATCTGATCTGCGTGAGCCTAAGCGCGGAGGGCTACCGCTGCACCTGTGCCCGGGACGGCATGGAGGGCGCGGATTACATCGAGCGGCAGTCCTTCGACCTGGTGCTCCTGGACATCATGCTTCCGGAGGTGGACGGCTATGAGCTCCTGGAATACATCAAGCCCACCGGTACCCCGGTGATCTTCCTCACGGCAAAGGGCAGCATCGAGGACAAGGTGCGGGGGCTGCGGGCCGGGGCGGACGACTATCTGTCAAAACCCTTCCAAATCGGGGAGCTCCTGGCCAGGGTGGAGGCCGTGCTGCGCAGGCTGGGAAAGGGAGAGCGGCAGCTGGAGGTAGGGGACGTGAGCGTCCGTCTGGATTCCAGGCAGGTGCTCAAGAGCGGCGTTGCCCTTACGCTGACGGTGAAGGAGTTCGACCTGTTAGTGGAGCTGATGCGGAACCGGAACATCGCCCTGTATCGGGAGCAATTGTACGAAAAGGTCTGGAAGGAGCCCTTCAACGGGGAGACCCGGACGCTGGACAGCCATATCCAGAGGCTGCGCAAGAAGCTGGGCTGGGAGGATCGGATCCGGACGGTGTTCCGGATAGGCTACAGGCTGGAGGGATAGCATGCGCCTCTTTACGAAAATCTTTTTATGCGGGACTTTGGTCTTAAGTCTGGCATTTTCTGTCTCGGGATATTTTCTGCTCCATTTTTCATGGGAAAGCAGCATGGCAAGGGAAGCGGATTTCGCTTTGAAGCAATACCAATACGACAAGTTCACCATCCAGTCGGCGCTGCTGACGTACACGGATTTCGAGATGTCCCTTGCGGTATCCTGGGAGGATGCCGCGGACAGGGGACAGATCACCACCTGGTGGGAGGATGCCCCTGGGGGGACTGTTGTCTCTTCGGGGGAGGAGGGGGAGAAGTGGTCCGTGAAGGGAGCGGAGCAGATATTTGACCGGGAATCGGCGGCGGAGCTGTTCCGTACCCTGGCGGAGGATGTGAGCCTGCCCGCGGCCTTCTTTACAGGGGACGGGACCCTTCTCTATTCCGGGATAGAGGGGCTGGACGCCTCCTTCCTGGAGGAGCTGTCGGAAGATGCCCATGTGTACCGGTTCCGGGAGACGCCGGAGGGGAGCTTCCTCCTGGTGGGAAGCGTGCTGGAGCGGGGAAAGCTGGAGCTGACGGCCGGGATATGGGACGAGGGGGACGTCGGAGATCAGGGGGCTGTGGAAGCCGAAGGCCGGGACAGGGAGGAGAACGGACCGGATGCGGCGCAGGCTGATGTACAGGCCAGACCGGATGCTGGAGCTGCGGCAGCTCCGGACGCGGCGCAGGCGGCTGTCCGGGGCATGGAGGAGGCCGGAAAGGAGGCCGACGCCCAGACCGCGGACCTGGGCACAGCACAGGAGGGGACATGGTATGAGACGGAAGGCGCCGCCCGGGACATTGGAGCCCCGGGGGACGGAATCCGCTTCGTGACCCAGTGGGATGTGAGCAAGACCGTGAGGCAGCAGGAGATCCTGCAGCAGTATTTCCTGCGCTGCTATTTGGCGGCGGTTCTGGTGGGGATGGGGCTGCTGGGGCTTCTGTCCGCTCTCCTGACAGGTCCCCTGAAGCGGATGTCCCGGGCGGCGGGACGGATGGCCCAGGGGGACTATGAGGAGCGCCTTGCCGTCAAGGGCCGGGATGAGATCGGGGAGCTGGCGGAGAGCTTCAACCGGATGGCGGAGGCCGTGGAGGAGAAGGTGGAGGCGTTGTCCAGGGCGGCCAGGGAGCGGGAGGATTTCGTGGCCAATTTCGCCCATGAAATGAAGACACCCATGACTTCTATTATCGGCTACGCGGATATGCTCTACCAGAGGGAGCTTTCCAGGAAAGAGGTGCGGGACGCCTCCTGGTACATCTGGAACGAGGGGATGCGTCTGGAGGCCCTGTCCCTGAAGCTGATGGACCTGACCGTTCTGGGGCGGCAGGACTTCCCTCTGCAGGAGATGGCCGCGGAGGAGCTGCTGGCGGACGCGGCGGGGGGCCTGGAGCCTTTCTTTGCGGAAAAGGGGGTGTCATTCGCGCTGTGGGCAGATCCGGCCTATATCCGGGTGGAGTACGACCTGTTCAAGACCCTGCTGATCAACCTGCTGGACAATTCCGTCAAGGCGGGCTGCACCAGGCTTGCGCTGTCAGGGACCCGGGAGCGGGAGGGGGGATACCGGATATGCGTCAGGGACAATGGCTGCGGCATGGAGGAGGAAGAGCTCTCCCGGATCACGGAGGCCTTTTACATGGTGGACAAGGCCAGGAGCAGGAAGCAGCACGGGGCAGGGCTGGGGCTCGCCCTGGCCGACAGGATCGCCAGGATCCACGGAAGCAGGCTGGAGTTTAGGAGCAGAAAGGGCCAGGGGACAGAGGTGAGCCTGCTGTTCTCCTGTGCGGAGACGGAGATGGTAGATGAAGAATAAAAGGAGTTTGCTTGTAAATCTGTCGGGCGTGGCGCTGGCGTTCGCCATCGCTTTCGGCGGAATCTTCGCGCTGTGGAGCAGGCTGGACAGAGAGCGGGCGCAGCTTCTGTCAGGGGGCGGGCAGGTAGGGATTCCGGCCGTGACTGATGCTGTGATGTCCCAGAGCATCGGCGTGGTGGACGTGAAGATAAAGGCGGCGGATTTAAGCCAGGAGGAGCTGCGCCGGGCGGTGCTGTGCCTGGAGAGCGCATCGGAGAAATACCCCCATGAGCCCGTGCCCGGGCAGCTGTCCATGACAGAGGCCACCCAGAGCGGCATGGTCTGGCTTGGGGATTTCCTGCTGCCCCGCCTGGACAGGGAGGGGATGATTCCGAAAGAATACAGGCTGAGCTGCTATCTCTGGGCCGATAGCCAGGCGGAGGCCGGCGAGGGGGCGGCGGATCCGCTGTCCGGCTACTGGGAAGTGTCCTTTGCCGGGGAGGAGCTGGATGCGGTGCTGTTCCTGAACGCTGTGACCGGGCAGGTGCTGCGGGCATGGATCGCGCTGCCGTATCCGGAGGGGGAGCATCCGGATGAGGAGCGTCTGACAGAGCTTTTGGAGGATTACGCGGATTCCTTTGGCGTGGAGGCCGGGTATGCGATTTCCATGGCGGAGGCCGGGATGTCCGATTCCGTATACGCGACGGAAAAACAGGGAACGGAGGGCGGCGGGACAGAAAGCGGCGGGACAGAAAGCAACGGGACAGAAAGCTTCGGAGCCGGAGACGGGGAAACGGACAGCCCCGGGCAGGGCGGCGGAGAGGGCTGGGGATTCCGGCTGCGCGTAGAGGATCAACGGATGGCGGTCTGCCTGGAGGCCGGGGATGCCGTAGACGCCGGGATGCCCCTGGCGGAGAGCGGGAAGGCCCTGTGCCTTGCCCTGTACCTGGAGACGAAGCCTCCGGAAGATTAAAGGCCCCCGGGGCTTTGTGAAAAAAATGTGAACCCTCCGGATTTTACAACTTAGGCACAACTCCTCCGCAGCTCCTTGACATCTGCCTGATATGATACGCGAAGCGAAGGAAAGACAGGTTCGCGGTAAATAAGGAATCGCGGGAAAGATGCGATTCCCAATAAAGTCAGGAGGTAACAGAGAATGGAGAAGCGGAAAAAGCGGAATGGGCGCGGCGTCAGGTGGATTGCCGCCCTGCTGCTGTCGGCGCTGCTGGCGGGCGCCCTGAGCGGCTGCGGCGGGAGCGCGCCGGGAGGAGACGGCGCAGGGGAAGGCGGCGCGGGAGGAGACGGCGCGAAAAGCGGCGCGGAAGGCTCCAAGGCGGCGGACGGGGGTTCCCCCGGACAGGACGGCAAGGGCAGATATGTGGAGATCCAGGAGAGCCTGCCGGAAGAATTGGACGGCTGGTCAATCGTACAGATCTATACGGCAGACGGGAAGCTCCGCCTCCTGGCCACCAAAGAGGAGGGCGACAAGGCCGTCCTGCGGGAGTGGGAGAAACAGGAGGAGGGCCTGACGGATGTGACCCAGAGCTGGCTGGCGGACATGGAATTCCGCTGTATTGGGGGCTGGCTGGATGTCCGGCTGGCCCAGGGAAAGGACGGCGGACAGTATCTGTATGCCGGCTACCTGGCGGAGGGCGAGGAAGACTACAGGGGGCATCTGTATAAAGCCGAGGGAGGCGCGGCGGTGGAGATCACGCCTCAGAAGTGGACAGTCCCCAATGAGGAATTCGGCAGCTATGAAATGGTACAGGGCCTGGCGGTGCTGGACAACGGCAATATAGTCGCCGTCTCCTACACCTCAGTGGACATTCTGTCAGGGGAAGACGGAAGCGTAATAGAAACCGAGAAGCCCGCCGTTTTCTATGAGGGCGGCGTGATAGCGGACGGAGAGAATGCCTATCTGCGGGCCTCTGACGGAGGCGGCGGCTATATCGAGAAGCGCCAGGGCGGCAAGGCCGCAGGCGCGGTGCAGATTCCCTATCCCGCATCCGATTCCGGGGCGTCCGAAAGCGGAGACAGGATGATGACCTTCAGCAGCAATGTCAGCCTGGCGCTGGCGGCGCTTCCGGACGGCACCTTGATCGCCGGGAGCAAGGACGGGCTGTTCCGCATGGATCCCGGGGCTGAGCCGGGGCAGTGGGAGCTGCTTGTGTCCGGCCAGGAGACTGATTTCGCCATGTCGGATCTGTGGTGCACGGATTTCGCGGCGTTTGAGGACGGGAGCGTCTACGCCCTGTTCGAGTCGGAGGAGGGGCAGAAGCTGAACCGCTATGAGTATGACCCGGAGGCGGTGTCGGAGGTGACGGAGGTGCTGAAGCTCTATACCGTGTACGAGAGCTCCCTGCTGAACCAGGCGGCGGCCAAGTACCACAAGGCCCACCCGGAGGTGCTGATTGAGATTCATAACGTGTATCCGGCTTACTACCCGGACAGCGTTGACTACAATGCTGTATACCAGGAGCTGAACACCATGCTCATGGGGGATGAGGCGCCGGACATCGTGATGATGGATCATCTGGACATGGATTCCTACGCGGACAAGGGCCTGCTGGCGGATCTGGAGGACGTGGTGGGCCCCATGGAGGAGAGCGGGGAGCTTCTGTCCAATATTACAGGCATATACAGACGGGAGGACGGCAAGCGGTACGTGGTGCCCCTACAGTTCGCCATGGACCTGGCCCTGGGAAGGGACATTACGGTCCAGGATATGGCCACCATGGAGTCCCTGGCAGAGTTCCTGTCCCGGGCGGAGGAGCCCTATATGGCATCCCGGACGGTGGCCGGGCTGGTGGATGAGTTCTACCCCTATTTCTGCGCCGAGATCGTGGACGGCAAGCAGCTGGACAGGGAGGCTATGGGGAGGTATCTGGAGTACCTGAAAGCGATCGGGGACAACTGCGGGATTGTGGCGTCAAATCCTGAGGACGTCACGTCCTACGGCGTATTCGGCCTGGCCGGGAAGGCGAAGTTCGCCCTCAGCCGGATGAGCGGCTTTACGGACGGCATGCTGTCCATGTCCATGGTGGATTATATCAAGGGGGACTTCACGGCCTTTGAGAACCGCTTCGAGCCCCTGGTGCAGGCGGGAATCTGCGCCAAGAGCCGGTATGTGGACAGGGCGAAGGACTTCCTGCGGTTCGCCCTGTCGGAGGAGATCCAGAACCTGGAGTACAACGGCTTCCCGGTGAACCGCAAGTCCATGGAGCATCAGGCGATGAAGGACCGCTCGGAATTCGCCATGGTGACCTCCGTGGCAGGGGACGACGGCAGCTTTGTAGAGTTCGAGAGCGAGCCCTACTCCAAAGAGACGGCGGACCGGCTGGTCGCCCTGTGCGAGGGGCTGGATAAGCCTGTGGGAGAGGACGCGAAGATCCGGGAGGTGCTGATTGAGGCCCTGGGCGGCTATCTGGAGGGCTCACGGTCCAGGGAGGATACCGTACAGAAGATAGAAGACGGCCTGAAGATGTATTTAGCGGAATGAGATGGAAACGTATTGAAGTAGATTGAAACATATTGAAACATATTGAAACATATTGAAGCTGCCCCGTCATGATTTCGAACCTGGAATCTGGCGGGGCATTTTAGTAAAAAAAGTAAATTAACTCTTTATCTTCCGTCCGAAATAGTATATACTGATAGCACATGGAAAAACGTGAAAGTCAATCCGGCAAATTCAAGGAAAGAGAGGAATGGAAATATGTACGATTTTTCTATCGGCGTAATGCTGGAATCCTTCCGGCTGCCCACTCCGGTGGCGCTTAAGAAGGCAAAGGAGATTGGCGCGACAGGCATACAGATGTACGCGGTGGACGGCGAGCATGCCCCGGAGCAGCTCACAGGTGGGAAGAGGAGAGAGCTTCTGGACATGGTGAAGTCGGAGGGGCTGGTGTTCTCCGCCCTCTGCGGGGATCTGGGAAAGGGCTTCCACAATGCCGAGCTGAATCCGGGACTGATTGAGAGGTCCATGCGGATTTTGGATCTGGCCAAGGACCTGGAGACGGACATCGTCACCACCCACATCGGCGTAGTCCCCGCGGATCCTGGCCATGACCGCTACAAGATCATGCAGGAGGCATGCTTCAAGCTGGCCGAGTACGCGGATTCTCTGAACGCGCATTTCGCCATCGAGACAGGACCCGAGGAGTCCGCTACATTGAAGCAGTTCCTGGACGGCCTCCACTCCACCGGCGTTGCGGTGAACTTAGATCCCGCCAACCTGATCATGGTCACCGGCGACGACCCTGTGCAGGCGGTACATAATCTGAAGGACTATATCGTGCACACCCATGCCAAGGACGGCGTGCGCAACTACTACCGCGACCCCGAGGAGGTCTATGGCCTTGTGGAGGCTGAGATGCTGGCCAGCCCTTCCTTTACGGAAGTCCCCTTGGGCAAGGGCGGCGTGG
>OFFW01001767.1_pt1 | contig 12669 bp, 12 predicted proteins | sample 1521501 | NCBI WGS metagenome assembly OFFW01 (sample SAMEA3504107, study PRJEB24116) | mouse gut metagenome | biome: mouse gut; feature: mouse-associated habitat; material: faeces | place: Denmark | collected 2011
CATGATTTTACTCTATCTTGCAAGGGCTTTTTCCAGACTTTGGGGTCGGGATTTATTCCGCGGTCCTGATTGCCAAATAAAAAAATCAAAGATAGGAAAAACCACGAAACCCTTGCAGGACAAGGATTTCGGGGTTGGTCCGAGCGGCGATATAGGATTTACCAAAAAACCAAGTGATACCAACGGTTTGTGGGCAGTGGGGCAACGGCATTTACACTAAAAACCGAATACTGAAGTAGAGTTTTGAGGGCGTTCCAGCGATGGGACGCCTTTTTTCATGTTCAGCTTTAGAATCGTATGAGGCTGTATTTGCTTATCGCGTTCTAAATACTTGCTAAGGCATTGCTATTGTAGAAATATAAAACACTGATACTTATAGATTGTGTTTTGGGAAATAAATTTCTGCGTAGTTGCATCAAAGCATCCAAACTCTAAAGTAATTCCTCTCTAATGCAGATAGAACTTTTGATTAGCGCAAAGATAATCGACGTATGTTTTCGTGCTATGGTGTATATAATAAAACAAAAAAGAACAGACATCCGCGGAAATAATAACAGGAGGATTTCAAATGAAAAATCAGACAGCGCAAAAAATTGCAATGACCGGCCTGATGGCCGCATTATCCTATGTAGTATTTACTTTTCTTCAAATCAAAATACCGCTTCCCGGCGGAGACGCAACCTCCATTCATCTGGGAAATGCGGTCTGTGTGCTCGGCGCACTTTTGCTTGGCGGTTTTTACGGCGGAATCGGCGGCGCAATCGGCATGACAATCGGGGATTTGCTGGACCCGGTTTACGTGGTATATGCCCCCAAAACTTTTCTGCTAAAGTTATGCATTGGCCTGATTACCGGCCTTATCGCACATAAAATCGGCAGAATCACTCTGGAAACCGAACATAAAAAGGTGGCGCTGTGGACTGCCGCCGCCGCTGTTGGCGGCCTTTTATTCAACGTAATATTCGACCCCCTTATAGGATATTTCTACAAGCTGGCGATTTTGGGAAAGCCTGCGGCGGAACTGACTCTGGCATGGAATGTAGCCTCTACTTCCATCAATGCCGTCACTTCCACGATTGTATCCGTGGCGGTCTACCTTGCGCTGCGCCCTGCACTGAAAAAGGCGGGAATGTTTTTTACATGCTCTTAAAAGCAGCGCGGAAATACAAAGAAAAACGACTGCCCAAAAAAGCTGTCGTATTGATGAAGGGAGCATAGCAGAAGCATTGCTCCCTTTCATACGACAGCCTGTTTTTATTTACTTTCGCTCACTTACTTTTTTATTTGCCGATTTCCGGCACACACTAATATTGATACTTTTTGGAATAGTTGCTCCCGTTCCCGATATACTCCAAAATGGATTCGCTGCTCCCGTTTGCCGACGCAAAAGTTGGGTCCATGCGGTGCCAGGATTTGCCGTCAAAATAAATCACGCCGTCTACCCAGCCTTCCTCCTCCGTCCATACGCTAATCCACGCGTGATAGGCCGTTCCCGCGTATCCCACAATCAGCTTGCAGGGAATCCCCTGGCTTCGCAGCATTCCCGCCATAAGAGCGGCATAGTCAAAACAGATTCCTTTTTTTGAGGAAAGAACGCTGTCCAGCACCGGAAGGTAGCCGCTTTTTACATTCGCCGCTTTTCCCGTATCATAAGTCAGGTTCCCCACCACGAAATCATAAATCTTTTCCACTTTTCCCATAACGCCATCCACGCTGCCGGCCAGTTCCGCCGCTTTTGCCAGAGTGGAAGCCGCCCCGCCATAGTCCACATACTGGTTCGGACAAAGAAACGGGGCGAACTCGCTGCCAAGCACTGCCTGAAAGGAACAGGAAAGCACCATTGCATACCTGGAGTCCGACACGTTTTCCAGTACCGTCACCTTATAGGTTCCGTTTCCTTCCGATAAGGGAAACGTGGCCCGGACGCCCGGCGTAAGGTTATAAGTATAAGTACCTCCCGGTCCGGCAACCTGCGCTTTCACCTTTCCCACTCCTCCGGTATACTCCGCGGTCACATACCCGCCTGCCGCATTGGAATAGTCAATCACAGCCTGCCCGTTCTGTACCGACTGCGCCCCCAAAGCCGCCTCTGCTGCCAGAACCGTGTCAGCTTCCCCCCGGCTGAAAACTACTGCTGCAAATAGAATAAAAAAGAAAATTCCTGTCTTTTTCCCTGTTTTCATGTCAGGATACCTCTCTTTATCTTTTCTTCATTTCTGCGCTGTTTTTTAAGCTGTTCTTTTTGCAACCACCACGAACCGGCCCTCCTTTTCATGGTAGCTGCAGGTAGACAGCGTAAGAAGCTCATCCCCAAAAACCGCGTCCGTTCCCAAATCATAAAGGGACGCCGCCTTTACCCTGTCTATATATTCTTCAAATCTTTCCTTTTCCCTTAAATCAATATACCAGTAGTAACGGAAAGCGTCTTTTTCCTTTAAACTGTAAATCCGGCTGTAAAAAGCCCCGATTACCTGATATTCCCCTTTTTCCGCCAGCGTGTCGAACCGGATAAATGGGTGCTCTCTGGCATAGCTCTCGGAATCGTATCTGATAAGATTCCCGAACATCGTTCCGTCTCTCATATGGTGCCCGTAAATGATGGTGTTTGCACCCTCCGGGCTCCAACCCTCCCCGATAAAAAGGCTTCCGCTGTCCGCTTCCTCTTTATCGAACCCCCTGCAAAGATAATATTCCGGTTCTTCTGGCGTGTACATCACCGGGTAATCAATTTCCAAATCTTCTATCACAAGCCAGCCGGCCAAATCTTTATTCTCCTCCCATAGTTCCCGATATTCCGGTAAAACAAAGGACTTTCCGTCCGCCGCGTCTTCTGCATTTTTTTCTTTTTCTGAAAGTCCGGCGCTTAGATTCTGTTCCTGCCGCCTTTCACCGGCCTGCCGTACTTTTTCCGCCAGCAGCAGATTTGCTTCTTTTTCATGTTTTCTTTGAAGCCCCTCCTGCAAGAGCATGACTCCCGAAAACAGACACAGACACGTAAGCGCAAGAAATGCCGATACGCATATTTTTCTTTTCATAAATTTCTCCAAACTGCTTTTCCGTTCAAAGTATACTGCACGCCCACAGGCGCTGCTTTCTTTAAACAGGCAGCGCCGGCAATGCCGCCGACGCTGCAATCGCCGTGATTTCGCCAAAATGCTCATCCGGCTTTTCTGCTTATGGATTTCACTTCCTTAACGTTTCTTTTTCCCGCTCTTTAATTCAGGCAGGAAGAAAATCATACCGCCCAGCGACATCATAAACATCATCATCCAGAAGTTTCCTGAATTGTCGCCTGTCTGAGGCGCGCCGATATTGGCAAGGGGTACTTCTTCCTCAGGAATGTATACATAATCTTCCGTCACAGGGTCCTGTACCTTCACAAACGCCTGCGGCACTTCCTCGTCAAGAATAATTACCGTATCCGGGCTGTCAATTTCCACAACCTCAGGTATTTCCTCGAGAACAGAAATTTCCTCGTTTGGTACATAGGTAACCTCTTCCGTCACAGGATTTTGCACTCTCTCATATACTACCGCGCGGGCCACGTCCTCGTCAGGGATTACTACCAGAGTGTCCGCATCGTCCGGTGTGACGACTTCCGGAATCTCCGGCACTACTTCAATTACTCTGGTGGGAGGAACGGGCGGGGCAGGTGGTTCGGGAGCTGGTTCGGGTTCAGGAGCCGGTTCCGGTACATTGGGAGTCGGCGTCTCCGGAGTTGGAGCCGGGGCCGGATTTTCCGGGGTCGGGCTCGGTTCCGGATTTTCCGGGGTCGGACTCGGGTTCGGATTCTCCGGGGTCGGACTTGGCTCCGGGTTCTCCGGGGTCGGGCTTGGTTCCGGATTTTCCGGGGTCGGACTCGGGTTTGGATTTTCCGGTGTCGGACTTGGTTCCGGATTTTCCGGTGTTGGGCTTGGCTCCGGATTTTCCGGGGTCGGGCTTGGCTCCGGGTTTTCCGGGGTCGGGCTTGGTTCCGGTTCTGTTTCGTCAATCTTTGTAAAGTATAACTTCAATACCGTTTCTGATTCCGATAATTCCAGATACTCTACATTTCTTTCATCATCTTCAGCAAACTGATAGCCCTCTACTTCTTTATCTTCTTCCGTTACTTTTACCGTTTCCCCTACGATTTCCGTCCGGGTTTCCGTTTCTTTTATAGTGTTTCCTTCCGTGTCGTACCATTCCACAGTATACTCTGCTTCCTTTTCAAAGTACAGCCTTAACACCGTTTTGTTCTCTGATAAAGGCGCCGACTCTATGTTTCCCGGATTACCTTCATGGAACCTGTACCCGTCTATTTTTTTATCCTCTTCCGTTACTTTCACCATTTCTCCAACGGTTCCTGTCCGGATTTCCATTTCTTTTAAGGGTTCTCCGTCCGTGTTGTACCACTCTACTTGATAAACGGCATCTTTCTGATTCCGTTCCCATACCGCATAAAGAGTCTTCGTCACGGAGCCTCCGTTATATCCCGAAACTGTCTGCCACACCAGATACTTTCCATTAGGTCTATATGTTGGGCTGTGGCTATCCTTATCTTCGCTCCATCCTGAAAAACTGTAGCCTTCCCAGACAGGCTTCTTATCCGGAATAATAAAAGTATGGCTTTTTGTGTACTTGTCATCCGTGCCATAAGTCTGCGTTTCAGGCGCCCCTGAACCGCCATTGGCGTCGTATTCCAGGTTAAAAGTCCAGTAATAGCTGTCTCCCTCCTCGCCTATACTCTCTTTTGTATTAAAATAATAGTACGCAGACGCATTGCTCTGCGGAAGCATCGCCGAGGCGCCCTCTGTTTTTTGACTGGAGCCGACACCTGCCCAAATGACATAGTCTGACTTTACCGCACCGTTCCACAGTTCCGATGCTTTCGGCAGAAAGAAATCAGCGTAAAGGTCTCCCCATGCCTTAACCTTAATCGTAGTGCCGGAAACCGATGTGACTTCATACTGGCCAACACCGACTTTATCCCCCGGTTTCACTTTTGCACTGGTAATTTCGCTGCTATAACTGTTCGTACTGGCCGGAACCAGCGTAATTGTATGCCATTTCGTAGCCTCTGGTTCCGCTCCGCCGGTCTGCTTATCCGCCAGCGCCTGGAAACGCGCCATGTCGTCTTCCATTCCGGGATAACCGTAGTATTTTTCCAACAGTATCTCCAGCAGTTCTGACACCTGCGCTCCCAAAGCAGCGTACGCCTCCTGATTTTCCCCGGTCAGCTCAAAAGCCTCCATAGCGTCCAGCAGACTGCGGAACCGGCGGACTTCCTCAGGAATTTCTTCCCCATCTACGACAGGCTCTTTTTCTTCCGATGCATTTTCAATATCAGTTTCTGCATCATCCCCGCTCTGTCCGTCGTCTTCCTGGATATCTGCATCAGCCATGCCGTCTGTATCTGCCATGTCGTCTGCGTCATCTGAGGAATCATCCGGCTCTGCATCCTCCAAATCATCGGATAATTCATCGTCGTTTTCCAAATCGTCGTCAGACGGTTCGTTTGTCGAATCATCAACATCATCCGCATCCTTCAAATCGCCTGCATCGCCCGGGCTTTTTGTATCTTCCTGATTGGCCAAATCATCCGCGTTCTCTTGCTGCCCGGTTCCGGTATCGGCCTGATTTACATTTTCCACTGCCGGAATATCGTCGGCTAAAGCGGAAAGCGACATGCCCATGCACAATATCAGAGCCAAAAATAGCGCAAGAGCGCGTTTGACGGTTCTCTTTTTTTTCTTCATAATATTTCTTCCTTTCTTTGCATAATAAGTGCTGCCAAAATGCAAAGCTTCGGCGGCCAGGCTGACATGGCACTTTTCTGCGCCTTAGTCCCTATAGCTTTGCGTCCCGCCGTTTCCGGCGGTTTGCCAACTTCCTCACGCTTCACTGCGCGGACCGTCCTTTTCTTCCGCTTCGCCACCCAACGGCCCAGATAACGAAGCGCCTTAAACCGGCGGAGTCATATCCGGCGTATATACCTTTTCCATACCATTCTCCCTCCTGCATCTGCTAAAAGTCTGCAACGGCAGTTGTGGACAGAATCAACATTCTGTCTACAAAATCCGGGTATGGAAAAAGGGTTCTTTGCTAATTGGGACAGAATTTTCCGTTCCGGCGTATCGGCAGAAAAAATAAGAGCGCAGAAGTATAGGGCCGCCAGAAATTTCTTTCCACGGTCTTGCTCTCCTGCGCCTAAAATTCATAAAATGATATTGTAATTATGAAAATTGCTGTGCTATAATTAATTTGTAGTATGTAATGCGTCGTCAGGTTGTAGACAGAATGTTGATTCTGCCTACATTATCATTCTCATCTTTTCCAGATATTTTGCATGTTCCTCCCCGGCAGTCAGCAGATAAATGCGGGTGGTTTCTATGGAACTGTGTCCCAGAACGTCGGCCAGTTTTACAATATCCTTGCAGATTTCATAAAACGCGGCGGCGAAAAGATGCCGCAGATTATGGGGAAACACCTTGGTGCTTTCCACGTCCGCTTTCTTGCACAGTTCTTTCATTTCCCTCCATATCTGCCTTCTTGACAGGCTTGTTTTGTTTCTTGTAAGAAAAATTTCGCCTGTCGTTATTTTCTGTTCTTCCGCATATTGAAGCACTTTACGGCAAAGCTTATCCGGAAGCAGGATAACGCGTATCTTTCCTTTCGAGTCCACCCTCGCATGTCCGGCTTTCGCCGATTCAACCGTAATATAGATAAGTTCGCTCACCCGGATTCCCGTGGCACTGATGGTTTCCATCAGAAGCATCAGCCTTTCTTTTCCCTCCTTCCGGGCGGTGGCTACCAGTTGTTCATACTCTTCTTTTGTCAGCTCCTTTGACTGCTCCCGAAACATCTGCCGCTGGATGCGGAGAAATTTCACCTTAAGTTCCGGCCATCCCATAAACGAAAAAAAGCCGTTAAGGGCGGAAAGCTTTGCGTTTACGGTGACAGACGCATATCCCTGTTCCTGTAAACGTTCTTTCCACTCTATAACGGCTTCTTTCGTCACATCTCTTCCGCATAGCCAACTGCAAAAAGAATGTATCTCTCTTAAATATTTTTCGACAGTTGTGTTTTCCCTCTCCTCACTCCTCAAAAAATCGCCGAACCTTAAAACATCTTTTTCCGTCAACGCGTTATTGTTCATCTTCTCTCCTCCTGAAGGTTAATATAATGTTTTTATATTAACTGAAAAAGAGAAGTTTTATACAATAAGAATCGTCTAAAATCACAAAATCTCTTACAACGCGCACATCCTGACAGGGTTTAGCAGACCGCCGGCCAGCTTAAAGCAGCCGATTCCCACAGGAATTAAAATCAGCGTACAGCAAAAGACAATTCCCACCGCGGCGCAGATTACGGCGCACGGCAGACAGAATATCAGCTTAAACGCCAGCTTCAGCACGCTTCCCGCTATATGGAAGCACAGGCCAATCACCATAAATACCATAAGTAACGCCAGAAAAACAATCAATGTAATCATATCTGCTCCTTTCTCTATATCCTTTTATAGTCAGACTCCCTTTTCGGATTGTCACTCCTCCACAAAATTCAACGTGATATTTCCCATACTGCAGGACAACTCAAATGTGCTGGCAGAGCCGTTGTTCACATATTTTTCCGCCCCCAGCGCGGAAATTTCCCAGCCGTTTAGCTCCACATTACCGGCACTGCATTCAATTTCGTAGTTGTGGTCCTCTTCCTTTCCTTTAAGCTGGAAGTCCATGCTTCCCATATTGCATTCCGCGTCCAGCTCCCGCTCAATAATGCCTTCATAGCTGCAGTTGCCAAGGTCAACCTCCAAATCGGCGTCCCAAACATGCATATCGCCGGCCATAAGGTTTCCGGCTCCGATTTCCACTGAAAAATCGGTAATTTCCGATTTAAAAAGGTCAAGCTCCCCGGCCCCTATGACCGCATCCAGCTCTCTTGCTTTCAGGTTGCTCACATCCATAATCCCCGCGCCGATTTCCAAATCTATTTCCTCAAATCCCATGTCCTTTGGAATCCTAAGGGTCATTTCATTGTCCAGATGACTGTTATTGATAAGCTGGTTTTTAAAGCCCTCCACATAGAGGGTATTATCCTTTATAAAAAAGTCAAAGCCGCCTTTTCCGTTCACATAGAGGTCAATTATTCCGTCCGCCTCGTCCTTTTCACTTATAGTACAGATTCCGGCCCCCAGAGAAATCTCCAGCTCTCTTATGCCTTCCGCTTCAATTTGATGCTCATACTCGCCTCCTGGAGTTTCCGTCTTATTCACCGTCAGCTCATCCGGCTCCCCCTCATATCTGTCATTGATATAGTCTGTAACCCTTCCGGCCTTTGACGCGCCAAATCCTTTTTCGACGCCTTCAAACACCTTTTCGACAACGCTAAGCCTCTTTTCCATATACGCGTCATTTTTCAATGTTACCATAAAATTTCTTCCGCTTACCGTGACGCCGATTAAGCAAAATATAAATCCCACTGCCCCCAGTATCCCCGCGGTCATAAGGCTGATTTTTACAAATTTATTCATATCGCAGCTCCTTTCTTCTTTCCAAAAATACTGTTATATATGGCGGCAATCCCCTGAAAGATTGCCGGAACTACTTTTGTAACCAAAAGTATGGTCAGCAGCATAAACAAAATCCCCAGCGCCGCGCAGATAAAACCGCCGCCCAAAAGCCCGATTCCCGCAAAGGGATGGGGAATTATTACGCTAAGTCCCGCAATCACAAGGGAAACCGCCACAATAAACAGGACAACGGCAGTCAATCCCACACCGAAAACCGTTGCAAACACGGCCGTAATCACTCCGATAATCAGACCAAGCGCGCCGCAGGACAGCCCCAGAATCACCGGAGAACCGATTATGCACGCAAAAACTATCAGCACCACCGCCCACGCCGGCATACTCTTTTTTTCTTTTTCCGCCTGTCTGCTTCCCTCACCTGATTGACCAAAAGAGTCATCCGACTGCCGGAAGCTGTCCGCATCCTGTGAGTACCTGTATTCATACGACGCGCTGCCCTCTTTAGACGCTTCGTCTTTCGTTTCCGATGTTTCGGCGTTTTTCCCGAAAGTCCCTTCCTTTCTCACCAGTTCGTTCTGCCGCACCGCGCTGCTGGAAAAGCCGTTTTCCGTAAATTCTCCCTGACTGCCGCCGTCTCCGAGGCCGTCTTTCACAATTTTCGCTACCTGCTCCGGGGAACCTAATGCCTTAATTACCTCCTGCTCATTTTCCATCCCCGCATCATTAAAATAATCATTATAATATTGAAGGGCTTCCTCCCGCTCGTTCGGCGAGATATCGGAGAGTAATTTCTCCAACTGCCTCATAAATTCCCATCTACTCATTTTTCATTCCTCCCTCAAATATACGATTAATCTTCGCAGAGTACTTAATCCATTCTCCTTCGTAAAGATTTAGCTGCAGCCGCCCTTTTTCTGTCGCTTTATAGTATCGCCTGTTTCTGCCTGCGCATTCCCTGTCATAGACCTCCAGACATTCGTCCTTCTGCAGTCTCCGGAGCACCGGATACAGTGTGGATTCCGAAAGCTCTATCACCTGCCTGACGTCCTGGGTGATTTTATAACCGTAAGCTCCTTCCGGCTCTCTGGACACAACTGCCAGAACAATCGCGTCTAAAAGCGCCGCTCCCGTGTTAAATACCATAACTGCCTTCCTCCTTTCCCCCTGACCTTAAAAAGTTTGCAGTCCGGGATATGATAGCTTTCTATAATATTATATGACGTATAGTATTATTTGTTATAAATACTATACGTCATATAATATTATTTTGTCAATATGTATTTTCCCATTCTGATTCATTTTATAAAAAATTTATCCCTGTACTCTTTCGGCGTGCAGCCCGTTTCCTTTTTAAAAGTTCTGCTAAAGTGGCTCTGGGAACTGAAAGCCAGAATTGCGCTGATTTCCGCATAGGAATACTCAGAATATTTCAGCATGTTCCGCGCCGCTTCCAGCTTTCTTAAAAGAATATACTCCGAAATGGAGCAGCCCGCTTCTTTTTTAAACAGGGTTGATAAATAGCTGCCGTTTAAGTTTACCAGCTCCGCAAGGGCCTGTACGCGAATGGGCTCGTGGAGATGATTGTAAATGTAATCCATACAGACCACCACGGGCTTGGAATAGACACGCTTCCTGTCAAGCTCCGCTATTTCTTTTGTGTAAAAAGTCATCATATCCACCTGAAGCTTACATATTTCTTCCTCTGTCGCCAGAGTGTCCATTTTCTGGATATACAAATCGCTGGCATTGTAGGCCCTTTCCGTGTCCATCCCGCCGTTTATCGCCGCCCGGCATGCCTGGGTAACGGACGTCACAAAAAGATACTTCCGGTTCCGCACCGGGTCGTCTGACAAATGCCCGGTATTTGCCGCGTTAAACCTTAAGGCCCCCTCCTCGACAGCCCGCATATCCCCGGCCTGCAAAAGTTCAAACTGATAAGCATCCTCCGCGTGGGTATGATGCCGCCAGCCGGTTTCCCTGCTGATAAATTCCATGTAACGGAGCTTCTTTTCATCCACCAGTCTTTCCGCCATATCTTCCTCATTTCCGCGCAAATTATCTCCATGCTTCGCCTTCATCTGCGCATTTTCACCTGATTATTTTAATAAAAATCCAACCGGAATGCTATAATCTTGCTCATTTCAATGCTATATTATCTGCTGTGAGTGATTCATAACTTTTTATATACAGACAGGGTGCATATCCGCTAATATGCACCCTGTCTGTATCTATCTCTTACCTTCCAAATTCTCTGTAACGCTTCGGCCTCCTAAAACTCTCCCGTCCGCCAAAGCCATGCCGGTAAATCTACCGCTCCATTTTCCAGAAATAAGCGCTGTATGGAGGCAGCTCGCTTCCGCCGCCGAAATCATGGGTTTCGCTGCTGATTAAATCCTCGGCCAGTCCGCAGCCCGCGTCAAAATGCGCCGTGTAAGGCTCACTGTCGGCGTTAATTGCCACCAGCACCCGCTCGCCCTCGGTCTTTCTCTCAAAAATGCACTGCTTATTGGTGAGAACCACCGAGCGGAAATCCCCGTAATTCAAAGCCTTTGATTCCTGCTTCGCCTTTGCCAGCCTGCTTATCCACTCGGAAAGTTCGTTAAACTCCGGCTCCTCAAAGCTTACCCGAAGCGCCGGGTCGCCCTCGCTTTTATTCGCCTTTGTACCCCACTCGCTTCCGTAATAAACACAGGGAATCCCCGGCATGCCAAAGCAGAGAGCGTAAATAAGCGGAAGATGCTTTTCGTTGCTCAAAATACTGGCGACTCTTGTCACATCATGGTTATCCACAAAGGAAAGAAGATGTTTTCCCTTATAAAGGGTCCAGTTTTCCGGCCCGAACTGACGCATCAGGGAATGGATAATCTCAAACATGTTCATGCTGTTAAAGCTGGAAAACAGCCCCTTGTAACATTCGTAATTTGTCGCCGAATGAAGCATACTGTCGTTCATAAGACGGTTATAGTCCCCGTGAAGCATCTCCCCAAGCAGATAAAACTCCGGCTTCAGCCCTTCCGTAAAGCTCCGCAGCCTGCGCACAAAGTTTTCATCCAGACAGTAAGCCACGTCCAGACGCAGCCCGTCAATGTCGAACTCATCCACCCAGTATTTCACCGCGTCCAGAATATGGTCCACCACCTGGCCGTTTTGAAGGTTTAACTTCACCAAATCGTAGTTTCCCTCCCAGCCCTCGTACCAAAGACCGTCGTTGTAATTGGAATTTCCGCCAAGATTTATGTGGAACCAGTTCAGATAAGGGGAATTTTCCCTGTTCTTAATCACATCCTGGAACTGGTAAAAGCCCCGTCCCACATGATTGAACACGCCGTCAAGAACCACTCTGATTCCGTTTTCATGGAGACCTTTTACCACCTGCTTGAAGTCCTCGTTGGTGCCAAGCCTTGTGTCAATTTTCTTATAGTCTCTTGTATTATACCCATGGGTATCGGACTCGAATACCGGTGAAAAATAAACCGCATTCACATTCAGCTTCTTCATATGAGGAATCCATTCCTCCACCTTCAAAATCCTGCTTTCCGGCACGCCGTCGTTCTCAAACGGCGCTCCGCAAAATCCCAAAGGGTATATCTGATAAAAAACACTTTCATATGCCCACATTTTTTACTCTGTGCCTCCTTTTCTTAACATGGCCGACAGTATTGTCAGCCAATGTAAGTTTACCACACTTTCGTTTTTCTGTCATGTTTCCTTTGCCGAACATACAAAAATCCGTTTTTACAGGTAGCCCTTCACCTGCTCTTCCTCTAATCGGTACTGCGTGCAAAGCCTGGTGATAATCTCTTCGTCCGAAAGCCCGACGTCACGCAGGATGGATACGGTGTTTCTGAGAGATTGCTGATGTAATTCGTTTAATTCTTTCTGTATCTGTTCGTTTTTTCTCTGTATCTCTTTGTTATCTCTCTGTATCTGTTCGTTTTCTTTTTGCACCTGTTCGTTCTCTTTTTGTATCTGTTCGTTCTCTTTTTGTATCTGCTCTTTTTCTTTCTGCATCTGTTTGTTTTCTTCCTGTATCTGTTCCTTTTCTTTTTGTATCCGCTCTTTTTCTTTCTGCATCTGTTCCTTTTTCTTCTGTATCTGTTCGATTTCTCTCTTTATTTCTTCACTTTCCCTCTGCATCTCCTCAAACATAAACCTCTCCGTAT
>OFFW01001770.1_pt1 | contig 12648 bp, 8 predicted proteins | sample 1521501 | NCBI WGS metagenome assembly OFFW01 (sample SAMEA3504107, study PRJEB24116) | mouse gut metagenome | biome: mouse gut; feature: mouse-associated habitat; material: faeces | place: Denmark | collected 2011
GTGTCCCCCGCCGTGTCCGCCGAAGCACCCCAGGGCGGCGTGAAGATGACCAGGGTGGACATTCTCTGCAAGATGGAGCGCTTCGACGCGCTGAAGCGGGCCATGTTCAATATCGGCATTACAGGCATGACGGCAACCAATGTCATGGGCTGCGGCGAGCAGCGGGGCAAGACCGAGGGCTACTTTCGGGGCGCGAAGGTGGAGGCTACCATGCTGCCCATCATCCAGGTATCCATCGTGGTCAGCAAAGTCCCGGTTGCCCAGGTGGTCAACACCGCCAGGAAAGTGCTCTACACGGGCGCTGTCGGCGATGGGAAAATCTTCATCTACAATGTGGAGAACGTGGTGAAGGTCCGCACCGGCGAGACCGACTACGACGCCCTTCAGGACGAGCAGAGATAATTCCATAGATCGGCTGTCTCCCCGTTTGAAGCGGGGAGACACAGCCGGCTTAAAACAAAAGGAGGAGACCCCATGGGGCAGCAAAGATATCCAATCTACGGCCCGGAGCATGACGCCTGCGGCATCGGGGCTGTGGTCAGCATTCAGGGGATTAAAACCTATGAGACGGTGGACAACGCCCTGAAAATTGTAGAAAAGCTGGAGCACCGGGCGGGCAAGGACGCCTCTGGCGAGACGGGAGACGGTGTGGGCCTGATGCTCCAGATTCCTCACAAGCTGATGGTGAAAGCCGCCGCCTCTGTGGGGATTATCCTGGGCGGAGAACGGGACTACGGCGTGGGCATGTTCTTCATGTCCCCGGACCGGCTGAAGCGGGCTCAGGCCAAAAAGATGTTGGAGATCATCGTGGCCAAGGAGGGAATGGAGTTTCTGGGGTGGCGGGACGTGCCCACCCACCCGGAAATTTTAGGCCAGAAGGCCCGGGACTGTATGCCCTATATCTGCCAGTGCTTTGTGAAGCGGCCTGAAGGCTGCGAAAAAGGGCTGGAGTTTGATCGGAAGCTATATCTGGCCCGGCGGGTCTTTGAGCGATCAAATCCGGGTAGCTATGTAGCCTCCTTCTCCAGCCGGACCGTTGTCTACAAGGGCATGTTCCTGGTGGGTCAGCTGCGGCAGTTCTACGCCGACCTCACCGACCCGGACTGCGAGAGCGCCCTGGCCCTGGTCCACTCCCGGTTCTCCACCAACACCACCCCCAACTGGGAGCGGGCCCACCCCAACCGGTACATCCTCCACAACGGGGAGATCAACACCATCCGGGGCAACGTGGACCGGATGCTGGCCCGGGAGGAGACCATGGAGTCCGCCGTCCTCTCCCCCGCAGACATGGACAAACTGCTGCCCGTGGTGGACCAGAGCGGCTCCGACTCCGCCATGCTGGACAATGTGCTGGAGTTTCTGCTGATGAACGGGATCGACCTGCCCCAGGCGGTGATGATGTGTATCCCGGAGCCCTGGGCCAACGACCGGCGGATCGGGCGGAAAAAGCGGGACTTTTACCACTATTATGCCACCATGATGGAGCCCTGGGACGGCCCAGCGGCCATCGTATTCTCCGATGGCGACCGGGTGGGGGCGGTGCTGGACCGCAACGGCCTGCGTCCCTGCCGGTGGTATGTCACCGACGACGACTATCTAGTGCTGGCCTCTGAGGTGGGGGTGCTGGACACCGACCCCGCCCATATCGTGAAGAAATCCCGCCTCCAGCCTGGGCGGATGCTGCTGGTAGACACGGTAGAAGGCAGGCTGGTGGAGGACAAGGACATCAAGGATCACTATGCTTCCCGCCAGCCCTATGGGGAGTGGCTGGACGCCGGACTGGTCTATCTGAAGGACCTGTCCGTGCCCAACAAGCGGGTGGAGAAGTATCCCCAGGAACTGCGGGACCGGCTGTATAAAGCTTTCGGCTACACCTATGAGGAGGTGAAGGACTCCATCCTTCCCATGGCCCGTGCCGGGGCGGAGCCCGCTGTGGCTATGGGGGCGGACATCCCCCTGGCCGCCCTGGACCAGGTCCACCAGCCCCTGTTCAACTACTTCAGGCAACTCTTCGCCCAGGTGACCAACCCGCCCATTGACGCCATCCGGGAGGAGATCGTCACCGACACCGCGGTGTATGTGGGGGATGACGGCAATCTGCTGGAGGAGCGGGCTGAAAACTGCCGGGTGCTCCAGATCCACAACCCCATCCTCACCTCGGTGGATATGCTGAAGATCAAACACATGGACCGGCCCGGCTTCCGCGTGGAGACGGTGTCCCTGCTGTATTTCAAAAATATGCCCCTGAAGCGGGCGCTGGACCAGATGAAGCTGTCCGCCGACCGGGCCTATCGCGGCGGGGCCAATATCATCATCCTGTCCGACCGGGGGGTGGACGAAAACCACGCGGCCATCCCCTCTCTGCTGGCGGTGTCCGCCCTGGAGCAGCATCTGGTGCGCACTCGAAAGCGCACGGCGGTATCCGTCATCCTGGAGTCCGGCGAGCCCCGGGACGTGCATCACTTTGCCGCCCTGCTGGGCTACGGGGCCCGGGCGGTCAACCCCTATCTGGCCCAGGAGACCATCGGCCGGCTCATCGACGAGGGGATGCTGGACAAGGACTTCGGGGCGGCGGTGGACGATTACAACAAAGCCATCCTGAGAGGTATCGTGAAGATCGCCTCCAAAATGGGCGTGTCTACCCTCCAGTCCTACCAGTCCGCCCAGCTCTTCGAGGCGGTGGGCATCGCCAAAGACGTGGTGGACGAATACTTTACCAACACCGTCTCCCGCATTGGCGGCATCGGCCTGGAGGAGATCGAGGCCATGGTGGACCGAAACCACAGCCGGGCCTTCGACCCCCTGGGGCTGGAGGTGGACCTTACTTTGGACTCGGCGGGAACCCACAAGGCCCGCTCGGGACAGGAGGACCATAGGTACAGCCCCCAGGCCATCCACCTGCTCCAGCAGGCCGCCCGCACCGGGGACTATGGCCTGTTCAAGCAGTACAGCGCCCTGGTGGACGATGAGAACTCCCCCCACACCCTCCGGGGGCTGATGGAGATGAAATACGCGGACACCCCCATCCCATTGGACGAGGTGGAGAGCGTGGAGTCCATCGTCAAGCGGTTCAAAACCGGGGCCATGAGCTACGGCTCCATCTCCCAGGAGGCCCACGAGTGTCTGGCCCAGGCCATGAACCTGCTGGGGGGCAGGTCCAACTCCGGCGAGGGGGGCGAGCTGCCCGAGCGGCTGCGAAACGGCCTCCGCTGCTCCGCCATCAAGCAGGTGGCGTCGGGCCGGTTCGGGGTCACCAGCGAGTACCTGGTGAGCGCCCAGGAGCTCCAGATCAAAATGGCCCAGGGGGCCAAGCCCGGCGAGGGCGGCCACCTGCCTGGAAAGAAGGTGTACCCCTGGATCGCCAAGACCCGCTGCTCCACCCCCGGCGTGCCGCTGATCTCTCCGCCGCCCCACCATGACATCTACTCCATCGAGGACCTGGCCCAGCTCATCTACGACCTGAAAAACGCCAACCGCAGCGCCCGCATTTCCGTCAAGCTGGTGAGCGAGGCGGGCGTGGGCACCGTGGCGGCGGGGGTGGCCAAGGCCGGGGCCCAGGTGGTGCTCATCTCCGGCTGGGACGGGGGCACCGGGGCCGCACCCCGGACCTCCATCCACCACGCGGGCCTGCCCTGGGAGCTGGGGCTGGCGGAGACCCACCAGACCCTCATCCAAAACGGGCTCCGCTCCCGGGTGGTGCTGGAGACCGACGGAAAGCTGATGACGGGCCGGGACACAGCCATCGCCTGTATGCTGGGGGCGGAGGAGTTCGGCTTTGCCACCGCGCCGCTGGTGACCCTGGGCTGCGTTATGATGCGGGTGTGCAATCTGGACACCTGCCCCGTGGGGGTGGCGACCCAGAACCCCGAGCTGCGGAAACGGTTCAAGGGAAAGCCGGAATATGTGGTCAATTTCATGCGTTTCATCGCCCAGGAGCTGCGGGAGCACATGGCGAAGCTGGGTGTGCGCACCGTGGAGGAGCTGGTGGGCCGCACCGACCTGCTGAAACAGCGGGAACGCGCGGTGAACGGCCGGGCCGCCGCGGTGGACCTGTCCGCCGTCCTGGGCAGCCCTTACATCGGGGAGGGATATAAAACCCATTTCGACCCCGCTGACAGGTATGATTTCAAGCTGGAAGAGACGGTGGACCAGTCCGTGCTGCTGGCCAAGCTGGGAAACGCGCTGAAAAAGGGCCGGAAATGCCAGATCTCCCTGCCCGTCACCTCCACCCACCGGGCGGTGGGCACCCTGTTCGGCTCGGAGATCACCCGCCTCCACGGCGGCGGGCTGGAGGAGGACGCCGTCACGGTCCGCTGTACCGGCGGCGGGGGCCAGTCCTTCGGCGCGTTCATTCCCAGGGGGCTGACCCTGGAGCTGGAAGGGGACGCCAACGACTACTTCGGCAAGGGGCTGTCCGGCGGCAAGCTGGCGGTGTACCCGCCCAAGACAGCGGCATTCAAGGCGGACGAGAACATCATCATCGGCAATGTGGCCCTGTATGGCGCCACCTCCGGAAAAGCCTTTATCGCGGGCCGGGCCGGAGAGCGGTTCTGTGTGCGCAATTCCGGAGCGGCGGCTGTGGTGGAGGGCGTGGGCGACCACGGCTGCGAATACATGACCGGGGGCCGGGTGGTGGTGCTGGGGGAGACGGGCAAAAATTTTGCCGCGGGCATGAGCGGCGGCGTGGCCTACGTCTGGGACCCTCGGCGGGACCTGTACCTGCGCTTGAACAAGGAGCTGGTATCCCTGGAGCCGGTGGCGGAAACCCGGGACCTGGAGGAGCTGCGGGACCTGATCGCCGAGCATGTTCAGGCCACCGGCTCGGAGAGGGGCCGGACCATTCTGGCGGATTTTGAACACAGCGCGGCAAATTTCAAAAAGATATTACCACGGGATTACGCCAAAATGCTCCAGGCCATCGCCCAACGGGAGGGGCAGGGCATGGGCCGGGACGAGGCGGAGCTGGAGGCGTTCTACGCCGTGACGGGAGGCGCGCGATAATGGGAAAGCCCACAGGATTTTTAGAATACAGCCGTCAGGGTAACCCCGGCCAGCCGCCTTTGGAGCGCATCCGCCACTGGGACGAGTTCCACGCCGTGCTCCCGGAGGAGGAGCGCCGCCGTCAGGCGGCCCGGTGTATGGAGTGCGGCGTGCCCTTCTGCCAGTCCGGGGTGGAGCTGGGGGGCATGGTCATCGGGTGCCCTCTCCACAACCTGGCGCCGGAGTGGAACGATCTGATCTATACCGGAAACCTGGACCAGGCCCTGGCCAGGCTCACCAAGACCAACAGCTTCCCTGAGTTTACCGGGAGGGTGTGCCCCGCCCTGTGCGAGGCGGCGTGCACCTGCGGCCTCAACGGCGACCCGGTGACGGTGAAGGAAAACGAGCTGGCCATCATCGAGGCGGGCTTTGCCTCGGGGGCCATAAGGCCCCGGCCGCCCAAGGTCCGCACGGGAAAACGGGTGGCGGTGGTGGGGTCCGGCCCCGCCGGCCTTGCCGCCGCCCAGCAGCTCAACCGCCGGGGCCACGCCGTCACGATCTTCGAGCGGGAGGACCGGGCGGGAGGCCTGCTGATGTACGGCATCCCCAACATGAAGCTGGAAAAGCGGATCGTTCAGCGCCGGGTGGAGCTGATGGCGGCGGAGGGGGTGGAGTTCCGTACAGGCTGTGACGTGGGCCGGGACCTCCCCGCCCAGGCGCTTTTGGAGGAGTACGACGCGGTCGTCCTGTGCTGTGGGGCGAAAACCCCCCGCCCCCTGCCTCCGGCAGAGGGAATCCCGGGCGCGTATTTCGCCGTGGACTACCTCACCGCCGCCGCAAAGGCCCTGCTGGACGGCGCCCCTCCCATCGACGCCGCCGGGAAGGACGTGGTCATCGTAGGGGGCGGCGATACCGGCAATGACTGTGTGGGCGCCGCCATCCGCCAAGGGTGCCGGTCCGTCATCCAGCTGGAGATGATGCCCCGGCTCCCGGCGGCGCGGGCCGGGGATAACCCCTGGCCCCAGTGGCCCCGGGTGTGCAAGACCGATTACGGCCAGGAGGAGGCCGCCGCCCTGTTCGGGGCCGACCCCCGGCGATATCAGACCACGGTGAAAGAGTGCCGGACCGATGAGGCCGGGGCGCTGTCTGCCGTCGTCACCGTCCGCCTGGAGCCGAAGGAGGAGGACGGGCGGCGCTTCATGGCCCAGGTCCCCGGCTCGGAGGAGGAGCTGCCTTGCCGGCTATTGCTCATCGCGGCGGGCTTCCTGGGCCCCGAGGACTATGCCGCCGACGCCTTCGGCCTGAGCCGGGACGGGCGGTCCAATGTGTCCACCGCCCTGGACAGCCACGCCACTGGGGTGCCCAAGGTGTTTGCCGCCGGGGATATGCGACGGGGGCAGTCCTTGGTGGTGTGGGCCATCGCCGAGGGCCGGGCCGCCGCGCGGGAGGCGGACGAGTACCTGATGGGCTACAGCAATTTGAACTGAGCGCCTAAAAAATTCGCAGGACAAACCGCTTATATTTTCGTTTTGCGGGTAAAAACATTTGTGATTCCCGCCAAAAATGAATTTTGTTAGTTGACATCTTGCAAAAATGGAGCTATACTCCCCCCATCAGGCAAAGGTGCCGGAGAGCTTCAACGCTCCCGGCGCCTTTCCTGTTTCACGGGAGAGGCCATGCCCGAAAAACACAGCGGGTGGGGCCTGACCTGATCTTGAGGGAGGAATTGCAATGGATATGTCAGTATGGTATCTGGTGGGCGCTATTTTGGTGTTCTTCATGCAGTGCGGGTTTGCCGCCGTGGAGGCTGGCTTCACCCGGGCCAAGAACGCGGGGAACATCATCATGAAAAACCTGATGGACTTCTGCATCGGCACAGTGGTGTTCATGGCTCTGGGTTATGGCATCATGAACAGCGGGAATTACTTCTTCGGACTCATCGGCCGGCCGGAATATCAGATGTTCACCGACTTCTACGCCTTTGACTGGTCCAACTTCTTTTTCCAGCTGGTGTTCTGCGCCACCGCCGCCACCATCGTGTCCGGGGCCATGGCGGAGCGCACCAAGTTTTCCAGCTACTGCATCTACTCCGCCGTGATCTCCGCCGTGGTCTACCCCATCGAGGCGGGCTGGGTGTGGAACGCCCAGGGCTGGCTGGCACGTATGGGCTTCATCGACTTCGCCGGGTCCGCCGTCATCCACATGGTGGGAGGCATCTCCGGGCTGATCGGGGCCGTCCTGCTGGGGGCCCGCATCGGCAAGTATGACGGGAAGGGCAGGTCCCGGGCCATCCTGGGCCACAACATCCCCCTGGCCGCCATGGGCACCTTCATCCTGTGATTCTGCTGGTATGGCTTCAACGGCGCGGCGGCGTCGGATACCGCCCAGCTGGCCCAGATCCTGGGCAGCACCACCATTGCCCCCGCCGTGGCCACGGTGGCCTGTATGCTGTTCACCTGGATTAAAAACGGCAAGCCGGACGTGGGCATGTGCCTGAATGCCCCCCTGGCGGGGCTGGTGGGCATCACCGCGGGCTGCGCCAGCCTGGACGCCCTGGGCTCCGCCGTGGTGGGCCTGGTCACCGGCATCCTGGTGGTACTCATTGTGGAGGTGGTGGACACCAGGCTCCACATCGACGACCCGGTGGGCGCGGTGGCGGTCCACGGCGGCTGCGGCCTGACGGGCACGGTACTCACCGGCCTGCTGGCCACCGACGGCGGGCTGTTCTACGGCGGCGGCTTCCGCCAGCTGGGGGTGCAGTGCCTGGGGGTGCTGGCCATCGCCGCCTACACCGTAGTGACCATGACCATCGTGTTCCAGATTATCAAGCACACCAACGGCCTGCGGGTGTCCGCCGAGGAGGAGATCGCCGGACTGGACTCCACCGAGCACGGCCTGCCCTCCGCCTACGCCGACTTCATGCCCGCCACCACCCTGACGGCCATGCCCGGGGCCAACGCCTTCCCCGAGCCGGTGGCGGAAGGCGGTTCCAAGGGCGTGGACCAGGCGGTGCCCGTCCAGGTCATGTCTCAGCCCATGCCCGCGTCCGACGTGAAGCTGTCCAAGGTGACGGTGGTGTGCGCTCAGGCCAAGTTCGAGCAGCTCAAGTCCGCCATGAACGACATCGGCGTCACCGGCATGACCGTCGCCCAGGTGCTGGGCTGCGGCATCCAGAAGGGCCGCACGGAGTATTACCGGGGCGTGCCCCTGTCCATGAACCTGCTTCCCAAGCTCCAGGTGGACATGGTGGTGTCCAAGGTCCCGGTGGCCCAGGTGGTGGACGCCGCCCGGAAGGCGCTGTATACCGGCCATATCGGGGACGGAAAGATCTTCGTCTACAATGTGGATAAGGTTGTAAAGATACGGACAGGAGAGGAGAATTTTGCTGCTCTGCAGGATGTGGAATAGAATCAGGACAACATTGCGGTGCGCACCCGAACAGGGTGCGTATTTTTTCATTTCTTGACGGTTTGGCGTTCTTCTAGTAAAATGGAAAATAGCTATGGTATCTGGAGGATTGGATTTGCGGGAGAAGGGTGAATGAGGAACAAGAAAAATATCAGATGGAATACGCTGCGTATAACGGCGGCCGGATTCCTGGGCGTGATTCTGCTGGGGGCCATGCTCCTATATCTGCCTGTCAGCAACACCCAGCCCATCGCGTTTATAGACGCATTATTTACATCCGTTACTTCCGTGTGCGTGACAGGACTGGTAACGGTAGTTCCGGCGTCTCAGTTTACGATATTCGGCAAGGTGATACTGCTTATATTGATCCAGATCGGCGGGCTTGGGGTGATCGCATGTACGACGCTGTTCTTTTTCCTGCTTCGCAGGCGGATCGGGCTTAAGGAGAGAGTGGTGCTTCAGGAAGCATACGGCGCGCAGCATCTAGGCGGGATCGTGCGGCTGGTGAAGCGGGTGATCACAGGAACGCTTGTGGTGGAAGGCGGCGGAGCAGTCCTGTATGCATTGCGGTTTGTCCCGGAATATGGAGCAGTCAGAGGGATCTGGTATTCCGTCTTCCATTCGGTATCGGCATTCTGTAATGCAGGGATCGATATACTGGGAGAGAACAGCCTTGCCGGTTATGCCAAGAGCCCGTTGATCAATATCACTACGATATTGCTGATCATCTTAAGCGGGATCGGTTTTACGGTCTGGTTTGATGTGATAGAGAATGCGAAGCGGCTCTATCATAGAGAAGTTCCGATGCGCTGGTGGTTCACGAGGCTTAAGCTTCACTCGAAGCTCGCGATCGTGATGACGTTGTTCCTGATCACGGTGGGAACCGTATTTGTATTCGCGGCGGAGTATCATAACCAGGATACGCTCGGGGGCATGGGACTGGGACAGAAGGTTCTTGCTGCATTGTTCCAGTCTGTCACAACGAGGACGGCGGGATTCTATACCTTCTCTCAGGGAGCCCTCCACGAAGAAACGAAATTATTCTGCGCTGTCCTGATGTTTATCGGAGGTTCGCCGGGAGGAACGGCGGGCGGCGTGAAGACGACGACATTTGCCATGCTGTTTCTTGCATGTCTTACATTTGTACGGGGAGGCAATGATACGGAATGTATGGGAAGAAGGATATCTGTCTCGAATTTCCGTACAGGATTCTGCGTTGTTATGGTAGCGTTCACCGTATTCATTACCGGTACGATAACGATTCTCGCGTTGGAACCAGACAGTATACCTCTGATCAATGTGATCTATGAGACTGCATCGGCTGTGGGGACGGTAGGGCTTACCGCAGATCTGACGCCGCATCTTAGCAGGCTCAGCCAGATCATACTGATGGTTATGATGTATATCGGAAGGCTGGGGCCGCTGACGCTGGCGCTGATGTTTACGGGAAAGACGCATCCAAGGGATCGGATACGAAGTCTGCCGGAAGAGCAGATCATGGTAGGATAGGCGGGTTTCGCAGGCGAAACTCCTTTGCTTTGGATGCAGGTTCGGGATTATATTTGGAAAGGAATCGGGCAGATTATGAAAAAACAATTCATTGTATTGGGGCTTGGAAGTTTTGGGGCCAGCGTAGCAGTCACGCTGCAGCAGTTGGGGTGCGATGTCGTAGCGGTGGATCAGGATATGGAATGTATTGACGAGATAGCAGAGAAGGTCACGTATGCCATTCAGGGAGATATCGGGGATCCGGATCTGCTCCGGTCGTTGGGTTCGAAGAATTTCGACGGGATCGTGGTGGCGTCCTCGGAGAATCTGGAAGGAAGTATCCTTGCGACTCTGGAGGCGAAAGAGATGGGGATACCGTATATTCTGTGCAAAGCCCATGATGAGAGGCATGCGCAGGTGCTCAGGAAGGTCGGCGCGGATGCCGTAGTATTTCCGGAAGAAGAGATGGGACGTAAGACGGCGAAGAATCTGGTGTCTGCGAATCTTGCGGACTGGATCGAGCTGTCGCCGGATTATAGTATTGTGGAGACAGCCACACCGGCGAGATGGGTCGGCAGGACGCTGAAAGAACTTGATGTCAGAAGAACCTATGAGGTGAATGTAGTGGGGATGAAAAGGGAAGACCGTGTTGAGATCTCACTGGACCCGGATCTGCCGTTAGAAGAAGAAATGATACTTATGCTGATCGGTTCCAATGAAGCGTTGGAGAAGATCTGACGTTTTGAGTTACTTACGTGAATGGTACGGATAACCGGGAAGGAGAAGATATGACGAAAGAGAAACTGGCTTTGGAGATCATAGGACGGCTTAAGGAAGAATACCCCGATGCGGGATGTACCCTGGATTATGACCAGGCATGGAAGCTTTTGGTCAGCGTCCGCCTGGCGGCGCAGTGCACAGATGCAAGGGTGAATGTAGTAGTGGAGGACTTATACGACAAATACCCGGATGTAGACGCGCTTGCAGAAGCCGAGGCTGAGGATATCGAGAAGATCGTCAGGCCCTGCGGGCTTGGGAAGAGTAAGGCAAGAGATATCAGTGCCTGTATGAAGATCTTGAAGGAAAAATACGGCGGCAAGGTACCGAAGGATTTCGATGCTTTGCTGAAATTACCGGGAGTAGGGCGCAAAAGCGCGAATCTGATCATGGGAGATGTGTTCCAAGAACCGGCGATCGTGACCGATACGCATTGTATCCGTCTGGTGAACCGGATGGGGCTTGTCGACGGGATCAAAGAGCCGAAGAAGGTGGAGATGGCGTTGTGGAAGATCATACCGCCCGAAGAGGGAAGTGATTTCTGCCACCGGCTGGTCTATCATGGACGAGATGTCTGTACGGCAAGGACGAAGCCATACTGCGATAGCTGCTGCCTGCGGGATATCTGCGCGAAAAACGGAGTAGAATAAGCCTGCAGTGATTCAGCCCTGCCTGAGCGCCTTCAGGCATTCTATGAGTTCCAGATCCTCCTGCATAAGCTTTAAGTTGGAACAGTAATTCTTGCCCTCCGGGGTCGTTACGGTAATCTCAACGACCGCGCCCTCTCTAAGCGCGTCCTGAGATACGGCATTGAGAAACAGCGGGAATTTGGGATGGTTCATGCGGAAACGCTCCATCCCTCCTTTTAGTTTCTGGATCATAGCAATTTGATTAAAATTCATATTCATGATAAGATACCTCCCATATTATGATACTGAACTTCACAAAAATAGTTAAAAAAATTAAGAGGAGACCGCCTTATGAATCTGCAGCATGCAAAAAAAGAATTTGAACGTTACCTGGACGGCTATGACAGGAACGACGACAAGGTACATCTGAAAATCGTACACACCTACGGAGTTACCGAGTACAGCAGACAGATAGCAGAACGGTTAAAACTGTCAAAAGAAGACCGGAAACTGGCACAGCTGATCGGTCTTCTCCATGATATCGGCAGGTTTGAACAGTTGAAGCGTTTTGACAGTTTCGAGCCGGACACCATGGACCATGCAAGCTTCGGAGTCCGTATCTTATTCCCGGAAGGAAAGATCCGGGACTTCATAGAAACAGACGAGTGGGACGATATCATACAGACGGCAATCGCCAAGCACAGCGATTTCCGATTGGATGGCATCGCAGACAACCGTACACTGATGCATGCCCGCATCATCCGCGACGCCGACAAGCTCGATAACTGCCGGGTGAAGCTTGAAGATACCATTGAAACCATACTCGGAGTCTCTGCCCGGGAGGTAGGAATGACCTCCGTCAGCCCAGAAGTTATGGAACAATTCCGCAGAAAAGAATCCATTCTGTCTTCTATAAGAAGAACAAAGATGGATTACTGGCTGTCTTATCTTGCTTATTTCTTCGATATTAACTACAAGGTGTCCTGGGATATCATCCGTGAGCATGATTATGTGACACGGCTGATCGGCCGTATCCCTTATTCCGATCCCCAGGCCAGGCTGCAGATGGATGAGGTTCAAAAGACACTATATGAATACATGGCGGATTTTACTGCGTCCTCAATTGATTAAGCTTCCCACCGCCCGGATGCCCCGCACGGAAGATACAGGCCTGTACGGCTGACCGGCAGGCCGATCTCCTGGGAAGTTACTCTACCCTGGTATCTCTTAAGCTCGACGCTCAGCATATACGTCAGCACGGCCGGCGCAAGTCCGGTCGTATATGAATTGACCAGGAAGAACAGCGGCGTATCTGACAGAAGCTTCGCACACAGCCTGATCAGCGGATGGATCGCATCCTCGATCT
>OFFW01001771.1_pt1 | contig 12648 bp, 12 predicted proteins | sample 1521501 | NCBI WGS metagenome assembly OFFW01 (sample SAMEA3504107, study PRJEB24116) | mouse gut metagenome | biome: mouse gut; feature: mouse-associated habitat; material: faeces | place: Denmark | collected 2011
GGGGGCAATCAGGCTTAAAAACGCGCACAGATTGCCGCGGCGGTCCGCAGAAACTCTGTGGGAAAACAAAAGCTCCGGATTGCAGCAGGTACAGATATCCGTCACTGCGATATTTTCTCTTCTCACCCCGGCTTCCAGCAGCACGATCTCATTTGCCCTCCAGAGATCAAGCTGATATTTTTCCTCTCCGCCCGGACTGTGTGTTTTCCTGTTCAGAATCTCTGTGACATTTTCCGGAAACGCTCCTGCAAAAACCTCCGCCACATCCCCGCTGACCTCATAGCAGTCCCGGCAGATCGACGGTCCGATGGCACAGAGCAGTTCCTCCGGCCGCGAACCATACTCACGCTTCATCGCGTCAACCGTGACTGCACCCATACGCTTTACTGTTCCACGCCATCCTGAATGGCTAAGCCCGATCGCGCGGCGAACCGGATCCAGAAAATAAAGCGGAACACAGTCCGCAAAAAAAGCAGACAGCACCAGACCCGGCTCATCTGTGATCAGGCCATCCACCTCTGTATAGTCCCGCTTCCGCATCAGACCTGCTCCGGCGTCCTCCGATGTCACTTTTCTTATATTTGTCGTATGTGTCTGATCGGTAAAAACAAACCTGTCATAATCAGCCCCTAGTACCGCGGCGAGACGCCTGAAATTTTCCTCCACCGCAGACCGGTCATCCCCGCGCGAAAAACTCAGATTCATGGTGGAATAAATCCCTCTGCTCACACCGCCTTTTCTGGTAGTAAAGCAATGCTGCACCATACCGGCAGATTCCAGCAGCGGAAACTTCAGCAGAAGCATCCTGTCTCCGTTTTCTGTATCATGCCATTCCTCCCGCAGACTCCCTGCAGTACACACTTCCTGCGCACGCTTCTTCCGACGGATCACTGAAAAATGTTCCTGCATTATTATCACGCTCCTTTTACCATAATCCATATCTTTCACCGGTATCCACAGTACTCAAATGCATTTTTAACCACCTGCATTTCCTCCCCCCGGACTGCCACAACATCAAAACGGCACGATGTGTGTCCCGTCAGCGCATGTGTCTGACAATAATGCATTGCAACCCTGCTGATTGTACGCTGCTTGTATTTGTCCACAGCCTCAAGCGGATCCCCGCAGCCGGTTCCTCTCCTGAATTTAACCTCCACAAAAACCAGATATCCGTTCTCCTTCGCGATAATGTCAATCTCACCCGCCCTGCAGCGATAATTGAATTCCAGAATTTCATATCCCTGTTTTAAGAGGTATACCCCGGCAGCCCTTTCGTATAAAGTTCCGACCCTACGTCTATTCACGCTCTCCCCTTTCCGGAAGCTGATTTTCCCGCATTTTTTCTGTCGCTTTCCCTAAGCTGCTCACCCGGAATAAAATATAGTCCTTAAAGCAGACCGGAATCCTTTAATTTCCCTTTCATCCGGTCCATATCGTCCACAAAAACGAGAATTTCCGCCACAACCTCATAGAGCTCCGGAGGGATCGTATCGCCGATTTCCAGCTTTGAAAGTGTCTCCGCCAGCCTGTTATCCTGATAAAACGGGACATCATTTTCTTTCGCCGTCTCGATAATCTTCTCCGCCACGGCGCCCTTTCCGGCAGCAAGAATCTTTGGCGCCACATCTCCCGGCTGGTAGGCGAGCGCCACCGCCGTTTTTTTCTTTTCTTCCTCTTTCCCAGTCATTCCAATCCTCCGCCCTATGCCCGCACATCAAACGAATACCGGTGCAGACTTCCGTTCTGCGTCCGTCCGCCTTTCAGAAAGCTCTCCATCGGATCAGCTTCTTTCTTCTCCTTCGATATTGTAATCTTACAATTGTATCCCTTGTTTTTCAGGTGCTTTTCCAGAATTGGAAGATGTTTTTCGACCAGACCAAAGGAAGACAGATCAGAAAAATAAAAATTAGTCGTCACCTGCTTTTTCTGCATCCGTACCGAGACATCCGTGGAACCCAGGTGATCCAGGTCCAGGTGCAGAAATGCCGTCAGTTCCGCTTCCGGGTCGCGAAGCTGCTTTTTATTCGTATAGACATAGAGCTCCCCGTTCGCGCTCTGTCCCGACATTTTCAGCGGCATCTGAATATATGTATAAATCTGATTCATCTGATTCATAAACTCGATATTGCCGCGCACGTCCGCTGCCGCCTGTGCAAACGCATTCTGCCCGCTGCCGGATGCCCTTACCGCCGCCTCCATCTGCCCGAGCTGCCGCTCAATTTTCTCAAAAAGACCGGACGGCATATCTTCTTTCGTCAGCTCTCCCGGCTTCATCAGCCACTGTTCCTTTATCACATTCCGGAACAAAGCCTGAAATTCCTTCCCGGAAAACAGCCTCGAAAGCTCCGGAAATCCATTCTGCCGGTTCTCCTCCAGCGCTTTGCGTACGGCATTGAGAAACTCCCCGGCTGTCATATCCGGATTCAGCGCTGTCCGCGCTGCTGCCCTTGCGCCATATTCCTCTCCGGTAATCATACGGCCGCCATTCTCCCCCTGCATCGTATCCACAAAAATCTCTTCTTCTCCGCCATCGTAAAACAGCCCGGAACTTCCTGCCAGTTCCGGCATGCTCTGCAGAAGCTTTGTCAGCCGTCCCAGCTGCTCTGTGTCAAAAATCTCCCCCAGAGTACTTCCCTCCGGTAAAAGCTGCGGAATATTCAGCCCCACTTCTTTTCCTGCAGTCGCTGTCTCCCGGGAGAGCTGCATATCCGCGAAAATCTTTTCTCCTGACACTTCTGTCAGATTTCTCCCGTCCGACGGTATACCTGACGCTGACTCAGATTCCGTCCCGGGCGCAGCCGCGGCTCCTGTCTGATCTTCTGCCCCCACAAGACCCGGAATAAACGCCGTCCCTGTCTGCCCCTGTGTCGGCGCCTGCACAGCAGCCCCGCCTCCGGACGGTTCACCCGCTCCCGAAACCATACCCGCTCCCGGACCGGCCTGCCCGTCACCCGCAGTCTCACCGGGCAGGACAAAAACTCCCTCTGTCCCGGCGCCTGCAGCTTCTGTGGACGGCATCCCTCCAGCCGACGGCTGCCCGTCGCCGCCTGAAAGGCTGTCGAGAATACGGCTGTACAGGGCAAATGCCGCCTCCGGTGAAAGACTCTCATCCCCGAGCGCTGCCGTCAGCTGATTTAACACCAGCTCCATTTCGCCCAGAACGGCCTGACGACCTGCCAGGTAGTTCTCAAACTGTGCAGCCATCTGTTCTGTCACCGGCAGACCAAGCTTTGTCATCGTGACAGCCGTGGATACATCAATTCCCGGATTGCCGCTGATTACTTTGAGCATATTGAGTATCCCCTGCTTTCCGATCGGAAGCTGCTCCCGCATCATGGCATCCACCATGGCAAGATTCCGCTCCGTCACCGGAACCTTTGCCGCCGTCAGCGCATTTAAAAGGATCGGGTTTGCGGCATTGGCCGTCCCGGTATACGGCCTGATCTCAACAGTCGCCCCGTCGTTGGATTTTACCTGAAAAAACATGGATGATCCCGGCTGAATATCTACTTTGCCACTCATGCGGGCGGTAATCTGCTGTCCGTTGCCGAGCGCCAGCGTCACTTTTCCATTCCTGACATGATTTACCGTTCCCTCAAAGATACTGCCTGCAGAGAGTTCCCCCGCGGTGGACACCATTTTCTGCGCACCCTGCGCACTCCGGAGCTCCTCCGTGCCATTGGTCACATTACGGCTGTACTGCCCCAGCTTCTCTGTTATCTGCATAATCTTCCCCATTTCTGCATTTTCCGCACTGTATGAATTTTCTGATAAAACTGATGCGGTGAATCGGGGAAGGCCCGTATTGATTCAGGGCCGCGATGTGCTCCTTCGTTCCGTAGCCCTTACACGACGCAAAACCATACTCCGGCATGAGTCTGTCATATTCTGCCATGAGTCTGTCCCTTGTCACTTTAGCCACGATACTCGCCGCCCCGATGGAAATGCTCTTTTCATCCCCTTTGATGATGGGTACCTGTCTGATTCCGATTCCGGGGATCGTGACCGCATCATTTAATAGTATATCGGGCTTTTCGTTTAATTTGCTTATAGCCTCCCGCATGGCTTCATAGGTTGCCTGAAGGATATTAATCTCGTCAATCCGCTGCGGTCCCACCATTCCAACCCCGACTGCAACAGCCTTTTCAAGAATCACCTCATAAAGCTCTTCACGCCTGGCAGCCGACAGCTTCTTGGAATCATTAATATGGAGAATCTCACAATCCTGAGGCAAAATTACAGCCCCGGCCACCACCGGCCCTGCCAGCGGCCCGCGGCCCGCCTCATCGATGCCGCAGATCAGCCCGTACGCGGCATACTCCTCCTCATATTTCATCAGCCGCTTCGTTCTCTCCCTCTCCGCTGCAAGCCGCGTTATCCGCTGCCTTGCCTGTCCTACCAGCTGCAGCACCCCTGCGCGCTCATCCTTTTCGTAGGTATGTATAAAAGAACCAAGCTCATCTTCTCCGGTCTGCTGCAGCTGTGATTTTATCTCAGCAATTTTCTTTCGCTCCATTTCCGAATCCAGCTCCTCCCGTCCCGCCGCATCAGGCCTTCTCCTCCGGTCTCTCCAGCGAAATCCTCCCCAGCCTGCCGCCGCGGAAATCATCCAGCAGAAGTGCCGCTGCCCTGTCATAATCCAGCTCGTTCCCTTTTGAAATACAGCCGCGCTTTTCTGCAATCCGTCCCAGCAGCTCCGCCGCAGGAACCGCTTCTTCCTCAGTCTCATACCTCTGTGCCAGAACACCCGGATATTCTTCCAGGAGGAACTGTATCAGCAGCAGAGCCAGCTCATTTACCTGGAGAATCTCATCTCTGACAGCCCCTGTCAGGGCCAGATTCTGCGCCACCTTCTGATCCTCAAATCTGGGCCAGAGAATACCCGGGGTATCCAGAAGCTCAATATTCCTGTTCAGACGAATCCACTGCTTCCCTTTGGTGACGCCCGGTCTGTTTCCCGTTTTTGTACACGCTTTTCCCGCATAGGAATTGATGAAAGTGGATTTCCCGACATTAGGTATTCCCACAACCATGGCCCGCACCGGGCGGTTCTTTATCCCGCGTTTCCTGTCGCGCTCAATTTTCTCCCGACAGGCCTCCATGACAACTTCCGTCACACCCTTCATACCCGTCTTTTTTCTGGCATCAAGAGACACCGTAAAGTATCCCTTTTCCCTGAAATACTCCGCCCATTCCCTGTTTTTTCTCTCATCTGACAGATCTGATTTGTTCATCAGAATCAGTCTGGATTTGTTCCTGCCCAGTTCGTCAATATCCGGATTACGGCTTGACATTGGAATTCTTGCATCCAGAAGTTCTATCACCACATCAATCAGTTTTATATCTTCCTGCATCTGACGTTTCGCTTTCGTCATATGTCCGGGATACCACTGTAACTGCATCTTTTTCCTCCATTCGCATATGTTTCTGCATCCACAATCTGTTTTTCTATCTCACAGACCTGCATCCGCGCTCACAAAAAGCCCAAATCTCCCCACGGAGACACAATAAACCATGCCTTTCCTACAATATATTCTTTTTTTATATTCCCTATATTCGCATACCGGCTGTCCTCGCTGTTATTCCGGTTATCTCCCAGTACAAAAAATTCGTCATCCCCGAGCACCAGCTCCTCCTCCGCCAGCCCCGGATCTTCTATGTCCGCTGTCTGTATCTCTTCCGGAAATGGCTTTCCATTCACAAATACCGCTCCGTCCCTGATCTGCACCGTATCGCCCGGCACTGCGATCACACGTTTTACATAATAGTGCGACTTTTCATTTCCATTCGGGAGAAAGACAATAATGTCATTCGGCTGCGGGTTCGTCACCTTATAAATAAAGCGGTTCACCAGAATCTCAGTCCCCCCCTCCAGTGTCCCCGCCATGGACTGCCCCACCACACCTGTGCGGAGACCGACAAAATAGACCAGTGTAAATGCAATCATCAGCGTAATCAGGATCTCTGCAGTCCATGTCAGCACCTCCCTGACCGCCGACACATTTACTTTTCTCTTCCGTCTGCCAAAATTCAGACCACTCCGTCTTCGTCTGACCACTTTTCTGTTTCCCTTTCCTCTCCGTTTCCCGGCTTTGGCGTTCTGTTCTCTGTTTCCTGCTGCTTTTTTCGCATGTTTTTGTCCCGTTCTACTTTATCATAAACCTCTGCTGTGTGCAATTGGTCTTTCCTGTAAAAAAATCTTTACATTTCACAGACTATATGATAGAATTTAACAGTTGTGTAGAGAAGAAGGATGGTCCTCTGATACGGACAGGCCGGTTAAGAACATCCAGAAAACAGGAGGTCACAGATATGAATGCACAGGAAATCATCAGAAACATTGAAAAAGAACAGTTAAAAGCGGAAGTGCCCGAGTTCCGCGTCGGCGACACAGTAAAAGTGTACGGCAAAATCAAAGAGGGAAACCGCGAGCGTATCCAGATATTCGAAGGTATTGTCCTCAAAAAACAGGGCGGTGGCAATCGCATAACCTTTACGGTCCGGAAACTCTCAAACGGTGTCGGTGTGGAAAAAACATGGCCCCTCCACTCCCCGAATGTGGAAAAGGTGGAAGTCGTTCGCCGGGGTAAAGTCAGAAGAGCAAAACTGTTCTATTTAAGAGGCCGCGTCGGCAAGCGGGCAAAAGTCAAAGAGCGTGTAAAGTAAGCGGATATCACTGAAATAAAGCAAAAAGAGGATGTAATGGATGCCCTGAAAGGGTACCGTGCATCCTCTTTTTCGCTTCCGGAAACCGGCCCCGGGGACTCAGCATTTCTGCATCACATTTAGAATATCCTCGTGCCGGAAACCACGGCGCTGTAAGAACTGATACATTCGCCGCTGCTCCCGCTCATCTGCACGGTCCGCATTATAATGACGCTTTTCCAGCAGCTGGCGTATTTTCTGCCTTTCGTCGGAATCAAACACCTCCAGAAGCGCCTGTTCTGCCAGGTCCTTTGAGACACCTTTCTGCATAAGATCATACTTTAACTTCTGTCTGCTCTTCTTCTGCTGATGATAACAGATGTAATGCCTTGCATACCGGAAGTCATCAATATAGTGATACCTTTCCGCATAGGCGACGGCCTCCTCCACACACTCTGCGGGATATCCGCTCCTCTCAAGCTTTTCGCGCAGCTGCTGCCTGGTCCGGTCCATCTGCTCCAGCAGAAACAATGCCCTCTTCTTTGCCCGGATACCGATCACGGAGGTGAGAATCTTCCGGTAAAGCTCCTCCGGAATCCATTCCCCCTCCCGCAGAAGGAGTTCCCCCTCCTCCAGCGGGAGACTGCGGATTTCCTTCCGGTAGAGTGCCAGCTCTGCTCCACTCTCCAGCTGAATCACCACGCGCCCCTTATCCCCGTAAATTATTTTCTTTATCTGCTGCTCTTCCATGCACTCCCACCTCCCGGCATTCCGTCTCACCTGCATTCACCCACAAACCGGGCAGAATCATCCCCATAGCAGCCGTTTATTCGCCGGACAGTGCATCTGCTGCGTCTGCGGCGGCAAAGTCTGCTGCTGAAGCCTTTTGCGACACTTCGGATGCCTTCCCGGAGCCCGCAGATACCTTCTCAGAAGCTTCAGATGCCTTTGCAGCGACCGTCGAAGTCCTGCCGGCAGCTTTCTTTCCCCTGCTTTTTGCCAGCTTTTCCTCTGTTTCCTCTTCCTCTGCATCATCCGAAGCATAATGTTCGCGTACCTTCGCTTCCACTTCATCACAGACCTGCGGATTCTCCCTGAGATAATTCTTGGCATTCTCACGGCCCTGCCCGATCTTCTCTCCATTATACGCATACCAGGCCCCTGATTTGTTGATAATTCCAAGGTTCGCGGCAAGATCCAGAATGTCTCCCTCTTTTGAGATTCCCTTTCCGAACATAATATCAAACTCCGCCTCCTTAAACGGGGGCGCCACCTTGTTTTTAACAATCTTGACACGGGTGTGGTTCCCCACGATCTCCCCGCCCTGTTTTAACGACTCAACCCTGCGGACATCCAGGCGCACAGATGCATAGAATTTGAGCGCACGTCCTCCTGTCGTCGTCTCCGGATTGCCAAACATAACACCAATTTTCTCGCGAAGCTGATTGATAAAGATAACGACGCAATTGGACTTGCTGACAATTCCGGTCAGCTTCCGGAGCGCCTGACTCATCAGCCGCGCCTGCAGTCCGACATGGGAATCCCCCATCTCGCCGTCGATTTCTGCCTTGGGAACCAGAGCCGCAACGGAATCCACAATCACGATATCCACCGCGTTGGAACGCACCATCATCTCCGCGATCTCAAGCGCCTGTTCACCGCAGTCCGGCTGTGATATGTAAAGATTGTCAATATCCACCCCGATATTTTTTGCATAAACAGGGTCGAGCGCGTGCTCCGCATCGATAAATCCTGCGATCCCCCCCGTTTTCTGCACCTCCGCAACCGCATGCAGCGCGACCGTCGTCTTACCGCTGGACTCCGGCCCGTATATCTCTATAATCCTCCCCTTCGGCAGTCCCCCAAGCCCAAGCGCGATATCCAGGCTCAGAGATCCCGTCGGTACTGCCTCCACATTCATGCGGGAGGAACTGTCGCCAAGCTTCATAATGGAACCCTTGCCATACTGTTTTTCAATCTGTGAGATCGCAGCGTCCAGCGCCTTCAGGCGATCCTGCTTATCAAACTTTTCCTGCTTTTCTTCTCTTGCCATATTTCTCCTCATTTCTGCGCGGCTGATACATCTGCCAGGTTCGTGGACGCCGCGCAGACACAAACCTGCAGACTGAAAGATTCTCTCTATTCAATCTTACCTTCATTCACATTGTTATCCAGACACCGGACTTACACCCCGGACTACTTTGCACTTTGTTGCGAACTTATGTTCGCTTCGTGCTCTTATCGTAATACATCACAGTGCAAATGTCAACACTAACTTTAAAAATTATTATACACAGCATGTGTCCCATAAAACGGACTCTGAAAGGTGATTTTTAAATATTTTCGGGCAGAACTGCCGTACTGTCAGGGAAATATCTGAAAAAACAGATGAAATGCTATTTACAGATACACCTGCCCCGATACAGGATTCCACAGGAAATCTCCCATGATATCAGGGACAGATGCCGGAATTGCAATTATAGATAAGTACAACCTGATCATGACATATCCCTGAAGAAATATGTCATGTAAAAAATTTCTAAAATATCTTCAGGAGCTTCCGGTCTGATATCCGGTAGAGACGCGTACATATTCCTTCGATGCTCTCCTGCTCCCTGTCAGTCAGAAGCATTGTAATGCCCGCTTCTTTAATCCGGGACGACAGCAGCCGGCGTATTTCTGAAGCCCGGTCCTCCGCCATCCCGCAGACAGGTCCGTCAAGCAGGACAGTCTGCGGATCTTCCATCAGTACCATCGCGACTTTAAGACGCTGCTTCATCGCAGGAGTATAGCGCTCCAGAATCGTTCTGCTCGCAGGCTCGATTCTGACGAGATGCATAATTCTGCTGATATCCCTGCTGTTAACACGGCCCCCAATCTCCGCAACCTGTCTGAGATTCTCATAACCGGTCCCGTACGGGGCCGGAAACTCCATGTCATCCAGCATCACGCCGGCTGTCTCTGCAAATCGCCCGTCTTTGATCTGCCGGCCCTCCACCTGTATACTCCCGCAATCCGGAGATACCAGACCGCAGAGCATTTTTACAAGCATGGTTTTTCCACTGCCGCTCTCCCCCACGATTCCGACAGCCTCTCCCCGCTTTACTTCCAGTGATATCCCGTCAAACAGCACTCTGTCGCCAAAATGTTTTGTAACTTCCTTTAACCCGATTACCGTCTCCATCTCCATACTCCTATTCCTGCACCCTCTCTCCCGCCGGCAGCGTCTTTTTCACCGTTCTGATCATATCAGTGTTATTCGCCGTCAGATAGCAGGAAACACACAGGAACAGGCACACACACACCCAGTATATACCATGAAAACCAGTCCGGCAGACACCCTCCCTGCAGACGGGCAGGACATTTCCCAGAAACGTAACGCCCACGGGAACTCCTCCTCCTGCATAACAAACCGCACAGTCAAGCCCGATCAGAAGAGCCAGCATCACGAAAGCGCGCTGCCTTGTCCCTGCGGAAAGCAGAAACTGATAAAAGCAGAGAGCAGTACAGAGAAAAAAGGCGGTAACATTGCCCAGCAGCGCCAGGCTGACGCCGTCCACAGTCTGCCCCGGCGCCGTAAACACCCCTGCAAAACTGACTGTCAGAAATTCCGTGACATTCGTATTCATCCGCGTCTCGCTCTCGAACAGCGTCACAAAAAAACTCATGCCCAGCAGTCCCGCAACGGCCACAGCCGTGACGAAAAGCACTGAAACCATATTGTTGGCCCAGACATCCTTTCTGGACTTCCGGCGAACCAGAAATACCATATCCCCGGGACCCGCCACAAGCACCCTGGGCACCAGAACCAGTCCCAAAAGCAGCTGCAAAAACACAAGATTCTCCGGCTTTCCCGCGGTCCACAGAAAAATTTCGTAAAACGAATATGGATCTGCAATACCAGCCCTGACTGCCCTGATATAAATCAGCAGAAACGACATCAGATACAATAGTACGAACCTGTCCAGCCCGTTTTTACCGGACTTAAAACTGAGTCCGCCCAGATAACGCTTTCCCCATCCCACACGCGAAGTACGCATTTACCATCCCCCAGTCTGCAGACAAAAGTCAGAGTCTCTTGTTTATTGTACTATAATTGAATAAAAAAAGCAACACCCGTTGAAAAATGTCTCCGCCATCCTGCCCACACACTGAATTTCTCAGGAAGCATCCCTGTACGCGGGCCGCATTTTTCCCCGCTTTCTGTATACAGATTCCGCGATCCGCACTGCGGCTCCTCCACGGAGCGCATTTTTTCTGCACAGCACAGCCTGAGAGCCGGACCTTCCGCAAAAGGAAAATCCGGCTCTCTTTGTTCTGTCATATTCCACAAAACCGGAACGCAAACGTCACCGGCCCTGTCACATCGAGATGATACTCCGGATGCACCGGCGCGCCCCAGCTGTCATCCCCGCCAACTCCCATCTGGGCTTTCGCCACACGCACCACCGTGTGATGTACCGGCGGGAGCTCATACGCATGCATCGCATTCTCCAGCTCATGCGGCGTATACGGCAACGCCGAGAAAGATAGTTCTTCCCCCGCAAACAGCATGCCCCGGCCCCTCTCATCCGTCACTTTTGCCCAGCGCACACCGACCTTATTTCCACATTCCTGCGGCACCAGATATTCAGCCAGATTATCATATACACGGCTTTTAAAGATTCCAAGCCTGGCGCCTGTTCTGCGGTCCGCATACGTCTCCTGTGGTCCGCAGCCGTACCAGGTGAGTCTGTCATATTCCGCGCCCAGCTGAAAAAGCATTCCGAATTCCGGCATATCCGGCAGTCCTGAAACCGGCTCATAAGAGAGCCTGGTCTCCACGGTACCGTCCGCAAATACCGTATATGTCACCTGACAACGACTCTCAGGCGTCGTCGGCATGTTGTAAACATAAGTTACTGATACGCTGTCCCCGTTCTCCTCAACGGCCGGAAGCAGACCGGCCGTCCTGTCCGCCGCAGCATAGAGACCTGCGATCTTCCACTGTGCCATATGGGCCGTCATCCGGTTTCCGCAGTCATTATCCACCGGCGCGCGCCAGAACTGCGGCATCGGAATTTTTTCCAGCATTTCACACCCCAGATAACGGTATGACACCAGCCCGCCGTTTAAGCCGGAAAACAGCACGTCAAAATGCTCTCCCTTTACGCCTGTATTATTCGTCCCGTGAATCACACGGATGCGTTTTGCCGGCTGCACTACCGCAGGCCGCGCACATCTGCCCATCAGCGCGGCAGTTTCCGGAATATCCGGCATTGTAAGGATTACCGGCTCTGCCGTGGGGAGCGCCGCAGCCCCGCCGCCGGCCATAACCGGGTATATCTTCTGCCCGAACGCAGTCTCATGTCCCGCCCTGGCCCAGAGCATATCTTTTTTTAAACAAAATGATACCGTAACGGCGTATTCCGACCTCTTCTGTCCTGACGCGATCTGCTCTGCAAATGTCTCCGGCAATGCATATGTCCCCGTGGAGAGCGGCTCTACTTCTGTCGCCATTTTTCTTTTGTCAACCGTGATTCCATCCCGCTGCAGCAGAAGGAAGCAGTCATATTCCGCGGTGTTGCAGAAAAGATTTTTGTTGACCACGGTAAACGCATTTTCTTCAAAAGTGATGCGAATATTCTGGTAGTTATATTTTACCTCCTGCATTTTCGGGGAAGGCCTGCGCTCTCCGGCATAGCAGATCCCGTTTCCACTAAAATTGTAATCTGTGGGACGCTCCAGAAAATCCCCGCCATATGCCTGGAATTCCTTTCCATAGCGGTTCCGCTTCAGAATGGACTGGTCGATATAATCCCAGATAAACCCGCCCTGATAGCGCGGTTCTCTCTCCGCCAGTTCGGTGTATTTGTGCATCGCACCACAGGAATTTCCCATGGCATGTGCGTATTCGCAGAGAATAAACGGTTTTTCTTTCTGCCATGCAAGATTTTTCAGAATCCCCTCCACGCTGAAATACATCTGACTCTCTATATCGCTGCTGTCGCTGTAACGGCGGTC
>OFFW01001772.1_pt1 | contig 12641 bp, 10 predicted proteins | sample 1521501 | NCBI WGS metagenome assembly OFFW01 (sample SAMEA3504107, study PRJEB24116) | mouse gut metagenome | biome: mouse gut; feature: mouse-associated habitat; material: faeces | place: Denmark | collected 2011
AAATAAATTTCAGCACTTTTCACAATGGCTTAATGGGGGGAGTGAACAGTAACGAGAAAGGGGTTCCGGGGGAAGAAACGCCGGGGAAACCTTGACAGCTGTGAATAGAGTCTTTATAATGAATTTAACTCGGCGGCAACCGAGTCGGAGGTGACCGAATGAATTTTTACGGACGGGAAAATCAAAAGAAGTGGATTCACAAAATATTCCAGTCAGACCGTCAGGAGACCATCCTGATTTACGGAAGAAGACGCATCGGAAAAAGCGAGCTGATCAAGCAGTGCCTGAGGGAGTCGCAGATCAGGAGCGTCTATTTTGAATGCAAACAGACCACAGAACTGAATAATGTAGAAAGCCTGTCGGAAATCGTCTCGGAGTGCTACGGGTACCCTAAGCTGGCTTTCGGCGGAATCGAAAGCCTGTTGAAATTCCTGTATGAGAAGGCCGGGAAGGAAAAGCTTGTCCTGGTTCTTGACGAATATCCCTATCTGCGGGAAACGGTAAAAGGGATGGACAGCATTTTACAGACACTGATTGACGGGAACCGGGAGACATCCGGTATGAAGCTGATTCTCTGCGGCTCCTATGTGGATACGATGAAAAGCCTGCTTTCTGGGCAGAATCCTCTATTTGGCAGAGTGGACTTGACGATTGACTTAAAGCCCATGGACTATTATGAGTCCGCGCCGTTCTATGCCGGGTTCTCTGACGAAGATAAGGTGAGACTCTACAGTGTGTTCGGCGGCGTACCTTATTATAACCGGCTGATTGACCCGGAAGAGACAGTGCGGGAAAATATAGTCCGGCTGATTGCGTCTCCCGGGGCAAGGCTGGAAAATGAAGTGTCCATGTACCTGAACTCTGAAATATCCAAGATCACCAATACCAATGAGGTATTCGAGACATTGGCGAAAGGATTCTCCAGGTATAAAGATATCCTCGATCAGTCCCATGTATCCAGCGGGCCCACATTGGTGGATGTACTGGAGAAGCTGATGCGGATGGAGGTGGTGAAAAGGGAGGTGCCGATCAATGATGAAAATAACCGAAGGAAAGCCGGATATTATATCAGTGACAATCTGTCGCTGTTCTATTATAAGTATATCTTCGGAAACATCTCCCGCATGAGCGTCATGGATGTGGATGTCTTTTGCGAGCGGTATATCTGGGAGGACTTCGAGACAAAGCATGTCCCCAGAGCATTTGAGGAAATCTGCAGACAATATCTGATTCGCAGGAACCGCAGCGGCGGGATGGAGGAGCCTTTTGAAAAAATCGGGAAATATTATTATGACGACCCGGTAAACAGAAGAAACGGAGAGTTCGATATCGTCACCCTTGACAGGAAAGGGTATGTTTTCTATGAAGCGAAGTTCCGGAAAGACCCGGTGACGGACAGGATGATTCAGGAGGAAATAGCGCAGGTCAAGAACGCGGGACTTGACTGCTACCAATTTGGCTTCATTTCCAGAAGCGGTTTCCGCTGCGGGAAACAGGAGGACGTGATCCTGATTGCCCTGGAAGACTTGTGGAGGATGTAAGGAGTTTATAATTTGTTTATATTTATTTTTGAATAGTATATTGCAATAAATAATAGTATGTGATACAATGAACCAGTCAAAGATGAGTACCGAAAAAAATGACGGTAGATACAGGACAATGTTGCATTGCGACATGGAAAATTCCTGTACAAGGGAAGGAAAGGAGGTCATTCATGAACACACAATTCAAAAAGGGCGCACTGGAGCTCTGCGTGCTCTCCCAGCTTGTGAGAGGGGACAAATACGGATATGAGCTGACCGAAAGGATATCTGACGAAATGTCCATTGCCGGCGGGACGCTGTATCCCATCCTGAGAAAGCTGAAAGCGGACGACTACGTGACCACATATCTGGTGGAATCGGAGTCGGGCCCGGCCAGGAAGTATTATAAACTGACCGATAAGGGGAAGCAGTATCAGTCGGATGTAAAGCAGGAATGGGAAGCATTCGCCCGGGCGGTGAATCAGTTGATTATGGAGTAGGAGGATAACGCTATGACGAAGCAGGAATATTTACAAAAACTGCAGGAAAAGCTGGAGCGTTTCAGTCAGGAGCTGCAGGAGGAGATTTTGGAGGATTACAGGCAGCATTTTGCCGAGGGGGAGAACGAAGGGAAGTCCGAATATGAGATCATCGAGGAACTGGGCAACATCGAGGAGATGATCAGGGAACTGTCCGAGGACGAGCTGCAGGAGGAATTTACCAAGAGGACCCTGGAGCCCGGCGGAACCAGCGATATGTCAGCACAGGCATCGGCGCAGTCTTCAGAGGAGGACAGCCAGGAACCGAAGAACACGGAGCTAAAGAGCAGCTTTGCCTACTCCGGCGCTTACAAGAGTGTAGTCCTGGAGGGCAAGGTGGCCGATGTGCGCGTGGAGCGTTCCGAGGATGACCAGATTCATGTGGATTACGAAGCCAAGGGCGTGAACAGCCAACTGAACTACGAATATTACCAGTACGAAGAGGACGGCACCTTCTACGCCGGAGTGAAGCGCAGAAAGGGCGCCAGGGACGACGGGGACGGCGAGGAGAAGATGGTGAAAGTGACCCTGTTCGGCAGGACGATAATCTCCTACGGAAATGTCGGCAGCTTCAGCAGCGGACAGGTCATCTCTTTGGTTGTGAGGGTTCCGAAGCATGTGACCAAAGTGGTCGCCAAGACGGCCAGCGGAAATGTACATGTGTCCGGTATCGAAGTGGAATCCCTGGAGAGCAACACCGGGAGCGGCAATGTGGCCATGGAGGAAATCATTGCCGACAGGCTGAAAGGCCATGCCGGAAGCGGCAACGTAAACGTGAACCATGCGGAATTCATATCCGGAAACCTGGAGACCGGAAGCGGCAACGTGAAGGCGGAGCGGATAAAGGGCAGGGATTTAAGATGCGGCACCGGAAGCGGCAATATTTCCTTGGATTCCGTGGTGGCTGAGTACCATCTGGGCACCGGGAGCGGCAATATCAAGGTGAAGGCCGTGGGCGGCAGCGAAAGAGTCGACATGTCCACCGGAAGCGGCTCGGTGAAGCTGTCCCTGGAGGACGTGAAGGGGATGGAAGCCACCGTCCGCAGCGGTTCCGGCAGCATCCGGATCGGCTGGGACGAGGAAGAGGGACAGAAAGTGAAGAACGGCACCTACGCCTACGGCAACAGCGCCTGTAAAGTGCGGGCCACCACCGGAAGCGGCAGCATCAAGATTTACGGCAGCCAGGGCAGCCAGGTTTGACGAAGGGCGGCTGAGACTTATAGGGTATAGCCGGGAAATCTTCGTACAGTGGAAGGCTGCGAGGATATGGCCATTGTTGCGAAGTATGGCTGAGGCTTACAGGGCATCGCCGGAATGAGCAGCATACAGGAGAACAGGGAATGTGGCATTGCATGAGGAATGTCCGCTCCCTGTTCTTGCGTTTGCGGTGATTTTAGGAAAATAGAGTCCGTTACACTGTCACATAGGATTTTACATGAATTTTACAATCAAAAGATGGCTGATCTGATATAATTGCGGTACAATAAAATGAAATCAGAAACGGCAATCTGATTAAGGACAGCAAGGAAGTGTCTGTAAATAACTGATACGAGTTTAAAGCTGCCATGGCAGGGCGGCACTGCGTAAGCCGGTAACTGAACTTGGTATAGAATCCGTCAACAGAATTTAGGGGGGCAGGGAATGATTTTTTGCGTGGAGGATGACAGAGAAATTCGGGATTTGATGCTATATGCCCTGGGCTCAGCGGGCTTTGAAGCCAGGGGGTTTGCGGACGGCGAGGCGTTCTTCCGCGGACTGGAGGAAGCGCGGCCGGAGCTTGTGATGCTGGACATCATGCTGCCAGGGGAGGACGGCATCGAGATACTGAAACGACTGCGGGGGAATGGGGTCACGGAAGACATTCCGGTAATCATGGCCACCGCCAAGGGCACAGAGTATGACAAGGTCATCGGCCTGGATCTGGGAGCCGATGATTATCTGGCGAAGCCTTTCGGGATGCTGGAGATGGTGTCGCGGGTGAAGGCCGTGCTGCGCCGCAGCAGGCCCCGGGAGAAGTCGGAAATCCTTCGGGCCGGGGCGCTGGAACTGAACCAGAGGGAGCATACCGTTACCGTGAACGGAGAGCGGATTATGCTTACCCTGAAGGAATACCAATTGCTTCAGATATTCCTGGACAATCCAGGCAGGGTGTTCACCAGGGATCAGCTGCTGGAACAGGTCTGGGGGGCTTCCTACGCGGGGGAGACCCGCACGGTGGACGTGCATATCGGCACTTTGCGCTCCAAATTGGGCATCTGCGGGAATGCTATCGAGACCATCCGGGGTGTGGGATACCGGTATTCTTCCTGTGGATAGTGTGGAGGGTGTAAGCATGACAAAACGTATCTTTCGTTCCATCTGCCTGGCGGCGCTGGGGGTGTTTTTGTCCTCTGCGGTGCTGTTCATGGGCGTGGTCTACGATTATTTCTCCGGCGTGCAGCATGACCAGCTGAGGATGCAGACGCAGCTGGCCGCCCAGGGGGCAGCTAACGAGGGAAGCAGATATTTTGAGGGGCTGGAGGTGGAGGGCTTCCGCATTACCTGGATTGGGGCAAAGGGCGAAGTGCTCTACGACAGCGCTTCGGATTCCGCCGAGATGGAGAACCATATGGAGCGGGATGAGATCAGGGAAGCTTTCGCCGGCGGAAGCGGAGAGAGCTCGCGCTATTCCGTCACTTTGCTGGAACGGGCTATCTACTGTGCGGAGAGACTGCCGGACGGCACGGTGCTGCGGCTCTCCATGGCGCAGAATACGCCTCTTACCTTATTCCTGGGGATACTTCAGCCAGTGTGCATCGTCTTCGCGGTGGCGGTGCTTCTGTCGCTGTTTTTGGCGTTCCGGCTGTCCAGGGCCATCGTGAAGCCGCTGAACGAACTGGATCTGGACCAGCCTTTGATGAACCAGGAGTATGAGGAGATCGCTCCGCTGCTGAAGCGCATGTCCCAGCAGCAGCGCCAGATCCGGAAGCAGCGGGAAGAGCTGCGCAGAAGGCAGAGCGAGTTCGAGACGGTCACCACGGGCATGGCGGAGGGCATCGTCCTGTTGAACGGGAACAAGGTCATCCTGAGCATCAATCCGGCGGCTCTGCGGCTGTTCGGCACAGACCGTTCCTGTGAGGGAAAATATATCCTGTCCGTGAACCGGAGCCTGCAGCTACAGGAACTGCTCCAGAAGGCCGGGGACGGCAGACATGCGGAAATGGTCATGGAGCTGAACGGCGGGACATATCAGCTGGCGGCCAGCCCCGTCTTCTCCGAGGGGCTGGTGTCCGGCGTGGTCCTCCTGATGCTGGATGTGACGGAGAAGGAGAAGGCGGAGCAGCTGCGCCGGGAATTCACCGCCAATGTGTCCCACGAGCTGAAGACGCCGCTCCACACCATTTCCGGCAGCGCGGAGCTGATGGCGGAGGGCATGGTCCGGAACGAAGACATTCCTGTATTCTCAAGGCGTATCTATGCGGAGTCCCAGCGCATGATCCGGCTGGTGGAGGACATCATCAGGCTGTCCCATCTGGACGAGGGCGCAGGGGACATGAAATGGGAGGAGATGGATCTCCATGCCCTGGCAGAGGAGAACATAAACGTACTAATGCCGGAAGCGAAGAAGAGGGGCATCCAGGTGGATCTGGCGGGTGAGACGGTCTGGGTTCGCGGTATCCGGCAGCTGGTCTCAGGGATTTTCTATAACCTCATCGACAATGCCATCAAATACAACCACAGGGAGGGCAGCGTCCGGGTGACGGTGGAGGCGGAAAGGGCTGGAGCATCGGTGTGCGTGGCCGACACAGGGATAGGCATTCCCGCGGAGCATCAGGAGCGCATCTTCGAGCGGTTCTACCGGGTGGACAAGAGCCATTCCAAGGAAATCGGCGGTACGGGGCTGGGCCTTTCCATCGTCAAGCACGCAGCGAAGCTGCACGGAGCCGCGATTCAGGTGGACAGCATCGTGGGGGAGGGGACGGCCATCAAAATCCACTTTACAGGAATTTTACAATAACAGGATAATAGATTTGATGTCTATTTGATAAAATAATCCATAGAAAACGTAAGGAAGAAAGGACAGGGATTCTATGGATATTTTCGATGTGCTGACACTGATTGGAGGATTGAGCCTGTTTCTGTTCGGCATGAGCATCATGGGACAGGCTCTGGAGCGCAGGGCAGGGGGCAAGCTGCGCCTGCTCTTAGGCCGACTTACCACCAACAAAGCCGCTGGCCTTCTGACGGGGCTCGGCATCACGGCGGTGATTCAGAGCTCTTCGGCTGCCACGGTGATGGTAGTGGGCTTCGTGAATTCCGGCCTGATGACGCTGAAGCAGGCCATCCATGTCATCATGGGAGCCAATATCGGTACTACGGTGACAGCGTGGCTTCTGAGCCTGGCCGGAATCGACAGCGGCAATGTGTTCGTCCGGCTGCTGAAGCCCTCTTCCTTTACGCCGGTTCTGGCTTTTATAGGAATCCTTTTCTATCTGTTCTTGAAAAACGACAAGAAGAAGGACACCGGCATGATTCTGCTGGGATTCGCCACACTGATGTTCGGCATGGAGACAATGTCCGGGGCAGTGTCGGGGCTTTCCGATATTCCCGCTTTCCAGAATCTCTTTCTCCTATTCCGCAATCCCATTCTGGGAGTACTTGCCGGTGCCATCCTGACTGCCATCATCCAGTCCAGTTCCGCGTCTGTGGGTATTCTCCAGGCGCTGGCGGTCACGGGCCAGGTTTCCTACGGCGCTGCCGTTCCCATTATCATGGGGCAGAATATCGGTACCTGTCTCACGGCCATGATTTCATCGGTGGGCGCCAACAAAAACGCGAAACGGGCCGCCCTGGTACATTTATCCTTCAATGTGATCGGCACTGCGTTCTGGATGCTGGTGTTCTGTCTTGCCAGGGCCTTTTTCAGCCTGGAATTTCTGTCGGAGCCGGCCTCCCTTTTCGGTATTGCCGCGGCACACTCTGTTTTCAATCTTCTCTGTATGGTGCTGATGCTGCCCATGTCCGGTTTTCTGGAAAAGCTGGTGACCAGACTGGTTCCCGAGGAAAAACAGACCGAAAGTTATATGGAGCTGGATGACAGATTTTTCACTGCCCCTTCCATCGCCCTGGAACGCTGCCGCAAGGTGACTGCCGACATGGCATATACCGCCGTGGCCTCCCTGAAAGAGGGCATTGCTTCCCTGAAAGATTTTTCCCCGGAGCTGGCTTCTTCCATACGGGAAAAAGAAGAAAAAACTGACTATTATGAGGATATTTTAGGCACTTATCTTGTAAAGCTCAGCACCATGCAGATCAGCGGCCCGGACAGCATGGAAGCGGCAAAACTGCTGAAACTGATCGGGGACTTTGAGCGCATTTCAGATCATGCCGTAAACCTTCTGGAAGCCGCAGAAGAAATACAGAATAAAAATTTACGTTTTACCGATACTGCCGTCACCGAACTGGAAATATTATTTTCTGCCATCAGCGAAATCCTGGATCTTGCCCTGGCGGCATCCGTGGAGGATGACCTGCAGGCCGCTTCCATGGTAGAACCCCTGGAGCAGGTCATTGACCGTCTTAAGGAAAAAATGCGTACCAGCCACATTCTCCGTCTTCAGCAGGGAGGCTGTTCCATGGAAGCCGGTTTTGTATGGTCAGACATGCTGACGGACCTGGAACGTACCTCCGACCATTGCTCCAACATTGCCGGATGCGTGCTGGATATCGCGCACCAGAGCATGAACTTACATGAATCCCTGCGTGAAATCCGAAACGACAGCCAGGAATACCGGCAGAAATTTCAGGAATATAAAGAGAAATATTTATCTGTCCTGAAATAACTGCCCTCTGTGTTTCCTCCCCCCATCAGCGCGTCAAAAGTCCCTGACACATTCAGCCGTCCATCCCCGCTGATGTCAGGTTCGTGTCACGGACTGCCAATGCTATTGCTCCCGGCCCTGAATATGGCCTCTGTGTTTCCTGAACTTCCCGAATCAGCGGTGCTTCCCACATCGCTGTCCTTCCCGGAAAGGCAAAGATACTAAGCAAAAAATACTGATAACCCTACCAACTTTTCCCGGTTCATTCTCTGCAAACTACATCCTATCCAATTATCTTTATCCATTTTCGGAAAAGTGTTCCTACTGCATAAAATTTGAAGCATAATGCATATTTATGGGTTAAAACAATTTCTTAACAATTATATCTGCACATTCATCTGCACTGAACAAACTTGTATCTACCCGCAACGTATATTCTATATTTTTTGCCATCAATTCATGTTGTTCATCGGATTGACTTTCGTATCTATCTCCACGCATGATATTTCTTTTTCTGCATACATCCAGCGGACAATATACTTCAACCAAATCCAGTGGATTATTTTTCAATATTTCCAGCAACTGCTGATAATGAGGCGTTATTTCTTCTCTTTCAACCAGTATGCCGTCAATAAGAATATTTTTTCCCATATCTGAATAGAGCTTTGCAGCATGGTACATCATAATGATAACTTCGCTAAGATATTTCCAATAGTTTTCACGCAAATATTTATCCCCTATCATCTCCTGAAATAAATCATTTGCAACAACGTAAAAGAATATGTCATCACGCTCCTGAAGGGCTTCGACTATCGATGTTTTCCCTGCACTCGTTACTCCGTTCAAAAAAATAATACGTCCTTTATCCATTTTATCACCTCAAAATAATCTAATTTATATATTTGAATATAAAATATCTCCCTTTCACCCGCAATGCATATGGATTGCCCCATTTTCACTGAGTACACAATTCCGAAAAGAGAGTTATCTTTCCCAGCCTTGCAAGAATATTGGCTTTGCGCTTATTGATAACACTTCCGCGTTATGCCTGATGTTTATCCCATTCGGCGCGGCTCTTTTCACTGCAGGCCACATAACCGCAGGAAAATCGCGCAAAACAAAGGATCTGCATCGTTTGCTGCCAGTAAAAAAGAACTTATAAAAATCACCCATTTCACGGCTGGCAAAATGAGTGACTTTCCAGTTTTTATAAATACGTCTCCTAATTTACAGATGCCTGTGCTTAGCACCATCTACAATATCAAAGTTAAGCTTTTCAGGATGTGTCCCCCAATCTTGCTCTTTCCAAACGCGTACATAATCAGATATGGGCATCTATAAATGTTGTACAACTTGACTTCATTCTCACACCCCAATCAGCGCGTCAAAAGTCCCGAGTACATTCAGCCGGCCATATCCCGTTGATGTCAAGTAATTGTCACGTACTTTTTTCACTTTTTTTAGAACCGAGAACCCGCAAACCCGCATAACTTCGTTGGGTTGATGGTAAATAATTGCTAAGTACAGTAAAATCTGATAGTAAGTTATTGTCATGTTAGATTATCTGAAATTTACACTTATTACTATTCTATTAAAATTATTCCAATAATGCCACAAACTCGCTTGGATTGAAAATCCTTGTTTTAGCTTCCTTAAAATCTTTCAAATTACATGTCACCAGACAATCTGCGTTTACCATTCTGGCACATTCATCCTGCAGACAATCTTCAAAATCTTTAAATTGTATATTTTCTATTGCCTCTAACACCTATTCATGCGAAGCACCTGTTACCGTCAATATCTTGCAAATATCTTTTAACCACTTTCGCTTTCCCTCATCCGGAATCCGAAGAGAATACCATATAATAGACAACGAATGAAAAGCAATATAGCCATCAACTTTTCCTTGTGAGCATTAATCCATAACTGTTTTTGAAGAATCCCGATACTTGTCTTCCCGGTCTGTGATATAGTTTAATATAACATTAGTGTCAATTAACGCCACCATATTTCTCTTCCATCGCCTCCTTTCTGACTTGTTCATAATCATAATCCTTCGGGAATGGATACTTGTTCTTCAGTTCCTCCATGTGTAAAAATGCCTGTCTTTTTTCTGATAATAAATTTTGTCCCCTGGATATTTCCCCTGTTCTTCTGGTTACTATATTAAACTGCCTGATCATATCTATAAAAAACTTAACACTGTCATCATCTGGTAAAGAGTCAATCATGGCATATGCTTCCTGTCGCAAAGTCATATATTCTACCTCCAATTCCCTCAGAATTTATATTACAATCACATTGCTTTAACAATTTACATCTTTCGAAAACCTTTCGTTTATTTTTATATTATCCCCAACACTTCCCGATTCTTCAATTGTTTTCTACCGACAACTCTGTAGGCAGAAATCTGTCTGTGCGCTTCATCCTGGAAAGGTATTCATCTTCTTCCATGCCGTCCGCGTTTTTATACTTCACAGCATTACTGTCATACTGCTTTTTATAGGCGCTGTAGTCGTAACCCATCACCCTCATCGGCATCGCATAATCTATATGCTCCTGTGACTCGTTCCCCAGCATCACCAGTTCTATCCCATATGCAGCAGACTTTTTCCTGACTTTTATGTTATCCCTGGATGCTGCGATTCCTTCTGCATGTTTTCTGTGCTCCAGTATGGTGGAGCTTTCCGCATCCAGGTCCTCCAACTCGTCCGGCTGTATTACCTGCTCTCCCCCGAACAGAACTGCGTTGAAAAGGTCAGCAAATCGCTCATTATCCCTCCAGTAGTTCTTCAGTATGATATCCGTCTTCAGATTCTGTTTTTTCCTCGCCATGCTGTATTGTTTCCTTTCTCGCCTATTTATATTATACTATTACGGCAGAGGAATTTCAAGGCTGCCTCTGCTTCACGATATTCCACCACATCAATAAGCTATTTACCCGGTTGCCTTCTCGCGGAAACTACTGGTCCCCCGAATCCACACTAAAATTCCATTCTATTTCTATCCTCCTGTCTTTATAAACATATACTCTCTTAATAAATGTATCGACCACTTCCTGTGTCAGTTCCCTTATATGGGAATGCCGGATCATCTGCTTCATATCTGCTTCCAGTTTCCGGCAATCGTCCTCCAGTCCTGCAAGTCTCCCAATATCTTCACTTTCTGACAGGGATAATACAGACATCCTTTCTGTCAGTTCTTTTGCCATTTCCTGATACTTCGCAGCCGGAAGCCCTGTAAATGCATACTTTTCATATAAAGCATTTTTCTCTGCCTGGATCTGCTTTTCTTCCTGCCGGTATCCTTTTATTTTCTTTTTTAGCGCCTGAATTCCTGATTTTTTGATCAGCAATAGGTTCTCTTCCTGCTTCATAGCATTTCCGCGCAGCACCAATTCCTTGTGCAGCATGAAAAGCACTGTTTCCTCCAGCAAGTCCGCGTTCATATAAGTACAACATTCCGGTATCTGAAGCAACGCATGTTTTCTGCATTCAAACCGTCTGTAACGGTTTTTTCCCCGAATCGGCCTGTAATTGAGCGAATACCCGCATCCCCCGCAAAACAGCCTTCCGGTAAGCGGATGCTTTTCTCGGTTTCTCTTTGTGGAATGTCCTGGTTTAAAGGCTGAAACCTGCTCAAAAACATCTTTTGATACCAACGCCTCATGGTGAGCAGGTATGACTTTCCAATCCTTCCTGGAAACAGCCTCGCGCTCCTTGCTTCCCACAGATTTTCTCATAGTTTTCCCATATGCCATCTCGCCAAGATAAAAACGATTATTCAGGATGGTTCTGACTGCCTGTCCGCTCCACGCATGTAGTTTTCCGTCCTGGTTTTCTTTTCCGGGCTTTCTGATCTGCATAATTGTCGGCACATGTTCCTCGTAAAGCTGTCTTGCAATCTGAACACTGCTTTTCCCCTGTAGGGCAAGCGAAAAGATATACCTCACGATTTCTGCCTCTTTCTCATTTACTATGACGGCATTTTTCCTTTCACTGCTTTTTGCATATCCGAAAGGAACCTGTCCAAAGACATATTCCCCGCTCATACACTTACTTTCTATGGAAGCCTTCACCTTAACCGATATATCCTTACTGTACATATCATACAAAAGCGTCCGGAAAGCCGTATCGATCTCAATCGTGCTTCCATGGTGTTCCCTGCTGTCATAGCGATCGTTTATCGCAATAAACCGAATACCCAGGAACGGAAATATCTGATTCAGATATGTTCCCATCTCAATATAGTCCCTTGAAAAACGTGACATATCCTTCACAACAATACAATGAATGCGGTTTGCCCTCATTTCCTTTAGCAGTTCCTGCATCCCCGGCCTTTCCATACTGGTGCCGGTGTACCCGTCATCGCTGAATTCCATGACTTCATATTCTGCAAGCTCATGGTTGTGATATATGTATTCGAGTATCTGTTTTCTCTGATTTCCAATACTATTGCTCTCATCCTGAATAAAGCTGCCATCGCAGGAAGTATCTTTGTCTTCTAAGGATAACCGCAGATATATTGCCAATATCCCCATCCACTTACCCTCCCATACTGTCCGCCGTGACCGTAAACAAGACTTGGATCCGTTTTCCCGGGTAAATATATATCTTATTGATAAAGGCCTCTACCAGATCTTTTGTAAAATGTTTTCCATTTTTCAGCTTCATGAGCGCTCTTATGGCGGCAAGATATTTTTCTTCCAGCTTATCCAGTTTCTTTTTTTCCTTTTTCCACCACCGGAAGATGATGAATATCCTGCAGACACGGCTCCC
>OFFW01001786.1_pt1 | contig 12553 bp, 15 predicted proteins | sample 1521501 | NCBI WGS metagenome assembly OFFW01 (sample SAMEA3504107, study PRJEB24116) | mouse gut metagenome | biome: mouse gut; feature: mouse-associated habitat; material: faeces | place: Denmark | collected 2011
CCAGGGGCCGCACGGGCTGCCCATCAAAAACATCCCGGTGGGATGTTTTTGAGATAACCAACACCCTGGAATCTCTGAAATGAAAGGAAAGGGGGCTTCCCCATGTCTGTCTTTGAGGATAAACAGCGCATCATACAGGAATTTGTTCCCGGCAAGCAGGTGACCCTGGCCCACCTTATCGCCAACCCGGACAGGGAGCTTTACAAAAAGCTGGGGGTGGTGGGGGGCATTCAGGAAGCCCTGGGGATTATGACCATCACCCCCAGCGAGGCGGCCATCATCGGCGCCGACGTAGCCACCAAGGCCGCGGAGGTGGACCTGGTGTTTGTGGACCGGTTTTCCGGCTCCCTTATCATCACCGGGGATGTGGCCAGCGTGGAGGCGTCTCTGCGGGCGGTGCTGGAGGTGCTGGAGCACACCCTGCGCTTCACCCCCACCGCCATCACCCGGACATAGGGAGGCCCGCCGTGAAAAAGCTGATGATGATGGGCCGCATCGCCTGCGGCAAGACCACCCTCTGCCAGTACCTGATGGGGGAGGCCCTCACCTACCGCAAGACCCAGACGGTGCAGCTGATGGGGGACGCCATCGACACCCCTGGGGAATATGTGGAGAACCGCGCCCTGATGCGGGGCCTCACCGTCACGGCGGTGGACGCCGACGTGGTGCTCTTCCTCCAGGACTGCACCGACCTGGAGTGCCGTTTTTCTCCCGGCCAGGCGGCGATGTACGGCCGTCCGGTGGTGGGGGTGGTGACCAAAACCGACCTTGCCCCCAGCGAAAAATCCTTGGAGAACGCCAGGGAGCTTTTGGAGATGGCGGGGGCCTCCCCGGTCTTCTTTATCTCCTCCTGCACCGGGGAGGGGGTTCCGGCTTTGGTGGACTATCTGGATTCCCTGCCGGTGTTCCCCCCGTGAATAAAACAGCCGTAAAATGCCGCAAAGGGGCAGGGGATTTTATAAATTCGATAAATTCTGGCTTTACAGAACCGGTTTTTTATGCTATATTTACATTAAGCACCTGCGTCCAGCGGCGGACGGCAGCGCCCCAAACGGTTTTTCCCGCCCCCCTTTGGGGACGGATAAAACATACATCCTTTGGAAGAATGAGACCCGAATGAACAAAAGAAAAGAGGAAAAAGCAATGAAAAAATTCCGTACAGCGAAGTTCCTGGCCCTGGCGCTGACCCTGGCCATGCTCCTGGCGGTTGCGGGCTGCGGCGGCAACAACGGCGGCAGTAGCGCGCCCCCTGTCAGCGGCGGCGACAACAGCACCTCCGCTCCGCCTCCTGCCGATGACGGCGCTCTGGACCTGAACTCCCTCACCCTGGATCAGATTATTGAGGGCGCCAAGGCCGAGGGCCAGGTGGTATCGGTAGGTATGCCCGACGAGTGGGCCGACTGGGGCTCCCTCTGGAAGTCGGTTACCTCCACCTACGGTCTCACCCACAACGACACCGACATGAGCTCCTCCGAGGAGCTGCAAATGTTTGCCACCGAGGGGAAAGCCGGCACCAAGGACATGGGCGACGTGGGCTACAGCTTTGTGGGCCAGGCGGTCTCCGAGGACCTGGTCCAGGGCTATAAGACCTCCTACTGGGACGCGGTGCCTGACTGGGCCAAGGGCGAGGACGGCAAGTGGATGGTGGCCTACACCGGCGTCACCACCTTCCTGGTGAACACCGACCAGGTCTCCAAGATTCCCACCTCCTGGCAGGATATCCGGGACGGCGACTACAAAGTGGCCCTTGGACCCCTCAGCGGCGGCAACGCCCAGGGCGCCTTCATCGCCTCCACCTACGCCTTCGGCGGCGATATGGACAACATCCAGCCCGGCATCGACTTCTGGACCGAGATGGCGGAAAAGGGCCGCATCAACACCCTGGATATTACCAAGGCCAACTTTGAATCCGGCGAAATCGCTGTAGGCGTGGTCTGGAGCTTCCAGGGCACCCCCTACAGCAAGGAGATTACTCAGTACAAGATGAGCGCTGTGGTTCCCTCTGACGGCGCTCTCCAGAACGGCTACGCTTCGGTCATCAATAAGTACGCCCCCCACCCCCACGCCGCCGCCCTGACCCGCGAGGTCATGTTCAGCGACGAGGGCCAGACCTACCTGGCGCTGGCCGGCGCTATCCCCACCCGCGAGGACTTTAAGATTGCCGCCGAGTACGCCGACCAGGTCATCGACATGAGCGGCGTCGCCAAGGCAGTGGTCATCACCGACGCCGACGCTTACTCCGCCGCCTGCGAGACGGCGAAGACCCGCTGGGAGGAAGAGATTGCCCCGCTGCTTGTTCAGTAATCTGTTTAAATGACCCGCTGCCGTCCGGCGGTTTGCCGTCACAATTAAATTGCGGCCCGCCGCGGCGGGGTTATCCGTTCGCTTCACCGCCCGCCGGATGCCTCCGGCCCTGGCGGTGCGAAGGGGGAGCCCTTGGGGGTTCCCCCTTTGCATATCCTCTTACTTGCCCCGATATAAAGGAGTGTGCCCTTTTTGGCTAAGACCATTTTAGTGCTGCTGGATGCCTGCCGGTTCGATACCGGCACCGAAAACGCCGGCTACCTGGAACACCTGATTGATAACCGCCAGGGGGCTAAGTACCGGGTGCGGGGGGAGCTGCCCTCCATGTCCCGCCCCATGTACGAGACCACCTTAACCGGTCTCCCCTCGTCGGTCCATGGCATTACCAATAACCAAATTATCCGCCCCAGCCGCTTTCCCAACCTCTTCTCCCTCTGCCGGGAAAACGGCCTTACCACCGCGGCGGCGGCCTACCAGTGGATGAGCGAGCTTTATTCCCGCCCCGGCCGGTTCGACCCCCTGTCGGACCGGTACCAGCTGGAGGGGGAGGGCTCCATCTGCCACGGCATCTTTTACTACGAAGACCAGTATCCCGATACCCACCTGTTTGGGGACGGGGAATTTTTAAGAAGGACCTACCACCCGGATTTCCTCCTCTTCCACTCCATGAACGTGGACTACTGGGGGCACCAGCGGGGCAGCGGCAGCCCGGAGTACGCCCAGGCGATGGCTGCGGTGATGGAACACATCGCCCAGCTGCTCCCCCCCTGGCTGGAGGAGGGCTGGCAGGTGGTCATCACCGCGGACCACGGCATGAACGCCATGGGGATGCACGGCGGCCCCACCCCGGAGCAGCGCACCGTGCCCCTCTATATCTTTTCCCCCAAGGTGCTCCCAGGACGCTTTGAGGACAAGGAGATATCCCAGCTGAACACCGCCCCCCTTCTATGCCGCCTGCTGGATATTAAGCCCGCCCCTGGGATGCGGCAGAGCATAGAGGTTGCAACAAAACCCGATGAAAAGGTGAACGCTTATGATTAAAAAAGCCAGTAACAAGTACCTGTATCTTCTGGCGCTGCTGCCCTTTTTCGTGGTTGCCCTGCTTTACGAGATTCTGCCCCTGGCAACGGTGGTTTACAAGAGCTTCCTGCCCGATGCCGGCGGGAGCTTCACGCTGGCGAACTACCAGACCATTGCCAGCAAGCTGCTTTACCGGAAAGCCATTATGAACAGCCTGAAAATCTCCCTCACCTCGGCCTTTGTGGGGATTCTCATCGCCTTTTTCGGGGCGCGGGCGGCCCACGAGCGCCCCGGCAAGATGAACCGGGCCTTTACCGCCGTGCTGAACATGGTTTCCAACTTCGCCGGCATCCCCCTGGCCTTCGCCTATATGATTCTGCTGGGGAACACCGGGCTGATGGTGAACATCGGCAAGGAGCTGGGCATTTCCGCCTTGGCAAACTACGAGCTTTACACCATGAACGGCATGAGCCTTATCTACATCTATTTCCAGATTCCCCTTTCCACCCTGCTGCTGATCCCCGCCTTCGACGGCATCCACAAGCAGTGGAAGGAGGCCTGCACCCTGCTGGGGGGCACCCCCTCGGTTTTTTGGCGCAAGATAGCCATTCCGGTGCTGATGCCCAGCATCCTGGCCACCTTCAGCGTCCTTTTCGCCAACGCCCTGGCGGCCTACGCCACCATCTACGCCCTGATGATGGATAACGTCGCCCTGCTGCCGGTGCAGATTGCCGGGTGCTTCACCGGCGAGGTGCGCATCCGGGCCGGGCTGGGCGGCGCGCTGTCGGTGGTAATGATGGTGCTGATGCTGCTGATGATTCTCTTGACCAACGCCGTCAGCCGGCGGTTCCAGAAAGGAGGGGCTAGAAGATGAAGGAGAAACGCACAGCTCCGCTGGCAGTGATGCTGGTGGTGATGATCTACCTGCTCATCCCCCTGGCCGTCTCCATTGTTTACTCCCTTTTCCAAAAATGGACCGGCGTCCTGCCGGAGGGCTTCCGGCTGGATAACTATATCTCCCTCTTTACCAACGGGGAGTTTCTGGCCTCGGTGGCCCGCTCCATCGCCATGTGCATCGTCCCCATCGCCGCCACCATCATCATCGTGCTGCTGGCGCTCTTTGTCACCACCATCTATTTCCCCAGCCTGGAAAAATATGTGCAGATCATCTGCATGATCCCTTACACCATCCAGGGCGTCATTCTGTCGGTGAGTATCCTCTCCCTCTATGTGGGTTCTCCCACCTTCCTCTCCAACCGGCTGCTGATGCTGATGGGGGCCTACTGTGTGGTCATCCTGCCCTACATCTACCAGGGCATCCGCAACGGAATGCGGGCGGTGCATATGCCCACCCTCATCGAGGCGGCTGAAATGCTGGGAGCCTCCAAGCTGTATGCCTTCTTCCGGGTGGTGGTGCCCAACATCCTTTCCGCCATCATCATCTCCTCCCTGCTGGCAGTGGGCATTATCTTCGGCGACTACGTGCTTATCCGCAACCTGGCGGGTACCTCCGCCCCCAATATGCAGATTTACCTTTACCAGACCATGAAGCACGACAGCACCATGGCCAGCGCTGTTTTTGTCATCATCATGCTGACCACCTTTATCATCACCCTGCTGGTGCTGCTGCTGCAAAGCAGGGACACCAAACGACGCCAGCAACAAGTAAAGGAGTAAGGGAACATGGGATATATCCACTTTGAGAACATACATAAGGACTTTGGACAGAACAAGGTCCTGAAGGGCATCACCATGGATATTGAAAAGGGCCACCTGGTCACCCTGCTGGGGCCCTCCGGCTGCGGCAAAAGCACCCTGCTGCGGTGTCTTTCCGGCCTGGAGGACGTCACCAGCGGCCAAATCACCATGGACGGCAAGGACATCACCCACATCAGCCCCAGGGACCGGGGCATCGGCATGGTGTTCCAGCAGTACAGCCTTTTCCCCAACATGAGCGTGGCCCAAAACGTGGCCTTTGGCCTGAACATGAAGAAGGTCCCCAAGGATACCATCCGCCGCAAGGTTTCGGAAATCCTCACCATTGTGGGGCTGGAGGACAAGGCGGAGCAGTACCCCAACCAGCTTTCCGGCGGCCAGCAGCAGCGTGTGGCCCTGGCCCGCGCCATCGTCACCGAGCCCAAGGTGCTCCTTTTGGATGAGCCCCTCAGCGCCATCGACGCCAAGCTCCGCCGCAACCTCCAGGTGGAGATTCGCCGCATCCAGCAGGACTTTGGCATGACCACCATCTTCGTCACCCACGACCAGGACGAGGCCATGGTGATGTCCGACGTCATCCACCTTTTCCACAACGGCCTGGTGGAGCAGTCCGGCACCCCCACCGACCTGTACACCCAGCCGGTCTCCAAATTTGCCGCCAGCTTCATCGGCAACTACAACATCCTTTCCGCCGCCGATTTCCAGAAGGCCAGCGGCGAGGCGGTGGACTGCGCCGATGTGGCTATCCGCCCGGAAATCGTCCGCATTAACCTGGAGGTGGCGGACGAGAGCAAGCGGTTCCATATGGAGGGGAAGGTCATTGACAGCCTGTCCCATGGCAACCTGATGCGGTATACCATCCTCTGCAACGGTGTGGAGATAAACGCGGACATTATGTTTGAAAAATCCCATCTGCTGGAGATTGGGCAGCAGGTGCGCCTCTCCATTCGCAAGACCAATGTCATTCTGCTCAATTCCTAAGAGCCTATTCAAGATCACCTGGCGCACCGTCTAAACGGGCCTTTTTCCGCCCAAGCTGCGTCAAAAATGCTCGAAATACACCAAGTATTTCTCCGCTTTTTTCCTTGTTGGACGAAAAAATTCCCGTCCATCCGGCACATCCGGAGATTCTGAATAGGCTCTAAAAGCCTGTTCAAAATCTTCCATAAATCAAAGAATTACCCCTGTCCTGCCGGAGCCTCCGGTGGACGGGGGTCCTTTTTGTGCGGCATCCCTCCCTTGGGGCAGGGGAGCAGCCAGCAAAGGAAAAGAAAGGAAAAATCAGTGTTTTTGCCCTACAGGGGAAAAATCCCGCCCCCGGAACGCACATTTTTGTAAAAAAGACGGGGAAAGATGAGTTTACACCTTGCATCCCCATGGACACATATGGTAGAATAGCTTGGATAGAGTTACATCATTTAGTAGGAGGTAACATTTTTATGATTTCTGCTGGCGAATTTAGAAACGGCGCCACCTTTGATATGGATGGCAACGTATATTCCATCATCGAGTTTCAGCACGTCAAGCCCGGCAAGGGGGCGGCCTTTGTCCGCACCAAGATCCGCAACGTGATCACCGGCGCCGTGACCGAGCGGACCTTCAGCCCCACCGAGAAATACCCGGTGGCGATGATTGAGCGCAAGGATATGGAATACCTGTACAACGACGGGGATCTCTACTACTTCATGGACAGCGAGACCTATGAGAACCTGCCCATCAACGCCTCGGTGCTGGGGGATAACTTCAAGTTTGTAAAGGAAAACACCGTGGTGAAGGTCCTCTCCTACAAGGGCTCTGTCTTTGGGGTGGAGCCTCCCAACTTCATGGAGCTTACCGTGACCAAAACCGACCCTGGCTTTGCCGGCAACACCGCCACCAACGCCACCAAGCCTGCCACCCTGGAGACCGGGGCGGAGATCAAGGTGCCTCTCTTCGTCAACGAAGGGGACCGCATCCGGGTGGACACCCGCACCGGCGAGTATATGGAGCGGGCGTAAGGAAAAGAAAAAGAGAGAAGAAAGCAAAAGGAGGATGCCAAACGTGATGACCATTACCGAAAAAGTGGCCTACCTTCGGGGACTGGCCGAAGGGATGAAGCTGGACAGCTCCACCAACGAGGGGAAGCTGACCCTGGCGATTATTGATACACTGGACGATATCGCCCTTACCGTTTCCGACCTGGAGGACACAGTGGCGGAGCTTTCCGCCCAGGTGGACGAGATTGACGACGACCTGGGGGAGCTGGAGGACGAGGTCTACAGCGACGGCTGCGACGATGAGGATGAGGACTTTGACGACACCCTCTACGAAGTGGAGTGCCCCAGCTGCGGGGACATCATCTGCCTGGACGAGGAGATGCTGGACGAGGGGGAGATTGACTGCCCCAACTGCGGCGAAAAGCTGGAGTTCGACTTTGAGGATGGGGACTGCGACTGCGGCCATCATCACGAGGACTAATCTGGGCGGCACAGGCTTCTGAACCGCTAAAAAGTACAGCCAACAAGAGGGCGGCCGCATAGCGATATACGGCCGCCCGGCGACTGTCTTTTCCAGAGAGTGCAGCGAAATGACATGAGACAAGCCCGATGGGGCATTTAATTGGGAGTGTGAGGCAGTGACCGGAAAAAAGACCGGCCCGGCGTGGGAAGCAGCCCTGATGGGGATGCTCTTTGCCATGGCAATGGCTCTCAGCTTTGCGGAATCCATGCTGCCGGTGCTGCCAATGCTGCCGCCGGGCTTTAAGCTGGGGCTTTCCAATATCATCACCATGTACGCCCTGTTTATGCTGGGGACCAGAAAGGGCTTTACCATCGCGGTGATGAAGTCCTTCTTTGTCCTGCTTACAAGGGCCCCTATGGCGGCCTTTATGAGCCTTTGCGGCGGGCTGCTCTCGGTGGCCTGTATGGCCCTTTGCGCCAGGATAAAGCCTATCCAGAGGGACTACCTGCTCCTTAGCGTCATCGGGGCGCTGGCCCATAACTTTGGGCAGCTGCTGGCCTCGGTGGCCTACACCAGCACCGTTATGTTCTACTATTTGCCGGTCCTTGTTGTTTCCGGGGTAATCATGGGGGTCATCACCGGGGTGGTTCTCCGGGTGGTGGTGCCCCATATCAATAAATTGCGGCTGCCCTGATTATTCGGGCCGCCGCCAGCGACTAGAGATTTGGAGGGATGTGCAAGTGCCATCATTATTCAGCAAAGCGTTAAATGGTGTCAGTGTTAAGCACTGCAAGAACACCGCCAACAGCGCCGCTGTCAGGATGCCTGTGCCGGACAAAGTTGTGATCCCCATGATCCAGCACATGGGCGCCCCCTGTGAGCCCCTGGTGAAGGTAAAGGATACCGTGACCGTGGGGCAGCTGCTGGGGGACACCGACGCGTTCCTGTCCGCACCGATCCATTCCAGCGTTTCCGGCACCGTCACCGCCATCGAGGAGTTTATCACCCCCGGCGGCGACAAGTGCAAAAGCGTCGTCATTACCACCGATAAGCTCCAGACCCCCTGCCCCGACCTGGCCCCGCCGGTTGTAAACAGCCGGGAGGACCTTATCAAGGCGGTCCGGGCTTGCGGCCTGGTGGGCCTTGGCGGCGCAGGGTTCCCCACCCACATCAAGCTGAACCCCAAGAACCTGGCGGATGTGGATACCCTGGTGATCAACGGGGCGGAGTGCGAGCCCTTCATCACCTGCGATATGCGCCTGATGCTGGAAAGAACCGCCAGCATTGTGGACGGCATCAAGGTTGTGATGAAGTATTTGGAGCTTACCTCCTGTGTCATCGGCATTGAAAGCAACAAGCCGGAGGCCATTGCCGCCATGACGGAGGCAGTCTCCGGTATGGAGAATGTCCGCGTCCTCACCATGAAGGCCCTCTACCCCAGAGGAGCGGAAAAGGTCATCATCTACGAGGCCACCGGCCGGGTGGTGGAGGAAGGGAAGCTCCCTGCCGACGCCGGGGTTATCGCCATGAATGTGGCCACCATCAGCAAGCTGGCGGATTATCTGAAGACCGGCATGCCTTTGGTGGAAAAGATGCTCACGGTGGATGGCGGCGCTGTGGCCGAGCCCAAGAACATCATCGCCCCCATCGGCACCGCCATCAAGGATATGATTGCCTTCTGCGGCGGCTACAAGTCGGAGCCCAAAAAGCTCCTCATGGGCGGCCCCATGATGGGCATCAGCGTCTACAGCGACGACTTCCCTCTGCTGAAGAACAACAACGCCATTCTGGCCTTCGACGAGACGCAGTGCCGCCCGGTGAAGGAATCCGCCTGCATCCGCTGCGGCCGGTGCCTGCGGGCCTGCCCCTTCGACCTGGCCCCTGCCGCCATGGATAAGGCCTACCATATGGGGAACGTGGATAAGCTCCGGGAGCTGAAGGTAAATCTCTGTATGGAGTGCGGCTGCTGCTCCTATGTCTGTCCCGCGCACCGGGAGCTGGCCATGTACAACAAGCTGGGCAAGCGTCTGCTCAGAGAAGCGAAGTAGGGGGTGTGAAGAATTGTCTAATCTAAAAGTCATTGCCCCTGCTCCCCACTTCCGGAGCGGGGAAAACACCAGCTCTATCATGCTCAGCGTGGTGGCGGCCCTCATCCCTGCGGTGGTAATCTCCTTCCTGGTCTTTGGTCCCCGCGCCCTCCTGCTGGAGGCGGTTTGCGTGGTGGCCTCGGTTTTCTTCGAGTACCTCTTCCGGGTGCTTATGTGCGGCCGGGATAACACCATTTGGGATTGCAGCGCCATCGTCACCGGGCTGCTGCTGGCCTTTAACCTGCCGGTGGGCATCCCTTTGTGGATGGCGGTGCTGGGCTGCGCTGTAGCTATTATCGTCACCAAACAGCTCTTTGGCGGCATCGGCCAGAACTTTGCCAACCCGGCCATCACCGCCCGCGTGATCATGCTGGTGGCCTTCTCCGGGGCCATGACCACCTGGGCCCCCGCCGCCTTCTCCAACGCCCCGGTGGACGCCGCCACCGCCGCCACCCCCCTGGCCATCCTGAGCGGGGCGGAGGGTGAGCTGCCCACCCTGGCCCAGATGTTCCTGGGTGCCCGGGGCGGCTCCCTGGGCGAGACGTCCTGCCTGGCCCTGCTGCTGGGCTTCGCCTACCTGCTCTACCGCCAGGTGATCACCTGGCACACCCCCGTGGCCTTTATCGGCACCGTGCTGGTGTGCACCGCCCTGCTGGGCCGGCAGCCCCTCTACCAGGTGATGGCGGGCGGCCTGTTCCTGGGCGCCATCTTCATGGCCACCGACTACACCACCTCCCCCCCCACCCCCGCGGGCAAGCTGATCTTCGGCGTGGGCTGCGGCCTGATCACCGTGCTCATCCGCGTGTGGGGCAATTATCCCGAGGGCGTGTCCTTCTCCATCCTGCTGATGAACATCTTGAACCCCTACATCTGTGAGTGGACGAAAACCAAGCCGTTTGGAGGTGTGCAGGCATGACGAAAGCAAAATCCAACGTGATGGCGGACTTCGGCGCGCCCATTCTGGTGCTGGTGCTGATCTGCGCCGTCATGAGCGGCCTGCTGGCCGTTACCAATGGCGTCACCGCCCCCATCATCGCCGCCGCCGAGGCCAAGGCCCAGGAGGAGGCCCGGATGGAGGTCCTGCCCGGTGCGGACAGCTTCGAGCAGGTGGAGATCGCCGGGGTGCCCGCCTCCGTCACCGGCGTGTTCCAGGCCAGCAACGGCGCGGGCTACACCTTCTCCATCACCACCCAGGGCTACGGCGGCAAGAACACCTTAAAGATGGCCGTGGGCATCGACATGGACGGCAAGATCACCGGCACCAAGGTGCTGGCGCACAAGGAGACGGCGGGCCTTGGCTCCAAGATCACCAGCGACGCCTTCCAGGGCCAGTTCTCCGGCAAGGACCGGGGGCTGGACGGCGTGGACAACATCACGGGGGCCACCTTCTCCTCCAACTATTTCCGGGCCGCCATCGCGGACGCTTACACCGCGTTCGACCTGGTGAACGGCTGAGGAAGGGAGGCACATGGATATGAAAAACAATAAGCTGAACATCCTGACCAACGGCATCATCAAGGAAAACCCCATCCTGGTGCTGATTCTGGGCACCTGCCCCTTCCTGGCGGTCACCACCCAGGCGTCCAACGCCATCGGCATGGGCGCGGCGGTCACCTTCGTGCTGCTGTGCTCCAACGTGATGATCTCCCTGCTGCGCAAGGTGATCTCCGACAAGGTGCGTATCCCCTGCTACATCGTGGTCATCGCCTCCTTCGTCACCCTGGTGCAGATGATCGTCAAGGCCTATTTCAAGAGCTTGGACGACGCCCTGGGGCTCTACCTGCCCCTGATTGTGGTGAACTGCATCATCCTGGGCCGTGCGGAGATGTTTGCCAACAAAAACGGCGCCCTGGATTCCGCGCTGGACGCCATCGGCATGGGCGTGGGCTACACCCTGGCCATGCTGGCCATGGCCTCCATCCGGGAGATCTTCGGCGCGGGCACCTGGTTCGGAATCGCCCTGCCTGTGCTCAGCGAGAACAACATCTCCATCATGACCATGGCCCCCGGCGGCTTCGCCATTTTCGGCATTCTCATCGCCATCATCAACAAGGCCAGCAACGGCAAGGCCATCAAGAAAAAGGACTTCAGCTGTGAGGGCTGCCCCAGCGCCGCGGCGTGCAACGGGCAGAACTGCGCTGAGAAGAGGGAGGCTGCCGCGAAATGAAAGAATTGATTGCCATCGTCATGGCGGCCGTCCTGGTGAACAACTACGTGCTGGCCCAATTCCTGGGCATCTGCCCCTTCCTGGGCGTGTCCAAGAAGCTGGACCAGGCCGCCGGGATGAGCGTGGCCGTCATCTTCGTGATGCTGCTGGCCACCGCCGTCACCTATCCCATCCAGCACTTCGTCCTGGACCAGAACAACCTGGGCTACCTCCAGACCATCGTGTTCATCCTGGTGATCGCCGCCCTGGTGCAGCTGGTGGAGATCATCCTCAAGAAGTACATCCCCGCCCTCCACGCCTCCCTGGGCGTGTACCTGCCCCTGATCACCACCAACTGCGCGGTGCTGGGCGTGTGCATCAGCAACGTGGACAACTACATGGGCGTCACCGCCTTCGGCGGCTCCTTCGTTCAGGCGTTGTTCAACGCCCTGGGCTCCGGCCTGGGCTTCCTGCTGGCTATGGTGCTGTTCTCCGGCGTCCGCAGCCGGGTGGACAAGTGCAAGTGCCCCGAGTGCTTCAAGGGGATGCCCATCACCCTGATCTCCGCCGCCATTGTGTCCGTGTCCTTCATGGGCTTCGCGGGCATCGTGGAAAACCTGCTGGGTTAAGGAGGGACGCGTAATATGGAACCTATGACTATCGTGATCGCCGTGGCTGTGGTGGCCGTCATCGGCCTGCTGTGCGCCGTGATGCTGACCATCGCCTCCAAGTTCATGGCTGTGGAGGTGGACGAGCGCATCCCCCTGGTGCGGGAGTGCCTGCCCGGGGCCAACTGCGGAGCCTGCGGCTTCGCCGGGTGCGACGGGTACGCCGCCGCCCT
>OFFW01001789.1_pt1 | contig 12542 bp, 11 predicted proteins | sample 1521501 | NCBI WGS metagenome assembly OFFW01 (sample SAMEA3504107, study PRJEB24116) | mouse gut metagenome | biome: mouse gut; feature: mouse-associated habitat; material: faeces | place: Denmark | collected 2011
TCAGGGTCAAGATTACGATGATGTGCTCTGAATACCTCGACGTGGAGGAAAAATATCTCGAAATTGAGGTCGTATAACTGCGCTTCGACGTTTCTAAATTTTACCGCCATCATCGCACAAAATGCGATGATGGCGGCGAAAATTTTAATAGCTATACCTTTCTTTGCCTTCCGGTTAGCCATCAATGCGTCTGGAGTCAGGGTGTGGAATTTCCCGAAGGTCCTCCAGATCAGCGGCGGAGATGTTGTTCTCAATGTTGTCTCGGGTAAAATTGGTGCCAATGACTGGATAAATTCTTGAAGGAATAGGCTGTTCAATCTCGATGTGTTTTGTCTTTTCCTTGTCTGAGTGATCCATGCTGTCACCCACTATAACGGTCAATCGTCCCCGCGGGTAAGATTTTCTGTGTAGTTCTTCAGGCTGGCAGGGAATTACACCGGCGGGCTGGGTGTCGATCTGTTCCCTGACATAGTCGGGGAGAGCATCACAATACCCGATCCGAACAACTGATAGCAATTTGTTCAGATGGGGCATGGGCGTTCATGCGGGAGCGCAGTGTGCATCGCTCCCCCTTCGCCCGAGTGCCGCATTTTCATAGCCGGTCATTGCTGTTAGTTGAAAACCTTGTTCCACAGCCAGCTGATTCCTGTTCCGATGGCAACCCCTGCCGCCACCCCGACACCTATGGTCAGGAGCGCTGGTGCACCTGCGGCTGCTACTGCGGTGGTGATTGCGGTGACCGCCACAGCGCTGACGGCACCGGATGTGGTTTCCCTGGCGATGTTGTTGACGTACTGCCCCTTGGTGATCCTACCGGTCTTGTAGTCCTGGTAGCCGAGAATCGCTTCCAGACCGCCGCTGATGATGCCGCCAGTGATGCCGGAGGCGACATAGGTGGAGATTTTGGTGCTCTTGACCGCCTGCTTCGCCAGTGCGGCTCTTTCGCTTGCTGACATGCCTGCCTTGGCCTTGTCCCAATGGAAGATGGATTGCTGGGCCGCCTTAGCGCTGTTGTTGGAAATGCCCGTGTCCTTGATCCGATCCTTCCATAGAGCATATGTTTTAGGGTCTTTCTCCAGATTCTTCAGGATCTGATCGTACATCTCTTTGCTGGCCCTGATTTCCTTGACCGAGTCATACTTCCCTGACCGAATAGACTCGGAAACAATTTTGGCGTATTGGGAACCGCCAGCCTTCACTTCGATCATGCTGCCTCGGAGAAGGATGTCCTCACCAGTGCGGTACCCGTTGCCCAGTACAGCCTTGCTGAAGGGATTCAGGTTCAGCTGATTGCGGGTCATGATTTCCATTGACGTGCCGAAGGCGTTGCGGCCGACACCCACCCGGGAGAAAGTCTCCCAGCCCACCTTCACATGGGCGAAGTTCAGGCCAAATAGGCCCGCTGTCCCGCCGCTGACGCCGTATCCCAGAATGTTGCGGGCGTTATCACTGTCTCGCTGAGCCAGCTGATCCACCACACCGCCGGAGTCCGACGCAAGTTGGGTCAGCTTCTGTGAGATTTCGGCGAGCTGCTGGGCGATGGCACCTGTCCCTGGCACGTCATAGCTGAGTCCGTTGGTGGAGACGACGGCGCTGTTGATGCTGCGCTGGGCGTTAAAGAGGTACTGGGTGAACCTGGAATAGGCCTGCTCCGAGTCGGAAGGTACGGACACGGACTGATTCATGGAGATACCCCTCCCGTTCTCTGTATATTCTGAGAAAAGGCGCAGTTATCCGGGGAGGAGCCCTCCGTACTGGTTCCGAATGGAGACTGCACTCTCCTCGTCCTGGAAGTCGATCTCTTGCTCCGCCTGCTGCAGTGTCTCGGGGTAGCTCTCCAAGAGTTGTTTGACTGGGAGCAGGGAGCGGGTCTTGATCTGTTCGTAGGCATCCTTATAGGCCATCTGCGCGGCACCGGACCAGTCCACAGAGAGCTGATCCATGATGCCGTCCAGTTTTATCAGCAGGGCACCAAGGCTGGATGCGGAGTTCTCCAGCCGGCCGATGATGGCGTTCAGTTCAGGCTTGGTGAGCAAAAGTTTCGCTGCCATAGTGTTGTTCCTCCTTTGTCTGGTCTGTGTGTGGTTAGACACCATACTGTTCCCGGATGCGCTGGGCTAGCATATGGTCGTCTTCGAGCATCCCGTCCAACGATTCCTGGATGCTCTGGGGCATCCTGAGCAGCAGTTGGCTGAGCATCGTGTAGTCGCTGGCTCGCTTGGCCTCGTGGACACTACTGAAAGCCTCCTGGGTTTCCGCAATAAAGCCGCTGTCGAGGACAGAGATGATGCTGTTGAGTTCGGTCAGAAGGTTTTCCCACTCGCCCTGCACGGTCCTGAGGTTCTCGATGATGGGTTCGAGCTTGAAGGGATCGTACTCGATGCATTCGAAGGTAGGCATAATCATACTCCTTTCATGACTTGCTTGAGAGAGGATATTGTGCCGTGGAGGATGGAAATCTGCTTTTCAAGAGCGGCAGACAGCGCGTCCGCCGCCGCTCCGGTGGCCATACCGGGCATCTGTTTTTTTGCATCATGGATATTCTGAATGGCAGTCTCTAGGTCGAGGATGATGGAGCTCAGCCTACCGAGCAATGCTTCCCGCCGGGCGGCGTCACCGTTTTCCACCTCCCCTGTTTGCTGATGCGAACTGGACAATATCGTCACCTCCTTCATATACATAGCATAATCCATTTATTTTTAATTGTCAATAGCTTTTACAAAAGAAAATAATTTTACATTAACATTTCTTTATCTGCTCCAATTCAGAAATCAGATAACTGCGCAACTTGGCCAGCATGGCGGTGGAACTGCCCTGTCGGGCACCGGGGCTGGTGCTGCGGAACAGCCAGCAACCTCCGCCATTTCTGGGCATGAGAGCAAAGACCTTCTGGCTGTTGGGCACATTCTCCAGTTGGAGGGTAAAGCGGAAGAGTGGGATGCTTTGATCCAGGAGCTCAGGCGGGAGCTTCTCGTCTGGGAGGAACTCCTCCCGGCATTCTCCCGGAGCCGTCGCCTCCTGTGCCAAGATCATGAGTAGCTCTAAGGGGGTCTCATCCAATTCGGAGAGCATGAAGTCCACCCGTGAGCCGTCCAACTGGCGAGTGGCGACCATATGTCGGTCTCCCAAGAAGAAAATATTGATGGCGCTGCTGTTCTCCACGGCGGAGGGGCACTCCACCGCCGCCACGGCCTTGGCCAGGGAGACAAAACGGACGCACTCGGCCACGGGGTCGTACAGCCGGGGCTTGCGCGCCTCGTTGAGAACCACAAGGCTTTTCTTAAGCAGTCGGTCCAGCATGGGATCCGGCATCTGCTCACTACCGTTGAGGTTGTTGATGATGGCGTCCCACTCCGCACCGGTCATGCTGACGACGAAGGGGTAGATGGTTTGTTTTCCTGGCATGATTAATTCCTCCTTTGTAGGGGTAACGGCAGTTCCACAGTGTGGCTTACCGCCGGTTCTGCAATTTGATAAGGGATGGGCACTCGCCGGGACAGTACAGGTACCCGCAGCCCTCGGGGATAGGCTGGTTGTAGTAGATCGTCTCCAGACCGAGACGGTTTGCAGTCGTCCCACCGCAGGCAATGCCATGCCCGTATTGTTTTGCCTCCATCATTAGCGATGAAACAGTTCGGTCTGTGCGGAGCACGCCGGCGTGATCCGACAGGATAAAGTGGATCCGCATACTCAAAAGTTGGCTACTCCGCGCTCGGACATCCGTGACAAAGGTGGTGTAATGAGTATTCAGGCCGATGGACTGGGCTTTGGACTCACAGAGGGACATATAGTTGATAAAAATAAAGATGTGCCCGCTGTTTGCTGGCGTCCCTGGGGCGGTATACAACGGTCGGATCTCTTCAAAGAATTGCTTCAGATCATTTTCGCCGTAGCAGGCAAGTTTCCTGTGTGCATTAAGCTCCGGCGGGAAGCTCCTGACACCTGGATCGCAGTAGAAGACCTGACGTGTCTCGAAGTTGTCGGTCGTGGCCGAGTAAAGGGCCATGTACAGGAGGGTATCCCGGGTGCGGACGAAGTCAGATACCACGAAGAACGGGGACTCAGTGAAATGGTATCCATCGGGGGTAAAGCTATACTCCCAGTGCAGTCCCACCGGCAAGATACTGCTGTCACAGTCCTCCATGGCATCGGTGCTGATGTAGTCTGGTATGGTCTCGATGTCCACCGCTCTGTGCGGCTGGCCGTAAAAATGAGAGATTGCCTCAATCTGCTTCCGTAGCTTTTCAGTATTTTCTTCGGTGCTGATTCCAAAACGGTCTACCGTGAAGAAGTGAACCTCAGTGGCATGAGACCCGTTGATGCACGCTAGGGCTCGGCCCGGAATGGGTACGGGACGCTTTACCTCCCGTATGGGCATATAATTAGAATAGGGATCATTGTCGGTATGGAAGGAAATCCATGTTTTGATGGACTGCCGCTTGTTAGATGCCAGGATGTTGTGCTGGATGGATGAGAATACGAAGTATATGCCGTACTTGAAGGAAATCTGGCTGAGTTCAGTCAGGCGCCCGGCCAGCCTGGGGCACTCCTGGTCAAAGCTCTCCATCCGATCCACAATCACGATAAGAGCAGGCGACTTCTCGCCTGTACGTTTGCGGATATCAATTTCCCGCTCCAAGCGGGAGGGCAGGCGGGTGAGCAGTTCGGAGTCCTCAAAGGATATGACGTTTCGGACATGAGGCAACTCCATAAAGAGCCGCAGCTGCGTGGAATCCCCGAACGCACACACGATGAATTGAAGCTTGTCTGGTGGATAGGCGGCGCACCCCAGGAACAGCATGGTCTGCAGCAGGGTGGACTTGCCGGTGCCGGGGTTTCCGAAGATCATGACGTTCCCGTTGACAAAGGGAATGCTGAACTGTTCGAGCCTAGCGGCGTATATGTTGTCGCTGAACCCGACCGGAATGGCTAGGTCTGTTCCCTCCGGAGACTTCTGCAATGAGCGGAGCGTTTCTTGATTGAGCAGCAGTTCTTTTGGTAGAGGAACTTCAAATACGCGAGGTAAAGAGGAGGCATGCCTCGTCTTCAGCAAATTGACGATCTCTTCTAGTTGGGTCGTTTTCCTGCCATTGACCGTCAACTCCTCGTCGCAGTAAGGAGTCTGGAACTCTTCCAGTCCACCGGCGTCGGTGAGCAGATAACCCCGGCCACGCTGCTGAGCGCCAATCTCAGCGGCAACCGGCTTGCCAATCACCGCTGAGGAGATGGCACCATCCCGAACCTTGAAACAGATGTCATATCCCATGTTAGCGGCGATCTGGCCCCCGATCTCGCTGGAGGGGTTCTGTGCTGATAGTAGAAGGTAAATGCCACGTGAGCGCCCCTGCCGGGCAATTTGAGCCATCTGCTCCAGAAAGTTCGGGTCGGAGCGCTTGGCATCCACAAATTCATCCACGATGACCAGTAGATAAGGCAGAGGTGGCAGCTTTTTTTCCCCGCTGACCTGGGCCCTGTGATAGTACTCAATCTCGTTGACAGCGATGACCCCGTCCCGCTTGGCATCGTTGAGCGCCTGCTGACGCCGTTTGCTCTCGTACTCCAGCATGACCAGGGCGCGGTTGAGCTGGGCGCTGTCATCCAGGTCGGACAGGGCTCCCACAAAGTTGGGCAGATCTCGCAGCTGCATGGCGCTGGCATCTGCCTTGAAATCGATGATGGCAAAGGTGAAAAATTCCGGCTGGTATTGCAGAGACAACAGGGTGAGCATGGTCAAAAGAAACTGGGACTTTCCGCTTCCGGTCATGCCCGCGAGCATCCCGTGGCCACGGCAGGCGGTGAAATTGAGAAACACCTTTTTCCCGCCTTCGCCCTGCCCTATGGGGATCCTCAGCCCACTGCCGGCCACAGGATGCTGGGGGAAGATCCACTGCCGGGTATCCGAAATCTTCAGGAACTCGAATAGTGTCAGCTTTTCGGGGATTTTGAGGACGTCCTGAACCTGAGTGGCCTGGATGGGCCGGGCGGTGCGCAGATCGCTGAGGTAGGAGAGGCTCTGCTGGAACGCGGACAGAGACATCAGCTCCGGCCTGAAGAGTTGTTCTGGTGAAAACGCTCGAGAAAGCTCCGCCTGCTCCGAAGTGTCCACATGAATGCAACAGTCGCAGAAAGCGGGGGCTTCATCGGGATTCTGAATGAAGATCATGCTTTTAGTCTTTATCTCGGCGGCCCGCTTGACGATGGGGACGGCGTTGGCTGCGGTCTTTCCGGATACCCAGATGAGGTGCAGCCTGCCGTCGTCCTCCGTAGCCAGCACGTCCAAGGCTTCGTTCAGCGTCTGATGCTCCACATGAGGCAGTTGGGCCAGGAGAGCGATGGTTAGATTTTTCTGTTCGGCCATGCAGTGGAGCTGAACTCGTTCCGGAGAGTAGTTCTCCAATATTTCACAGAGGAATGCCCTTGAGAAATCTTCCGCCAAGTTTCCTGTTACCGCCAGGCAGTGATGATCGGTACAGTTCAGGAGATACGGCATCCTGGGTAGCGTGGCACAGGATGCCAGCGCTTGGGCGATCTCCATGGCTAGAGGATGCTTGGAGAAGCTCTGGCGGCAGGCGAGGGCCGCAGGGTTCGGCGCGTTTTCCACCGTCCCCAGCCTAAGCAACAGTTTCTCGTCGTAGGTGCGCTCCCACAGAGTATTGGTCAGCTCGGACGCACCGGCAGACTGCTTACCAGGAAACGCCCGCTCAAGACGGGCGGCGTAGGCTTGTCCAACGCCGACGGACTCCCCGGAGCGGACCTGAAGATCCCTGATAAACTCCTCCCTGAGCAGGGCGTACTGGCGGCTCTGGCGTTTTTTCATGACGAAATACTCGATTACAGCGCAGATCAGGGAGGCGATCATTCCCAGAGCCATAAAGCCGATCATGTAGAAGAGATTGAAGGAGGAGTGCATGACGATCACGGAGAAGATCAGGTAGAGTCCCACGGCAAACACTGCCAGCTGGATGCCGGGGAAGAGCACCCGCTGCATCCACTTAAACACCGGCGGCGCAGGGAGGACAGGCAGTTCCGGCATCTCTATCGGCACAGGCGTGGAGATGTCTCTGTGGCGAAACGCAGGAGTCCTTTTGAGGTTTGTTTGAATAGGCATTTCCATTTCTCCCTTCCGGGCTGTTCGCATGTAAAAATGGGCCTGTCTTTACGGCGGGAGACACCACATGATCCGCTTCACCGGTCTGCGCAGGACATAGGGCCTCTCTGCCATAAAGACAGGTCTTGAGCCTATATTCAAGTTCGGGAGGACGTGAGGCGGACGCTCTCATTAGAGTCTGCACAACAGCGCAAGAATAATGATGGCCGTAGCGAGGGCGGCAAACAGAAGAGCAGTCAGCGGCTTGTTGTCCCAGGGGAATCGGCGGGAGCTTGTGTCATTCGACCCAGAAGGCCCACTGTCCTGGTTCTGCGTGTCAGCGGTGAGGCTTACCTCCTTCAGAGATCCAATGCCCTCATCTGAAGGCTCCGCATCCTCCGTCATGGCTGCCTCGCCATCTTTTCTTTTTGCAGCATCTCCGGTGTCCTGTTTGGACGGATCCGATGCATGGGTGTTGATCTTTTCATGCTTCGGGCCCTGGAAGTGCTCGCCGCAGGATGTCTCCTTGGGTGTAGTGTTGAGTTGTATGGACCCATCGCTACTGACGGATTGCGCTGACTTCAGTTCTGGGCCGGGTACATCAATAGATGAGTGGGGAGCGCTACCGACGGGCTTCGGCGGTGGTACCGGCGCGGTGGTGGGTCGTACCAGCTCCTGAAGCTCCGGGCCGGGGCCGGGTATGTCGATGGATGAGCGGAGAGCACTACCAGCGGACTGCGGCGGTGGTACTAGCGCGGCAGTGGGTTGTACCAACTCCCGAAACTCCGAGCCAGGGCCGGGTACGTCGATGGATGAGCGGAAAGCACTACCAGCGGACTGTGGCGATGGCATCAGCACGGCAGTGGATTGTGCTGACCCCTGAAGCTCTGAGCCAGGGCCGGGCACATCGATAGCGGGTTGGCCGGACGAGTTGGCGGAATTCTGGGACGGTGTCAGCGCAGCGGTGGGCAAGGCAGGTTCCCGGTGAACGTGGCTGAATTTGGCGGGGGCAGCACTGCGCTGGTAGAGCTCGCAGTTGGCAAAGGGATTTTCTTGAAGAAGGGGTTTGGGGGAGAGATCCGCCTCGCCCCTGACCAGGACAGCAACAGCTACATCGTCTTCACCGGTGCGGCCCAGTTGTTCCACAGCAACGGAAAACGATTCCTCTGTCCGGGCTGCTGCCTGAATCCAACTCGGAAAATTCTGAGGCAGCCGTTGTTTTATCTCATCGTAGAGCAGCGGGGAGGTGTGCTCCACACCGTCACTCATCAGCACCAAGCAGGTGAGGCCGGGGACGAGATATCGTTTGAAGGAAAAGCGGTCAAAGCCTGGGTCATAGAGGCGCTCAATGCAGGGGGTCTGTCCATAAACTAACTCGGAAGGGGAGACTACGCCAAAACCTGTACCAGTGTCCGCAGCAACCGAGCCGTTGCCGATCTTCATCATGACCAGATGCTCATCCCGGACACCGCAGGCGATGATGGTGGTGCTGTAGAGCCGGAAGTGCTTGAAGATTGCTTTGGTGTCCTCCAGAACCTGCGGTAGTCCAGCTTTCTCTGTTGTAGCGTTGAGCTCTCGTAGGTAATAAGTCCGGAAGTAGGAGAAAAAGTAGTTCCGGAGCCGGTCCTCCTCGGCGACAATGATCTCGTCGAATTTCTCAGTAAGAAAGACAGTGGCAGCTGTTGCCGCTGACCGCGCACCCAGGCCCGCATACTGTCCCGCGCTTGTCACCCCGTCGGCGACGGCAAGGGCGGTGACCCCGTTGTGGGTCAGGACGCTGGCGGCGTCCTGGCCTTTCCCCTGGCGCCCGGGGGTGGCCTTCGCGAAAGCCCTTGGGGGCAAATCATAGTTGTACATCAGCATTCCACGATTTGAAGGTCCTCGGCGGGATCGTCCGGCAAGAGAGGCTCGATTTGCTTCCCCTGAAGGATAGGGGGCCACTCTCCCAGACGGCTGACAGTTACGTCGCCGGCGGCCATGGCGGCGTTGGATTCCTCGTCCTCCATGGCCGCCATGGCCACCGAGGCCTTGTACTCAGCGAGCACTTGGGCCAGAACTCTGGCGATATCCAGATGCTCGTCCTTGACCACGTCCACCTTCAGCTTGTTGATTCTGTCGTGGTCGACCTCCTTGTCCGGAGGTGTAATCACATAGGTGTACTGCTTGTAGCTTGTATTAAATGCGGTGGAGTAGAGCTCCGCCATCTCATCATAAAGCTGATCACCACTGTACGTGGACCCATCGACCTCCACTGGTCCGAAACTGTTTTCAAAGAAGTCTGATATGATTACGACGACCGGCTGGTTATACAACACCTCGTTCTCCTTATACTGCTGCTTCCGGGCGGCCCCATACCAGTAAGCGTAGAGCATGGCCGTGCTAAGGGGGGTGCGGCCTTCACAGACACTGATTTGAAACTGCTCACCAGGGTGCAGCAGATCGAACTCCCGTGCCACCTTGACGCTGTCTTCACCAAAGGTGATGATGGCGAGGTCCACCATGAACCGATCAGGGCCCTCCGCCGAGTAGATGTCGCCCATAAGTTTGGTGAGCGTTTTGTTGATGACCGGTAGAGCCGTAGACATAGAGCCGCTGATGTCGATCAGGAAGATTAGCGGAACCCTAACTGTGCCCGCCTCCAGATTCAGGGCCTTTAGGCGCGTACTAGGAAGCTTGCCGTTGATTCGGACAGAACTGAGACTTTTGATTGTATTCATTGATTTGTTTCCTCCGTTTCTATTTCTAACTAAAGAATGCGTACAGTTTGGCTAAGTATGGCTGTAGCCAAGCCAGAAAACCGTCCAGCAGTCCGTTCTGGTACAGGAGACAAACGCCAACGCAGAGGAACATCATGGCGATCACAGTAATAAAGATCCTCAGGAGGGTGTTTGTTTTTTTCTGCCGTTTGCACAGCGCTTTCAGTCTATCCAGTTCCTCCTGCTGCTCCTTGCTCTTTTGGTCCGATCTTTCTTTGGTTCTGGTCAATTCGTCCTTGGCCTTCGTAAGTTCACTGTTGACTTTAGCCAGCTGTTCCTCCAGGGTACGTGTCTGTTCGTGAATATTCTCTGAGGTTATCCGGATGTTCTGGATCGTGCCGGCACCTTTGAAATACCGCGCCATGTCAAGGCTGGGCTCGGGGATAGGAAGCTGATCAGGCACGATCTTCGTGTCGGCTCCTTGCTTTTTTAGCGCATTGATGTGTTTCTTGAGCAACTTGTACCAGCCGCTGGCGGTGGGCAGAAGGTAGCAGCGGTTGTATATAGCATTTATGAATATACCCCGGAGTTCCTGGGGTATATGGAACCATTTTTTATAAAAAAGCTGTCTGCGTCCCGGCAACTTGCCTCCCTTCAGCGCCTCGGCGTATTCGCCGACGCCTAAAAGGTCGTAGGCACGGATAGTGTCGAGGGTTACGTTTCCGCTCAAATCGATGGTCATCATCTGGAAAAGCAGAATGGTCAGGGCGTAAGACTCGGTCTCCACATTCTGACAGTAGGAGCGGACGTTGTTATGATCCGTTTTACTGGGGCAGTAGCTTGGTTGCGGTGGCTGGGAGGGGCCGCCGTTGTAGGAGAAGCCGTCTGTATCGATGGGATAGACCTGACCCCGCCTGGTCACAAAAAAATTGTCCGGCTTGATATCGCTTAACAGAAACTTGTGGAGGTGGAGCACCTGGCAGCAGAGGCATAGACTGGCACAGATGGACAGGAGCCACACATAGCTGTCGATATTGAAATATTCCTTGAACCCCAGCGTTCGAACCCCCACCGCGTCTAGCGACCTGTCCCGACAGCGCTTCATCACAAAGCCGCGCCATTCGTCTTTCTGCTTTCTTTCACTGGAATAAACCATTTCTATAGGGAATGCTGATACGAGATAGCTGTAGTCTGGATTTTTGTCTGGCAAATTTTCTCGAAAGTGTATAAGGTGGTCGATCTTCTTCACAATCTCATCGTCTCTGGCTGGAAAGAACTTCAGGACATATTCTCCAGTCGTGTCGTAAAAGACAGAATGACGTCGTGAGGGGATTTGATTCTCCGACGAATAGGTGTAGCATCTGCTTCCAAATACGCTTGGCATGGGAACCGCCTCTTTTCTATTTCTACTTATTGATGCCTAAGATCGATGAATGTTTCCGCTAAAAGAGGGGACGGGTTCCCCAAAAGTGGAAATGTTCTGTGATCGCGAATATAGAAACTGTCTTGAATTTTGTCAGGTATCAAACAGGCTGTTCAGAAGCTCGGCCGGTATAGCTGAGAACGCTGTTTCCGCCCGCCGTTCCGCCGCCTTTTGAAGCCTCTTCAGAATATCCGCCTGGCCAGACAGTTCCAGAAGCTGCCCGTCAACGGTGATGACCGCTGTACGCAGCTCTCCGCATTCAGAGATGAGTTGATTGGAAGCGCTTACCACGACACACTGCTGTACAGGATGACCTTTTTTCGTGATGGCCGACTTTACGGCGTTCGGAAATTCTTTACCATTGAGGTTCATGGCATACAGCACGATCTTTCCCCGTTTTTTTACGTTGATCAGGGCATTCAGAAAGGATGGCGCATGAGGATTTTTGCCGACAATGCTGGTGTTCTGGATCGCATTGTCGATATAGATCTCAAGCGGAGAGCTGTTAGTGCGCTCTAACACCCGCATCATCCAGCAGAAAAAGCGTTCGTAAAACATATCGTTCAGGAAGGAGAGAATATCAATGAACAGGATGGGCTGGGGATTGGCCAGATTATCCAGGAGCAGGCCAGATAGGACGGAGGACGCGTACTGATCCTGCTTTCGCTGCCAGGCGTAGCACAGGGAGGGCAAAGGGGGAGGAACATCGTCCGACGAACCGCAAAACAGGTAATCCGGATAATCGACGCGGGTAATGGCGAGTTGAGGAAGCGCCGTAATGTCCACATTTGCCTTGACGATCATGTAGTCAAAAAACGAGGAAAGAGCCAGAGCATTCACCAGTTTAAAGGTTCCGCGACCATTTTCAAAATTACTCAGGGATTGGCGCGTGATATTCAGTGAATTGCAGACTTGCTCCACAGAGGAGGAGAAAAATGCACGCAGTTCATGGATCTGCTTTCGGAAGTCCTCCAGATAATATCGTAAAGCCAAATCGTCCAATAGAAGATTCCCCCTTGTCATCAGAGACAGACACAGTATACACCTGAGCTAGGGTGTAAGTCAATAAGAAATGTAAAAAAATTTTACATTACCATTGTGGAGGCAACCGACATCAAACATACAATCGGTGGGCATTATGACTCGTCTTATAGCTATTCCCGAACAGCGGGGAAAAGGAAAAGGGGCTGAGGACACTCCGACAGGAGTGCCTCTAGCCCTTTTTCTTGGTATCCGAATTCTCATTTTTCCTTTAGCTAGAATAAGACCACAAAGCCATGGCTTTGTGGTCTGTCTTGGTGGAGATAAGCGGGATCGAACCGCTGACCTCTTGAAT